>CETN01078088.1_pt1 | contig 343786 bp, 319 predicted proteins | sample 531301 | NCBI WGS metagenome assembly CETN01 (sample SAMEA2622656, study PRJEB7988) | marine metagenome | isolation source: saline water (ENVO:00002010), including
GTTTAGGAGGGCCGTTCTCAGGCATCGCAAGGCTCAGCAAGGGATCACAGGTTTTCTGGCGAGAGATCGGAACCCAAGTCGAGTGGGCGATTAATAACCGCCAAGAGATCGGAACCCACGCCGATCGGGCAGTTAACAGGCAGGCGAGAGATTGAAACCCTCGCCAATTGGGCAATGAATACTCGCCGATCAGTTCCGGAAGTACTTCCTCGACCGATACACCAGTGCCTCACCTTCCCGGAAGTCGCAGCGCAACACCTCGCCCACCATGATGAAATGATCGCCCTCATCGTAGCGGCTGCGCACTTTGCACTCAAAATGCGCCAAAGCATGTGGAATCAAAGGCGCGCCACCCAATCCCTCAATCACCTCAACGCCCGCAAAACGATCACCCTTGAAAGTCGAGAAGTGATGCGACAGATCTTCCTGGTCGGCAGACAACACGCTGACGCCATAGTGTGTTGCCGCTGCGAATGCATCATGGCTGCTGGCTTTCTTCGACAAACTCCACAGCACCAACGGTGGGTGTAGAGAAACCGAGTTGAAGGAATTGGCTGTCACACCCACATATTTGCCCTCGGCATTCTTGGTGGTAATAATGGTGATGCCAGTGGCGAACTGGGCCAGCGCTTGCCGAAACATGTGCGCGTCCAGCTCGGCGTCACCTTCGCGTTTCTCGGCGCGAATGAATTCGGGTTTGGCGTGTTGTTGCATGGGGTACTTCTAATTTTGTGAATGGCTCCATTGTGCCAAACAAGTGCTTGAATTGCTGGAATGGCCACTCAAAACGTGGTTTTCAGGCCCATGTGCTTGAAATGATTTAAAATACGGCCAATTCTAAAAAGGCATTTTTCTTGAGCGCACTGTCCTTCAAACTCAAAACCACCTCGGGCAAAGCCCGTCGCGGTGAAATTACAACCGCACACGGCGTTATCCAAACCCCGATCTTCATGCCAGTGGGCACCTATGGCACCGTGAAGGGCATGACGCCGCGCGACCTCACCGAGATCCAGGCGCAAATTATTCTGGGCAACACCTTTCATTTGTGGATGCGCCCGGGCCTGGACATCATGGAAAAATTCGGTGGTCTACACCAGTTTATGGGCTGGAAAGGCCCGATTCTTACCGACTCAGGCGGCTTTCAGGTGTTCAGCCTGGGGGCCATGCGCAAAATCAAGGAAGAGGGTGTTCATTTTCGCAGCCCTGTGAATGGCGACAAGTTGTTCCTCACCCCGGAGGAAAGCATGCGCATTCAAACCGTGCTGAATTCTGACATCGTCATGATTTTCGACGAATGCACGCCTTATCCAGCCACGCACACTGAGGCACGCCTGTCCATGGAAATGTCCATGCGTTGGGCACGCCGTTCCCGTGACTCCTTCGATGCGCTGGGTAACAACAATGGCTTGTTTGGCATTGTTCAGGGCGGCATGTATGAAGACCTGCGCGATATTTCACTACAGGGCCTGGAAGAAATCGGTTTTGACGGGTACGCCATTGGTGGCCTGTCAGTGGGTGAGCCCAAAGATGACATGCAGCGTATTTTGGCGCACACCGCGCCGAAGTTGCCGCAACACAAGCCCCGCTATCTGATGGGTGTGGGTACTCCCGAAGACCTGGTGAATGCGGTGGGGCAGGGCATTGACATGTTTGACTGCGTGATGCCAACCCGCAATGCACGCAACGGCTGGCTGTTCACGCGCACGGGCGACATTCGAATTCGCAACGCGAAATTTCGCAACGATGAAAGCCCGCTTGATGCCACCTGCAGTTGCTACACCTGCAAAAATTTTTCACGCGCGTACCTACACCACCTGGACCGCAGCAAAGAAATTTTGGGTGCGCAGTTGAACACCATGCACAATCTGCATTACTACCTTGAATTGATGCGGGAAATGCGCGAAGCGATCGAGCAAGACCGCTTCGATGAATTCGTGAAAGAGTTCAATGCGCTGCGTGCTGAGAATGCCCTAGCGGGTCAACAACAGGTGCAGCAACAGCCTCAATCGCAGTAGGTACAGCCAAACCAAACTGATCGAGAATCAACAGCACTTGCTGTTGCAAATCGATCACCTCCACCATGCGCTGTTGTTTGTTTTCTCCAATTTGTGCAAGTCGTTGCATGGTTTTTAACTGACCGTGCAGCAATTGCCTTTGCTCGCCCAACACGGGTACATTCGGCTCCCACTGCGCATTTTCAATCGCGGTCAGTGAGGTCACGGCAAAGCCGACGCTGGCGCCATGCGCATTCACCACCAAAATGCTGGATTCATGATCAAGGCTTTGGCGTTCTGCACCCAGCCACTGCGCCAGGTCAAAAACCGGAATGGATTCATTGCGGTGGGTCAGCATGCCCAGCATGGAATTATCGCGTTCAAAAATCTCAATGTCTGCCCGATAGGGAAGTACCTCTCGCACTTGCTCAATCGGTGTAGAAAACTCGGCACCCAATCGATACACCATCAAGCGGTCCAGGCCACGCGTTGCTTTGCCTTGCTGGTTTTTGGCATCCAGTTGTGCGCTTGCACTGGCCTTGGCCAAAATGCAGGCCAGTTCAATCAACTCCTGGTCTTCGCTGATTCGCTGGCAAGACAACACAAAATATTGCGGGCCACGTTGTGAATGTGGGTCCTCTTTTGGAAACGTGGTGCAGGGCAGAGCACCTTCAAGTTGCGCTGCTTTGGGCAGGCCAAAGCCAGGCAGTGGAATGACTGAGTTGAGTGGTACATGAACAATGTCCAGAACCCGATCGATCAGCAAGGCCAGCGGGTTTCCATCGATTCGTATGACAAAGGCCTGCTGCGCAGCATGTTGCAGTTGCTTGTACGTACCAATGCCAAGATAACTCGCCAGGTCAATCGCCGGAATGGTTTGCTCCCTGTAATCCAGGTTGCCCTTGTAGAACCCGCCTGCGTATTCACTGGGCAACAGCACAGGGTTGACCACGGTTGTTTCAATGTCCTTCGGGTTCACTGCAAACAGGGTCGACATGCTTTGCATCAACATCAGCGGTGTGCGGGTGTTCAGGGCGGTGTCTTCGTTCGAAGTTTGCAATTCAAGCGATTGGCGATGCGGTTCCGGGTCCTCGGCTTTGGGCAGCCCGGGCAGGTCGAACAAGGCTTGTGTTGAAAGCACCTGAACCAGTTGGTTCAATTCGCTGTTCATCAGGCTGCCTGCAAAAATGCTGCCTACGGCGTCTGCTGAGCTGACCATGTGCATGGCACCCGGGTTCGCAAAGAACAAGGCTTTGACCTGGTCGGCAATCAGGCCCAGCAAATGATTTTCATGGGCGATCAGCAAAATACAGCCCGGCGTGTACTGGTGTCCGGGCCGATTCAGCAAACATTCCAGGTCGAGCACAGGAATGGTCACCCCGCGCAAATTCAAGCCACCCTTGATCCAGGGCTGTGGGCAGGGCAGTGCCATCAAAGGGTGAAATGGCACCACTTCCCTGACCGATTTCATGGGCAGCGCCAAGGTCATTTCACCAATTCGAAATGAACCAAAGCCCTGTTCGTATTGGCTTAGGTCATTCATGCGGTTTTGCTGCCCGTGTGTTTTTCAATGCCACCAGTGAGCTCTTCGATCAGGCGGTTCACGGCAATGGCCAGGTCGCGCTGCTGTTCTGCCGAACTGGTAATTTGCTTCACGCTTTCACCTGTTTCAGTCACACTGCTCAAAATTCCTTCAAAGCTTTGGGCCGCGTTTTGGCTCACCTCAACACCTTCTTCAACCTGCGCAACCGATTCTTCAATCAGTGTTGCAATTTCGCGTGCTGCGCTTGAACTGCTTTCAGCCAGCTTGCGTACTTCGGCTGCTACCACCGAGAACCCAACGCCATGTTGCCCGGCGCGTGCTGCTTCAATGGCTGCATTGAATGCCAGCAAGTTGGTTTGGTTGGCAATGTCGCCAATAACACGCACAATTTCCGACACTTTGCTCGAGCTGTTCTGGATGGCATGGATTGCAGCGATGGATCGCTTCAATTCGCGGCTTCCCTGGTGGGCTGCTTCCACGCCTTTTTCTGCCAGTTGTGTGGCGGCTGCGGAGTTGCCGGAAATGTCGGTGATACTTTCGACCAGCTTGGACACACGTTCCCGCATTTCGCCCGACTTCTTGTTGATACCCTGTTCCAGCATCACTTCTTTGGTTACATCGTAGGCATATTTCACCACTTTAACCACATTGCCATTCAAGTCCAGAATGGGGTTGTAGGTGGCTTGAATCCATACATCGCGGTTGAACTTGCCCACGCGGTGAAAACGGCCGCTCACAAATTTTCCTTCATTCAGCTTCAACCAGAAGTCGCGGTATTCTTCGCTTTGTGTGTATTCCAGCGTACAGAAAATGCTGTGGTGTTGTCCCTGAATTTCACGCGAGGTGTAACCCATGGCATTGAGGAAGTTGCGGTTGGCGTTCAACACATGGCCGTCCAGATCAAACTCAATCACGGCCTGCCCCAGGTTAATGGCTTCAACCTTGGCTTCGAATTCGGAATTTTTCAATTTGCTATGGGTAACATCGCTGGCAAATTTCACCACCTTGACCAGGTTGCCGCGTGGATCATAAATGGGGTTGTAGGTGGCTTGAATCCACACTTCCCGCCCACCTTTGGCCACGCGTTTGTATTCACCCGATTCAAACTGACCACGGCCCAGGCTTTCCCAAAAGGCCTGGTATTGGGGTGTTGCTGCGTATGCGGCATCCACGAACATGCGGTGGTGGCGACCAATAATTTCTTCCGCTGAATACTCCATCAGTTTTAGAAAGTTGCCGTTGGCTGCAAGTACCTTGCCCTGCATGTCAAATTCAATTACTGCTTGCGAGCGGTCAATCGCGCCCAGTTTGCCTTCGGCATCCAGTCGGGAAAGTTTGGATTCGGTGATGTCTTGCAACATCAACACCACTTTGATCAGTTGCCCTTCAAGGCCTATTACCGGGCTGCGTGTGCCTGAAAGCCAAATTTCTTTGCCACCCACGCCCTTGTAGCGGAATTCACCTGCCAGGTTTTTGCCTTCACGCAAATCATTCCAGATCTTGAAGTGATTGCTGTCGTTGCGTTCTTCATCGAACATCAAAAAGCTTTCGGACTTGTCAGCCAGGTCCGCCTGGCTGTACCCCAGCGATTTTTGCATCAGTTCATTGCTGTTCAGAATTTTCCCTTCCGCATTGAACTGCAGAATGCAACTGGTGTTGGACACTGAATCCATGCGTGCCTGGGTTTCAATGGCGTGCAATTTGGACTGCGTGATATCGCTACAAAACTTGATGACCTTCACCGGGTTGCCTTCCAGGTCAAGAATCGGGTTGTAGCTGGCCTGTATCCAGATCCGCTTGCCATGGTTGCCCACGCGCAGGTATTCACCAGAGTCATACTCGCCTTGGCCCAGCTTTCGCCAGAAAGCCCGGTAAGCACCGCTGCTGGCCTCTTCCTTGTCCACAAACATGCTGTGGTGCTGACCCACAATGTCGCTTAATGAATAGCCTGTCAGGGAGAGGAAGTTCTCGTTGGCGTGCAAAATATGCCCACCCAGATCAAACTCGATGATGCCTTGCGAGCGGTTCATGGCGTTAACCTTGCCATCGTCTTCAATCGCCTTGGTTTTTGCAGCAGTAATGTCGCTGGCAAATTTAACTACTTTCACTGGCTTGCCATTTACACCCAAAATTGGCGTGTAAGTGGCCTGTAGCCACACGGGGCGGCCATGCCGGTTAAGGCGCATGAATTCGCCTGATTTGAACTCGCCAGCCGCAAGGTCTTTCCAGAAGTTGCTGTACTCCTCCGATTCCGCATAGTTTTTTTCACAAAACTGGCGGTGGTGTTGCCCCACAATTTCTTGCAGGCGATAGCCCATGGCGTTCAGGAAGTTGTCGTTGGCCGCCAAAATACGGCCGGCGGTGTCAAATTCAATCACGGCTTGGGTTTTGTCGATCGCAGCCACTTTGCCTTCATTTTCAAGTGACTTGCTTTTTGCATCGGTTATGTTCGATGCAATCTTGATGACCGAGATCAAATTGCCGTCATCATCCCGAACCGGGTTGTAGCTCGCCTGGATATACACCTCTTGACCTTGCGAATCCAGTCGCAAAAACTCACCACTTTGAAACTCGCCTTCGCGCAATTTGCTCCAGAACAGCCGGTATTCGTCCGACTCCGCGGTACTTGCTGTGCAAAAAAGGCTGTGGTGCTTGCCCAGCACATCCTCCTCCGAGTAGCCGAAAACATTCAAAAAGTTCTCGTTGGCATACAGCACATTGCCGTTCAAGTCGAATTCAATGCAGGCCTGGCTTTTCGCCAGCGCGTTGAACAAGTGGGTGCGGTGCTTGCCAGGTTGCTCGATATTGGGTGTCATGGGTCGCCTTGTTAATCAGAATGAGTTGGCTTGATTGGGGTAAATACCATTGTGTGTGGCCTTGTCCGGCTCAATCACTTGATAAAACAGGTAATCACCGGCCAGTTTGCGGTTTTTCCAGCTTTGGGAATCGCACGTTTGGGTAGGGGGTAATGCTGGGGGAGGGGTTTAATGGCCTATCTGACGGGCTTTCAGTTTGGCGTAAGTTTTCGCTTTGATACTCATCCGCAAGCCTAGGCTCGGGAGGGATGTGACCTCGTATTCCGTGTCTGCGGTTAACAACAACCTTAAAAAAGGAGACAAGCGATGAGCAACCCAAAGGGCGGTGAAGCCTACTGGAAAGCGACACTCGGCCTGTTGACCAAGATCATGATTGTGTGGTTTTTGGTTTCTTACGGCGCCGGTATTCTGTTTGTTGAGCAACTGAATCAATTCAGCATCGGTGGTTACCCACTGGGCTTCTGGTTTGCCCAACAAGGTTCTATTTACATGTTCATTATCCTCATTTTCTACTATGCGAAGAAAATGGGTCAGATCGACCGCGAACACGACGTCCACGAAAACTAAGGAGATTGCCAATGGATTTGCAAACAATCACCTACGTTATCGTGGGTTTGAGTTTTGCGCTGTACCTCGGTATTGCGTTTTGGGCTCGTGCTGGAAGCACGGGTGAATTTTATGTGGCTGGCGGTGGCGTTCACCCCGTGGCCAACGGCATGGCGACTGCGGCAGACTGGATGTCAGCCGCATCGTTTATTTCAATGGCGGGTCTGATTGCCAACATGGGCTACGGTGGTTCCGTATTCCTGATGGGTTGGACCGGTGGTTATGTGTTGCTGGCCATGTTGCTGGCTCCGTACCTGCGCAAGTTCGGCAAGTTCACGGTGCCCCAGTTTATCGGTGACCGTTACTACTCCAATACAGCACGTACAGTGGCTGTGATCTGTTTGCTGGTTGCTTCCATTACTTATGTAATCGGCCAGATGACAGGCGTGGGTGTGGCGTTCTCCCGATTCCTGGGCGTGTCTGCTGAAGTGGGTATTTATGTGGGTATGGGTATTGTGTTCATGTACGCTGTGTTTGGCGGCATGAAGGGCATTACCTACACGCAAATTGCACAGTACATCGTGTTGATTTTCGCTTACACCATCCCCGCAATCTTCATTTCCTTGAACCTGACAGGCAATCCTTTGCCGCAGTTGGGCTTGGGTTCCGACATGCTGGCCAATGGCCAACCCATGCTGGCCACCCTGGACAAGGTTGTGACTGACCTAGGCTTTAGCCAATACACCACAACACCTGCTGGTGGTAGCTACCTGAACACCTTCTTCTACACCGTTAGTTTGATGATTGGTACCGCGGGCCTGCCCCACGTTATTATTCGCTTCTTCACTGTACCCACAGTGGCTGATGCGCGTTCATCTGCCGGTTGGGCACTGGTGTTCATTGCAATTTTGTACACCACGGCACCTGCTGTTGGCGCAATGGCCCGTTACAACCTGCATGCCACGGTGAATTCCAATGTGGCCACTGGTGGCGACTTGTTCGCAGCTGACGCAGCTTTGGAAAACGACAAGAAGCCTGACTGGATGGGTCGTTGGGAAACCACTGGCTTGCTCAAGTTTGAAGACAAGAATGGCGATGGTCGTATTCAGTACTACAACGATGCAAGCAAGAACCCCGAGTTCTTGGCCAAAGCGGAAGCTGCAGGCTGGAAAGGCAATGAAATGACAGTGAATGCCGACATCATGGTGTTGGCCAACCCTGAAATTGCATTGCTGCCCAACTGGGTAATTGCCTTGGTGGCTGCCGGTGGTTTGGCTGCTGCGCTGTCGACTGCGGCAGGTTTGCTGCTGGCGATTTCGTCTGCGGTTTCGCATGACTTGATCAAGGGTGTGTTCAATCCCAATATTTCTGAAAAGAACGAACTGCTGGCCGGTAAAATTTCCATGGCGGGTGCGATTGTTCTGGCCGGTTATCTGGGCTTGAACCCGCCAGGCTTCGCGGCGGGTACTGTGGCCTTGGCCTTCGGTATTGCAGCATCAAGCTTGTTCCCGGTAATCATGATGGGTATTTTCTCCAAGACCATGAACTCCACAGGCGCAATCGTGGGTATGTTGACAGGCTTGGCAGTAACCCTGTTCTACGTGTTTGCACACAAGGGTATTTTGTTCATCAACGGTACTGAGTACCTGCACTTGGTTGGCGGTGCCAACGGCTTCTTCGGCATCACGCCTGAAGCTTTCGGTACGGTAGGCGCGATTTGTAACTTTGTTGTGGCCTATCTGGTCAGCAAGGTAACAGCACCACCCCCAGAGCACATTCAGCACTTGGTTGAAGATGTACGTACCCCGCGTGGTGCTGGCATGGCAACTGGTCACTGATTGACTGTTCAACAATAACCACTGCCTTCACTGAAAGGCAGGGCTTGAGAAGCTTGAAAGCCCGGTGAGAAATCACCGGGCTTTTTGTTTTTCTAGAGTAAAACTGTTACTTCCACACTCAAAAAAATGCTCCAATGCTTTGAAATTGGGCATGTATCCATGGGTGACTTGCCAAAGCGGCAATCAGCAGCCCCACGAGCAAAACAATTCCGAAAGGCTTGAGAGGGCTTGTTTTTGTGGGTGTAGCAGGCAATGCAGTGGGCGCTTTGACCGTGTTTTTTTGAACTTGCTGTGTGTTGTCTATCGAGGTTGCTTGGCTGCCTGCCTGGTCCATGGGCAGACTGTTTTTGACCTTTTCCGGAACAACTTTGCCTAAAAACCACATGGCGGCGCTAATCACGACCAAATCGTCGGTAATGCCAAACAGCACGAGGAAGTCGGGGATCAGGTCGATGGGGCTAAACAGATAAACCACCACAGCCAACATGAAGCCCTTGATCCATTTGGGCGTGTCTGCATGCCGGAAAGCGTGCCACAGCATGCGACCATGAGTTTTCAGGGCTTTAAGTTTCGTAAGAATCGGAAAAAAACGTGTGATCATGCGCAGTACCCAACAACTAAAAGAGGACTCATTGTGACCCAAGCACCCTTGATGATCCAGCGTTCATGCCGAATCCCTGTGCCTCTGGCCGATTGCTTTGCCTTGTACACCCGTTTAAAGGCGGATGAATACATTCACAGTGACGCACTCATAGCGCCGATTACTCGTATAGAAATGATTCAGGGCAAATCGTTCAATGAAGTGGGCGATATTCAGCGAATTACATTCAAGGGCGGTGCTGTTATTGATGAAGAAGTGTTGGCCTTTGTGCCAAATCGCCAGTTTGTATACAAGGGTACGGGCTTTAGCCAACCCCTGTTGAATTGGCTTGATCACGCAAAAGGTTCCTTTGAATTTGAGCGGGATGGCGATGGTACCTTGGTGACCTGGCGCTACCTGTTTTATTTAAAACCCGGCTTGGGCATTGGGCCCAAGCGACTCGTATTCAAGGCGGCGGTAGTTGATTTGATCTGGAACCGGATGATGACCAAAACTTTGGTTAATCTCACCCAAATCATCACGCTTCGCGCCTTGCAGGCAGGAAAAAGATGATGAATCCGTGTGTAAAAAACAGCCTGCGAATTGCGGCTGTTTTCAGTTTGATGATGTTGGTTTTTCTGGGTTTCCAGAGTACGGCGCGCGCTCAAACAGTGAGCGGAAAAGAGCCTGATATTTGTGTATTCGACTTACTTGGTGCCAAAGGACCAATTTTTAATTTGGCTCAGGAATATGCCCTTGAGGGCCGAAAAAACGGCTACGGCTTTAAACCTGTGGTGTACACCAATGAATCGGTTGCCGCCAAAGACTTTGAAATTGGTGTGTGCGATGGCCTGGTGGCCACTGGCATTCGAACCCGAAAATACAACAGCTTTACCGGCAGCCTGGATGCGATTGGTGGCTTGCCCAACTACGATGCAGTGCTGCTGGCCCTGAAGTCGATGGGCAGCCCGCAATTGCAAAGTGTGATGCAGCAAAGTGACTTTGAGGTGGGTGGTGTATTGCCCTTCGGCACAGCTTATGTGTTTGTACGCGATCGCGAAATCAATTCACTGGCCAAGGCTGCGGGCAAGCGGGTTGCGGCTTTGTCGCACGATGAATCGCAGCGCAGGCTGATTGAGCAGGTTGGCGCACAACCGATTGCTGCGGACGTATCCAATTACGGTTCCATGTTCAACAACGGCGCTGTGGATATTATCGTGGCCCCTTCGATTGCCTACTCACCTCTTGAGCTTTACAAGGGCCTGGGCAGGCGTGGCGCAATTATTCAGTTGCCTGTGGCCATGGTCACTTATCAAATCATTTTGCGAAAGTCGAAGTTTCAGCCGGGTTCAGGCCAGAAATTGCGGGCTTTTGTCGCGAAGGAAATGCCCAAGGCCTTGGAAGCAGTTAAAAAAATCGACCGACAAATTCCAGACAAAGCCTGGCTGAAAATGACGGATGCAGACAAGGTGGAATACACCACCATGATGCGTGAAGCCCGAATCAGCTTGAGTAAAGATGGCGTGTACGATGGTTGTGCCTTGCGTCTGCTGAAAAAGGTGCGTTGCTCAATCGATGGCAAAGCCTCTGAGTGCAGTTTGCCCGAGGGCTACACAGTGCCCAAGAGTTGCCCGATTCAGGCCATGTAAGCCGGCGCTTCTGGTTTAGCCAATCACCACCGGGGTGTCGGGAAGTTCATTCTTGCCGCCCCCACTGTGCGGAAAGTGCTCAATCAATTTTGTGCTGACCGCATCAATACTGTTCATCACCCCAGCCTCGAATTGTCCTTGGGCAAACGACTGCTCAATTTGGTGGCATAGCACTTCCCAGTAAGCGTTGCCAACCTTGGCGTGAATACCCCGGTCTGCCACAATTTCGATGGCATGGTCCGCCAGCAGCACATAAATGAGCACTCCGTTGTTGAGCTCGGTGTCCCACACATGCAATTCACTGAATACCTCAATGGCGCGTTGACGGGGCGTTTGCGCCTGCAACAGGGGGTGTAGTTCGAGCGCGCTTTCCACCGCGAATCGAATTTCACCGGAATGCTGGCTTTCGCTGGCGCTTATGGCCTGCGCGATATGTTGCAGGTGTGCGGGCGAGAATGTTTTCCGCACATCGCGCTCGGTGGTTATCAGGTGTTTTACTACACGTTTGAAATTCATGGTTACCACCTACCCGAAGCGCCACCGCCTCCAAAACCGCCGCCTCCACCACTGAAGCCGCCACCTCCGCCAAAACCGCCGCCACCGCGACCGAAGCCACCACGGCCGCCACCCATGCCACCCACCGAATTGCCAAACAGGGTGAGCAGCGCAGCCACTACAGCAGCAAGCACGGCAAAAACCACGGCGCCAGCGAACAACCAAGCCACCACGAACACCAAACCGCCAGTGGCCAATGCTGCGGGCAATTTGCCGATGGTTTTGCGCAGAAACCCGCCCACGAAAAGCGAGAGCATGAACAGCACAGGTGCAATGTCTTCAATGGTGCTTGAGTTGTTTGCTGTTTGCTGCGCAACCGGCTCTGGCAGGGGTTCGCCTTCAATTACCTTGATCATTTGGTCCACACCGGCTGCCACCCCACCAGCAAAATCGCCCTGGCGAAACTGCGGCACAATAATCTCTTCAATAATTCGTTTGGAGGTAATGTCGGTAAGCGCACCTTCAAGGCCATAGCCCACTTCGATGCGCAGTGTACGGTCCTGCAGGGCCACCACCAAAATTGCGCCATCGTCCACATTTTTGCGGCCAATTTTCCAATTCTCGGCCACACGCAATGCATATTGCTCAATGGTTTCTGGCTGGGTGCTTGGCACCAGCAACACAGCAATCTGGCTGCCTTTGGTGGCTTCAAATGTCTGCAATTTTTGAATCAGTGCAGTTCTCTGTTCCGGGCTTAGCGTGCCCGTTGTGTCGACCACTTGGGCATTCAAGGGGGGCACAGGTACGTCTTGAGCCGACAACACGCCAGGCACTGGAATCAGCAGCACCATCGCCAGCAGCTTACTTCGCCAAAACCGGGCAATTGAATTGCACATGGTGTGCATCACTTGGTGCCAAAGTCCACGGTGGGTGGTTTGGAAATAGCGGCTTCGTTTTCAACCGTGAAGCTGGGCTTCACTTCGTAGCCCATCACCATCGCGGTCAGGTTGTTGGGAAATGAACGCACTGTCACGTTGTACTCCTGAACCGATTTAATGTAGCGGTTGCGCGCCACGGTAATTCGGTTTTCTGTGCCCTCAAGCTGCGTTTGCAAATCACGAAAACCTTGATTGGCTTTCAGATTGGGGTAGTTCTCGGTAATCAACAACAGCCGCGACAAAGCACCACTCAGCTCACTTTGCGCCTGCTGAAATTTGTTGAAGGCTTCCGGGTCGTTGATCAGTTCCGGAGTGGCTTGAATCGACGTTGCTTTTGAGCGCGCTTCAACCACCTGCGTCAGTGTTTCCTGCTCAAAATTGGCTTCGGCCTTCACCACATTCACCAAATTGGGCACCAGGTCGGCCCGGCGCTGGTACTGGTTTAACACCTCGGCCCAAGCGGCTTTGACCTGTTCGTCCGTGGTTTGAATGGTGTTATACCCGCAGCCGCTGAGTAGCAGCGCAAACATGAGTGTGAGCAGGGAAAAAACGCGATTCATTGGGGCGCTCCTAGGTGGGTTGTTGACTGATTGTGCAATTAAAAAAGCCCACGGTGCAACTGCAGCATGGGCTTTGGTCAGAAAAGATGACTTGAATTACTTCTTCATCATCTCGAAAAACTCTGCGTTGTTCTTGGTCTGGCGGATCTTGTCCATCAGGAATTCCATCGCAGCAATTTCGTCCATGTCGTGCAGCAAGCGGCGCAGCACCCAAATCTTTTGCAGCAAATCGGGTTTGATCAACAACTCTTCGCGACGTGTTGAAGAACGGTTGATGTTGATGGCAGGGTACACACGCTTTTCCGCCATGCGGCGTTCCATGTGAATTTCCATGTTGCCGGTGCCCTTGAATTCTTCGTAAATCACTTCATCCATGCGGCTGCCGGTGTCTACCAGTGCAGTTGCGATAATGGTGAGCGATCCACCTTCTTCAATGTTACGGGCGGCACCGAAGAATCGCTTGGGGCGATGCAGGGCATTGGCGTCTACACCACCGGTCAGCACTTTGCCAGAAGACGGCACAACCGTGTTGTACGCTCGAGCCAAACGGGTAATCGAATCCAGCAGAATGACCACGTCGCGTTTGTGCTCAACCAGGCGCTTGGCCTTTTCAATCACCATTTCTGCAACTTGCACGTGGCGGGTTGCGGGTTCATCGAATGTGGAGGCAATCACTTCACCGCGCACTGAGCGCATCATTTCCGTGACTTCTTCGGGGCGTTCATCGATCAGCAACACAATCAAGGTGATGTCGGGGTGATTGGCGGTAATCGCGTGTGCAATGTGTTGCAGCATCACGGTTTTACCCGATTTCGGTGGGGCCACCAGCAAACCACGCTGGCCTTTACCAATGGGTGCCACCAGGTCGATGATACGGCCAGTGTTGTTTTCTTCGCCGCGCATGTCGCGTTCCAGCTTCAAAGGCTGGTTCGGGTGCAGCGGTGTCAGGTTTTCAAACAGAATTTTGTGTTTGCTGGCTTCAGGCGCTTCGCCGTTCACCTTGTCTACTTTCACCAGCGCAAAGTAACGTTCACCGTCTTTGGGGGTGCGTACTTCACCTTCGATGCTGTCACCCGTGTGCAGGTTAAAGCGGCGAATCTGGCTGGGAGAAATGTAAATGTCGTCCGGGCTGGCCAGGTACGAGGTTTCTGGTGAGCGCAGGAAGCCAAAGCCATCAGGCAGCACTTCGAGCACACCATCACCAAAAATTTGCTCACCGTTTTTGGCGCGTTTCTTCAGGATTGCGAACATCAATTCCTGTTTGCGCATGCGGTTGGCGTTTTCAATTTCAAGGCCACCAGCCACTTCAAGCAGGGCAGAGACGTGTTGCGTTTTTAGTTCAGATAGATACATGTTTGGCTATTTGTGTAGGTGGCGAACGCCGCGAGGTAAACAGGTTAACAAAGGGTGGGGGTTGTACTGCAGTGAGGGGGTTCGATGCCCGGCACGTGCCGGGCGACTCAATCAATATTGTATTACAGGTGGCTGTCGATAAAGGCGGCCAGCTGTGATTTGGACAACGCGCCCACTTTCGTGGCCACTACGGCACCGTTCTTGAACAACATCAAGGTTGGAATGCCGCGAATGCCATACTTGGCAGGCGTTTCAGAATTCTCGTCCACGTTCATCTTGGCGATTTGCAGCTTGCCGTTGTATTCAGAGGACAAGTCATCAAGAATCGGCGCAATCATTTTGCAAGGACCACACCATTCAGCCCAGTAATCCACCAGCACAGGGCCGTCGGTTTTCAAAACATCGCTGTCGAAAGATGCGTCACTGACGTGTTTGATCAGGTCACTGCTCATTTAAATCCTCAAGTGGGTAATTGCTTTGGAGGGTATTCACAAAGCGTGTCCGGGTGATTAAAGCACACGCGCAGACCATGAAAGTTCTTCATTTAAGAAAATGCTATTCTGAATGGTACAGCGAAATTGAACTGAAACACAAACCCACGCACGTTTTAATCGACTTAACAACATACATTAGCCTTTACACGTTTTGACCCAACAACCTGTTTCTATCGATCCTTTTCTAGCCACCCCATTTGCGGCGGCATTTGACTGGCTAAGCCGATCGGGGCTGGATGCCCGCCAGGTGTTGTGGGTGATGCCCCGCATAGAAACCGTGGGCAGCTTTAAGCGGCATTGGGCGCAGCACCACGCGGGCCTTGCCACGCTAGGGCCTTGGGTTCAAACAGCGGACCGTTTAAGCCAGCCAGCCGCCATGGGCCCCTGGTTGGCCTTGCAAGCCGATTTGGTGGGTGTGTTGCGGCAATTGCCTTTGTTGGGCGGTGGTTCATCGCCCTCGCAATTGTGGGGTTTGGCCCAGGAATACCTGGAGTTGGCTTTGCGACAGGTTTTGGTGCAAAAACGCAACACAAGTGCGCTGGCCCAGTATTGTGAGAACAACACTTTTGCTGCTGAAGAGGCTCAAGTGGTGGCCACTTTGGCCCAAACCTATGCAGCTGAACTCATGGACCTGTTGCCCAAGCCAGCCAAACCCAAGGGCAGTCCGCCCGTGCAGGTGGTGTGGTTTGATGATGGCGAAACTGTGCCAGGCCTTTGGCTTGATCTGTTTTACCCCGAGGTGCCGTTGCAGGTGTTCAGGCTTCCTGCCATTGAGGGGCCACAACCCTGGCAACAATTGGGCGCGAAGCGTTTTAACACCCAGCCCAGCCCCTTGGTGTTGCAGGTGGCGCCCGACGAAACCACGCAGGCCCAGCAGGCCGCACACCAAATTCTGGAATGGTTGCGAGAAGACCCGGTCAGCGAAATTGCTGTGGCGGTACTTGATCGCTTGGCTGCGCGCCGTATGGTGGGGCTGCTGGCTGAAGTGGGTGTGTTGGTAGATGACCGCACCGGGTGGCGTTTGTCCACATCGAATGTGGCGGGCTGGTTTGACCACCTGTTGCAACAGTTTGTAGAGCAGGGCCAGCTTACTGCCATTGCTCAGCCCTTTACCGGCTTGCCGCTTGAACACCTGGAGCCTTGGGCTTTCGGTAAAACAGGGAACCGTTACACGCTGGCGCAGTGGGCAGGCGCTTTCATGGCTCTGTTTGAAAAATATGATCTGGACATGGCCTTGCAGCCTGACGAAGCGGGGCAGCAGTTGCTCACCGTGCTGGGTTTGATGCGGCAGGTGCCTGCGCAAACCGAATTTGATTCACACGAATTTTTGGCAGCTTGGCGCAGTTGGGCTGAATCGCAACGTTTTCGGCCGTTGGACATTGAAAGCCCTGTGCGCATGGTGCCCTTACTCAGTACGCGCATGCTGCAATTCAAGCGTGTGTTGGTGTTGGGTTGTGCACAGTCCCATTTTCAGGAAAGCCCACCCGGTTTGTTGCCACCTGCTGTGGCGCAGGAATTGGGTTTTCCCGGCCCGCGCCTGGCTCGCATTCAAAAAATATCTGCGTTGTACGAGTTGCTGTTGCACAGCAATGAGGTGACCTTGGTACACAGCGCACAGGTGGCAGGCAAACCCGAAATGTTGTTGCCTGAATTGATGTGGCTGGACATTGTGTTGCGGGATTCCGAAAGCCACACCCAACATTGGGCCAGCTTGTGGCACCACACGCCTTCCAGTCTTGAAATCGAAGTGCGCGAGGCACCCGAGCAGGCCTTGCAACTGACCGCCTTGAGCAATTCGGGTTCAATGCCCGATTCTTTAAGAGTGACAGCGCTGGACGACTGGAAGGCATGTCGCCTTCGGTTTGGCTTGAAACACGCTTTGCCCTGGCCACCTCAGCGTGATGAGGGTGCCATGCGTTATGAGCAATTGCGCGGTGTGTTTGTGCACAAGGTGCTGGAAAAAACAGCACAGCACATGGCCTTGCCTGGCCAGCCCGTGAATCAGTTGCAAGCGTGGAAACAAACACTGCTGGACCAGGCCCAGCTTGTGTGGAACACGCTAGAGTTGGACGATCGCGCAACTGTTTACCCCTTCCTGAAGTTTTTTGATCAAATTGTGCCGCGCCTGGCCGGTAAATTGATGGAACGTCAAATTCAGGGGTGGCAGTTCAAGGGTGCAGAGCAGCAGGTTGAACACACACTTGTATTGCAACCCAGCGGAGCCTCGCTTGCATTGAAAGGCCGCGTGGACAGGTTGGATACCCGGGGTGGCGCACTGGCGATTTCAGACATTAAATTTACCAACCCTGCCGTGTTGAAAAAAAGACTGGCCGACCCTTTGAGCCAGCCTCAATTGCCCGCCTATCAGGCCATGTTGAACAGCCCGGGTGCGCAACTTGATTTCCTGGGCTTGCACAAAGACAAAGTGGATTGGGTGAGTTTTCCGCCCTTGAGCGATGAGTACCGTGAACAGGGTTTTCAGTCCTGGGGGGAGGTGTTGCTCAGTGAACTGGTCAGTGAACTGAATTCGTTTTTTGAAGGCAAGGCGGTGTGGCAAGCCAACCCAGGTGACGCCTGTGAATACTGCGCCGTGCGTGGCGTGTGCAGGCCCGAAACCCACCCTGCTTTTCACGAAGGAATGAACGGCGAGGAGGGCGACGATGACTGATTCGCCCACCAACAAGTCGCCCAACGACTTCACATCGATTGCCTGCAACCCGGCCAACAGCGTTGTTGTGGAGGCTTGCGCAGGCAGTGGCAAAACCTGGTTGCTCACCGCACGCCTGTTTCGTTTGCTTTTAAGTGGTGCAAGGCCTGATCAAATTTTGGCGATTACCTTCACACGCAAAGCCGCGCAAGAAATGCAGGAACGCCTGTTTGGTTTGTTGCGTGAATGTGCCTTGTTGAGTGACGACAAGCTGAGCGCTTTGTTGACCGAACGCGGTGCCGTGGCCAATGAGACCAACCTGAGCAAGGCGCGTGCGCTTGCGGGCGAGGTGCTGACCAATTCACGGGGGGTGACCATCGACACGTTCCATGGCTGGTTCGCGTCTTTGTGCCAAATGGCACCCTTGGCCAGTGGCTTTTCAAGGCAAAGCGAACCCACCGATCAAACCGGGTTCTGGATGGACATGGCCATTGATGTGTTCACAGCCAATTTGCTGAACGATCAATCGGAATTGCTGCCAGCCTTTGACACGCTGGCCTCACAAATGGACCGTGCCGTGGTGCGCCAGGTGTTGCAGCATGCGTTGACCAATCGCGTGGCTTGCAGCCTGTGGTTGCACAACAGCGAAGCGCCACCGTTGAACTTGGTGTTTGGCATTGATGAAGGCGAACAATGGCCTGTTGAAGTGTTGAACAACAAGCATTATCTGGAGCAATGGCAACAAGCTGCACGCTGGCTGGCCTTGGGCACGGCGAAGCAACAGGGCCATGCTGTGGAAATTGAAAAGGCACTGACTGCATTGCGGGAAGGTGGCGATGCAGGGGATGTTTTTGAGCAGCTGAAAGCGGTTTGTTTGACCGCAAAAAATGAACCGAGCAAAAACTTTTTCAAGATCACTGCGGGCCAGAAAACAGCGGTGGATGAAACAGACTATGTGCAAACCTTGGAGGGCTTGGCCCTGCAAACAGCACAGGCCTTGCAACTTGAAAAAGACCAGCTCGACATGCGGGCCACAGCTGCTTTGGCGCAATTGATTGAGCCCTTGTTTGACACGTACAAATCAATCAAGCTTGAGCAGGGTTTGTGCGATTTCGATGACCTTGAAGCCACGGCATTGCGCATGTTGATGAATGATGAACAGCGCGCTTACATGCAGCAAAAACTGGACACGCGCGTGCGTCATTTGTTGGTGGATGAATTTCAAGACACCAACCCGGTGCAATGGAATATCTTGAAACTTTGGTTGCAAGACTACAGTGGTGATGACAAGCCCAGCGTGTTTTTGGTGGGCGACCCGAAACAATCAATTTACCGTTTTCGACGGGCCGAAGCGCGCTTGTTCAATCACGCGCGCACCTGGCTTGTGGAAAACTTCGCAGCCAAAACTTTGGAATCGGATTCAACACGGCGTTGTGCGCAGTCTGTGGTTGATGTGGTCAACACCGTGTTCGAGCCGGGGCAAACGCGGGGGCAAACTGCCTTTCGCACGCACACCAGTTTGGCTGGAAAAAGTGAATCTACGCTGAGTGGCTTGAATGTTTATCCCAAACTGCTCAAAGAAGAGGAAGGCCCCGATGAAGCGCAGCGTGTGGTGCACACTCTGCAACAGTGGCTGGCCAATGGCAGCATCCAGAATTTGAGTGAAGTGATGGTGCTGGTGCGCGCCCACAAAAGTGGCGTGCCCCTCATGGCTGCTCTGCGTGAAGCCGGTTTGGCTTACACCATCAAAGACAAAGGCGAGCGTTACACCTCGCAGGTATGGGGTGACACCATTGCACTACTGGGTTTTCTGAATGACCCACATGCCAATTTGCACCTGCTGCAATTGTTGCGTTGCCCCCTCATTGGGCTTTCTTCACCGCAATTTCAGGCGCTGATTCAAGCGGGTAAAACAACCCGGACCACCACTGGGGCCAACACCGTGTGGAGTACGCTGGAGGCCTTGGCCAGGCAACATGAGAGACCATGGGCGAACTTGCATGCGCAATTGTCGGAATGGCTGCGCATGGCGTGCGCCTTGCCGCTGTTTGAAACCCTGTCCAAAGTTGTTACCGATACCAAGGCCTCTGAAAAATATTTGAATTCAGCGTCACCGCGCCAGCGGGTCATGATGGCTGAGCACTGGGATTGGTTAAAAGCTTGGGCACTGGGTTTGAACAAGGGTCGTTTTCCAAGCCTGCAGCACGCTTTGGATGAGGCTGTGAAACTGCAAACCTATGCCAGCTCCGACAGCGAAGGCGCAGCCAACAACCCGGATGTCTTGCGCATCATGACCGTGCATTCCGCCAAGGGTTTGGAGGCAAACCACGTGTGGCTGTTCGATGCAAACTCGTCGCCCAAACCCGGTGGCAGCAATGCGGGTTTGCTGATCGATTGGGCTTTGGGTGAATCGCACCCCAACTCAGTCACAGTGATGGGCAATTTGAGCAACCCCAGCCCAGGCCGTGCATCTGCTCAAACCATTGAGCAACAAGCTTATGCCGATGAGGAAGACCACTTGCTGTATGTGGCGCTAACCCGCGCCCGGTATTCCATTCACTTAAGTGGCAGTGAAAAGCGTGGGGCCAACAAGGGCTGGTATGAACGCTTGCTGCCTTTTGCCTCGCTAGTGCACAACACTTGGCCAACTTTTGAAAGTGCAATAAATGCATCCGATGAAGCCAGGCAAGGGCCCGCCCAAATTGAATTGGCTGGGCTGTTCGATCCCCCCGCCGTGTGGGTACGCCCGCAGTTTCCGGTACTGAAAGCATTGAATGCGCCTGTGGGCAAGGTGGTGCCTCGTATTACCACGCCCGAATTGCGAAAAGGCACAGCCTGGCATGCTGCGCTTGAATGGGTTGACGAGCTGTTTGATGTGCCTTTCGACACCTGGTGGGCGCGGGTGTTGGTGCGCTGCGAGGCGGTGTTTCGACCCCTGCGGGACGATGAATTGCTGCATTTGGAGCAAGCCTGCCGTTTGCTGGTGGATAAGGCTGACTTGCAGCCCTGGTTGCAAGGTGCTGTGGTCAGCAACAACCGTGTGTTCAATGAACTGGAATGGGTGCTGGGCGATGGGCGGTCGCTTCGGGCTGACCGGGTGCTTGAGTTGTCCGACCGTTTTCTGGTGCTGGACTACAAATGGGCAGTAAATGCAGGCAATTTGGAAGGCTATACCCAGCAAGTGCTTGAATACGTGGGTTTAGTTGACCTCACCCTGAACAAGGGCAATAAACTGGCGCCCACACAAGCTGCACTGATTGACCGGCATGGCGAGGTTCACTGGCTGACTTCGGTGTAGAATTCAGTCTGGCGGGCCTCCCCGCATGGCGTAGCGGCCAACCTGGTCAGGTCCGGAAGGAAGCAGCCACAACCGTGAAGTCAGTGCCGGGGTTCTGGCTCGCCTCTTAATTTGTTGGACCCAGCGCGGAATCAACCGTGGACACAAACGTGGACCCAATCTGAATGAATCAAACCGTATCTCAGGCTTTGGCACGAAAATGGCGACCGCGAGACTTTGATTCTCTGGTGGGCCAGGCCCATGTGGTTAAAGCCCTCTCCCACGCGCTCGACAATCAACGCCTGCACCATGCCTATTTGTTCACCGGCACCCGCGGTGTAGGCAAAACCACCATTGCCCGAATTCTGGCCCGCGCCGTGAACTGCGAGCAGGGTATTAGCCGCACGCCTTGTGGCAAGTGCCAGGCTTGTGTCGAAATCAGCCAGGGCCGGTTTGTCGATTTGCTGGAAGTGGATGCAGCCACCAACACGCGCGTGGATGAGATGCGTGCCTTGCTTGAGAATGCCATGTACGCGCCCACCGCAGGCCGCTACAAGGTGTATGTCATCGACGAAGTGCACATGCTGTCGACCAGTGCATTCAACGCCATGCTGAAAACGCTGGAAGAGCCACCAGGCCATGTGCTGTTTATTCTGGCCACCACCGATCCGCAAAAAATTCCAGCCACGGTCTTGTCGCGTTGCCTGCAGTTTGCCTTGCGCCAATTGCCGCCCGACCAGCTTGCAGACCACCTGGCCCACATTCTGACGGAAGAGAAAATTGCCTTTGAGCCCGGTGCGCTGCGCCTCTTGGCCAAGGCCGCACGTGGCAGTGTGCGTGATGCACTTTCACTGACTGACCAGGCCATTGCCTACAGCGCAGGCCATGTGGGTGAAGAAACCGTACGAACCATGCTGGGCGCTGTGGATCAGCAAGTAGTGCATCAGTTGCTGCAAGCCCTGGCTGTTGGCGATGGCAAGGCTTTGCTTGAATTGAGCAATGCGCTGGCCACAGCCAGTGCGCCATTTGGCGCCATTCTCGACGAACTGGCCGCCATTGCTTACCGGCTTTCGGTTGCGCACTTTGCCGGTGAACTTGATGCTGATGACCCCGACCAGGCGGCGCTACAACACCTGCAAGGTGCTTTTGGTGCCGAAGATTTGCAACTGATTTATCAAATTGCCACCCATGCCCGTGCTGAATTGCATTTGGCCCCAGAGGAACACATTGGGTTTTCCATGGCGCTGGTGCGCATGTTGGCGTTCAAGCCGGGTGGGCAAGTTGCGGTGGGCCGTACCCTGCCCTTGGCTCCAGCAGCCATCAAAGCGACCGTTCCCCTGTTGGCAGCCAAACCCGCTGCGGCTAAACCAGTGGTGGCTGCTGTGCCTGCAATGCCTGTTGAGGTTTCCGCTGAGGTCCCTGCTGCGCCTGTCATGGAGTCGACCACACCCAAGGGCCCATCGCCTGCGCTTGTGGAGGAATTCGACGAATCACCACCCTGGGACACCGCCGATGATTTGCCAGTGGCCCAATCGAAGCCCGTGGTGCCTGCATCTGCACCAGCGTCGGAATTTAAACCGCAACCGGCTTATACCCAATCAGCCAATGGCAATTTGCCCAGTGCGGCCAACTGGCCGCAGGTGTCTCAAGAAGTGCCCGCCAAGGGTTTGACCCGCCAGGCGCTTGTGCAGGCCGAACTGGTTGAGGCCAGTCGGGATGGCGAGGTGCTGCACATTGTTTTGCGCACAGCAATTAAAGCCTACACCGAACCCAGCATGGCGGCCCGTCTTGAGAGCGCACTGGGCCAGTACTATGGAAGCACTGTCCGTTTGCAAATGCAGTTTGGTGAGGCGCAGCAAACCGCGCATGCGGTGCAAAGTGAAACCCGCAGGCAAGCCCTTGAAGGTGCCAAGCAAGCCTTGCAGGACGACCCGTTTTTAAAAGACATTCAGAACTTGATGGGCGCAACTGTGGTCTCAGGTTCAGAACGCACGCTGAGCAACACAGGCCCAGCCGATATTTGACAGGAGAGATTTCGACATGAACATGATGAAAGGCCAACTGGCCGGCTTGATGAAACAAGCCCAGCAAATGCAGGAAAAGATGGCCAAGATGCAGGCCGAAATTGGTGCCCTGGAAGTGGAGGGGCAATCGGGCGGTGGTATGGTGAAAGTGGTGATGACCTGCAAGCACGATTGCAAACGCATTACCATTGACCCCTCGCTGTTGGGCGAAGACAAGGACATGCTGGAAGATTTGGTTGCCGCAGCATTCAACGACGCTGTGCGCAAGGCCGAAGCCACCATGACTGAAAAAATGTCCTCAGTCACGGCCGGTTTCCCAATGCCCCCCGGCTTCAAAATGCCATTTTAATTAACACGCATGAGCCGTTCCGCGTTTGACGCCTTTGATGGCCTCGACCCTTTGGTTGATCTGGTGCAGGCGCTCAAGCGCTTGCCCGGCGTGGGGCCAAAGTCGGCGCAACGCCTGGCTTTTCATTTGTTGCAAAATGATCGCCAGGCCGCCACGGCGCTTGGTGAATCGCTACTGAAAGCAGTGGCGGAAATACGCCACTGCAGCATGTGCAACAATTTTTGCCATGCCGATGTGTGCTCTATTTGCAGCGACACCCGCCGCAATCCAGGTTTATTGTGTGTGGTTGAAACACCTGCTGACCTTGCTGCCATTGAGGCTACTCAAACCTATCGCGGTTACTACTACGTGCTAATGGGCAGGGCATCGCCCCTGGATGGTGTGCGCCCTGAGTCCTTGGACTGGCCCAAGTTAAGCCAGCGCCTGGACGACAGCGAAGTGAAGGAAGTGATTCTGGCCACCAACTTCACCAACGAGGGCGAGGCCACTGCTGTGTTTCTCACAGACCGAATTCGCCGTATGGCACTGAAGGTTAGTCGCCTTGCCCGTGGCGTGCCTATAGGTGGCGAGCTTGAATACACCGACCCCAGCACCGTGGCGCGGGCTTTGTTGGACCGTCGCCAGTTGGGCTCTGACCCGGAATAACTCTTTTATTTTTGCCAGCGGCTTTTCATGACCAATCCTTCTGAGCAATCTTCCACCACCAACCTTGGTCCTTTGGCGGGCATCCGTGTGCTTGAATTGGGTTCACTGATTGCCGGGCCGTTTGCCAGCCGAATGCTCGGCGAATTCGGTGCCGAAGTCATCAAGGTTGAAACCCCAGGCAGTGGCGACCCCATTCGCAAATGGCGTGTGCTGCACGAGGGCAATTCCCTGTGGTGGGCTGTGCAGGCCCGCAACAAAAAATCGATCACGCTGAACTTAAAAGCCGAAGAAGGGCTGGCTGTATTGCGCAAGCTGATCGAAAGCGCTGACATGCTGGTGGAAAATTTCCGCCCAGGCCAACTCGAAAAGTGGGGCTTAAGCCCAGAACAATTGCAGGCCATGAACCCGGGCCTGATTGTGGTTCGCCTGAGCGGCTATGGCCAAACTGGCCCCTACAAAGACCGCCCCGGTTTTGGTGCCATTGCGGAATCGATTGGTGGCATGCGGTTTTTAAGTGGCGACACCGACCGCCCGCCTGTGCGTGTGGGTATTTCGATTGGTGATTCACTGGCCGGTTTGCATGCAGTAATCGGTGCGCTGATGGCTTTGCAGCACCGCCATAAAACCGGCAAGGGGCAGGTTGTGGACGTGGCGCTGTATGAATCGGTGTTCAACATGATGGAAAGCCTGCTGCCCGAATATGACTTTGCCGGTGTGGTTCGCAAACGTTCCGGTGCAAGTTTGCCGGGCATTGTGCCATCGAACACTTACACCTGCGGTTGCGGCGGATTCATTGTGATTGGTGGCAATGGTGACGCCATTTTCAAGCGCCTGATGGTGGCAATTGGTCGAAGCGATTTCTCAGAAAACCCCGACATGGCCAGCAACGATGGCAGAGTTCGCCACACCGAGTTGATTGACAACACCATTGCCCAGTGGTGCAAGGAACGCAGTATTGATGAGGCGCTTGAAGTGCTCGAAAAAGCCGATGTGCCTGTCAGCAAAATTTACAGCATTGAAGACATTGTGCGCGACCCGCAATTTGCTGCACGCGGCATGATTGAAGAACATGCCTTTGGCGACGACCGTACTTTGAAAGTGCCGGGTATTGTGCCCAAGTTAAGCGACACACCCGGCCAAACCCGCTGGCTTGGGCCCAAGCTGGGTGAGCACAATGTGCAAGTGTTGGCAGGGCTGGGTTATTCGGCTGAAGAGATTCAGCAGATGAAGGATGGTGGGGTGATTTGAATTGTGGGGAGTTGATGCGATGCCGCTGCAAATCTGCTCCTCACAAACACCTTATGCCTTCAACAACCCATCCAGCGTAACCGAATCTTTCACAAATGCTCGAATGCCTTCCGCCAGTTTCTCTGTGCCCATGGCATCGGCATTCAATTCAAAGCGAAAAGCCGCTTCGCCGTCGGGGAATGTTTCATGTGGCTGCGCAAGTGCCCAATCAATGCCCAGGTCGACCTTCAGTGGTGCATCGTCCGCTCGCAGCTCAGCCAACAATTCAGGGCTGATGGTAAGCAGGTCGCAACCTGCCAGCGCCTTGATTTGACCGGCATTGCGAAAGCTGGCCCCCATTACTTCCGTGCGAATTTCATTTTGTTTGTAGTAGGCGTAAATGCGGCGCACCGATTGCACGCCAGGGTCGTTCACGCCCGCATTGGCGGCTTCATCCCAACTGCTACCAGCCGATTTTTTGTACCAGTCATAAATTCGACCTACAAAAGGTGAAATCAATTGAACACCGGCTTTGGCGCAAGCATGCGCTTGAATGGGCGAGAACAGGAGTGTGAGGTTGCAATGAATGCCCTCGGCTTCAAGAATCTTGGCTGCTTGAATGCCTTCCCAGGTGGAGGCGATTTTGATCAACAGGCGTTTTTCTGTCGCAATGCCTTCAGCCCGGTACAGGGACACAATTCGCTTTGCGCGGGCAATGGTGGCCTCTGTGTCAAAGCTAAGCCTCGCATCCACTTCGGTGGAAACACGACCAGGAATAATTTTCAGAATTTCAGTGCCAAAAGCCACCAACAGGCGATCGGTTTGCAGCTCAAGCGGCTCATGGCCATATGCAACCTTGATTTGCTCCAGCAGGGGCAAATATTGTGGTTTTTGAACTGCTTTTAAAATCAGCGATGGGTTGGTGGTGGCGTCTTGGGGAAGAAAGGCGGCAATCGCCTGAAAGTCACCCGTGTCAGCCACCACAGTGGTGGCTTGTTTCAGTTGTTCTAATGCGTTGCTCATGGCTTGATGGTGGGGAAAATTCAACGAAGTACGCTTCAGTATAGGCTTTTAAGGCATTTATTTGATGAATGAAATAGTATCCTTTGAACAGGAATTAAAAAAAACACAACAAACAATGAGTACCCGCCATGTATTCTGAACAAGAATTGGAACAACAACCCTTGATTGATGATGATCAATGGGGACGCCTCGAGAGTGAATTGGGGCTTGAAATGCTGCAGGAATTCGCACAGGAGTTTTTCGAAGAAACGCGTGAAATCTGGTTTGTGCCTGGTTTTGATCCTTTCTCCATCGAGGAAAAAGCGTTTAAATCCATGGCGCACCGAAGCGCGGGTGCAGCGGGCACCATCGGTTTCAAAAAACTCAGGTTCGCTTTTTTGTGCATGGAGCACAATCCGCTTGGGGATGAAACCCGGCATTACCTGTCGGCCATGGCCACTATTTTTCAATCGACCCAGGACTGGGTACAAAGCAAGCAATAAATCATGCAATATTCTTCAGCACGGCCCTGGGCAAGCCTGGGCCTGGCAATTAGTCTTGGTGCGTTGGGTTTGGCACTGTTCTTTCAAATCAGCAAAGAATGGTTTCCATGCCCGTTGTGCATTATTCAGCGTTATGCCTACCTTGCAACTGCCTTTGGCTTTTTGGGCATTGGTTTGACCAGTCGAAAAAGTATGTGGTCAGCGGTGTTTGTGTTGTTGGCACTGCTTGGCTTTGTGGCGGGTGCGGGCGTGGCTTTCTACCATGTGTGGGTGTTGTCGAACCCGGCTCAAACCTGCGGCGTTGACCCCCTGCAAAACACTTTGAATGCTTTACCCTGGGTTCAGTATTGGCCCGATATGTTCGTTGCCGACGGTTTGTGTACCGATGAATATCCACCTTTGTGGGGTTTGTCATTGCCCATGTGGAGCGGGCTTGGTTTTCTGGCGCAAGGCCTTGTGTTGTTGATTGCCGTTCGTACCCGGCAGTACGTCAAAGGCTCATGGTAATTGGGTTGGCCAGGGTCACCCAGTTCTGGGTGCTTTGGCTGGCCATTTGCTTTCTTTCCAGGGTTTCCATGTAGCCCAGCAAGGCGCCCAGTGCGTCCATGGCATGCGGGTTTTTGCTCTGCCTGACCGCGTGCAAAACCACGGCCAGTGCATCGTCAAGATTGGCGTCGCTGTCCTGCAAAGGAGCGGCCATTTGAAGCTCAACAGTTTCCGGGAAACGGAAGTCGTGTTTGGGTGTGGCGTGCAGTTGTATGGTTTGCATGGTGGTGAACCTGGATCTGACTTGATCCAAGAATCTCATCTTTGCCGCTGTGCCCACTTTCTGAATAAACCACTTTTTTTGATCCAGTTCAGCAGATCCCCGAAACGGACCCCACCGATCGGGCGATCATTTTTTTGGCAGTCCGCTCGTTATGTATTAGACGAATAGGAGTCTGCCCATGTTGATCAATATTTCAGATGCCCAGGTCGTGCAACCTTTGTTGCAACGCAAATCCCTGTCGCCCGAGCATTTGTATCTTTATTCCGGCAAACATTACAACCCGGGTACGCGCGTGGCCGGGGAAAGCCTGGTGGCGCTGGAAACTGAACTGACCCAGTCCACTTTGCTGTACCTTCAGGCGCAGGATCTGTTTGAAGAACTGGATTGTTGTTACAAGGTGCTGTCCAAAGCATTGGTGGATGAAGAACCAGAGACTTTTGTGCTGGTAATGGACGAGCTTGCTGGGCGGTTCAAGCACATCGCTATTCATCACTTCGACCTTGCCTACGCTTACCTGGCCTGGCACACGGCTGACGATTATCCAGTGATGCACCATATGCTGGTGGCCTTGACCCTGTTTCGAGTGGGTTTGTGCAGCAACCGGTTTTCAGAGGGCGAGTTGAGTTCGCATTTGAAAGCCGCGTTGACCATGAACATCAGCATGTTGACTTTGCAGGCGCGTTTGCGGGCTCAAACTGAACCACTGTCGCGAGACCAGCGAGAAACCATTCGCAAACATCCGGAGCAAAGCGCCAACAAACTGAAGTTGCTGGGTGTGAAGGATGAAATCTGGATTGAATCGGTGCGCATGCACCACGAGTTGCCCGATGGTTCGGGGTATCCGAACCAGATACCCAACAACAATGTGGGCTCTGTGCTGTTGAGTGTGTGCGATTCGTTCAATGCAAGAATGGCCCAGCGCGACTACCGCAGCAATTTCACGGCGGAGCAGGCTGTAAAAGACCTGTTTGCCCATGCGGACCACTTGTACAGCTGTTTCACTGCCATCATTCTTGAGGAGTTGGGAATTTACCCGGCTGGCAGCCTGGTGCAGTTAACCGGCAATCAGATTGGTTGCAGCCTGATTCGGGGTGAAACCGCAATCAGCCCGGTGGTACTGGTGTTTCGCAATTTGCCCTCTCCAGGCCCGGGCGCTGCATTGGTCGACACCTCAACCGATGGCCACAAAGTACGCAACGCCCTGCCCAGGCGAGACCTTGGCAAATTGCCAGGCTTGCTGGAGCTGCTGTCCAAGGTGGTTTAGAACGATCCGCGTTCAGGCAATTGAAGGCTGGCGACCGTTTGATTGCCCACGCGGTTTAATTTCAGGGTGATGTGATGGCGAGAGGCAATGCGCTCGGCGGTGGCCAGGCCAATGCCTTCGCCTTCAAATTCGTCGTTGCCGTGCATGCGGTGAAACAGCTGAAATTTTTGGGCATCGTGCGTTTCTGAGAAGCCCACGCCATTGTCGATGATTTCCAGGTTGCTCGGGCTGCTCTGCCGAACAATGATTTTTGGGGATTCAACCGGTTTGGAGAATTTCACGGCATTGTCGAGCAACTCTTTGAATGCTTTCATCATCATTGGCTTGTCAAAACGCCATTTGCCCTGCACCAGAATTTCAATCGGTACAGGCGAAAAGTCAAAGTGCTCGTTCACCACTTGCAGCAGTGTCTCGTTCAGGTCGTGCAGTTGAACATTCAACGGGCAAACACCCAGACGCAGGTATTCAATCAGGGCGTCCAGCAACACACCCATGCGTTTGCCGTTTCGGCGAATTTCTTCAAGTGATTTGCTGGCCTCGGGGGGCGCATTTTCGCCTAAGTCGTCGGCGAGGAAAAAGGAGTAGGCGTCAATGGCGCGAAGCGGTGCCCTGAAGTCGTGTGCAATGGTTCCGGACAACCAGTTCAACTGGCTGAGCAAATCATTGTTCTCTTTCATTTGTCGCTGGGTTTCTATGTCGACACTCAGATTGAGTTGGCCCAAGGCCTCTTTCAGGCTGTCAATTTCAGACTGCTGGGCAAGCAGCATTTGTTCATGTGACTTTTGGGTTTCTTTCAACTGCTCGCGCGCCAGGGCCTGTTGGCGTTTCATTTCGCTGCGCAGTTGGCTGGACAGCGATTCCAGCGCAGCCTGCTTGCTGCGCAGGTCGTTGAGTTCAAGTTGTTGGCTGGCGGCCTGCTCGGGTGTCAGCAGCCGTTGGCCGGTGACAAAAGACAGCAGTTTAAGCAGCAGGCGCAGCACGTGAAAATTTAGTTGGTCTTGATGGTTGAAACCTGGGACACGGGCGCTTTCTGGTCTTTGGCGCCAATGGAGTCGGTGTAAGCCCGGTAGGCTTTGCCTGCCGATTCAGCCCTGTAGGCTTCGACCTCACCCCGGTTAATGCCCTCGGCCTGCTCTTTCAGCCAGGTACGGGTGCTCAAGCCAGTTTCAGCATCGGTTGTGCCGGAAATGTGTGATGAGCCCTGATTTGTGTTGGCAGTGCTGTCTTGGGCGCTAGCCAGCAGGGGAGAGGCGCACAACAAAGCGGCCACTATCCATGGCGTGTTTGAGTTCATTGGGTATTTCCTTTGGCGTCAAAACGCCTTTTGATGGAATTGGCTTGCGACATTACCTGGTTGCGGGTGTTGTCAGACCACTGCAGGCGATCTGCGATGTCCATGGCCATGTTGAAATCATCAAAGACCAAAGCCCACAATGCGAGGTTGGCCATGATCTTCGAATCGCCACTGGCCAGTTGATTGGCTTTCATCAGTGTGTTGTAGGCGGGTTCTTTCTGACCTTCCAGTAAGTACACCAAACCCAGGTCGGAGTAGGCATTGATATTCAAGGGGTCTGCCTGAATGGATTTTTCCAGTCGGGTTGCCGCGGTTTTCAGATCACCGCGTTCGATGGCCACTTTGCCCAAACCGTACCAAACGGGTCCACTTTTTTGTTGGCCTTGCCCGCTGAGCAATGATTTGTACACAAGCTCGGCCTGGTCCAACTGGCTGGTTTTTCGCAGCGAATCGGCGCGCAGTTGCTTGCTTTGCCGGTCCGATCCCCATTTTTGGTCATACGCATCCAGGTGGGCCAGAGCGGCGTAAGCGTTGTCTTGTTCAATCATGGTTTGAACAAGTTTCAGGTGCAGGTTTTTCTCGCGTTCAGCGCGGGCTTTTCGGGTTTGTTCGTCTTCCCGGTCAAGTTCTTTGCGTTCGGCTTCGATCAGTGCGTCTTGGGTGGGGCTTGTGGCACTGATATTGGGCGCACTGGGCGTAGCAGCGGGTTCGGGGGCTGGCGCAGGTGCATTGGGTGCCCGCTGCGGTGTTGCACACGCAGCCAGAACCAAGGGCAAGGCCAACATGGCCAGTTGCCGACTGAATTGCCCTGAAATTAGACGACTGCTCAACACGCTTAACCTCCAACCCGTTCAAATGCACGAATAATGGAGATGATACCGGGGCCGCCGGTCATGATCAGCAGGGCCGGCAGCATGGTAATCACCATCACACCAGTCAGTTTAACAGTCAGTTTGCCCATTATTTCTTTGGCGTTGGCTCTTTCTTTTTCGACAAGGCGGTCCGAGAACTGCTTCAGAGGTTCCTGAACAGCACCACCGAACTTTTCAATTTGCTCCAGAACCTGCACGAATGATTTGAATTCGTCGCTCGAATACATATTGCTCATTCGTTTCAACATGACAATCCAGGGCACGCCAGACTTCACTTGAGCGCGAGACCGGCGCAACATGCGGCCCGTGATGGGTACAAGGTCGTACAGTTGCGAGGTCATGACTTCAATGGATTGATCAACGCTCAAGCCTACGCCCTGCAACAAACGCATCACGTCAACCACAGCCACCAGTTCTCGCTCGAAAGCGGCTTCACGACCCTCTCCAACTGTTTTCAGGTACCACTTGGGTGCCATGAAACCGATGCCGGTCACTGCAATGACCTGAATCATGGGAATGGCACCAAACCCTGCATCCCGGTTCAGAAAAAGCCCGATGGCCAAACCGAGAAGCCCGAGTGCAATGCGGATGAGCACAAACCGGCTCAGGTCTTCTTCGCGCCCAAAACCCGCCCGGCCCAACAGTTTTTTGTCTTCTTCTTCGACAAAATAGGTGAATGCCTTGGTTTTGCTGAATTGTTGACCCAGGCGCTCGATGCGCCCCGTGAGTGCACTGGTCGGTACCTGATTGCGAACTGCAGCCGAACTTTGAACCCGACGGCGCAATTCGGTGTACTCATCAATTCGGGCCAACGCCTTTTCTTTGCGACTGGATTGGCTCAAAAGACTCCAGGCCAAGCCAACAAAACCCAAGCCCAGCAGAAAGATGCCAATTGCCAGTAATGTGTTCATGTCCATGTGGGCGCCCTCAGATGCTCTTGACCATGCGATAGATGATCGCAGCGCCAGCGATTTGCAATATCCCGGCGACGAACAGCAGCATGCGACCTGTGTCGTCATTCCACATCGTGCCCAGGTAGGCCGGGTTCAGCGTCAGAATAATGCCGGCCAAAGCAGGCGTCAGGCAGCACATGAACACCGCAGACATTCGAGCCTCCGACGACATCGCCAGCATTTCCTGATGGTGTTGTTCGCGGTCACGCAGGTATTGCGCCAGGCGGCCCAGCAAAATATCGCTTTTGCCACCGTAGTTCAACGCCAGTGCAACAACGGAGGCAATCAGCTTGAATTCGCTCAAACCATAAACGCGCGCCAGGCGGTGCATCGCTTGGTCAAGTTCCAAGCCGGCATACTGCATTTGAACAGCAAGGCCCAGGGCTTCTTTCAGGGGTTGCTCGGCATTTTCAAGGGCGGTGTTGAATGACACGGTCAGGCTGTAACCCACTGCGCTGACCCTGACTACACCGTCCAGAAAGTTGGGCAGCTGACTCAACATTTGCAGTCTGCGTTTGCGCTGGCGATACAGCACATAGGCCGCAATGCCCAGAATGGCGAGAATAAGTGCGCCGGCAGCGCTGGCTGCACCCCGGAAAACGAAGGCAGCCAGCGCGGGTATCAGTGTAACCATCGCCACGCGAATACCCAGTGTCCGATCAATGGTGAGACCTGCAGAAATCAGGCTGTCTGTGATCCATTGCGGAATATATTTTTTGCGCAGTGGGTCTTTTTCCAGAGCCAGTGGATCGCGGGACTTGCTTAGCGCTACATCCAGTCGGCTTTCTGCCAGTTTGCGGTTTTGTTCTTCAGCACCGCGGCCCAGCAACAGCAGGGCCAGAGAGATGAATACCAAGGCAGCAGCGATCAGTCCGAATGTCATGTCAGGCGAATGTGCGAGATTTTCGGGTTTTTGGGGTAGGGCACCACGGGTACCCAGTTGTCCAGTTCCTGGCCATCGGGTCCGAGTCGGCTTTCATGGCGGTACAGGTCTTGAAGCAAAATATTGTCATCCACAATGCCAGCCACTTCCGTAATGCTGTAAATGCGGCGTTTGCCCGAGGGCAAGCGAACAATCTGAACAATCAGATCAAGTGCCGACGCAATTTGCCTGCGCAAACTCATTTCATTGCCTGTAAAGCCCGCAAAGCCGGACAACATTTCAAGCCTGTGCAAACAATCGCGAGGTGTTGAGGCGTGAATGGTGCCCATGGAGCCATCGTGACCCGTGCTCATGGCCTGCAACATGTCGAGTACTTCAGCGCCGCGCACCTCTCCCACTACCACGCGGTCAGGGCGCATACGCAAGCTGTTCTTGACCAGGTCGCGAATTGAAATCGCGCCGGCACCTTCGTGCCCACCCGGACGGCTTTCCAGGCGAACCACATGGTGGTGGTTCAACTGCAATTCAGCGGTGTCTTCAATCGTAATCAAACGCTCGCCGGGTGGAATAAATTCCGCGAGTACGTTCAGCATGGACGTCTTGCCTGTGGACGTAGCACCACTGACCACCAGGTTGCAGCGTTTGCGAACAGCTTCCTGCATCAATTCATACACGCGGGCATCAAAGGTGCCCAAACCCATCAGGTCTTCTGCGCGCAGTGGCGTGCTTCTGAATTTACGAATGGACACCACCACGCCATCGCGAGCCAGTGGGGAAATGATGACGTTGATCCGGCTTCCATCGGGCAGGCGGGCGTCTACCATGGGGCTGGATTCGTCGAGCCGGCGGCCCAGCGGTGCCAGAATGCGTCGAACAATTCTCAAAAGGTGAGCATTGTCGACAAAGCGGGCCTGCACACGTTCCATGCGACCCATTTTGGACACATACACGTCCTTGTAGCCGTTGATCATCACATCTTCAACGTTGGGGTCTGCCAGCAGGTCTTCCAATGGACCAAAGCCCGCAATTTCTTTGTACAGCGAGTCGGCGACGAAGGCCACTTCAGAATCGTTCAGCGGGATCTGCTTGCCATAAATCAGGCTTTGCACTTCACCTTGAATGAATTTTTCAAGGGCACTGTTGTCCATTTTGGCAAAGGTAGCGCCTTTCTTTTCGATGATGGCCAAAATGTGTTCATGGGCCATTTCTTTCACGTCGGCCAGCACTGCAGAGTCCATTTCGCTGACTTTCGCGGTGGCAAACTGCAAGTCTTCTACGGCATTTGCAGCATTGGACACTGAACCTTCGGCGTGCTCAGGTTCTTTGGGTTTTGGGGGCGGCGCTTCCTGGCCGAAAATGATGTCACTCATTTGTTGAACCATTTCTTGAAAGTACTGGCAAGGCCGCCTTGGCCGTCCATGTGTTTGCGGTTGGCATTCACTTTGTCGAGCAACTGGGCCACTGCTTTGGCATAGGGATCTTTTGAATCAGCTGCAGACAGCACCTGGCCGCCATTCACCGCATTGATTAGTGGTGCGCGTCGGTCGGGCAGGGTGTGTACTGTTTCAATGTTCAGTTTCTTGGCAATTGATTCTGCATCCAGCGCAACATCTTTGTGATAAGGCGTAACCACCAGGTCGAATGTCTGGGTCGCAATGCCCTTGTCGTTCAGGCTTTTGATCAATTCGGCGGCAGTCACAATGCCCGGCACCGACTGTGGTGTCAGCACCATGGTGGCGTCGGCGCTTCGCAGCAGGCTGGCCACAAATTCAATGTTCGAGAACCCGCACAAATCAATCACGATATTCTCGAAAAATGATTTGATCAGGTTCAGAAATTTCAACGCATCAGATGCGGAGATATCACGCAGGTCTGCGAGGTTTCGCGGCAGTGAAAGTATGGCCACGCCGGTAGCGTTGTTGCGGCGAAATGCCGTTTTTGCCAGGGTCGCATCAAAGCGTTTCAGGTTGCGCACGCATTCCACAAAATCCATGGCACCCTGCTTGTCTTCGGCGGGCAAGTGCACAAGGCCATCGCCCAAGGGCAAACCAAAATCCAGCAGCAACGTGCTGTCTTTGTTTTGTTTGGCCAGCTGCACTGCCAGGTTGACTGCAAGCGTTGTGGAGCCTACGCCTTGCCGTCCGCCCAACACCACCAAGGCGTAGCCCTTGCGCTCGTTGCTTTGTTTGGGCGCTTTTTCAACCACGCCTGTCAGAATTTTTGTGACTTCGCCAGCGCTGGAGTCGAGGCTCAAAAAGTCTTTCACACCCGATCTCAGCGCATTGACCACATCTTCAGTCGAGTCTTTTGAACCCATGGCCACAACAGGCAGATCGGGGGCCAGCTCGCGCAGTTCTTTCACGATCAGGCTGGCGTCCAGGCCCACTTGGGGAGAGTAATCCACCACGGCCATGCTGGGCGATACCAGGCCCACGCGTTTGGTAATTTCACTGAAGGTGCCCGATTCGCGCACCAACATGAAACGGTCGCCCACTGCGTCTGACAGCCAAAGCCAGTTGGCGTCAGACCCGCTGATGAACAATATTCGGGGCATGCTTTGTTGCATCGCGAATTCCCCTTAATTGGTGGTGAAGCCAGGAACAGGCTCTTGTGCGGAAGGCAGGAAGAGTTGGCCCCACACGCTGCGCGGGCGCATACCTACGTTTTGACCTGGAAGGGCCAAAGCGGGTGCGTCTGCTGCACGGGGTTTTACAAATCGCGGTGTCACAATAATCAGCAATTCTTTGTCTTCCCGGCTGTAGGTGTTGCCCTTGAAGAAGGCACCCAAAATCGGGATTTCAGACAACCAGGGCACCCGGTTGGCGTTTGCGATGATGTTTCGACTGATCAAACCGCCGATGACGAAGCTTTGATTTTCGCCCAGTTCAACTGTGGTGCTTGCACGGCGCGTCAGAATGGCGGGAACCAGCACACCTTGAATGGAGGTGCCGCGAGAAAAGTCGAGATCGCTGACTTCAGGCGATACTTTCAATGCGATTGTTTTGTTCGACAAAATGGTGGGTGTGAAACTCAGGCCCACACCAAACTTTTTATACTCAATGCCAATGGTGCCATTGCCAGAGGGCACTGGGATTGGAATTTCGCCACCCGCCAGAAAGGACGCATCCTGACCCGATTGGGCAATCAACGAAGGTTCGGCGAGAACTTTGGCGTAACCGTCGGCTTGAAGAATGTTCAAATTCGCGGTCAGGTCGCCAGCCAGGTTGCTTAACGTTAATCCAAATGCATTGGCAACTGAGCCGCCTGAAGCGCCGGGGTTTGCTATTTGATAGGTGAACTCTCCTCCGTTGAATTGGCCGGTCAAATTGATGCCAAGTCTCTGAAGTTCACTGCGGGTGAATTCCACCACCTTGACATCGACCTGAACGGTGCCCGATGTTTGAATGGTGGCTTGGTCAATCAGTTCTGCAGGTTTGCCGTCACTGCCCGGTTTAATCAAACTTTCTCGCGCTTGCTGATAAGTGCTTACATTGGGTGTTGACCCCGACAGTTTCAACACCTGTCCTTCTGTTTCAAGGTTCAAGTCTTTCAGGGTTGAAATGGTTTCGGCTGCCTTGCCGGTCACTGCCACGGTAATCACGCGGGCCATGCTGGCACCCCGATCCCAGATCAGCAGTGATGTTGAACCAGTTTTCAAACCAGTGACCAACACGCCCGCATTTTTACCACCACGGTCGGTGGGTTTGAGTACGGTGACTGAGGCGATGGTGGGGTCTCCAATCGACACCCGTGCAGGTATACCTGGCAAGCTGATGACTTTTTGAAAACCAGTGCTCAAGGTGAGTACGAAAGGTGCCGCGCTGCTGGGTGCCGCAGGCGTTTGCCCCACGGCCACCTGGGGGCTGATCAGCCCTGCGCAGGCCACCAATGAAATTGCTGCGACCACGCTTTTCAATGTGATGTTGTTCTTGTTCATCGCGCTGTTTCCCGGGTTGTTTCACCGCCGCGAATGACTTCAACGGTTGCCGGTTCGGCCGTGCGTTGTGTAGTTTGTGCGGGTTTTTTGTTGTCTTTTGTGTTGCCGCTGCCAGGCAATATGGCGTTGTCCAGCGAAATACCAGCGAAGGCTTTGTCGCTTGCTGTCAACTCAACTGGGGGTTGGCTTTTCAGCACTTTCCCATCGGGGCCCTTCACCAGCGCGGGTTTTAATACAGGTTCTGGCTGAGGGTATTTGCTCATGTCAGGGAGTTCTTCTTCCTCTGGGCTTCGCAGCACCACAAACAGCTCACCTTGAGTTTGTGCAATCGCCAAGGTGTTGATGTCGCCAGTGGGTACTTCAACCATCATCGCTTTCAATCGAACGGGGCGATTGTTCACATCTTTTTCATTGGCGGCATTGGTTGTTTCGGGGGCATTCACCAATTGTGAGCCCACCGAGAGAACACGCAGCCTGGGCATGATCAATCGAGAAATTGTTTCTTCAATATCCCGGCTGTTGGATTTGAAAATCGAGAACACATCGACATAATCACCGGCCTTAATCTTGGCGGTGGCCACGTTGTTTTCATCGAGGCGCAAGGCAAAGGCACGGTAGCCTTCACGCACTTCAGCAGCCACAGCGCCAGATTCAAAGTATTGGTTCGTCACTGGCAAACCTTTGCCAATATTGAACAAAGGTTTTTTGCCGATTACATCGCCAATGTCGGTGAAGGCACCACTGGGTGCAATTGCAAATTTCTCCACCTTCAGCATCTCGGGGGTAACAGGCTTGCCAAACTGAATTTCAACTGCGCTGACCACCACCGGAAAACGCTCAAGTTCGGTTTTGATGGCTTCCCCACCTTTCTTCACGTTTTGGCCCGATAAAAAAGCCATGACCATGAAAATCAATCCGATTCCCAATAGCAGCAGTGCGAGTATTTTTGTTTTTCCTGACATGTCGCGAAGGGCTCCCGGAAGAAATTACAGTGCGTCGGTGTTCTGGTACAGAACCACAGCGCTGGCGCTGAGTTGTTCTGGAAAAAAAGTGTCTGAAAAAGGAATGTTGGACAAAAAAGGATTCTCGGCGGTATTGAAAAAACCCCGAAATTCCAGACAACTCAAGGCAGGGTTGGTACCTGCACCCAAGGCGTTGCCACAATCTGCTGCACCGGCCAATTGGTCGGTTGAAAAACTAAAGCCTTCCGGGTACATCGCGCTGGGCAGGGAATTCAACAACAATTGCCTGGCAGCAGCCTCGGGGTCGGCGGTACTTCCTGCAACAGCCACGCTTCGCGCAGCCTGAGATACAGCTGAGCTAAGCGTGTGTTGCACCATGAACAAGAGGCTGTAACCCACAATCGCAAAAATGACGGTGAGCACAACCGGCAACATCAAAGCCAGCTCCACGAGCTGCGCACCGCGCTGTTTAGCGCGATGCTGGATTGCCCTTGAAGCTGTTTGAGTGTCCATTTTCTAATTGCGCACTGGGTTGCTATCAGGTTCCGCCTGTGCCGCCTGTGCCGCCTGTGCCGCCTGTACCACCACTGGAGCCACCTGTAAGAGCTTCCACAATTCCTTCGAATGCTGTAGTCAGACCCTCACCCAAGGTTGCAAAACCAGCCACTGCCAGTGCTACCACCAAGGCCGCGATTACTGCGTACTCGATCAAGGAGGCACCTTCTTCCTTACGTTTCAAAACCAACTGCTTGTTTGCTGCTTTGCCCATGACATTCACTCCTGTGTGAAAACATCGAACTCTAGGTCGAATTCCCCCATATTAGGGGTACTCCAAATGGATCAAAACCACAATCAGACTGTGAATTGCACCGTCTATTCATAATTTTGACCCCAAGGACCACAGCAATCCTAGGGAATTACCCCCAAACTGATTACTCCTTGTGAGTTACGATAGTAAACCAAGTCTGTGACTTGTTGATTAGTACTATTAGAAACAATTTGCCTTTGATGAATTATTCATGCAAAAGACCAATTTACCCAGAGCCCTAATGGGGCCCCTCCATGCCGTAATCGGTCTAGTCACCGGTGGGGTGCCCGTTTCCAAAGAGCCGGGCAAAGCCAAACGCCCTTATGAGCGCTCGAAAGAAATCACCCAGAAGGCTTGTGCAAAAGCTGCCGCCGTGTCGGGTACTTTGGCCCTGCCCGTGGGCCCCTTGGGTATGCTCACGGTGTTGCCCGATCTCGTCATTGTTTGGCGCATACAAGCGCAAATGGTTGCTGACATTGCTGTGGCGTTTGGTCATAAAAAGCCATTGACCGAGCAAGACCTGATGACTTGCCTGTTCAGCCATGTGGCCGGCACGGCAGTGCGCGAGTATGAAAGATCAATTCCCCTGGAGCACGAGGAGAAAACCGGCAAATCGGTACTTGATTTGATCGACCGATTCACACGAAGTGGCAGCCGCGATGTAGCCATTCGGGTCACCAAACAAATTGGGCAGGTGGTGTTTGAGCGAGTGGCCAAACGCACCGCATCCCGAATTGTGCCTCTGGCCGGCGCAGCTGTTGTGTCTGCCTATGCTGCGCTGGATACCAAAGAAGTTGCGCGCACTGCGGTTGAAATGTTTTCTGGTGAAAAATTACCAGCCCGTAAAACCAAGAAAAGTTACCCAAGGCCAGAGGAAATGTTCAACGTGGACAATGTGAAAGACATTCAACCCGACCAAGGGGCTTGAACGCTCGCGGGCTCTGTGTAACACTCGAACAGTACAAGGCACCTCGCACTCGCAGAAACTCATCCGTTTCGTGGAGGAAAGTGGTCATGAATGCCCCTCAGTACCCGCTGTACCGCGCAGTCACGCTCAGTGACAAATACAACCTCTCCCAAGGAAAAATTTACCTGACAGGCACGCAAGCCCTGGTTCGACTCATGTTGCTTCAGTCTGAGCTGGACCGCATGAATGGTTTGAACACCGGTGGATTTGTGTCGGGTTATCGCGGCTCGCCGCTGGGTGGCGTGGACCAGGCTTTTTGGGCAGCAAAACAGTTTCTGAAGCCTGCAAATGTTCACTTTCAGGCTGGCGTGAATGAAGACCTGGCCGCAACTGCAGTGTGGGGCAGCCAGCAACTCAACCTGTTTCAGGGCGCAACAGTCGACGGTGTGTTTGGCCTTTGGTATGGCAAAGGGCCGGGCGTTGATCGAAGCCTGGACGTGTTCAAGCATGCCAATGCAGCGGGCACATCAAAACACGGTGGCGTATTGCTGGTGGCCGGTGATGACCACGCCGCGAAAAGCTCTACCCTGCCGCACCAGTCTGACCATGTGCTGAAAGCGGCCATGATTCCGGTGCTGTTTCCAAGCAATGTGCAGGAAATTCTCGACTTCGGTGTGCTCGGATACTCGATGAGTCGCTACGCCGGTGTGTGGGTTGGCATGAAGGCGGTGGCCGATGTGGTGGAGTGTTCTGCCACTGTAGATATTGACCCCAACCGACACCAGTTTGTGTTGCCCACCGATTTTGATATGCCCGAGGGCGGTTTGAATATTCGCTGGCCCGATACAGCCCTGGCCCAGGAAGCGCGTTTGATTGATCATAAGCTGTATGCCGCGCTGGCTTTTTGCAGGGCCAATGGCGTTAACAAAACCGTGATTGATTCGCCCTCGGCGCGTTTTGGCATTGTGGCCACGGGTAAAGCATTTCAAGACACTTTGCAGGCCTTGAATGATTTGGGTTTGAACCCGCAACGTTGCGCAGAAATAGGTTTGCGGGTTTATAAAGTAGGTATGGTGTGGCCGCTGGATGCCGTAGGCATAAGGGAATTTGCCAAGGGTTTGCAAGAAATTCTCGTGATTGAAGAAAAGCGCCAGTGGGTGGAATACCAGATTAAAGAGGAACTGTACGCTTGGCGCGAGGATGTACGCCCCAAGGTGTACGGCAAGTTTGACGAAAGGCTTGCGGAGGACGGTCGCGAAGGTGGGGAGTGGTCTCTGCCACAAGGCAATTGGTTGTTGCCCAGTCACTACGAGCTAGACCCTGCATTAATTGCTCAGGCGATTGCCAAACGCCTGCGGCATGTGCAGTTGCCTGCCGATATCAAAACCAGAATTGATCAGCGGATCGCCGCCATTGAGCACAGCCATGACGTGGGTCATTCAACGTATTTACCCGTGGAACGCAAACCCTATTTTTGCTCGGGGTGCCCGCACAACACCTCGACGAAAGTACCTGAGGGCAGCCGGGCCATGGCCGGCATTGGGTGCCATTACATGGCCGTGTGGATGGACCGGAATACCCAAACCTACACACAAATGGGCGGGGAGGGTGTGCCCTGGATAGGGCAGGCGCCTTTTACACAAACCCAACACGTGTTTGCCAACCTGGGCGATGGCACCTATTTTCACTCGGGTATTCTGGCCATTCGGGCCAGCGTTTCAGCAGGCGTGAATATTACCTACAAGTTGCTGTACAACGATGCCGTGGCCATGACCGGCGGGCAACATCTGGATGGCACGCTCACCGTGCCACAACTAACCCGTCAGCTGGCTGCCGAAGGCGTTGCCAAAATTGTCATTGTCAGTGACAACCCCGCGCCACACCTACGCAATGTGCCGGACGATCCAAAGGCCGAGGGAATTGAAGTGTTTCACCGTCGGGACATGGACACAGTTCAAAAATTGCTGCGCGACATCAAAGGCACCACAGTGCTTGTGTATGAGCAAACCTGTGCCTCGGAAAAACGTCGCAGGCGCAAGCGCACTGATCCAGCCACGGGCCAATTGCAGTTCCCGAATCCTGCAAAGCGCGTGTTGATTAACCCGCGAGTGTGCGAGGGCTGTGGTGACTGCTCCAAACATTCCAATTGTTTGTCGATCGAGCCCGTATCAACGCCCTGGGGCGTCAAACGCACTATCAACCAATCCACCTGCAACAAAGACTACAGTTGCCTTGAAGGCATTTGCCCAAGCCTGGTGACGGTGGAAGGTGGTGAGTTGCGAAAGCCCGATACTTCAGCGCACCACAGCGCGCTGGCCACAGCACGCGCCAGTCTTGTTGAGCCTCAATTTCACATTCATCCTGATGAATTGACTCAACGCCATGCCGTGCTGATCAATGGCGTAGGTGGCACAGGCGTGGTCACCATTGGCGCATGGCTGGGCATGGCCGCGCATTTGCAGGGCATGGAGGCCTTGGCACTGGACATGGCCGGGTTGGCACAAAAGGGCGGTGCCGTGTTTTCGCATGTGCAGTTTGCCCCGGCGGGCAACGCTTTGGCATCTTCCAAAATTCCGGTGGGCGAGGCTGATTTGATGATCGGAGGCGACCTGATCGTATCTGCGCATGAAAAAACACTGGAACTACTGAACAGCACCGCATTTGTGGTGGTGAATACTGACACGCCACCCACAGCCGATTTTATCGCCCAGCGCGACTGGTGCGCGCCCGTTGAACAAATGCACACCGATATTGCACGAGCCTTGAATAACCCCGAGCAACATTACACGCCGATTCGGGCCCAGTGGCTGGCCGAAAGGCTGTTTGGCGACACCGTGTATGCCAATGCACTGCTGCTGGGCGCCGCTTGGCAACGCGGTTGTTTGCCCTTGCACCTGGCTGCCCTGCGCCAAGCCATTGAATTGAATGGCGTGAAGGTGAATGAAAACCTGCTTGCCTTTGATGCCGGCCGTGTGGCGGTGTCAAAGCCTGGTTTGCTCGAGCAGATGTTGGAAAAGAACTTTGTACCCACCAGTCAGTTTGAAAGCGATGACGAGAAGCTGATGCGTTATCAAGCTGAATTGACGCGGTATCAAAACAGTCAACTGGCAGAGCGCTTCAAAGCCAGGGTGTTGCCCTTGCGCACCGGCTTTGAGGAGCTTGGTTTGAAGCACCAGTGGACGCGCCTGTGCAGCACCTACTTCAAATTACTGGCCTTCAAAGACGAGTTTGAGGTGGCCCGCTTGCACACCAATCCCGAGTGGAAACGGCAAACCATGGCGCAATTTGAACCGGGTGCGAAGTTGTATTTTCACTTTGCCCCCACTTGGTTGGCTGGGCACGGCCACCGGCCGCGGAAAATAAAACTGGGCCCCTGGATTGACCCGCTACTTAGGGTTTTGGCGGGCATGCGTCACTTGCGAAACACGATATTTGATCCATTTAGAGGAAGTTTAGAGCGTAAAAACCAGACTTTACTGGTAGGTTGGTTTGAAACCTGGTTGGAACTGATGCACAATAATCCTTCAATGTTGCAGCACAGCAAACAGACCGATCACCTTCTTGACCTGTTTAATCAGGTGAAAGGATTCGGTCAGGTTCGTGCCCAATCATTTGAACAAGTGCGGTTCGAGATTCAAAAGTCCGTGGAAAACAAGCACAACCTGGATCAGCATGACCAAAGCAGACAATAAACCTGAAACCAAAGTCACCAAACGCAAAGAAACCAAGCGCTCTGAAAAAGTGTTACCCGATGCCTTGGTGCCCGAGAGCCAGTGGGAAATTTTAGGCCAGGCCTGCATGGTCAACGGCAAGGCAGTTCGCTTGCGACAATGGCCAACGCGTTATGGCGACATGCCTTCCAAAGAAGACATGCACGAGCGGGTCGATCAATTGTCGGAGCGCTTAAACCACCTGCTGACCTGTCTGTATGCGCAAGGGGAACACAAACTGCTTGTCATTTTGCAGGGCATGGACACTGCAGGAAAAGACGGCGCTGCCCGTGCCATTATGCGTTCAGTGCACCCCATGGCTTTGCGCATGGTGTCGTTCAAAGAGCCCTCCGAGCAAGAAGCAGCGCATGATTTTTTGTGGCGGGTTCACCCCCATGTACCGGGCGCAGGCCAGTCGGTCATTTTCAACCGTTCACATTACGACGGCATCATCATGCCGATTATTCAAGACAATGTATCGGCCACCTGGCTTGACGAACGCATCCATCAAGCCAACGACTTTGAACGTCTCCTGGTTGAAACCGGCACCACAGTCTTGAAAATATTCTTGAATATTTCCCGTGAAGAACAACACCAGCGCATGATTGAACGTTGGGAAACCCCCGACAAGCGCTGGAAGTTGACCGAAAAAGATCTTCACTGTGGCGAAAACTACAGCATGTATGCCAATGCCTATGAACAGGTGCTGGAAAAAACCTGCACCAAGCAGGCACCCTGGTGGATTATCCCCGCCGATCACAAAGGATTCCGGAACATGCTGGTGGCCGAAATTTTGGTCGGTACGCTTGAGCGTATGGGCCTGGCTTGGCCCGAGCCCGACCCGGCTGTAGCCAAAAGCGAGTTCTGGAAAAAGCCGTCAACCGGCCAGGCAACATGACCGTTATTTGGGTTCCCAAACAACATTCGATAGGGGACCTTAACCATGAATAAAAATACATTGAAACTTGCCGTGCTCAGCAGTGCCCTGATGTTTTCTGCCTCCGCTATGGCGGTGGGCTTGGGGGTGAACACAGGTGTTGGCGTGAAAGCTGAAGTGCCCGGTGTTTCCTTGAATGCAGACGCCAAGGCAAAAGCAGATGCCAACGCAAACGCCAATGCCGATTTGAAAGGCAAGTCCAGCGCGGCCGTGAAAGGCGCAAAGTCTCAAGGCGATGAAATGCGCAGTGAAGCTGGTGCCTTGCATTCCGAGGCCAAAGGCGAGGTGGGCAAGCGTACGGGTCAACTTGAATCTGCTGCCGATGTGAAAGCCAAAGCTGACGTGAAAGCCGATGTGAAGGCCGGCGGCAATCTGAAGGCTGACAAGAAGTAATAGTCTGTTTAACTCGGTTTACAAAAGCTTGAAAATGCCCCCTCGGGGGCATTTTTGCTGTTCAGGTTCTCTACACTGTTCCTTTCAATTCAAACAAAAGTAGTCATGAATTTTTCCAGCCTGCAAGAATGGCTTGTCAACCTGGGTGTACCCAGCGGTGTTTTTACTTACAACACCTGGGTATATCAGGTTTTCATGGTGGTATTTCTCACACTCCTGGTCAGCTATACCGTGGGTTTGGTTTTCAACCGCCTGGGTCGGTTTGCTGAAAAATCGAACAACCCCTGGGACGATGTGTTCCTGGAAAGTGCCCGCAAACCCCTGAAAATTCTGATCTGGTTGCTGGGCATTTCCTGGGCCGCCAGAATTACCCATACCGCAAACAATGCGGAAATATTCGAATTCATCGATCCTGTTCGCAGGGTGGGTGTGATTGTGTTGATTACCTGGTTCCTGTTTGGTTTGGCCAAGCGATTCGAGCTTGCACTTCAAAGCCCGGATAGAGTGAAAGAACCGCTGGACGCCACCACAGCCAGCGCCATCGGCAAGTTGCTTCGCGCCTCCATTGTCATCACCGCTGCCTTGGTTATTCTTCAAAACCTCGGGTTCAGTATTTCTGGTGTGCTGGCGTTTGGTGGTGTGGGTGGCATTGCTGTGGGTTTTGCTGCGAAAGATTTGCTGGCGAATTTTTTCGGTGGCCTCACCGTATACATGGACCGCCCCTTTGTGGTGGGCGACTGGGTGCGTTCACCTGATAAAAATATTGAGGGTACTGTCGAACACATCGGCTGGCGACTCACGCGCATACGCACTTTTGACAAGCGCCCGCTGTATGTACCCAACGCCACTTTCAGCACCATTTCACTGGAGAACCCCTCGCGCATGACGCACCGTCGAATTCAGGAAACAATTGGCGTGCGATATGAGGACCTGCAACAGGTGCGCAGTATTGTTGATGCGGTCAAGCGCATGTTGATTGAGCACGCCGAAATTGATGACAATCAAACCCTGATTGTGAATTTGAATCAGTTTGCAGACTCAAGCGTGAACTTGATGGTGTATACGTTTACGAAAACAACAATTTGGGTGAAGTACCACGAGGTGAAGCAGGATGTGTTGTTGAAAATCGCCGAGATTATTGAGCAGCACGGCGCTGAAATTGCGTTCCCCACCACCACATTGCACGTGGCCAGCCTGCCAGAACAGTTTGCACAGGCAGGCGTTGCGCCAGCCACCAAGCCTTAAAGTTTGCGGATTTTCTCGAGCGTGGCGGTGGTGCTGCGCTCGTGCTCAAACGCGATGGACAGCGCTGTGCCGCCCCAACTTTGAACTTCTTTGGCCCCCACCATCTTTTCAACGGGCCAATCGCCACCTTTTACCAGTACATCCGGGCGCGCCGCCAGAATTGCATTCAAAGGCGTGTCTTCTTCGAAGTAGGTGACCAAAGCTACGCACTCCAGCGCGGCCAGTACATGCATGCGATCCACTTGGGTGTTGATGGGACGGTCTGGTCCCTTGCCCAAGCGTTTGACGGATTCATCGGAATTCACAGCCACAATCAGGCTTTGCCCTTCTTGCGCGGCTTGGTCCAGATAAGTGACGTGCCCACGGTGCAACAAATCAAAAACCCCGTTGGTAAACACCACGAGGCCTTTGAGTTGCTGTGCGCGTTCAGCGAGTTCGCTGGGGTGGCACACTTTTTTTTCAAAGCGTGCCGGTTTTCCGGTTGTTGTCATGGTGCAATCTAATCAGGCTGCGTTGCCAACAGGCGGTTCGGTTGCGCCCAAACGCGCCATGACTTCCTTGCGGTAGCGGTTCAAGTCTTGCACCGATTCAAAAGTGCGTTCAAACAGCAAGCTCATGTTGTGCAAAATGCGGTCAACCACTTTCTTTTCCCAGTCGGCGTCAAAGCGAATTTGACCATCCAGCCAGTTTTCCAGCCAATCCGGATCGGGCAAGCGGCTTTGTACGGTGTCGTTCGGGAACAGGTCTTTGTTCACATGCAAATTGGTGGGGTGCAATGGTTTTTGGGTGCGGCGGGCCGAAGCCATGAGCACGCCAATTTTGCTGAATGCAGCACGTGCTCCATCGCCCACTTCCACCAAGGCTTTTTTCATGTAACGCAGGTAAGCGCCACCGTGGCGTGCCTCGTCATGCGAAATGATTTTGTAGATTTGTTTGATGACTGGCTCGGTGTGCCAATCCGAGGCGCAACGGTACCAGTGATTCAAGCGTATTTCACCGCAGAAGTGCAGCATCAGTGTTTCAAGGGGCGGAGCCGGGTCGAATTCAAATCGCACGGCATGCAGTTCTTCTTCGGTGGGCAGCAGGTCGGGGCGGAAAAGGCGCAAGTATTCCATCAAGACCAGCGAGTGCTTTTGCTCTTCAAAAAACCAGATGGACATGAAGGCCGAGAAGTCGCTGTCGTGTTTGTTGTCACGCAAGAACATTTCTGTGGCGGGCAAGGCCGACCACTCGGTAATTGCGTTCATTTTGATGGTTTGGGCCTGCTCTTCAGACAACTTGGAGGCATCAAACTGATCCCAGTTGATGTCCTTTTCCATGTTCCAACGAACGGACTCCAATGACCTGAATAACTCTGGATACAACATGTTGCTCCACCTTCACTGAATAGATTTGACTTTGTGATTTTAACAAGACATGTCATGAAGCGCATGAAGATTTGGTGACACGGGGCATTTATGTGCACATGTGTACGCCGAAACAGGTCTGATTCCTGCTTTTAGCCTGCCTGTTTTTTCAACCAGCGCATCAGTCCCCCCAGCATCGGGATCTTCTCGTACAGCTCCTCAGCCGTGTCCCAATAGTCTCTATGTGACTGCACAAGGCCGTTTTGGTTCAACTGCAGGTGCGACGACCCTTTGATGCACTGCACTTGTCCCACCTTGAAACGCTTCATCTCGAACAGGAAGTCCCAAGCCATAAACACTTGTTGCCCCGATTGAAATGCAGTGTGCACCACAAAGCGCGGGTTATTAACCTGATGAAACATCTCTCCAAAAATACGGGCGATGTCCTCTACCCGGTTCACTTCGTTGAACGGGTCTTTGAAATAAGCGTCACCCGCGTAAAACCTGGGCATGTCAGCCACGGTTTGCTCGGTCAGGTGCTCAAAAAAATCGATTAGTCTGCGCAGGGGTTCAGACAATTGCTGGCGATCCAGCGGGGCCAAGCCACCTGTTTTGTTGGCGGTGTTATTTGCTTTGCTCATGGCCCAGTTCCGCCTTGTTTTTGTTCGCAGTAATTTTACGCACTGCAGCAAAGTACAGTGAATACGGCAGTATGCGCAGTGTGCGCAAGGTGCGAGTGAATGCCTTGGGGAAATGGATTTCGAACTCGCCCTTTTCCAGACCGGTAATAATTTCCTGTGCAGCTTTTTCAGCAGTAATCAGAAATGGCATGGGAAACGTGTTTTTGCGGGTCAGTGGTGTGTCTACAAAGCCCGGGTTCACCACGCTTACGCCCACGTGGTGGGGCTGTAACTCCACATGCAAAGCCTCGGCCAGGTTGATCAAGGCCGCCTTGGTAGGGCCATAGGCCAGCGAATTTGGCAACCCCCGATAACCCGCCACGCTCGAAACAATCGCCAGGTGCCCCGACTTTTGTTCAAGCAGTTTGGGCAGTGCATTGGCCAGCACATACATGGTGCCGTTCAGGTTCACATCGATTTGTTGTTTTACTTTTTCAATGTCGAATTCTGCAACCGACATTTCCGAGTAAGTGCCTGCCATCAGCACGATCAAATCCACGCCACCCCAGGCGGCGATTACATTGTCGAAAGCGGTTTGCACAGCAGCTTGTTGGGTAATGTCCAGGGGCAGGGCAGTGGCATGCTGCAATTCTCCGGCCAGTGTGGTCAGTTTGTCCGCACTGCGCGCCGACAACATTTGTTTGCAGCCGAGTTGGTCCAACTGGCGGGCCAAGGCCTCACCAATGCCGGTAGAAGCGCCCACCAGCCACACCCGCTTGTTTTGCCACTGGGTCAGTTTCGGGTTAAAGCTCATGCGGGTTCCTTCTTAATCTCGTTTGCGAAAGCTCAGCAGCACCTCGCCCAATTCAATTCCGAACTTGCTCATGGTGGCACGGTTAAGCATCACCTTGTCATCCATCTGGTACATCCAGTCATCGAACTGCACTTCATAGGTGGTGCCGTCGACTGGCAGCAGCATGGTGTATTTCCATTGAAATGCATTGCCTGAAGTTTCGCCATTGGCTTGCCCCAGCACATCGCCGGCGGTGCCGGTGTACTTGTTGCCGTCTTTTTTCAATGTCCACACCCGTTTTTGGGTGGTGCCATCGGAGTAAGTAAAGTCTTCATCCAGCACGCCGGTGTTGCCATCCCAGGTGCACTTCATGACCACGGTGAAACGCTTCACCACTTTACCCGAGCGGTCTTGAAACACACCCCATGCATCAATGGTGCCATTGAAATATTCTTTCAAGTCCAGCACCGGTTTTTCCTGTGCATAGTCTGTGGGTTGCGGGCTTGCGCAAGCGGTTAAAACCAACGCACCTGCCAGGGCTAGGAAAGCCAGTTGCAGTTTGCGTGCCCATTGTTTTACCCATTGCTTTGCGATAGTCATGCTGTACTCCCAATTGCGGTGTTGCTTGTTGTTTGGTTCAGGCTGGCCAGGCCACTGCGGCCCAATAGCACAATGGCCAGCAACTTCAAGGCGCAGGGCACCAAGGCATAAACCCACAGCAGTGGGTCGTTGGCCAGTTGTTGCAGCAAGCCCATGTTTTGGTAAGACTCGGTTTTTGCCATGTCGGCTGAATAGCTGAACCACTGCAAGGTGCCCAGTGCAAAGCTGGGTGCCAATGCCAGGTTGAATTTGTTGATCCAGTTCCAAAGTCCAAAGTAAGTGCCTTCAGTTTTGCCACGTTCACCGTTTTCTTCAATCAGGCGGGCCACCAGGGCTGCGGGTAGTGACAAATCGGCGCCCAAGGCAAAGCCGGTGACTACGCATACAAACAGATAGCCTGCCAAGTCACCTTCACCCAGCACAACCACAATGATGAAGGCGGGTATGGACAACACCATGCCCAATAACCATGAGCGCGCCAGGCCAATTTTGCTGGCCAGCCATACCCAGAATACTGTGGATGCAGCACCCACTAAAAAGTACACAGCCAGCACCCATTGATCCGAATCGCCCAAGCCAAGGCGGTCGCGCATGTAAAAAGGCACCAGTGTGGCAGGCAGTGCAGCGGCCAGACCGTTGCACAGAAACACACCCATTAACTTGCGAAAGTTTTGTCGACGCAAGGGTTGCACAATGTCGGCAAAGCCTTTGCGAATCGCAGTGGCCGCGCTGGCCTGCGCGTTGTTGAAAGTTTCAGCAAACGGGCTCGCGGCTTGTTGTGCTGTTCGATCGGGTTTGGGTGAAAACTTAAGCAATAAAAACATGCCCAACACCAGCATTACCGCGAATACTGTGAATATCAGTCCCGCATTCGTTTCAAGTGCCAGCGACACGGCAAACACCACACCCAGAATACCCACGCCTTCACGCACTGCCACATAGGTGGAGCGTTCCTTGTCAGTGTGCCCAAGTTCAGCCCCCCAGGCCTGGTAAGCAATGCTGGCGAAGCTGTAGCCAAGGTGCACCACGATCAAGCTCACCATCAGGCTGGCTGCATATTCAGTGGGTGTATTGCCCACCGGGAAAAACACACCTGCCATGCCCAGCAACAACAAAGGTACCGCCAGGAGCAAGGGCAGGGCGTAGCGGTTTCCCCGTCCGCTGCGTCGGTCAACCCACAAGCCGATGGCAGGGTCAAGCACTGCATCGAGCAGGCGCGACAACAGCAGGATGATACCCACCCAAGCGGACGGTACTTCGTAAATGCGGGAGTACAGGTAGGGCACCTGAATGTAGATGGGCACGGCCACCGCGCCCAGAGCCCAGCCCAGAAGGCCGTAGTTCAGCAGATCTTTGGCGCTGGTGCGGGGCAGTTGGTTCATGTCGGCGAGGCCGTATCAGCGCTTCAAGCCAATCAATTCGCGGCGCATTTCAGGCGCAGAAGTTTTTGGGTCCAACCAAATACCCATGAAAGCCTCGGCAAGTTCCGGGTCGTCCACTTTGGCCAGTGGCAAACCGTTGCGGAAAAATTGAACTCCCTTGCCCGGTGTAAAAAGGGCACTCAAGGTGTGGCCTTTTTTCACATCCGGAAAAATCTCATTCAGCTTTACCAGCCAACCTTGGCGTTGCACCTCAGTACCAGCGCCAATTTCTTCCATTTCATCAATGCTGCGCTCGGCAATGTCGCTGCCTTCAAAATCGCGGGCGTATTTCAGTTCAAGCCAAGAGGGGTCACGTTTGTAGTTAAATCCTTCGGGGTCGGCGTTCGACCACAATTGCCCGTCATACACCCGCAAACCGAACCAGCGCAGTGTACCGTAGCCCATCAGCTTTGCATTCTCAATGGTTTGCGTGACCTGTTTGGGCGGGGCATTCAAGTTGCTGTTGGCCAGCGCGAAGGGTGCAGTGCCCAGCAGGACCAGACACAACAATACGCGTTGAATGAACTGAACCGGAAACAACTTCATTGATTCTCCACTTTCTCGAGATAAAACTGAATGACATCGGTGCTTTCATATTCAAAGCCGGCTTCACAGTAAGCCAGGTAAAACTCCCAGGTACGAATGAACGGGTCATCAAAGCCCTGGTTTTTCACCTGTTCCAGTGTTTTCATGAATTGCACTCGCCACCGGCGCAATGTTTCAGCATAGTCTTTTCCAAAGGCTTTTTCTGACACCACGCGCAAACCATGCTTTTCTGCCATGGCTCTGAACTTGGCGGGCGAGGGCAACATGCCGCCCGGGAAAATATATTGCTGAATAAAATCGGTGCCTTTGCGGTAACGGTCAAACAATTCGTCTTGAATTACGATGGTTTGAATGGCTGCTTTGCCGCCCGTCTTCAGAAGGCGGTTCACCGACTGAAAATACGCTGGCCAGTATTCTTCGCCCACGGCTTCAAACATTTCAATCGATGCAATGTGGTCAAACTGGCCACGGCAATCCCGGTAATCTTGCAGGCGGAAGTCGGCTTGTTCTGCAAAACCCTGTTTGGCCAAGCGCGTCTTGGCGTAGGCCAGTTGCTCCGTTGACAAGGTCAGGCCCACCAGGTTTGCACCTGCCGCACAGGCTTTCTCGGCAAAACCACCCCATCCGCATCCAATTTCCAGAACCTGCTCACCGGCCTTGGGGCTCAGGTAGTTGAGCATGGCTTGGTATTTGGCGTGTTGGGCTTGTTCCAAACTCAAGCTGGTGTCACCGTCAAACAGTGCACTGGAGTAGGTCATTGTGGGGTCTAGCCACAACTGGTAAAACGGATTGCCCAAATCGTAATGGGCATGAATGTTTTTCTTGGCCTGTGCTTTGGTGTTGCGGTTTAGCAGGTGTTTGATTTTGTAGGCAATGCTGCCCAGAAAACTGCCATAAATAACGGTTTCTACTGCTTTGCGGTTTTCCAGAAACACGCCAAGAATGGAGGCTATGTCGTGCGTTTCCCATTCACCCGCAATGTAGGCTTCAGCAAAACCAATATCGCCTGCCTTCAAGGCTCGCTGGCACACAGCCCAAGAGTTCAGCTTGATTTTCGCGCTGGGCTGGTCTTCTTCGCCACCAAACAACAGGTGTACGCCTTCGGGAGTAACAATCTCCAGGCGGCCTTTTTTCAGTTTGGTCAGCAATTTCAGGGTCCACTGGGCCGACGAGGGTGCGTGGCTGGGCAGTTGGAACTGGGAAAAAGTAATGGCTTGAGTCATGCTTCGAGTTCAGTCTGCGTAATAGTTTGACGGGGTGGTGCGGGCTTGCCGTGAAACTTTGCGCCTTTGAGCAGGAGTTTCACCGCTTGCCAATGAATTTTCGCGATCACGGCCAATGTAAACCAACCGTATTTCAATAAGGTTTTACCCCAAAGCAGGGTGCTTGGATGCATCAGTTCTCCGCTCACGCTGGTGCTGAGCTGTTGAACTTGTTCTTCAAAATAATTAATGCGCGCCAGTGAGTGGTCTGCACTGCTGACAAACCGGAACTCATAACGACCCGACACCGGGAAAAAAGGTGACACATGAAATTCTTTCCTGGCATGCAGCAGCATGCCTTTGTTCAATGGGGCCTTGCTTTCCGGGGCCGTTAGCAAATAGAAGTGTCGTTCACCAAAGGTATTGTTCACCTCGCACATCACGGCACGGCACTGTTGCGCGTCATCGTGGAAATACCAAAAACTGACCGGGTTGAATACGTAGCCCAGCACCTTGGGGAAGGTGTGCAAATGCACAGGGCCTTGAAGTGCCAAGCCTGTTTCCAATTCAACCTTGCGCACCAAATTACAAACAAACTCGGGAAACTTCAGCGTGTGCGCCTCGAACCCGTAATTGTGTGCCGACACCGACACCAAACCCTTGCCGTCAATTACCGGGTAAGCATGTGTGGGTTTTGAATCGGATTGAGTCGAGAAAACAAGACGAACAAAGCAGGCGCCCGTGGTAAAACCATTTGCTTTGGGAAGTGCCCGGTGATGTTTCACCATGCCCCAAGCCAGTTTCACTTCATTGAGTTGAAAACGCCCTCGCGCCATCAAGCCGCCTTTTGTGTGGTTTTCGTCAACTTGTCGATTACCGCGCGCGCGGCATTCAAGCCAGACGTATGTCCATCTTCGTGAAAACCATATTTCATCCACGCACCTGCCAGGTAGACATTGTTCAAGCCCTGAAGTTCGGCCAATGCTTGTTGGGCCTGAACCGCTGGCACATCAAAAACGGGGTGCGAATAATGAATTTCCCTGAACACCTGCTTTGGGTCGGGCTGAATAATCGGGTTCAGTGTCACGAAAATTGGCGTTTTCACTGGCAGTGGTTGAAGCAGATTGCTCCAGTAGGTAACCGACACACTGGGTTGAGGATTCAGCACATCACTCAAATAATTCCAGGATGACCATGTGCTGCGGGTTTTGGGCATCAGTTTTACATCGGTGTGCAGGTACGCCACGTTGGCTTGGTACTTAATGTGTTGCAACTGGTGTTTCTGGGCTTCGTTGCCTTTGAGCATTCCCAGCGCTTCATCGCTGTGGCAGGCCAAAATCACATAATCAAATTCCTGCTCGCCCAATTTTGTTTTTACGGTGGGTTTTGCACCTGTGGAATTTACTTCCAGCACGGGGGTGCTCTGGTGTACCTCGTCGACAAAAGGCAATATTTTTTGCACGTAATTGCGCGCGCCGTTCTTAACGGTGAACCACTTGGGCCTGTCGTTCACCTGCAACAATCCGTGGTTGTGGCAAAACTGAATGAATGTGGCCAAAGGGAAGGCGAGCATTTGTTCGCTGGGGCAAGACCAAATTGCGGCGGCCATCGGGATCAAATACCAGTCTCTGAATTCTGCGCTGTATTTTTCCTCGACCAGGTAGTCGCCCAAATGCATTTTCGCCTTGCTTTGGAAAAGTGCCGCACGCCCCGCATCGGCCACCATGGCGGTGGCCTCTTTGTTAAAGCGCAAAATATCCAGCAGCATGCGAATAAAACGGGGGCGTAACAAATTGCGGCGTTGCGCAAACACCGTGTTCAGGTTTGTGCCTGCCCATTCAATATTCAATTCAGGCAAACACACTGAAAAGGACATATCCGATTCCACGGTTTCAACCGAAAGTTCGTCGAACAGGCGAATCAGGTTGGGGTAGGTGCGTTCGTTGTACACCAGAAAGCCGGTGTCCACCGCCACCTGCTTGCCTTCCACTTCGATGTCCACCGTGTTGGTGTGGCCCCCAATGTAATCATTGGCCTCGAACAGGGTGGTGTGGGCATGGCCGCGCAGTGCATAGGCAGCGGTCAGGCCGGAAATTCCGCCACCCACAATGGCAACTTTGGGCAGTAATTCTTTTGAATTCTTGATCATGTGTACTCAGGGTTAAAAAAAGCAAGGGTATTCACCAGCATCCTAACCTTTTATTTACTGCAGTAAGTGAAATTGGTTCTGGCTTTTTGAGCCAGAACCAGCTTACGGATTAATTTTGTTTGCGTTTGTCTTCTTCAATCCAGGCCACGGCAGAATGGTTGTGGATCGATTCAAAGTTTTCGCTTTCAATGCGGTAAGCCAAAACTTTCTTGCTGGCCCTCAGGCGAATGGCAACATCACGTACCAGGTCTTCAACAAACTTGGGATTGTCGTAGGCGCGCTCTGTCACATATTTTTCGTCAGGGCGCTTCAGCAAGCCCCACAATTCACACGAGGCCGATTCTTCCGCCATGCGGATCAGTTCTTCCACGGTGATGCCGTCTGCCACCAGTGCTCGAATCGTAATGTGGCTGCGCTGGTTGTGCGCACCATACTCGGAAATTTTCTTGGAGCAGGGGCACAGGCTGGTCACGGGCACCACCACCGTCATAAACACATCTGTGCTTGCACCATTGTCGTCGGCTTCCAAAGTCACTTCATAGTCCAGCAGGCTGGCTACACCCGATACGGGTGCAACTTTGCGCACGAAGTAAGGAAACTTCATCGTGATGGTTCCCGCATTCGAATCCAGGCGTTGAAGCATGTCGCGCATCATTTGCTTCATGCCCGCAGGCGTCAATGCACTTTCCTGGGTTTGAAGAATTTCAAGGAAACGCGACATGTGCGTTCCTTTCACATCGCCGGGCAGGAACACCGACATGTCGATGGTGGCCACTGAAGGTTGTGGGCCTTCCAGTGTTTCCACAATGATCGGGTGTTTAATTGCGCGCACCCCCACGCGTTGGATGGCAATGTTGCGCTTGTCCGCGCGTGATTGTTCGTCAGGTAAAAAAAGTCCGTCCGGTGCATTCATGATGAAGCGCTCCAATAATAGTTACTGCTTTGTGATTGGATGTGCATCGAGTGCACGGCGAAATACTTGCTTGGTTTGTGCATGGGTCTGTACTGGCGCCTTGGTCCCAAGGTTTTCCCGGACTGGACTAGACAGACGCTTGTCTTTACAATGCACTTTATTCACTTGAATGTCTCTATATGTGTGGTTAAATCTCAGCCAATATGCTAATTTGATTGGCAATCAGGCTTTGAGTTCCATTATTATTCGTTCAGTGTGGCAAGTCAATTTGTCTAGGACAAAACAAAGATGTTGAAGTTTCACCGTGGTCAGGTTCAGGTATGAATGAGCGTGCAGATCTAAGTCAACCCTCATTTTCTATTGCAGCAGTCGAGCGGGACACCGGCTTGCCCAAAGACACTTTGCGTGTCTGGGAAAAACGCTACAACTTTCCACAACCCGGTAGGGATTCATTCGGCGAGCGTATTTATTCCATCGATCAAGTTGAAAAACTGCGAGTCATCAAGCGTCTTCTCGATGGTGGGCATCGTCCCGGAAAAATCATTGGTTTGAGCATTGACGAGCTGGTGAAACTGGCCGAGGTCAGCAGCGCTGGGTCGCGCATGCATGTTGCGCCCGACAGTCTGGACGAGCTGAATGGTTACATGGAACTGATCAAACGGCACGATGCAGAAGAGTTCCGCCAGGCCATGTCACGCTTGGCGCTGACCATGGGCTTGCGCAGATTTGTGGTGGAAATTGTGGCGCCCATGAACGCCATGGTCGGCGATGCTTGGGCACGTGGTTACTTTGAAATTTTTGAAGAGCATATTTACACCGAAACCATTCAGGTGGTGTTGCGCAATGCCTTGAATACCATTCCGTCCACCCGCAAAGGCCCACGCGTTTTGTTGACCACCCTTCCCAACGAATTGCATGGCTTGGGTTTGTTGATGGCAGAGTGTATTTTTTCCATGGAGGGTGCGCAGTGTATTTCCTTGGGTACGCAAACGCCTATTTACGACATAGTGTTGGCTGCCCGTGCGCAGAATATCAATATCGTGGCTTTGTCTTTCTCGGTTATACAGAGCTCGCCTGCAGTGCTTGAGGCGGTCGCTGAGTTGCGCGAGAAGTTGCCTCCTATGGTTGAAATTTGGTGTGGAGGTTCCTCCACGGCCTTGCGCAAAAAGCCCTCCGAAGATTTCGTGCTGCTCTCCAGCCTTGAGTCGATCAGCGAGTCGATTGCAGACTGGCGACTGCGCAACAAATTCAATCAGCAGTAATTCCAGTGCCGGGCAAGCAGCAGTCTTTCAAAGGCAATAAGTCGTATCTGCCAAGTAAACCCTGCACGGTTTGTGGCAAAGAAATGACCTGGCGCAAAAGCTGGGCCAAGAATTGGGATGAAGTGAAGTATTGTTCAGACGCTTGCCGCAAGGCAGCGCCTAGACAGGGCAGCAAATAAACTGGCAGCAAACAGCATGAGCAGCAAAACCAAAGCCGTGGTGGTGTTGGGCGATCAACTCGACCTGAATAACCCCGCACTTCTGGCCAACCCCCCGAAATTAGCCGATGTGCTCATGGTGGAGTCACCTGTCGAGTCCACCGTGGTGTGGGTTCATAAGGTTCGAATTGCTTTGTTTCTCAGTGCAATGCGCCATTTTGCTCAAGAGTTGCGCAATGCCGGTTACACCGTGCATTACCGCAGTTTGGGCGATACGGGCCAACACAGCTTGGCCACGGAAGTGGCAAACCTGTGCAAACAGCACGGGTACACCAGCATCGACATGGCCGAGCCCGGCGAATGGCGCTTGGAGCAAGACTTTCTAACGCTCGCCAAATCAGAAAACATCAAGCTTCGCATGCTCGAAGACTCGCATTATTTGTGCAGCCGTGCTGAATTCGCAAAGTGGGCCAGTGGTTACAAACAGATGCGCATGGAGTATTTTTATCGCGAAATGCGCAAGCGCACCGGTGTGTTGATGGAGGGTGCTGAACCTGCTGGCGGTAAATGGAATTTTGATGCGGACAATCGCAGTGCCTTTCCCAAGGCTGGTCCTGGAGACATTACGCCCCCTGCATTTTTTGAACCCGATGAAATAACACAAACGGTGTTTGCCGAGGTTGAAGCGAATTTTCCCGGTCACCCGGGCACATTGAAAAATTTCGCGTGGCCAGTTACGCGTCAACAGGCTTTGAAGGCACTCGATGCCTTCATTGAAAACCGATTCGTCAACTTTGGCACCTATCAGGACGCCATGTGGACTGACACGCCGTTCGGTTGGCATTCATTGGTTTCGAGCGCAATCAATCTGCATTTGCTCCATCCGCTCGAGGTGATTGAAAAAGCCGAAGCCGCGTACCGCGCGGGCAAGGTGGATGTAGCCAGTGCAGAAGGGTTTATTCGCCAAATTCTGGGCTGGCGTGAATTCATGCGTGGGGTGTATTGGCTCGACATGCCGAAGATGCGCGAAGACAATCATTTGCAAGCCAAACTTGATTTGCCCAAATGGTTTTGGACCGGCAATACCCACATGAACTGTCTGAAAGACTCCATCGGTCAAACACTGGATTATGGTTATGCGCATCACATTCAACGCCTCATGGTGATCGGCAATTTCGCCCTGCTCGCAGGGCTCGTTCCACAGCAGGTAGAAGATTGGTTTTTGGCGGTGTATGTGGATGCGGTTGAATGGGTTGAGCTGCCCAATGTGGCCGGCATGGCCTTGTTTGCAAATGGCGGGCGCTTCACCAGCAAGCCCTACATTGCCTCGGGTGCTTACATCAAACGCATGAGCAACTACTGCACCGGTTGCAAATACAACCCAGCTGAGAAAACTGGTGACAAGGCCTGCCCATTCACCACGCTGTACTGGGGGTTTCTTGACCAGCATGAAAAAATGCTGTCCGCCAACCCGCGCACTGGCCTCATGGCCAAAAACATTGCCCGACTGGATGAAGCCCAACGTCAGGCCCTTCGGCAAAAAGTGGCCGACACCTTCAAGAATATTGAACAACTGTAAGCCTTTGCTTTGTTAAGGTGAAGGCTTGTTGTTGCAGTTCAAGGAGTAATCGCATGGGTTTGTTGGTCGATGGTCAGTGGCAAGACAAGTGGTACGACACCAGTTCAAGCGGTGGCAAATTTCAGCGCGAAAGCGCCAAGTTGCGCAACTGGGTGACTGCCGATGGCAGCGCCGGGCCAAGCGGTGTAGGTGGATTCAAGGCAGAAAGTGGCCGCTACCATTTGTATGTGTCACTGGCCTGCCCATGGGCGCATCGCACGCTTGTTTTTCGCAAGTTGAAGAATCTGGAGCAGCACATTGATGTGTCGGTGGTCAGCCCTGACATGCTCAGCAATGGCTGGACATTCAACACGGATGCAGGCAGCACCGGCGACATGCTTTTCAACAGCGAATTCATGCACCAAATTTACACGCGCAACAAAAGCGACTACTCCGGGCGGGTCACCGTGCCCGTGTTGTGGTGTAAAAAAACCAATCAGATTGTCAGCAATGAATCGTCTGAAATTATTCGCATGTTCAATTCAGCGTTCAATGAAATCACTGGCAATCACGATGATTACTACCTTGAAAACCTGCGTGCCATGATCGATCGGGTCAATGGCCTGGTGTATGACAACATCAACAACGGTGTATACCGGGCTGGCTTTGCCACTGCGCAGGGCGCTTACGAAGAGGCCTACAACGCCGTGTTCATGGCGCTAGATTCTGTCGAAAAGATCCTGGAGAACAACCGCTATTTGGTGGGGCCAAGAATTACAGAAGCGGATTGGCGCTTGTTTACCACCTTGATCAGGTTTGATGCGGTATACCACGGCCATTTCAAGTGCAATCGCCAAAGGCTTGAAGACTTTCCAAACATTTCCAACTATGTGCGCGAGTTGTATCAGTGGCCTGGCGTGGCAGAAACCGTTGATTTTTATCACATCAAACGCCATTACTACTACAGCCACGACATGATCAACCCCACACGGGTTGTGCCCGCTGGCCCAGCCATCGACTTCACCCGTGAGCACAACCGCACGCGTTTGCCTGCAAGCCACGCCGCATAATTCGGTGGTAATCTTGGGCAACATTCATTCTCGTGTTGCCCATGGCCCGCCACCCTGAACTGCAAGGTTTTCAACTCGATTCCGCCATTGAACGATTGCCCGCCCGTGCCAAAGTGTATGTGGTGGGTGGTGCAGTTCGCGATGCGCTGATGGGTCGCACCAGCAGCGATAGGGACTGGGTGGTAGTCGGTGCGACCGTGGACAATATGCTGGCTGCTGGTTTTACTCCGGTGGGCTCAGACTTCCCCGTGTTTTTGCACCCGCGCACCCACGAAGAATATGCCCTGGCCCGCACAGAGCGCAAAAGCGGACACGGCTACAAAGGCTTTACTTTTCACGCAGACCCCTCGGTTACCCTCGAAGAAGACTTGGCTCGGCGTGATTTCACCGTGAATGCCATGGCCATGAATGCGAAAGGTGATTTAATCGACCCATTTCAGGGGTTCACCGACCTTCAAAACAAATGCATGCGCCATGTTAGCCCTGCTTTTTCTGAAGACCCGCTGCGTGTGCTTCGCCTGGCGCGCTTTCTGGCACGTTTTCTCGATTTTTCAGTGGCCGAGGAAACCATGGACTTGTGCCGGGAATTGCGGGAAAGCGGCGAGTTGAAGCACCTTGTGGCCGAGCGTGTGTACGCCGAGTTGAACAAAGGCATGGGCGAGGTGAAGCCTTCCCGAATGATCAAATTGATCAGCAAGCTCAATGCCTGGGGTGAGTTGGCACCGAGCTGCCCTGTGCCGTTCTCTGGTTTTGACAAGCCAGAATACGATCGTCTGAACGGTCTTTCCGCCGCTGAAGCGCGCTGGGTTTATTGCCTTGGATTTTTCCTGGATGTTGCACAGATCAAGGCCTTGGCCAAGGCATGGCGTTTGCCGCGCAACACCGAAGATTTGGCGATCGTCACGCGTCAGTGCCTTGATTTCCTGGCGCAGTGCACGACCGATTCCAGTAGTTTTGGCAGGTTTTTCAATCAGGTCGATCTCTACAGAAAGCCAGTCCGTTTGCGGCAGATTAACCAGCTTGTGGCCCAGCTCAGTGGGGAAGGGCCAGTGCATGTTTTTGTCGAAAAGGCTGTGGCGGAATTGGAACAGGGGCATTACAAAACTTTTGTTGGTGATAAAATTGCGAATGCCCAGCCAAGCGAACAGGTGGCCCAAGTGGCCTCGGAAGCGCGACAGGCTTGGGTCAGTGAATTACATTCCAGATACTTTTGATTCTTGAAGTGAGGACGACCTCACCGCTCAACCTTCGATCGGGGACGGCCCCATTTGCTTGATGGGAGTTGTCATGTCCTGGTTAATTTTGTTTGTAGCGGGTCTCTTTGAAATCGTATGGGCCATTGGCCTGAAGTACACCGACGGCTTCACCCGCCTGCTTCCCTCTGCCATCACCTTGATTGCCGCCGCAATCAGCTTCGGGCTGTTGGGGTTGGCCATGAAAACCCTGCCGGTGGGCACCGCGTACAGCGTTTGGGTCGGTATCGGTGCGGCTGGTACGGTGCTCATGGGTATTGTCTTGTTTAACGAGCCTGTCAATGCACTGCGCATTGGCAGCGTGGTGCTGATTGTGTTGGGTGTATTGGGCTTGAAGCTGTCATGAAAAATATTTGTGTGTACTGTGGCTCCAGTGCGGGCAACCGGGTCGAATACACCGAAGGTGCCAAGGCCTTGGCCCGTGCATTGGTCGACAACAATTTCGGCTTGGTTTACGGCGGATCTAATTTGGGCTTGATGGGTGTGGTGGCCGAAGAGGTATTGGCTTTGGGCGGCAATGTCATTGGCATCATTCCCGAATCGCTGGTGACCAAAGAACTGGCGCACCCTGCCTTGACCGAGTTGATCGTGACCCGCAACATGCACGAGCGCAAAGCCATGATGGCCGAGCGCTCCGATGGCTTTGTCGCATTACCCGGTGGTTTGGGAACTTTCGAAGAACTCTTTGAAATCCTGACCTGGGCGCAACTCAGTTTTCATCACAAGCCTGTGGGTGTGTTGAATGTAAATGGCTACTACGACGGCCTGCTCTCGTTTCTGGATCATGCTCACCAGGAGGCATTCATTCGGCCCCAGCACCGCAATATGTTGATGGCCAATACCTGTGCATTCTCGCTGCTCGAAGCTTTCAAAACGTACAGCGCGCCCGCGGTCGTAAAGTGGGTTTAACCGGCCATGCAATTCGCCATACGTCCAGCTTTTCAGATTCGGGATGCCACCCTGGCCGACATGCCTGCTGTGCAGGCTTTGTATGCGCATTATGTGCTTCATGAGCTGGCCACGTTTGAGCTGATACCACCGACTTTGGAGGAAATGTGTTCCCGACGGCAAGCCATACACGAGTCTGGTCTGCCTTATCTGGTTGCACAAATCGGTCATGAGGTTGTTGGGTATGCCTATGCAGCCAGTTACAGGCCCAGGCCCGCTTACCGCTACACCGTTGAAGATTCAGTGTATTTGTCGCCAAACCACAAAGGCATGGGCCTGGGTGCGGCTTTGCTTGGAGAGGTCATTCGCAGGTGCGAGCAAGGTCCCTGGCGGCAAATGGTGGCGGTGATCACCCAGGGAGGCACAGCAGGTTCGGCCGAGTTGCATCAAAAACTGGGCTTTCTGGAAGTTGGGCGCATGCCGAATGTTGGTTACAAATTCAATCGTTGGGTGGGCACGCTCATCATGCAACGTGCTTTGGGAGAGGGTGGCAATTCTTCACCCGAACCCTTTTGAGGAAATGACTCTGGAAATTAACGACTACACCCTGATCGTCGGCTTGGCATTTTTGGTAGCAGGTTTCGTCAAAGGCGTCACAGGCATGGGCCTGCCCCCGATCGCAATTGGTTTGATGGCGGTGGTGGTTGCACCAGTGCAGGCGGCCGCGCTCATTGTTGTTCCCTCCATGGTCAGCAATGTGTGGCAAATGCTGATCGGCCCAGGCTTCTTGATTGCCGCGCGCCGTTTCGCCGGTTTACTTGTCATGGTTTGCATTGGCGCTGCATTCGGTGTGGGCGTATTAACCGGTAGCACGCCTGCCTACGCTACCTTGGCTTTGGGTCTGGTGTTGTTTGTGTACGCCGTGTTGGGTCTGTTCAAGTTCAACATGCATGTGAACGCAAGCCAGGAACGCTGGGCTTCGCCCCTGGTGGGTGGGCTTACCGGTTTTTTGGCAGGTGCAACCGGTGTTTCATCGGTGCCTTCCGCACCGTACATGAATTCTTTGGGCATGGGCAAAGACGAGTTGTTGCAGGCTTTGGGTTTGGTATTCACCGTGGGCACTTTTGCGCTCGCCGTGGGCCTGTACCTCAAGGGGCGGTTTGAATTGGCTGCAGCCTGGGAATCTACTTTGTGCCTGATACCCACCATGGCCGGGGTGCTGGCGGGGCAAAAATGCCGAGCCCTGTTGAGCGCAGAGACTTTCAAAACCGTGTTTTTTCTGGGCTTGCTGCTACTGGGCAGCTACATGATTGCCCGTGTGCTTTGGCTGTAGGCTGATATACACTGAAAGCTCAAACTCCTTGGAGGAAAAACATGCGTCGCATGTGGGTTGCCGTGTGCATGCTGATTGGGTTTGCTGGTGTGCTCAATCCTGGTCTGGTTCAGGCCGTACCTATCACAGTCGAGAAAGCACATGCCCGTTTGAATCAGGAAGTGCAGGTTCAAATGAAGGTCCGTTCCAGCAAGTTGCGCACCGAACGCGATGAAGTCGACTTGAACTCACACACCAGTTTTCGGGATCCAGCCAATCTGGCTGTAGTCATTGATGGTCGCGTGGCGGCTTGGTATTCCTATCAAGGTATTCACGACTTGCCAAAATTCTTTTTTGGGAAAAACATTGTGGTGTCGGGTGTGGTTGAGCAATTTGGCGATCAAACCCGAATCCTTGTCGTCGACCCAGCCCAAATTCAAATCGTGAAGTAGGCCCATGTATTTGCCCAAGCAGTTTGAGGAAACCTCGATTCCAGTGTTGTTGAGTTTGATCAAGGCTCACCCCTTGGCCACAGTCATTACGCTGTCAACCTCGGGGCTAAACGCCAACCATATACCCATGGTAGTGGCGGAAAATGCGGATGCAACAATGGTGTTGCGCGGCCATGTGGCAAGGGCCAACCCAATGCTGGCTGATTTGGCGGTGTCCGCGCAAACCTTGTTGGTGTTTCAAGGGGCTGAGCATTACATCACACCCTCCTGGTATGCCACCAAAAAAGAAACCGAGAAAGTAGTTCCCACCTGGAATTACGCGGTGGTGCATGTGAAAGGTCAAATGCGCGTAGTGGATGACGCCGAGTGGTTACACCAGCAACTGGAAGACTTGACCGCGCAACAGGAAAGCAGGCTGAACACGCCGTGGTCGGTGAATGACGCACCTGCAGAATTTCTGAATCAAATCAAGCAGGCCATTGTGGGTTTTGAAGTCCAAATCGAGAGCATGGTTGGCAAATGGAAAGTCAGCCAGAACCAGCCGTCCAAAAACAGGGTCACTGTGGTGCAGGGGCTGGAAGAGGAGGGCACCGAAAAAGCCCTTTACATGCGTGATTTGGTGAAAAAACACCTTTAGTCCGATTCTTGAACCATGCCTTCGTCCCGGTTAAAAAGCGGTCAGTGTTTGTGTTGTGGGCGTTTTACTGCGCTAACCTTTCATCACCTCATTCCCAAAAAATTACATCGACGTGCTTTCTATCGAAAAAAGTTTGACAGGGAAACTTTGAACCGGGGTGTCAATATTTGCAGACTTTGTCATGATGGCATTCACGATTTGTACGATGAAATGCAATTGGCCAAGCAATTTTCGAGCGCCGAAACACTGCTGGCCGATGAGGCCTTGCAAAGGCATTTTGCCTGGGTAGCCAAAAAGAAATAACCGAAAGAGTTAAGGGGTAATCGCTATGAATGAGAACTGGTTGTTTTACCTGAACAGAATTCGAGAAAAGCTCTGGGTCAAGCCTTTGGTGATGTGTTTGCTGTCGATTGCTGCTGCCTTTCTAGCAACCTTGGCCGATCGGCCAGGCGTGGGCGAGTGGTTACCCACCGTTAGCAAGGAGTCTGTGGAAACCCTGTTGGAGTTGGTGGCCTCGACTATGTTGGTGATTGCCATGTTTTCCGTAGGCTCTATGGTGTCTGCTTACGCCTCAGCCAGCAGCTCGGCCACGCCCAGGTCGTTTCCGCTGGTGGTTGCTGATGACACCTCACAAAATGCCTTGTCCACGTTCATTGGCGTATTCATTTTCAGTGTGGTGGCCCTGATCGCGCTGAAAAATGATTTCTATGAAAAGGCGGGGGTCTTTGCCCTGTTTGTGTTCACTGTTTTTGTATTTGCAATCGTAATTCTTGCGTTCATTCGCTGGGTGGACAGCATCGCAAGGCTCGGGCGCTTGGGCAATACCATCGACAAGGTCGAAGCAGCTACTTCGAATGCGTTTGAGCAACGACTTGGCATGCCCTATCTTGGAGGGCAAAAAGCCGATGAAAAGGTTTCGAAAGGAGTGCCTGTTGTTGGTTCCTCAATTGCTTACCTGCAGCGAATCGACATGGTCAAATTGCAATCATTGGCTGAAAAATTTGATCTGAAGATCCATGTTCAATCTCTGCCCGGTACCTTTTGTACGCCCAACCGTGCGATCGCTTTGGTGGAGCAGACCTCGCGAACTGAGGAGTTGGCCGAGGAATGTTTTCAGTCCATTACCGAATGTTTCGTGTTGTCGGATACGCGTACCTTCGATCAGGATCCACGGTTCGGTTTGGTGGTGTTGTGTGAAATTGCCAGTCGCGCGCTATCCCCTGCAGTTAACGATCCTGGAACAGCAATTGGCGTCATTAGCACACTCGTTCGTCTTTTTCATCAGTGGGCCAGGGGTACACAGGACATGAAGCCTGAGGTGCAATACGATCGAATTTTCGTGCCGTGTTTGGCTGAGCAGGATATGTTCGATGATGCATTTACCGGCATTGCCCGAGACGGCGCGGGTGCGGTTGAGGTGGCGATTCGCTTGCAAAAAGCGTTTGACAGCCTCTCAGCGCTTAAGTATCAACCCGTCTCTGAAGCGGCCATCAATCATTCCCGATTGGCGCTGGCCCGCAACGAGCTCGCAATGACTTTGCAGCAAGACATTGAGGCGGTCAGAAGCGCTGCCAGGTTCTAGTATGGGAATACTTGGTACAATCAGAGGCTTAGCTCAAACCTGCCTGAACTGTCCCCATGCTTGCCCAACAACGAAATACGCTGATCGCCGCATTTGAAGCGGCCGCTGCCGCTGCCCTGAACCAGCCTTTTGAGGGTGTGGTTACGCTGGAAAAACCCAAAGATGCCAGCCATGGCGATGTGGCCTGTAACCTGGCCATGCAATTGGCCAAGCCTGCCCGGCGCAACCCCCGTGAGCTGGCCCAGCTACTTGCCGACCATGTCAAAGCCAACGCCGACTGCGCGAATTTGGTCGATGCCGTTGAAATTGCAGGCCCGGGCTTTATCAACATTCGTTTGAGCCAAAAGGCCCGTGTTGCGGTGGTGGCGCAAGTGCTGGAGCAAGGCGCTGAGTTTGGAAAGTCTCAAGCCCGTTCGGGCGACACTGTCTTGATCGAGTTCGTGTCGGCCAACCCCACGGGGCCCTTGCATGTGGGGCATGGTCGGCAAGCTGCGCTGGGCGATGCAATGGCTGCTGTCATGCAAACCCAGGGCTGGAAAGTTCACAAAGAGTTTTATTACAACGACGCAGGCGTGCAAATTCAAACTTTGGCCACGTCCGTTCAGGCCCGCGCCAAAGGGCTTAAGCCAGGTGACACTGAATGGCCCGAAAGTGCCTACAACGGCGATTACATTGCCGACATCGCAGCCGACTTTCTGGCTGGCAAAGAAGTGAAGGCCGCCGACGGTGAACCCGTCAAAGGCAGTGGCAACGTGAACGACTTTGAATCCATTCGTGCTTTCGCTGTGGCTTACTTGCGTGCAGAGCAAGATCTTGATTTAAAAGCCTTTGGTGTCAATTTTGATCAGTTTTACCTGGAAAGCTCCCTGTATTCCGAGGGCAAGGTCGAGCAGGCCGTTGCCCTCATGGTTGCGTCTGGTAAAACTTTTGAGGAGGGCGGAGCCCTTTGGCTGCGCTCAACCGATTACGGCGATGACAAAGACCGCGTCATGCGCAAATCTGAAGGTGGTTACACCTACTTTGTGCCCGATGTGGCCTATCACATCCAGAAATTCAAGCGTGGCTTTGGCAAGGTCATCAACATTCAGGGCACCGACCACCACGGCACCATTGCGCGTGTTCGGGCGGGTTTACAGGCCTGCAATGTTGGCATTCCGCAGGGTTACCCCGATTATGTGTTGCACAAAATGGTCACGGTGATGAAAGGCGGGCAGGAAGTCAAAATTTCCAAGCGTGCCGGCAGTTACGTGACTGTGCGCGACCTGATTTGCTGGTCGGGCGGTGTGGATGAAAGCCAGCCCATGCTAAGCCAGCCTGAAGCCTTGACCAAAGGCCGTGACGCTGTACGCTTCTTCCTGGTCAGCCGCAAGGCGGACACTGAATTCGTGTTTGATGTGGATTTGGCCCTGGCCCAGTCCGATGAAAACCCGGTGTATTACGTCCAGTATGCGCACGCCCGCATTCATTCCATTCTGGATCAGGCTGAAATCGACCTGACAGGCTTGAACAATGCAGATTTGAGCCTGTTGGGCGCACCTTCCGAGCTGGCTTTGCTCAGAACGTTGGTTTCTTACCCGGACATTTTGTCCAAGGCAGCTGAAGAGTTGGCGCCACACCACATCGCGTTTTACCTGCGTGAACTGGCTGGTGCGTTTCATACTTTTTACAATGCCGAGCGCGTCCGTATCGACGACATAGCCCTTAAAACCGCCCGTGTGGCCTTGCTGGTGGCTGTGGCTACTGTGTTGGCCAATGGCTTGGCAGTGTTGGGTGTTTCTGCGCCCAAACGAATGTAAAAAAGCCGCAGTCAAAAGCTGTCAAAACCCTTGTCGTGTAAGGGTTTTGAACGGAAGTTGAGGAGTCGCCACTCTAGGCGCATGTGCCCTGTTTTTGGTACCATGACAAGCTAAGCAGTCAAAAGGTTTTACATGAACGCACCCGTCGAATTGAATACATTGAAACCCTCAGCCGGCGAAACCGCGCGGCTGCGGGAAATTCCATACAACTACACCTCGTTTTCGGACCGTGAAATCGTGATCCGCCTGCTGGGTGAGTCGGCCTGGAACATTCTTCAAGAGCTTCGCCAGGAAAGAAAAACCGGCCGATCCGCCCGCATGTTGTTCGAAGTATTGGGCGATATTTGGGTGGTTCGCCGCAATCCTTATTTGCAAGACGACTTGCTGGACAACCCCAAGCGCCTGACCGCGCTGATCGAGGCTTTGTTTCACCGCTTGAGTGAAATTGATGCCCGCCGGGTTGAGGTGAAAGACGCTGCTGTAGAAACCGACTCTGAGGACCGCAGCGCCAAGGTACGCGAATTGTTGACCGTGGCTGAAAAGGCCGTGTTCGAGTTTCAGCGCGAGCTGGAAGCCATGGCAATTTTGCGGGGTCATGCCCGCAAAGCACTGGGTGAGCACACCGCAAAAGACAACATCAAATACGATGGTTTGTCCCGTGTTTCACATGTAACCGATGCAACCGACTGGCGCGTTGAATACCCCTTCGTGGTGCTCACCCCCGATCGAGAATCTGAAATTCCCGGTTTGGTGAAAGCCTGTATCGATTTGGGGCTCACCATCATTCCACGTGGGGGCGGCACGGGTTACACCGGTGGCGCAGTGCCACTCACGGCCATGTCAGCCATTATCAATACCGAAAAGCTGGAGGAACTCGGCCAGGTAAAAATGGAAGTGCTGCCCGGCTTAAGCGAAGAATACGCCACCGTATTCTCTGGCGCAGGCGTGGTTACCAAGCGTGTGTCCGAGGCGGCAGAACATGCAGGCCGTGTGTTTGCAGTAGACCCTACGTCGGCTGAGGCCAGCTGTATCGGCGGCAATATCGCCATGAATGCGGGCGGCAAGAAAGCCGTGTTGTGGGGCACCGCGCTAGACAACCTGGCCTGGTGGAGAATGGTTGACCCGCAGGGTGACTGGCTTGAAGTGACCCGCGTGAACCACAACCTGGGCAAAATTCACGACGCACCTTACGCCGAGTTCGACCTGGTGTGGTCCGATGGTCGCCAGGCCCCGAACGCCAAAATTCTGAAGACCGAACGTTTGACTGTTGAGGGAGCGCGATTCCGCAAAGTGGGGTTGGGCAAAGACGTCACCGACAAGTTTCTGGCCGGTTTGCCTGGCATTCAGAAAGAAGGTTGCGACGGGCTGATTACATCCGCCAAATGGATTTTGCACCGCATGCCCAAGCACACCCGCACGGTGTGTCTGGAGTTTTACGGTCAAGCCCGCGATGCAGTGCCCTCGATTGTTGAAATCAAAAATTACCTCGACGGTGAAGGCAAAGCCATGGGCGCCATTCTGGCGGGCCTTGAGCATCTCGACGAGCGCTATTTGCGTGCGGTGAAATACAGCCCCAAATCCAAGCGTGGTGCCTTCCCGAAAATGGTCTTGTTTGGTGACATCGTGGGCGACGATGAAAACGCAGTGGCCCAAGCGGCCTCTGAAGTGGTCCGCTTGTCCAACGGTCGCGCTGGTGAAGGTTTTGTGGCAGTCAGCCCTGAAGCCCGCAAGAAGTTCTGGCTCGACCGCGCACGCACAGCGGCCATTGCGCGCCACACCAATGCCTTCAAGATCAACGAAGACGTGGTCATCCCCTTGCCGCGCATGGGTGAATACACCGACGAAATTGAACGCATCAACATTGAACTGTCAATTCGCAACAAGCTGAAGCTGGTTGCGGCATTGCGCTCGTTCTTTGAGAAGCCGCTCACCTTGGGCAAGACCGACGAAGTCGATTCAACCAAGTTGTCTGTTGAAGACTTGGTTGGTGATCGTGTGGGTCGCGCTGTTGAATTGCTTGAATCGGTACACGAGCGCTGGAGCTGGTTGCTGGGCAATATGAACATGCCTTTGGCACAAGCCAACCCGGTGATGAAAACCATTGGCTTGGGGCACCTGGATGCTGCACTTGAAAAGCGCCTGGCTGAACAGCCCGAGGCCACGGTGTTTGATGTGCTGCAAGACCGCACCATCCGTGTCAGCTGGAAAACCGAGCTGCGCCACAACCTGAATCGCATTTTCGAGGGTGGTGTGTTTGTCCCTGTGATGGAAGAATGCAAGGCCATTCACAAGCAAGTGTTGCGTGGCCGCCTGTTCGTAGCACTGCACATGCACGCTGGGGATGGCAATGTGCACACCAACATTCCGGTGAATTCTGACGACTATGAAATGCTGCATGAAGCGGAACACACTGTGGACCGAATCATGCAAATTGCCCGCAATCTCGATGGTGTTATTTCCGGCGAACATGGCATTGGTATTACCAAATACCAATACCTGACGAAGGAAGAGTTGCAGCCTTTCCAGGACTACAAGCAGCGCATCGACCCGGAAGGTCGATTCAACAAGGGCAAGTTGCTGCCAGGCGGCGATTTGACCAACGCTTACACGCCCAGCTTTAACCTGATGGGCCATGAAAGCCTGATCATGAGCCAAAGCGACATTGGCTCCATTGCCACTTCAGTGAAAGACTGTCTGCGTTGCGGCAAGTGCAAGCCTGTGTGTTCTACCCATGTGCCGCGCGCCAACTTGTTGTACAGCCCACGCAATAAAATCTTGGCCACCTCATTGTTGGTTGAGGCCTTCCTGTATGAAGAGCAAACCCGCCGTGGTGTGTCTATCAAGCATTGGGAAGAATTTGAAGATGTGGCTGACCACTGCACCGTGTGCCACAAGTGCTTGACGCCTTGCCCGGTCGACATTGACTTTGGCGATGTGTCCATGAACATGCGCGCCTTGTTGCGCAAGATGGACAAGAAAAGCTTTAACCCGGGCACAGCCTTGGCCATGACTTTCCTGAATGCGAAAGACCCGGCCACCATCAAGGCCATGCGTGTGGGCATGACCGGTATTGGTTACAAGCTGCAACGCGGCGCATACAAGGTGGCCAAATCGCTGGGCATGTTGAACAAGCAAACTGCCAAGCCACCAGCTACCGTCGGCAAGGCACCGATTCGTGAGCAGGTGATTCACTTCATCAACAAACCCATGCCCGGTGGTTTGCCCAAGAAAACGGCACGTGCGCTGCTTGACATCGAGAACAGCGATTACGTACCGGTTATTCGCAACCCGAAAACCACACAGGCTGACACCGAAGCGGTGTTCTACTTCCCTGGTTGCGGCTCGGAGCGCTTGTATAGCCAAGTGGGTTTGGCCACGCAAGCCATGTTGTGGAATGTAGGCGTGCAAACCGTGTTGCCACCCGGTTACCTGTGTTGCGGCTACCCGCAGCGCGGGGCTGGGCAGTACGACAAAGCCGAGAAAATGATTACCGATAACCGTGTGCTGTTCCACCGCGTGGCCAATACACTGAACTACCTCGATATCAAAACCGTGGTGGTCAGTTGTGGCACGTGTTACGACCAGTTGCAGGGTTATGAATTCGAGAAAATCTTCCCGGGCTGCCGCATCATCGACATTCATGAATTCCTGATGGAAAAAGGCGTGAAGCTGGACAACGTGACGGGTACGCAATACATGTACCACGACCCTTGCCACACGCCCATGAAAACCTATGATCCGCTGAAGGTCGTGAACCAGTTAATGAACAGCGAATTGCAAGGTCAAAACATCACGAAAAATGACCGTTGCTGTGGCGAGTCAGGCACCTTCGGTGTGTCACGTCCCGATGTGGCCACGCAGGTTCGATTCCGCAAGGAAGAGGAAATGCGCAAGGGGGCTGACAAGCTGCGCGAGAAAGCGCCTCAGGCGGATGTCAAAATTCTGACCAGTTGCCCGTCTTGCTTGCAAGGTTTGAGCCGCTACAGCGACGACGCCAATGTGGATGCCGATTATATTGTGGTTGAAATTGCCAAGAATGTACTGGGCAAGGAATGGCTGCAAAACTACGTGAAAGAAGCCAATGACGGCGGTATCGAGCGCATCCTTGTCTGATTCCGTTTCACAAAATCCCAATTGCCCCCTGTGTGCCACACCGGGCGGTGATTGGGTGTTCAATTGCAGCAAATTCCGTGTTATCGAGGCCGTCGATGCGGACTACCCGGGCTTTCTTCGCCTGGTCTGGAACGACCATGTGCGGGAGTTTTCCGATTTAAACCGTGAAGATCGCATGCTGTGTATGGATGCGGTGGTGTTGCTTGAACAATTCGTGCTTCGCGTATTTAAAGCCGACAAAGCGAATATTGCAACGCTGGGTAACGTGGTGCCGCATTTGCACTGGCACGTCATTCCCCGTTTTACAGACGACAAACACTTTCCTGCGCCCGTGTGGGCTGCAGCCAAACCGGGGGTGTCGCTGTCGCCCCGCCAGCAGTGGGTGCTTGATTCAAAGCCCAAATGGATGTTGGCGCTGCGTGCTGAATTGCTGGCTGCGTTTCCGGGCTGAGGTCGCTCAAATCGAGCATTGCACTCAATGTCTCACCGAACGCTACGCTCAAACAACCGTCGCTTCAGCAAGCGCAGGCTTGGAAGCCGCGCCAGCCTTCGCCAGCGGCATCAGAATGGTGAAGGTACTGCCTGCATTCGGCCTGCTTTGAATGTCCAGTTCACCATCGTGGCGTTGCACCACATGTTTCACAATGGCCAAGCCCAAACCTGTACCGCCGCTTTCGCGTGAACGGCTGCGGTCTACACGGTAAAACCGCTCGGTCAACCGCGGAATATGTTCTGCTGAAATACCAATGCCTGTGTCGCGCACCACGAAAGCAGCGCAGGCCTTGCCAATTTCGTTTTCCGCCCGCCTTAGCGTGATCGTAATGTTTCCCTTCTCGGGGGTGTAGCGCACCGCATTGGTCACGATATTCGAGAACGCGCTGAAAATTTCGGCCGAATTGCCAAACCCCATCAGGCCTTTTTCCACATCCACGGAAATATTGTGTTTGCCGGCCGACAGCTGTTGTGCTTCATCGCCTGTTTTTTGTGCAATTCCGCTTAAGTCAACTGGCTCGCCACCTTCGCCTGCGTTGGGCGAGGATTCCAGCGCTGACAAGGCCAACAGGTCCTCCACCAGGTTCTGCATGCGGTTGGCCTGGGTGTACATCAAATTCAGGTATTCGAGTTGCTGTTCTTTGCTCAAAGGCAGGTCGCGGAAGGTTTCCAGAAAACCGCTCAGTACAGTCAACGGTGTTTTCAGTTCATGCGACACGTTGGCGATGAAGTCTCGGCGCATGCGTTCCAGTTTTTCTACCTGGGTTACATCGCGTGAAAGCACCAGCATTTGCTTGTCTCCGTAGCTCACCAACTGCACCGACAAAACCTTGCTGCGGCTGCGCGGCGCGGTCATGATCAAGGGTTGCTCCCAGGAGCGGCTACGAATGTACTTGGAGAAGTTCGGGTTACGGACCAGATTAATCAAAGGCTGCCCAATGTCACTGCCCAGCTTTAAGCCAAGGTGGTCTTGCGCAGTGTCGTTGCACCAGGAAATGTGGCCTTCTGAATCAAGCGTGACTACGCCGTCGGGCAGGGCTTGGGCAGCCGTACGAAATGACACCAAGGCATTGGTGAGTGCCTGTTGTTGGCGCTGATGTAAACGAAGGTAACGAAACAGCTTCGCGGCCAGGTCGTCCCACCAGCCCGAGACATCGGGCACATTTTCAACCTTGAAGTTGTCCAGCCATTCAATAATTCGCAGACCCGAACGCACATGCAGGGCATATATGAAAAGCGAGGCCAAGATAGACCCTGCCACTGCGCCCTTGTGGCCAGCGACCATTTGACCCACGATGGCGGCTGCACCTAGCACCATGGCCAACAGTATCAATCGAAAAAAGATGAACGCCATAGGTGCGTATTCTAGGGGAATATCCCTTCCAGGGGAGCCCTTAGTTTAGTGCACCTTCATTTTGCGTTGCAGTAAAACGGTAGCCGGCACCGCGAACTGTTTCAATCAGGCGGTCATGGCCAGAAATGGTCAAAGCCTGGCGCAAACGTCGAATGTGTACGTCTACAGTGCGCTCTTCAACAAACACATGGTCCCCCCAAACTTGGTCCAGCAACTGGGTGCGGCTGTGCACGCGCTCTGGGTGGGTCATGAAGAAGTGCAGCAGGCGGAATTCTGTGGGGCCCATGTCGATGATCTTGTCATGGCCCATGATGCGGTGCGTCACCGGGTCCAGTTTCAGACCGTGTACTTCAACAATGTCGTCGGTCAACTGGGGCGCACGGCGGCGCAGCACGGCTTTGATCCGAGCCAGCAATTCCTTGGGCGAGAAGGGCTTGGTGATGTAATCGTCTGCTCCAGCTTCCAGGCCATCTACCTTGTCTTGTTCCTCGGTGCGGGCAGTCAGCATGATCACCGGCACATGGCGCGTGCGCTCGTGGCCACGCAGTTCATGCGCGAACTGAATGCCGGTTTTGCCGGGTAACATCCAGTCCAGCAGCACCAAATCAGGCAATTCCGCGGTAATCAATGTTTTTGCCTGGTCCGCATCAGCGGCTCGCAGCACTTTGTGCCCGGCAAAACTCAAGTTGACAGCAATCAGTTCTGCAATCGCGGGTTCATCTTCGACAACTAGGATGGTGCTGGACATCTCGTTTTTCCTCTTCTCTGGCATATTTGTTGTGTGCAATGCCACCTAAAGTAGTGGATTTCCATGACAGTAATATGACACTTGAATGAATCGTCATCAAATTAATCCCGCGCCGTGGTGTAAACCGCTGTTGGCCTTGATGAGATACACTTGAGGATTACGCATTCCAAAGACCCCAAGCAGCATGGAAACCACCAATATCCCCACCCCGACACGCATTGTTGTGCATCAAAAGTCCAAGGTACTCGAGATCGAGTTCGACACCGGTGCCTGTTTCAACCTGCCATTCGAACTGTTGCGGGTGTATTCGCCTTCTGCAGAAGTTCGTGGTCATGGCCCCGGACAGGAAACCCTGCAGGTGGGTAAAAAAGAAGTAACCATCAACAATCTTGAGCCTGTGGGCATGTATGCCATCAAGCCGTTTTTCTCGGATGGTCATGATTCAGGCCTTTTTAGCTGGCAATACCTGCTGTGGATGGGCGAGAACCAGGAAGGTTTGTGGGAAGACTACCTGGAACGCATGAAGGCTGCTGGCGCAAGCCGCGAACCGAATGCGCCTGAAAACATTCCTTTTGAACAGAAGAAGGGCGGCGCCTGCGCAAGCCATTAATCAACGCCACACATCAACATGAACGATAAAATTACCGATTTCGGCTTTGAGAAGGTTCCCGAGGACCAAAAAGCCAAGAAAGTAGCCGAGGTGTTCGACTCGGTGGCGGCGAAATACGACATCATGAACGACCTGATGTCGGGTGGTATGCACCGCCTTTGGAAGGCCAGCACAGTGCGTGCGGCGGGTGTTCGCCCCGGCATGAAGGTGCTCGATATTGCGGGTGGTACGGGCGATTTGAGCAAGGCCTTTCTGGACAAAGTGGGCCCAAGCGGCGAAGTGTGGCTGACGGACATCAATGAGAGCATGTTGCGTGTGGGCCGGAATCGCATGATCGATCATGGGTATTTGCCAAAAATGACCCTGTGCGACGCTGAAAAGCTGCCATTTCCCGACAATTACTTTGATGTGGTGACCGTGGCGTTTGGTTTGCGCAACATGACCCACAAGGATGTGGCCTTGGGCGAAATGCGCCGGGTAATCAAGCCGGGTGGCAAAGTGCTGGTGCTTGAATTCTCAAAGGTAAACCCCTTGTTGGCCCCGGCCTATGATCTGTATTCATTTCAGGTGTTGCCAAAAATTGGTCAAATTGTGGCGCAGGACAGTGCCAGCTACCAGTATTTGGCTGAGAGCATTCGCATGCACCCGGATCAGGAAACCCTGAAAAGCATCATGCTTGAAAGTGGGTTCGATCAGGTGAAGTACACCAACTTCACTGCGGGTGTGGTCGCGTTGCACCAAGGAACCAAATTCGCCTGAGTTTGTCTATTGGCTACACGCGAAAAATTAATATTCTGGAGGCTTTTGCTGTGAAAACCCGTGTTTGGTCTGTTCGATTGTCTGTCTTGGCTGTAGTAGCAGCCTTTCTGAGTTTGGGTGCTCTGCCTACCGATGCCGAGGCCAAGCGCCTGGGTGGCGGTGGCAGTTTTGGCCGCTCTGCGCCTTCCCAATTCCAGAAGTCTCCAACCACTGCGCCTTCTGGCACCACTTCCACTGCGCCCAGCAAGCAGCAGGCCACTAACCCTGCCGGTGCTACCGCAGGTACGGCAGCCGCGCCCCGCAACCGTTTCCTGGGCCCCTTGGGTGGCCTGGCAGCCGGTTTGGGCCTGGCGGCTTTGTTTGGTTATCTTGGCTTCGGCGCGGGCATGGCTGAATTCCTGGGCACCATGTTGATGATTGCTGCAGCGGTGTTTGCTGTCATGTTCCTGGTGCGCATGCTGCGCGGTCAGCAAGCGGCCAAACAGCGCCCCGCATACAGCGCACCTGGTGCAGCAAGTTCACCCAACAACAGCTATCGCGAAGCGCCGCAAACGCCGCGTTACAGCTCGCCCTCGAATCCCGTTAACGACCCCGTCCCTGGCATGGGCGCACCACGCAACGATCAAGGTTTCGGCCAGTTTGGCAACGCATCGGCTTTTGATGCACCCATGCCAGCGGCAACACCCGTGAAAGACCTGCCAGCCGGGTTCGATGAAGCGAATTTTGTGAACAGCGCCAAGAAGTTTTTCGTGACCATGCAGGGTGTGTTTGACCAGGGCGATATTGCTGGCCTGCGCGAATACTGCAGTGATGAAGTGGTTGACCACCTGCGTGCTGAAATTGAAGCCCGTGGCAACGCGGTCAACCGCACCGATGTGGTTACCTTGGATGCCCAGCTGATCGGCTTTGAAACCGATGTGGATGAGCAAATTGCTACAGTTGCATTCACTGGCATGTTGCGGGAAGAGCAAGACGCGGCTGCTGAAGAAATAAATGAGTTGTGGATTATGAGCCGCCCAGTGGCAGGCGGTGGCTGGGTGCTTTCAGGCATTCACAATCTGTAATTTTTGAACTTACCCGCCGGGCTTGGCCTGCCCGGCTGGGTTACACTCAAACAAATTTTCGATTGTTGGAAGTGTGCCTTGGCCAGTCCCCCCGTATTGTTTTTTCAGTTTGCCTCCAAACTGCTCTCCTCTGGTTCATCCAAAGGTGCAGCGGGTCATTTGTTCTCTGCCCCCTTGAATTTGATGTCAGCCACTGTTACTCAGACCGTGTGCCTGGTGCTAAACCATTTGCTGGATCAGCAGCGCAGCAGTAAAACAAAATTGCAGAAGGAAGCCGGCAAGGTGCTGGTGCTGGGCATTGCTCCCATGCAGCTTCAGTTGCGTGTGAACGACCAGGGATATTTTCAGGCCAGTGTACCCAGCAATGGTGTGGCGGCACCGGCCGATACCACCATTTCCATGCAATGGGCCGATTTGATTGGTTCGGTGAGCAACCCCAACAGCATGTCGAGAAAAGCGGCCATTGAAGGCGACATGGATTTCGCGCAAACCGTGTCTACCGTGATCAACGACTTGAGCTGGGACCCCGAGCGCGATTTGGCCCGTGTGGTGGGCGATGCACAGGCTGTTTGGGTCATGAACACTTTGTCTGCTTTGGGCACCAATGCACGTGATGTGGTACAGCGTTTCAAAAGCAACCTGCGCGAATACGTTGTGCATGAAAAAGCGATGGCACCTACCGCATCCGAGTTCGATGCGTTTCGCGATGAAGTCAACCAACTGCGTGATGAGCTTGCCCGTATTGAGAAACGTTTCGCCAAGTTGGGTGCGCCCAAATGAAGCTTCGCCGTTTGGCACGTATTGCGTTGGTGGCCCGAAAGTATGGCCTGTTCCTGATTGCCGCCGACTCAATCAACAATGGCTTGGCCAAGTGGTTTCTCACGCTGATTTCTTCCCGCTCGCATGTGCAGGCCCCGCGCGGCGAACGCATGCGCCGTGCACTGGAAGACCTGGGCCCGTTGTTTGTGAAGTTCGGGCAATTGCTGTCAACCCGGCGCGATTTGTTGCCCGAAGACGTGGCCGACGAGTTGGCCAAATTGCAAGACCAAGTGCCCGCGTTTTCCTCCGAGAAAGCCCGTGAATTGATTGAAGCCAGCCTGGGCCGCCAAATTGACGACATGTTTCTGGATTTCCAGAACATCCCAGTGGCCAGCGCCTCGATTGCCCAGGTTCACTTTGCGATAATCAGGGCTGGCGAGCACGAAGGCAAGAAGGTGGCGGTGAAGGTATTGCGCCCCGGCATGATCGAGGTCATCGACAAAGACCTGGCCTTGATGAAAACCGCTGCGCGCTGGATTGAAAAAATTTCATCCGATGGCAAGCGCTTAAAGCCCCGGGAAGTGGTGGCCGAGTTCAACAAATACTTGCACGATGAACTGGATTTAATGCGCGAAGCGGCCAATGCCTCGCAGTTGCGTCGTAATTTCTCGTCCACTTCGGGTAGCGGGCACCTGCTTCGTGTGCCTGAAATGTATTGGGACTATTGCTGCAGCACCGTGATTACCATGGAGCGCATGCACGGCATTCCGATTTCCCAAATCGAGCGGCTTCGCGAGAACAACATTGATTTGAAAAAACTGTCCCGCGAAGGTGTAGAAATTTTTTTCACCCAGGTGTTTCGCGATGGTTTTTTCCATGCAGACATGCATCCCGGCAATATCTATGTGGGTGATCAGCCTGAAGATTTTGGTCGATACATTGCACTTGATTTCGGTATTGTTGGCACCCTCAGCGATGTGGACAAGCAATACCTGGCGCAAAACTTCCTCGCATTCTTCCGGCAAGACTACAAGCGTGTGGCTGAGCTGCATGTGCAATCGGGTTGGGTGCCCAAGGGCACGCGTATTGATGAGCTTGAATCCGCCATTCGAGCCTGCATTGAACCTTTCTTTGGCAAGCCATTGAAGGAAATTTCGCTGGGACAGGCCTTGATGCGTTTGTTTCAAACCTCCCGCCGCTTCAATGTTGAAATTCAGCCACAGCTGGTGCTGCTGCAAAAAACCCTGCTGAACGTGGAGGGTCTTGGCCGCCAGCTTGATCCTGACCTGGATCTTTGGAAAACCGCAAAGCCGTATCTGGAAAACTGGATGCACCAGCAAATCGGTTTGAAGGGTTTTCAGTCCAGCCTGCAATGGGAGGCCGCCCAGTGGTCACAAATTTTGCCGGCCTTACCGCGACTATTGCACCAAACCCTGACGCATTCGAATGGGCGGGTTGACGATCAAATCGAACAATTGGTGAAACAGCAAAAGCGCCTGAACCGGGCTTTGTTCTGGATGGTATTGATGCTCGCTGTGCTTTTTGGTGTGGTTGCACTTGATTTGTTGTGGCCCTTTTTAATTGGCTATTCAGGCCCCAAAGGTCTGTTCTAGCCCTGCGCATGTTTCTTGCCTATAATCCGAAATCATTTTTTCTCTCTGGTGGGTTTTCAAGATGTTGCTTGCCTCCGTTGTAGCGTATTTGCTGGTTTCTGTACTCATTGGCCTGTATGTGGCCAGAAATGTAAGTAGTGCGGCGGATTACGCCGTGGCTGGCCGGCATCTTTCCCTGCCCATTGTGACTGCCACGGTTTTTGCCACCTGGTTTGGCTCGGAAACCGTGCTGGGTATTTCTTCCACCTTTGTGGAAGAGGGTTTGAGCGGCATTGTGGCGGATCCGTTTGGCGCATCCATGTGCCTGATTCTGGCTGGTTTGTTCATCGCACCGAAAATTTATCGCCTGAATTTGCTCACCTTGGGCGACTATTACCGCGTACGTTACAACCGGGTAGTTGAAATTTTTTGCAGCGCCTGCATTGTGGTGTCTTACCTGGGTTGGGTGGCGGCGCAAATCAGTGCACTGGGATTGATCTTCAACGTGCTCACCGATGGTGCAGTTTCCCAAGAATGGGGCATGGTCATTGGCGCCAGTGTGGTGCTGATCTACACGCTTTTTGGTGGCATGTTGTCAGTGGCTATTCTCGATTTCATCCAGATGGTGGTGATTGCAGCGGGCTTGGTTTACATCATGTGGATCGTGGCTGATTTGGCTGGTGGTGTGGGCACTGTGGTTGACCATGCTGAAGCCGCCGGCAAGTTGCAGTTTTTCCCGGAGGAATTCAGCTACGTGCTGTGGGTACCTTTTGTAGGTGCCTTTCTGACCATGGCTTTTGGTTCAATTCCACAGCAGGATATTTTCCAGCGCATCAGTTCTGCCAAAGACGAGAAAACCGCCGTGCGGGGTGCTGTGCTGGGTGGTTCCATGTACTTTTTCTTCGCGTTCATCCCGGTGTTTTTGGCCTACGGCGCTATTCTGATTGACCCTGCAACCTTCACGGCGATGGTGTCGGAGGATTCGCAGATGGTGTTGCCCAACCTGGTGTTGATGCACACCCCCGTATTTGCACAAATCGTGTTTTTTGGTGCACTCATTTCTGCAATCATGAGCACGTCCAGCGCAACCTTGTTGGCACCCTCCGTGTCGTTTGCAGAAAACATTGTCAAGAACATCTATCCAAAAATGGATGACAAGGCCTTGTTGTTGACCATGCGCATTTCAGTGTTCGTGTTCACCATCATTGTGGTGGCCTTTGCCATCAACAGTGAATCTTCAATTTTCGAGATGGTGGAAAGCGCCTACGAAATTACCCTGGCTGCTGCATTTGTTCCGCTGGTGTTTGGCTTGTATTGGTCAAAAGCAACCTCGCAGGGTGCAGTTGCATCAATTGTAGTGGGTGTCAGCAGTTGGTTGATCGCCAAAAACTTTTTCCCCAGTGAAGTTTGGCCACCCCAGTTGTTGGGCATGGTGCTGGGTTTATTCACCATGATCATTGCTTCGCTTCTGCCTCAGTGGATCGAACACAGGCCAGCGCTGCGTGACGGTGTTGTGCACCTACATTAAGCTAAAATAGCCGGATTACCTTTGTTGAAAGTGATCCGGCTGTGAAATACCTCACCATTGAAGATACCATTGGCAACACCCCACTGGTGCAGTTGCAACGTTTGCCTGGCAAGGCCAATGCCGACCGTGGCAATGTGATTCTGGGCAAACTGGAGGGCAACAACCCAGCCGGTTCAGTCAAAGACCGCCCAGCCATTTCCATGATCAAGCGTGCCGAAGCTCGCGGCACAATCAAGCCGGGCGATACGCTGATTGAGGCCACTTCAGGCAACACCGGTATTGCCTTGGCCATGGCGGCCGCCATTCGCGGTTACCGCATGGTGCTGATCATGCCCGAGCACCTCAGCATTGAACGTCGCCAAACCATGCGTGCCTTTGGCGCAGAAATCATTTTGACCCCGCAAAAAGGGGGCATGGAATATGCGCGTGACCTGGCCGAGCAAATGCGTGACCAGGGCAAGGGCGTAATTCTTGACCAGTTCGCCAACGAAGACAACCCACTTGCCCACTTTGAAACCACTGGCCCTGAAATTTGGCGCGACACCGCTGGCCAAGTGACTCACTTTGTGAGCGCCATGGGCACCACGGGGTCGATCATGGGTGTGTCTCGTTACCTAAAGGGCCAAAACCCGGATGTACAAATTATCGGTGCTGAACCCAGCGAGGGTTCGCAAATTCCGGGCATTCGCAAATGGCCGAAAGAATACTTGCCCAAAATTTACAAACCCGCCGGTGTAGACCGCGTGGTGCAGGTGACCCAGCTTGAGGCCGAGGAAATGGCCCGAAAGATGGCAGCTGAAGAAGGTATTTTCTGTGGTATTTCAGCAGCAGGTGCGGCGCACATTGCCCTGAAAATTGCGGAAGAAGTTGAAAACGCAACCATTGTTTTTATTGTATGCGACCGTGGTGATCGCTACTTGTCCACGGGTGTGTTTCCTGCCTGACAAAGCACTCAATTCAGCATCTCCCTTCTAAGTTTCAACGCTTCGCTGAGTTCCAGCACCGCGTTGGCATAGAAGGAGCTGCGGTTGTAACGGGTTACCACGTAAAAGTTATGCCCACCAGCCACAAAGGCAGGCTCGCCGTCTCCACGCACCAGTTCAATCAGCGCCAGTTTTTCATCAGGCTGTGTTTCGCCATTTAACTTCACGCCTTTTTGTTGCATCGCCGCCGGGGTGAAGGTGGGCACAATGTCGGGTGCCAGCAGTTCCTGCAAATTGTCGGCATGTTCTATGTCCACCAACACACGAGTGGCTTTGCCAGTTTCCCACCCGTGTACTTTCAGAAAATTGGCCACGCTGAAAATTGCATCGCGGCGGCTGTGAAACAAATCCACGATGCCGTCGGCGTCGCCGTCCACGGCAAATGCAGTCCATGAGCTGGGCATGAATTGGCCCAGCCCGATAGCCCCCGCATACGAGCCTTTCACCTCAAGCGCATCCAGGTGAGTTCTATTGCACAACGCAATAAACGCCTCGAGTTCGCTTAAAAAGAATTCAGAGCGGTCACGTTGGCCTTCAGGGTAGGCAAAGGCCAGTGTGGCCAGGGAGTCGAGCACCCGGTAGTTGCCAATGTGTTGCCCGTAAATGGTTTCCACGCCGATGATGGCCACAATTACCTCTTGCGGAATGCCGTATTTGGCTTCCGCCTCTTTCAAAGTGTCCAGGTTTGCATCCCAGAACTCCACGCCTTTACGAATGCGGTAAGGTTCTACAAAGTTGTTTCGGTATTTGTCCCAGTTTCGAACACTCTTGGTTTTTGCTGGCTTTACTGCCTTCACCACCTGTGGCAAGAGCTCAGCCTGCTTCAACAGTTCCAGCGTCATCGCCGCAGGTATTCCTTCTTTGGTTTGCAGGCGCTCTGCCAAGGCAGCAGCATTCTTGTGCTCGGCAAAGTTTACCTTCTGGGCGTCTTGGGCGTGCACAGCTTGAGTGCACAGGGCTGTGCTGATTAGAATGGAGGCAAAGCTTGTTAAGATTCGTTGAGCAGTCACAAAAGGAGTCAGCATGTCCGGTATCGGTGTAGTCAAAAGAAGTAGTGGTCGACCCGGCGCATGTTTGCTTGAATTGGCAGGTCCGTTGTTCACTATAACCCAGCATTCCCGTGCTGTTTGGGCCTAAGCCATGACCACAGCCTATATTTCCCATTCTGATTGCGCCCTGCACAACCCTGGTCTGGGCCACCCCGAGAGCATGGCTCGTTTGCGGGTGATTCGTGAAAAATTGCAGGCCTCCGATTTGTGGCCGCGCCTGGTTCATTGCGAGGCGCCCGAGGTGCCATGGTCGGCTGTGACGGCAGTACATACGCCCGCATATGTAGAAAGCATCAAAGCCCGTTTCCCCTTGAAGCGGAATATTGACATCGATGGCGATACCACTTTGTCAGAATTTTCGTTGGATGCAGCACGTCGCGCTGCGGGTGCCTGTGTGCATGCAGTCGATTTGGTCATGGCCCATGCTGTGAACAATGCTTTTTGTGCCGTTCGCCCGCCCGGGCACCACGCGTGTGTGGACCGTGCCATGGGCTTTTGCGTGTTCAACAACGTCGCAATTGCTGCGCAGCATGCCATTGATGCCTATCGGCTTGAGAGAGTGCTTATCGTGGACTTTGATGTACACCACGGCAATGGCACCGAGCATGCATTTGCCAACAACCCCAAGGTGCTGATGTGCAGTACTTTTCAATCGCCTTTGTATCCTTTCAGTGGCGGGCTTGATGGAGCGCGCAACATGGTGAATTGTCCCATTCAACCCGGTGGTGGTCGCGAAGAAATCAAACACGCCATTCAAACCCACTGGGTAGATGCGATTGATCGCTTCAAGCCACAGTTGGTGTTGGTCTCAGCCGGGTTTGACGCCCATGAAAGCGACCCATTGGCTGACATGACCCTTAGCACTGAGGACTATGGCTGGATCACCCAATTCCTCAAGCGTGTCGCTGAAGAATATTGCGATGGCAAACTGGTCAGTACGCTGGAAGGGGGTTATGAACTGGAGGCTTTGGCCGATTCTGTATATGCCCACGTGGAGGCGCTTGCATCGTGATTTTTTCAACCCCCGCGCCGTATTCCGAAAATCGATTGAGTGAAATGTTGGCGCGCAATGCGCAATGGGCTGGGCAAATTACAGCGCAAGATCCCGATTACTTCAAGCGGCTTTCTGCTGGGCAAAGCCCGGCCTTTACCGTGATCAGTTGTTGCGATAGTCGAGCCGATCCCAATACCCTGCTGCAAAGCAATCTGGGTGAATTGTTCGTATACAAAAATGTGGCCAATCAGGCTGGTTTGAACGATCTGAGTTTGCAAACTGCAATCCAGTTTTCCATTGACAGCTTGAAAGTGAAACATATCCTGGTGTTTGGGCACCACAATTGCGGTGGCGTTCGTATTGCCTTGGGTTTGCATGCGGGCGGTGCACCTGGCGATTGGCTGGAAGGTGTGCGTGAGCTGGCCCACGATCATCAGTTGTTCAACCCGGCCTCGCCTGAGCAAGCCAACCGGAATGTCGACAAACTGTGTGAGCTCAATGTGATTCAGCAGGTGAGACTGGCTGCGTTGAGCCCAGCGGTGAATGCCGCCTGGGGTCGGGGCGAACCGGTGGCTGTGGGTGGCTTGGTGTACAGCCTGTCAACCGGGCGGGTCATTGATCTGGATTGCACGATTCGAAGCCGGGCCGAGATCGATGAGCGCTGCTTTTCAGCCATGAAAGCGATCTGCGCACGCTACCAATAACCTCGACAAACCCCCCCTTAGAGTGTAGACTCTATGAAAAATCGAACGATCGTGCGTTTTTTCTGAAAACGCTTCGTATAATCACATTCACACATTATCAATTTCAATTATGGGATGGCTTGCATGAAGATCCTGGTACCCGTTAAACGCGTAGTCGACTACAACGTAAAAGTGCGCTGCAAAAGCGACGGTTCTGGCGTGGATATCGCCAACGTTAAAATGTCGATGAACCCCTTCGACGAAATCGCCGTTGAAGAAGCCACGCGCCTGAAAGAAGCTGGCGTGGCCACTGAAGTGATTGCCGTAAGCTGTGGCGTGGCCCAATGTGTTGAAACTTTGCGCACCGCTGCTGCCATTGGCGCTGACCGTGGCATTCTGGTTGAAACCGATGTTGAGCTGCAGCCTCTGGCCGTTGCAAAAATCCTCAAAGCGATTGTTGAGAAAGAAGGCATTGACCTGGTCATCATGGGTAAGCAAGCCATTGACGACGATTGCAACCAGACCGGCCAGATGCTGGCTGCCCTGGCAGACATGCCACAGGGCACCTTCGCATCCAAAGTGGTTGTTGAAGGTGGCAAAGTGAATGTAACCCGTGAAGTGGATGGCGGCCTGGAAACGGTTAGCCTGAGCCTGCCAGCGGTTGTAACCACTGACCTGCGCCTGAACGAGCCACGCTATGTGACTTTGCCCAACATCATGAAGGCCAAGAAAAAACAGATCGACACCATCAAGCCCGCTGACTTGGGCGTGAATGTTGATCCACGCATCAAAACCCTGAAAGTGAGCGACCCGCCCACTCGTTCAGCCGGTATCACCGTGCCCGATGTGGCCACGCTGGTCGACAAGCTGAAGAATGAAGCGAAAGTGATCTAACACAGGGAATACAGGAGCACAAATCATGTCAGTACTCGTAATTGCAGAACACGACAATCAAAGTATCAAGCCCGCTACGCTGAACACCATTGCTGCGGCCCAGAAAATTGGTGGCGACATTCACGTGTTGGTCTCTGGCAAGGGATGTGGTGCTGCCGCTGAGCAGGCTGCCAAGGCTGCCGGTGTAGCCAAGGTATTGCTTGCAGATTCTGATTCACTGGGTGACCAGTTGGCAGAAAATCTGGCTGCGCAAATTCTGGCCGTGGCCGGTAACTATGGTCACATTTTGGCACCCTCAACCAGCGTGGGTAAAAACGTGTTGCCGCGCGTTGCTGCCAAGCTGGATGTTGCACAAATTTCCGACATCATCAGCGTTGAAAGCGCAGACACCTTCACACGCCCAATTTATGCTGGCAACGTGATCGCCACGGTTCAGTCTTCTGACGCGACCAAAGTAATCACCGTGCGCACCACCGCATTCGATCCAGTTGCAGCCGTTGGTGGTTCTGCTGCCATTGAAACCTTGAGCGCTGCTGCCGATTCTGGCAAGTCCACATTTGTAAGCCGCGAAGTGGCCAAGAGCGACCGCCCTGAACTGACCGCCGCCAGCACCATTATTTCCGGTGGTCGTGGTATGGGTTCGGCTGAAAATTTCAGCGTGCTGAATCCCTTGGCCGACAAACTGAACGCTGCCATTGGCGCTTCACGCGCAGCAGTGGATGCAGGTTATGCACCCAACGACTGGCAGGTTGGCCAAACCGGCAAAATCGTGGCGCCGCAGTTGTACATGGCTTTTGGTATTTCCGGTGCCATTCAGCACCTGGCTGGCATGAAAGACAGCAAGGTGATCGTGGCCGTGAACAAAGATCCCGAAGCACCAATTTTCGGCGTGGCCGATTACGGTTTGGTGGGTGATTTGTTCGACGTGGTGCCTCAACTGACCGAGAAGTTGTAATCAAGAAACTGTAAACAACGTAAAACGCAAAGCTGTATCAGGAGACGACAATGAGTTACAACGCCCCAGTCAAAGACATGATGTTTGTCTTGAAAGAATTGGCCGGCTTGGATCAAGTATCCCAGTTGCCCGGTTGTGAAGATGCGACCGAGGAAACCGTGGATGCGGTTCTGAATGAAAATGCGAAGTTCACCAGCGAAGTGGTAGCCCCATTGAACTGGTCGGGCGACGTAGAGGCCGCCAACTGGAAAGACGGCGTTGTAACCACAGCCAAAGGCTTCAAAGAGGCATTCAAAGCCTTCGGCGAGCAAGGCTGGCAGGGCCTTCAGCACCCCGCTGAATTTGGCGGCCAAGGTCTGCCCAAGCTGGTGGCAACACCTTGCATGGAAATGGTCAACGGCGCCAACCTCAGCTTTGCGTTGTGCCCCTTGCTGACCGATGGCGCAATTGAAGCGTTGTTGGTGGCAGGCAGCCAGCAACTGAAAGAAACGTATATCCCCAAAATGATTTCCGGCGAATGGACCGGCACCATGAACCTGACCGAGCCACAGGCCGGTTCAGACCTGGCGTTGGTGCGTTCCAAAGCCGTGCCGCAAGGCGATGGCACCTATCGTATTTCTGGCCAGAAAATCTACATCACCTACGGTGAACACGACATGGCGGGCAACATTGTGCACTTGGTGCTTGCCCGTACCCCCGATGCGCCCGAAGGCGTGAAAGGCATCAGTCTGTTCGTAGTGCCCAAGTTTTTGGTGAACGAAGACGGTTCTTTGGGCAAACGCAACGATGTGTACTGCGCATCCATCGAACACAAGCTGGGCATCAAGGCCTCGCCAACCGCGGTGCTGCTGTATGGCGACAACAAGGGCGAAGTGGGCCAGGGCGCGATTGGTTACCTGGTGGGTGAAGAGAACAAGGGTTTGCAGTACATGTTTGTGATGATGAACGCCGCCCGTTTCCAGGTGGGTGTTCAGGGCATTGGTTTGGCCGAGCGTGCTTATCAAAAAGCCGTGCAGTACGCCAACGACCGCGTGCAGTCTCGCCCGGTTGATGGCTCTGCCAACGAAGCCGTTGCCATTATTCACCACCCCGATGTGAAGCGCATGTTGATGAGCATGCGTTCGCAGGTTGAAGCTGCGCGCGCCATGGCTTGCGTGGCCGGTGCTGCATACGATGCCGCCCATTTCCACGCCGATGAAGCCACACGCAAGCAAAACATGGCTGTGTATGAATTCATGGTGCCGCTGGTTAAAGGCTGGTCGACTGAAATGAGTATCGATGTGACATCCACCGGTGTGCAGGTACACGGCGGCATGGGCTTCATTGAAGAAACAGGTGCAGCGCAGTACTACCGCGATGCAAAAATCCTGACCATCTACGAAGGCACAACCGCCATTCAGGCCAACGACCTGGTGGGCCGCAAAACCTCGCGTGACGGTGGCGCCATGGTCAAAGCCCTGTGTGCGGAAATTGCACGCACAGTGGTTCAGTTGAATGAATCCGGTTCTGCACACGCCAAGGCAGTGGCAGCGCGTCTGGATGCGGCCCGCGCCTCATTCCTGGATGCGGCACAGTTTGTAGTCGACAACATGAAGAGTAATCCAAACGCAGTGTTTGCAGGTTCAGTGCCTTATTTGAAATTGGCTGGCACCACTGTGGCTGGTTGGCAAATGGCGCGTGCGCTGTTGGCTGCAGAAGCGAAAATCAAGGCTGGCGAAACAGACAGTTTCTACAGCGACAAGATTTTGACCTCGCGTTTCTTCGCCGACCATGTATTGAACACCGTGCCTGGCCTGCGCGACAGTATTGTGAACGGTTATCAGGGTGTCACAGAAATGGCAGTTGCAAATTTCTGATTGACCCTGGTTGTTCAGTCATTAAAAAGCCCCTCACATCGAGGGGCTTTTTGTTTATGCTGCCTGCATGAACTATTCACATTTTGCTGACTTGGTGCTCTTGATCCACTTTGCCATTGTGCTATTCGTGGTGGGTGGCTTGCTGCTGATCGTATTGGGCAATTTCTTGCGTTGGTCTTGGGTCAACCACTGGTGGTTCAGGGCCATGCACTTACTCGCAATTTCAGTGGTTGTTCTTGAAAGCTGGCTGGGCATTGAATGCCCGCTTACCACACTTGAAAACTGGTTGCGCCTGCAGGCAGGGCAGGGTGTTTATCAGGGCAGCTTCATTCAACACTGGGTTCACGGGGTCATGTTCTATCAGGCCCCAGGCTGGGTGTTTGCCTTGGCTTACACCCTGTTTGGCCTTGCGGTTGTGACGGCTTGGTGGCGCTGGCCGCCGCAGCGAATTTGCAGTTAATACTTTGTTTTTGGTTCATGCATTGCCTTGGCAATCGCTTGAATCACCACATCATGGTGTGTGGTTTGTTGGGCAATTTCCGTTGTCTTGGTGGCCTTGGCTTTCTCGCATTCGGTCATCGGTTGATTCACCGGGTTGTTTGCCAAAGCAAGGGTGGATGCTGTGCTTATGGCGATTGCAAAGCAAGTTTGTGCGAATGTTTTCATGGCGGTCTCCAGTGGTTGAAGATTCGGCACGACCTCGTACCGAATCCAGTTCCACTGTGCGACCTTTCGAATGACAAACTTCCCACTGCATGATTACAGTTGTGTCATTCTGGTCTTACCAACCCCCAATGCTGGCACCTGCTGCGTCAAATCCGCCAATTGCACCGTCAGAAAACCAGCCGGAAAAGTTCAGCCATTCCGTGGTTTCGGTCACCAGCACGGTGGGCAGCTCAGTGGTCAGATTCGTGGCTTGGGCCAGGCCAATGCCAGCCAAAACAATCAGCAAAATTAATGTTGTCCTGAGTGCCTTGTTTGCGGTTTCAAACAGGTTCCAGTTCAGGTCCAGGCCAGTGAGGTTTTCGGGCCATTCGTTCATGATTCACACTCCTTTTGAGATGGTGTGAAGTCATGGTATTGATGTACATTGTGCAAATAAACTACCGGTATCGAATTACACCATTGCGCCATGAGCAACAATTTCAATGAACTTCAAGCGGCTGAAACCTTCCTGATGGTGGTGAACACTGGCAGTTTTGCGGCTGCGGCCAAGCTGAAAGGCGAGAACCCGTCCAGTATCAGCCGGGCCATTGCGCAGCTCGAGGCCCATTTGAATATCCGTCTGCTTAACCGCACCACGCGGCAGGTCAAAATTACCGAGGCGGGCGAAATTTATAAACTGTATGCGCAGCGCATGCTGGAAAGTCAGCAAGAGGCGCGTGATGCGATTACACAACTGCAAAGCGGGCAACCGCACGGAACCGTTCGTATCAGCCTTCCAGTGATCGTGGGTGAAAAAATACTCGCACCCCGCCTGCCTGAATTTCATGCCAAGTACCCCGATGTGCAACTGCAAGTGGACCTCTCCAACCGCAACGCAATGATTGTAGAGGAGGGCTTTGATATTGCTTTGCGCGTCGGCCTACTGCAAGACTCCACCTTGCGGGCTCGCAAAGTGGCCACCATTTGGCGAAAGCTGTACGCCGCACCCGCTTACCTTGAAAAGCATGGCGTGCCTCAAACCCCTGCCGATTTGGTGCACCATCAATGCATTGCATTTTCTCAGCGCGGAGACCAAAAGGAATGGGAGTTCTGGCCCAAGAACGGCGCGCAGCCCAGTCAAAAGCACCGGGTGATTTCATGGCTTACCTGTTCCAGTCCTATGATGGTGGTTCGGGCCATTCAGTCGGGTCTGGGTTTGGGCCGAAGTGCGGACTGGATGTTGCAGGGTGCTTTGGCACGTGGCGAATTGCTTGAAATTCTTTCAGACTGGTATTGCGACAACCCGGCTACAGGCGGTTTGCCCATGTATTTGGTGTTTCCACCCGGTTTAAGCAGCCAGTTGTCCTTGAAAACCCGTGTGGTTGCCGACTTTCTGGAGCAAATTGTTCGCACAGAATTCAAAAAGGCGGATTAAACGTCAATTTGCTGACAGCGAAACAGCCAGCCTTGGGCTACATTAGCTGAACAACAAAAAATACCCCATGGAGACACAATGCTCGGCAACACCTACATCACGATTGGTTTACCCGTTTCCCTTTTCATCATCATGATTGGCATGGGTTTAAGCCTGACTGTCGAAGATTTCCGGCGTGTCAAAGAACAGCCCAAAGGCGTTGTGGTCGGTACAGTATTGCAGCTGGTGGGCGTGCCTTTGCTGGGGTTCGCCATCGGTGGCATTTTCGGTGGCGGTGTCATGGCGGCTGGTCTGGTGCTGAGTGCAGCCATGCCCGGCGGTACTACTTCGAACGTGCTCACTTACCTGGCCAAAGCCAACCTGGCTTTGTCAATTACGCTCACCGTGCTGGCCAGCCTGCTTACCGTGGTGACCATTCCGTTCTACATGGCCTACGCTTTGCCCATGTTTGTAGGCGAGGGCACGCAGCTTGAACTTCCATTTCTGAAAACCCTGCTTACCATGATGGTGATCGTGATTATCCCAGTGTGTATTGGCATGTTTATTCGTGCCAAGAAGCCGGAGTTGTCACAAAAGTTTGAACCGGCAATCAATAAATTCGCGGTGTTTGTGCTGGTTGCAATTATTGTGTTGATCGCAATCAGCGAGTCTGAAAACATGCCTGGCTGGTTTGCCGAGGCCTGGATGCCCGTGATGGCGCTAAATTTTGCTGCCGTTGCCCTAGGTTTGCTGGGCGGAAAAATTAGCGGCTTGAATGCCCGAGACAGTTTGACTGTGTCAATTGAAATGTGTGTGAAAAACTCGACACTGGGTTTGACCATTGCGCTGTCATTGCTGGGCAATGCTGAAATAGCGGTTCCGGTTGTTGTTTATGGCTTGTTGATGTACGCCACGGTGGCGGTGTTGTGTTGGTATGGTCGACGCATCGCGGCCTCAAGCCCTGCTTAATTCCCCGAAAGTTCTCCAAAGTTCTCGATAGGCCACACTTCGGTGTGGCCGAACCCGGCTGTTCCGGGTATAATTCTCGGCTAGCTGAATGATTCTTAGGCAAAAAGCCTGCGCGGGTGTTATTTGTCCCCGGGTGTTTTGTCGCATCTATTGGAGTTTCCCTTGTCGAAATTAGTCGCAAGCGCCCACCCGCGCGCCTTGCTCGCGCTCGCAGACGGCACAGTATTCGAGGGCATTTCTTTTGGCGCCCCCACCACGCAAGTGGGTGAAGTGGTGTTCAATACATCGCTCACGGGTTATCAAGAAATCGCCACCGACCCATCCTACTGCCGCCAAATTGTCACCCTCACTTACCCTCACATCGGCAACGTTGGCACCAACCCTCAGGACGAAGAATCCGCCGGGTTGCATTTGTCTGGCCTGGTCATCAAAGACCTGCCTGAACTGGTGTCCAACTTCCGTTCAACAATGCCCTTGGCTGATTACCTGAAAAAGCATGGTGTGCCTGGCATTGCTGGTATTGATACCCGCAAGCTGACCCGTATTCTTCGTGAAAAGGGCGCCCAGAATGGCTGCCTTTTGACTGAAGGCAGTGGCGAAACCTTGAGCGCTGAGCGCGCCATTGAACTGGCCAAAGGCTTCCCTGGCCTGGCTGGTATGGACTTGGCCAAGGTGGTTTCCTGTACAGAAGCCCATGAGTGGGTTGAAGGCGAATGGGCTTTGGGTGTGGCTGCTGAAGAGCCCCATTTCCAGACTGGCGAGCGCCCACATCATGTGGTGGCATTCGACTATGGTGCCAAGCGCAATATTTTGCGCATGCTGGCCCAGCGTGGCTGCCGCGTAACAGTGGTGCCGGCTCAAACCCCGGTGGAGAAAGTACTGGCCCTGAACCCCGATGGCGTGTTCTTGAGCAATGGCCCAGGCGACCCCGAGCCCTGCGACTACGCCATTTCTGCCATCAAGCATATTCTGGACAACACCAAACTGCCCGTGTTTGGCATTTGTTTGGGCCACCAGCTTATGGCTTTGGCCAGCGGTGCCAAAACCATGAAAATGAAGTTTGGCCACCATGGGGCAAACCACCCGGTACAAGACCTGAAAACCAAGCGTGTGGCCATTACCAGCCAAAACCATGGTTTTGCTGTAGATGCCGATTCATTGCCTGCCAACCTGCGCGTTACGCATGTGTCCTTGTTCGACGGGTCTATCCAGGGCCTGGAGCGAACTGACCGTGCAGCCTTTTGCTTCCAGGGCCACCCGGAAGCCAGCCCAGGTCCGCACGATTTGGCAGAACTGTTCGACCGTTTTATTTCAGACATCAAGGCAGCCAAAGCGTAATACGCCCTTGTGCAAACCTGTTTGAACCGTATTGAAATTTTTAAAATTAAAGGGAAGTTATGCCAAAGCGTAACGATCTAAAAACAATCCTGATCATCGGCGCCGGCCCCATTGTGATTGGTCAGGCCTGCGAATTCGACTACTCAGGTGCTCAAGCCTGTAAAGCGCTTCGCGAAGAAGGCTATAAAGTGGTGCTGGTCAACAGCAACCCTGCCACCATCATGACTGACCCGGAAATGGCCGATGTTACTTACATCGAACCCATCACCTGGCAGGTTGTTGAGCGCATTATCGAGAAAGAACGCCCCGATGCCGTGTTGCCCACAATGGGTGGTCAAACTGCCTTGAACTGCGCGTTGGACTTGGCCAAGCACGGTGTGCTGGCCAAATACAATGTCGAGTTGATTGGCGCGAAAGAAGAAGCCATTGAAAAAGCTGAAGACCGCTTGAAGTTCAAGAACGCCATGACCAGCATCGGCCTGGATTCTGCGAAGAGCGGTGTGGCACATTCCATGGAAGAAGCGCTTGAAGTGCAGGCCAGCATCGCCAAGCAGGTTGGCAGCAACGGTTTTCCGGTCATTATTCGCCCCAGTTTTACTTTGGGCGGAACCGGTGGTGGCATTGCCTACAATGCTGAAGAATTCGAAACCATTTGCCGTCGTGGTCTGGAAGCATCGCCCACCAACGAACTGTTGATCGAAGAAAGCCTGATTGGCTGGAAAGAATACGAAATGGAAGTGGTGCGCGACAGTGCAGACAACTGCATTATCGTGTGTTCCATCGAAAACCTGGACCCCATGGGCGTGCACACCGGCGACAGCATTACCGTGGCGCCTGCACAAACCCTGACTGACCGCGAATACCAGTTGATGCGCAATGCTTCCATTGCCATTCTGCGTGAAATTGGCGTGGATACCGGTGGTTCTAACGTTCAGTTCTCGATCAACCCAGCCAATGGCCGCATGATCGTGATCGAAATGAACCCGCGTGTATCGCGTTCATCGGCTTTGGCATCCAAAGCCACGGGCTTCCCGATTGCCAAAGTGGCAGCCAAGCTGTCTGTGGGTTACACCCTTGATGAATTGAAAAACGACATCACCGGCGGCTTGACCCCTGCGTCGTTCGAGCCTTCCATCGACTACGTGGTCACCAAGATCCCACGTTTCGCATTCGAAAAATTCCCCACAGCCGACGACCGCCTGACCACACAGATGAAGAGTGTGGGCGAAGTGATGGCCATGGGCCGCACCTTTCAGGAAAGCTTCCAGAAAGCCCTGCGTGGCCTGGAAGTTGGCGTGGATGGTTTGAATCAGAAAACAACCGATCGCGAAGTGATCGAACGTGAATTGGGTGAACCCGGCCCCGAGCGAATTTTTTATGTGGGCGATGCGTTTGCCCAAGGCTTTAGCCTGGAAGAAGTACACCAGTTGACCAAAATTGATCGTTGGTTCCTGATTCAAATTCAAGACATCGTGGACACGGAACTAGAGCTGGAAACCAAAACGCTGGCGGATCTTTCCGAGCCAGTGTTGCGTTTGCTCAAACGCAAGGGCTTCTCTGATCGTCGCTTGGCTTATTTGCTGGATGTGTCGGAAGCTGAAATCCGCAAGCTTCGCCACCAGCACAATGTTCGCCCTGTGTACAAGCGCGTAGACACTTGCGCAGCCGAATTCAAGACCGGCACCGCTTACATGTACTCCACTTACGAAGAGGAATGCGAAGCTGCGCCCACTGACAAGAAAAAGATCATGGTGCTGGGCGGTGGCCCCAACCGAATTGGTCAGGGCATTGAATTCGATTACTGCTGTGTGCATGCCGCCATGGCTTTGCGTGAAGACGGCTATGAAACCATCATGGTCAACTGCAACCCTGAAACGGTTTCTACCGATTACGACACTTCCGATCGCCTGTACTTCGAGCCATTGACGCTTGAAGACGTGCTTGAAATTGTTGCCATTGAAAAGCCGGTCGGCGTGATTGTTCAGTACGGTGGTCAAACCCCACTGAAACTGGCCAAATCACTGGAAGCCAACGGTGTGCCTATCATCGGTACCAGCCCGGAAAGCATCGACATAGCCGAAGACCGCGAGCGCTTCCAGAAGCTGCTGACCAAGCTGAACCTGCGCCAGCCGCCTAACCGCACTGCACGCACTGAAGCCGAGGCCATTGCACATGCCCAGGAAATTGGTTACCCACTGGTGGTGCGCCCAAGCTACGTGCTGGGTGGCCGCGCCATGGAAATTGTGCATGAGCAGAAAGACCTTGAACGCTACATGCGCGAGGCCGTGAAAGTGAGCAACGACAGCCCTGTGCTGCTCGACCGCTTCCTGAACGATGCGATTGAGGTGGACGTAGACGCCTTGTGCGATGGCCAAACCGTGATGATCGGCGGCGTGATGGAGCACATTGAGCAAGCGGGCGTGCACAGTGGCGACTCAGCCTGTTGCCTGCCCCCCTACAGCTTGTCTGCTGATATGGTCAATGAATTGAAGCGTCAATCCGAACTCATGGCCAAAGCCTTGAACGTGATCGGTTTGATGAACGTGCAGTTCGCGATTCAAAACGACACTGTGTATGTGCTGGAAGTGAACCCACGCGCCTCGCGCACTGTGCCTTATGTGTCCAAGGCCACTGGCAAGCAGTTGGCCAAGATTGCCGCGCGCTGTATGGCCGGCCAAACCTTCGCGGCCCAGGGCGTGACGGAAATTCCCGTACCGAAGTATTTCTCAGTAAAAGAAGCCGTGTTTCCCTTTGTGAAATTCCCCGGGGTTGACACTATTTTGGGCCCAGAAATGAAGTCCACGGGCGAGGTCATGGGCGTTGGCCGCACTTTCGGTGAGGCGTTTGTGAAGTCGCAGCTGGCCGCGTCGGTCAAGTTGCCTGAAGGTGGCACCGCTTTCATCAGCGTGAAAACCGAAGACAAGAAGCACACCGTGAAACTGGCCAAAGGCCTGGTTGATCTGGGCTTCAAGATTATTGCAACGCGAGGCACGGCAGCGGCCATTGCTGAAGGTGGCATTGAATGCACCGTGGTGAACAAGGTGCTTGAAGGCCGCCCGAACATTGTCGACATGCTGAAAAACGGAGAAGTGCAGTTGGTGGTGAACACGGTTGAAGAGCGCCGAAGCGCGATTAACGACAGCCGTTACATTAGAACCACTTCACTGAGTTCTCGTGTTACGATCTTTACAACCATGGCAGGTGCACTGGCTTCAGTCGAGGGCATGAAACACCTCGGCGCAATGGACGTTTACAGCGTTCAAAGCCTGCATGCGGAACTCTCCGCTTAATCTGCCTGTCTGAACCTTTAAGCCGTCTCATAGCAATGTTTGCTATCAGGCGGCTTTCCATTTGCAGGAACAACTGAATTTATGGCCACTATCCCATTGACCGTCAAGGGTGCTGAAAAGCTGAAACAAGAATTGCATCGCCTGAAAACCATTGATCGCCCAGCGGTGATCAATGCCATTTCCGAGGCGCGCGCGCAGGGCGATTTGTCGGAGAATGCCGAATACGATGCAGCCAAGGAAAAGCAGGGTTTTATCGAAGGGCGTATCAAGGAAATTGAAGGCAAGATGAGCAATGCACAGATCATCGACCCCACGAACGTGGATGCGGAAGGCCGCGTGGTGTTTGGCGCGACTGTGAAGCTGGAGGACATTGAAGCCGGCGCCACAGTTGAATACCAAATTGTGGGCGACGATGAGGCCGACATCAAAGCTGGCCTGATTTCCATTTCCAGCCCGATTGCGCGTGCCTTGATTGGCAAGTATGAAGGTGATGTGGCCCATGTTCAGGCACCAGGCGGTTTGCGCGAATATGAAGTGCTGGAAGTAAAATACATTTGATGGTTTTTGTTAAAGGGGTGCAATAACAATGACTTGGCGCGGTTTTCGGGGTGCGGAACTGGCGTTCTGGGCAATTTGGCTCGGGGCTTTGTGGTTCATGGCCATTCTGGTTGCGCCGGGCTTGTTCAAATGGTTGCCACGCCCCGAAGCGGGTTTGGTGGCAGGCCGATTGTTTTACATGTTGGCTTTGTATTCCCTGGTGAGCAGCGCTGTGTTGTTAACCTTGTCAAATTTTGCTGGCGAATTGCGCGCAAGTTTGCGGCTGAATGCCTTGATGGCCGTTATTTTGGGGGTCAGCGTGGTTGAGCTTGCCTGGCTTCAGCCCCACATGAATACCTTGCGTGAAGCCATGGCGGGTTTGCAAGGAGACGAGCTTGCGGCCATGCGTAGCCAGTTCGGCAACATGCACGCCATTTCAAGCGTGCTGTATTCCGTCAAGATGATTGGTGCGCTGGTGTGGGGCTTGAACCGGTTTGGTGTCACAAAGGACAATAAGCCAGCCTCGATTCCAAAGGCTTGAGTTAGTCTTTGGAAACAAACTGACGCTTGGTTTGGCGTGGACCTTTGGGTTTTGGTCGGCTTTTTGCCTTGGTTTTTTCGGAGTCTTCTGCTTTGGGGCGGAACAACACCAGCAACTTGCCAATGTGTTGAACCAAGGCTGCGCCAGTTTCATCGCAAATGGCTTGCGCATATTCAAGGCGGGCTTCCCGGTCGTCGCCAGCCACGCGTACCTTGATCAGACCATGTGCATTCAGGTTCATGTCGATTTCTTTGACCACATTGGGTGTTAAGCCCTTGTCGCCAATCAAAACTACCGGATCCAATGCATGGGCCTGGGCTTTAAGCGCCTTTTTCTCGGCGGGTGTCAGGGTTACAGCTGCGGTGTCCGTCATATTAATTTTTCACTCGGTTGGGTAATCGGTGGCTAAAAAGAAGAAACTCAATAAAAACTGGTTGCATGACCACATCAACGACCCTTACGTGAAAATGGCCACGAATGCGGGTTATCGCGCCCGTGCCGCCTTCAAACTGAAGGAAATCGCCGAGCCGGAAGGGTTGTTGAAGCCAGGCATCAAGGTGGTCGACCTGGGCAGCGCGCCGGGAAGTTGGTCGCAGGTGCTTCGGGAAGCCTTGGTTGGGCCTGGGGGTGTCATCAATGGCCGTATTATCGCACTGGATCTGCTTCCAATGGAACCAATTGCGGGTGTTGAGTTCATTCAAGGGGATTTTCGCGACGAAGCCGTGCTCGAAGACCTGAACCAGCGCTTGGGTGGCGAAAAGCTGGATCTGGTGGTTTCCGACATGGCGCCCAATCTTTCCGGTGTTGCTGCAGCCGATTCAGCCCGAATTGAGCATGTGTGCGAGCTGGCCATTGATTTTGCATTGAATCACCTAAAGCCCAATGGGGCGCTGATCGTGAAGATTTTTCATGGGTCTTCCTACAGCAACATTGTGCACCAGATGAAGCAGGTGTTTAAAAGCGTGTCGCCGCGCAAACCCAAGGCCTCACGAGACCGTTCTCGTGAAACCTTTTTGCTTTGCAAGGGTCTTAAATAGGTATTTTGCAGCATCATGATCCAGGCGATTGCGATTGTTAATGCACACCATGAAATAGTGTGATGGCGTATTTCATTCGCTTGGGTTTAAAATGGACAACCTGCCCCCATTTCCCTAGGGTGGTGGCAGAGTCCTCGAGGAGAAGTGGCATTGAATAATTCGTTTTCCAAAGCAGCAGTCTGGTTGGTTGTAGCGCTGGTGCTCTTTACTGTGTTCAAACAGTTTGAAGGGCAACAAACACGCTCCAACGAAATGACCTATTCCGAGTTCATGCAGGATGCGCAAAATGGACGCATCAAGAGCGTGATCGTTGAAGGGCGTGTGGTTCGCGCCCTGACTACCGATGACCGTGAGCGAGTGGTTTATTCGCCTGGCGACATCTGGATGGTCGGTGACCTGCTGAAGTACGGTGTGCAGGTGCGCGCCAAGCCCGAAGAAGAGCCATCGCTGTTGATGAGCCTTTTCGTGAGCTGGTTCCCCATGTTGCTGCTGATTGGTGTGTGGATCTTCTTCATGCGTCAAATGCAGGGCGGTGGCAAGGGTGGTGCATTCAGCTTTGGTAAAAGCCGCGCCAAATTGCTCGATGAGAATACCAACCCTGTTACCTTTGCGGACGTTGCAGGTTGCGACGAAGCCAAAGAAGACGTCCATGAGCTGGTTGAATTCCTGAAAGATCCCACCAAGTTCCAGAAGCTGGGTGGCCGAATTCCCCGTGGTGTGTTGATGGTGGGTTCACCAGGTACGGGTAAAACCTTGCTGGCCAAAGCCATTGCAGGTGAAGCCAAGGTGCCTTTCTTCGCAATCTCTGGTTCCGACTTCGTTGAAATGTTCGTGGGTGTGGGCGCGGCTCGTGTTCGCGACATGTTCGAGCAAGCCAAAAAGCAAGCTCCCTGTATTATTTTCATTGACGAAATTGATGCGGTGGGTCGCCAGCGTGGTGCAGGTTTGGGTGGCGGTAACGACGAACGCGAACAAACCCTGAACCAGATGCTGGTTGAAATGGACGGTTTCGATACCAACCAGGGCATTATCGTGATTGCTGCGACCAACCGCCCCGATGTACTCGACCCAGCCTTGCTGCGTCCAGGCCGTTTTGACCGCCAAGTGGTTGTTAGCCTGCCCGATATCCGTGGCCGTGAACAAATTCTGAAAGTGCACATGCGCAAAATTCCAATGTCGCCAGACGTGGATGCATCTGTACTGGCCCGTGGTTGCCCCGGTTTCTCGGGTGCTGATTTGGCCAACCTGGTGAATGAAGCCGCTTTGTTTGCCGCACGCCGCAATGGCCGTGTGGTTGAAATGAACGACTTTGAAAAAGCCAAAGACAAGATCATCATGGGTGCCGAGCGCCGCAGCATGGTGATGCCCGAAGAGGAGCGCCGCAACACGGCCTACCACGAGTCGGGCCACGCTGTGGTTGCCAAATTGATGACAAAAACCGACCCGGTGCACAAGGTAACGATCATTCCGCGTGGCCGTGCCTTGGGCGTGACCATGCAGTTGCCGGAAGGCGACCGTTACAGCATGGACAAAGAACGCATGCTGTGTACCATCGCCGTGTTGTTTGGTGGTCGTATTGCTGAAGAAATTTTCATGAACCAGATGACCACGGGTGCATCGAATGACTTTGAGCGCGCAACAGCCATTGCCCGCGATATGGTGACCCGTTACGGCATGACCGAGGCTCTTGGCCCCATGGTGTATGCAGAGAACGAAGGTGAGGTGTTCCTGGGCCGTTCAGTGACCAAGACCACGCACATGAGCGAGCAGACCATGCAAATGGTGGATGCTGAAATTCGCAAGATCATTGATTCCCAGTATAAAGTGGCTTGGGATATTCTGGATCAGAACCGTGACAAGGTTCACACCATGGCCAAGGCTTTGCTGGAGTGGGAAACCATTGATGCGGATCAGATTAACGACATTATGGATGGCAAAGACCCGCGTCCACCCTCAACTGGCGGTAGCACACCACCCACGGGTGGTAGCCCAAGCTCCAGTGGTGGCGGTGGCGAGAAGGTTGCTCCTGCGCCTCAGCCTGCACCTGCTGCGATGAGTGTGAAAGCAGATTAAACCCTGCTGGGTTTGTTAAAACTTGAAAGCCGTTGGTTTCGCGACCAGCGGCTTTTTTGTTGACTTCTCGCGAGGCTTGGGTGCTACGTCACCAAGCCTTAAGCAAGTCTTCTGATTGTGGCGCGGCGTTGGTGTGGTCGAGGCTTGGGCGCTGTGCCACCTTGCCTAAGCAATGCTTCTGATCCGGCTTGATGCTTCTGGCTTGGGGCATGCGAAACGCTTAAGCGTCTTCGCATCGGTTCCTAGCGGAACCGCCCCGCGCTACGAAGCCGCCGGGAAGCCTTGCAAAGCCGGCAAGGCGGCACAGTACCCAAGCCTGCCCACCCCGCACCCCGCACCCCGAGGGTCGCCGGCGTTGTCGGCCTCACGCTCAGGTGGCGATACCCTCGCAGCGCAGATCAAGAAAACCTGCCCTTGGTGTTGATTCACCGTCCGCTCGGCGAGGCCGAAAGCGCAGCCCGCCCGCTGTTTAGCGGGTGCGCTTAGGACGGTGAACCAATAACAAGGGGGTATTCAGGTTTTCTGGCGAAAGAGGGTATGCACCTGAGCAAGCTAAGCGGAACAGGTTTTCACCTTTGCCGTAAAATACCAGCACAGCAACTCGCAAGGCAGCACATGGTTCGCACTTGGAAAGCAGGTCGTTTCGAGCTTACCTACACGCACGGCAAGCCTTTGATTATGGGCATCGTGAATGTCACGCCCGATTCATTTTCGGACGGTGGCAAGCACCATAAAACCAGCCTGGCAATTGAGCATGCCCGCAAGCTAGTGGAGCAGGGTGCACAAATTCTGGACATTGGCGGGGAGTCTACCCGGCCGGGTGCTCTGGGTGTTGATGCTGACGAAGAATGGGCACGCGTCGCAGACGTTCTGAAAGAGTTGATGAACTGGAATGTGCCGTTGTCGATTGACACCATGAAAGCCGACGTGATGGCGCGTGCGGTAAATTTGGGTGTGGACATTCTGAATGATGTAAATGGTTTTCGGGATGCTGGTGCGGAAGCTGTGCTTGCGCAATCGAACGCGGGTGCGGTAGTGATGCACATGCAAGGTGAGCCGCGCACCATGCAAAACTCGCCCCAGTACAACCATGTGGTCAACGATGTTGAGGCATTTCTGAACCAACGCATGCTGGCGCTTGAGCAAATGGGTGTGCAGGCAAGCCGTATTCTTGTGGACCCTGGCTTTGGTTTTGGCAAAACACTGCAACACAATATTGATTTGCTGAGGGCAACGCCCCTGTTTTCTACTTTGGGAGCTGGGGTGTTGGTGGGAGTGTCGCGCAAGCGCATGATAGCCGAGCTTACAGGGCAAGCTGACCCTGCTTTGCGCACGGCCGGCTCGGTGGCTGCGGCAACCTACGCGGCGCAACACGGGGCGGCTGTGTTGCGCGTGCATGATGTGCGTGAAACGGTGGAGGCCTTGAAAGTGGCCTTCGCCTTGAATCAATGATGCAGGCGGCCAGCGTGCCCAAGTTGCCCACGATTTACGTGAGCGTTGCGGCATACCGCGAGCCCCACCTTTATTTGACCATTCATCAACTGTTTGCCAAAGCCGCTCACCCACAGCGAATTCATGTGGGTTTGGTGGATCAGTCCGAGCAGTTGAACCCTGCGTGGTTAGGCCAGTTTCCCGCGCGCAAAAACATCAACTATGTGGGCTTGTCGCCCGTGGATTCTCGCGGTGTTAGCTGGGCGCGGTCCATCGCTTTTTCGCTGTACAACGACCAGGATTATTTGCTGCAAATTGATTCTCACACTTTGTTTGATCAAGGCTGGGATGAGTTGTTGATTCAACAACTGCTGCGGCTTCAAGCGACTCACCCCAAGCCTTTGATTAGCACCTACCCGCCAGGTTTCCGGTTTGATGGGCAGGGCAGGGCGGTGGCGGATGAACCTGCAAAATCTGACGAGATATTTTTCATTGAACGCGACCCTGGCAGTGTGTTGACCGCCGAGCGCGCTGTGTTGCAGTTCCGGGTGGTGCGAAAGCGGGCTGAGCAGCCTGACACGACCCACCTGCCGGGTTTTCATGTGGGGGCGTGTTTTTTGTTCACCACGGGCGATTTTACCCAGCAGGTGCCGTACGACCCCTATCTGTATTTTCGGGGAGAGGAACAAAGCCTTTCCTTGCGCGCGCATGCCAAGGGCTATCAGGTGTTTCACCCTCGGCACAATCTGATTCCGCTGTATCACTTGTACAAAGAGGTGGGCAAAGTGGTTGAGGGGCAGCATTGGCACCCCGACATGGAGGCCAAGCGCCACACAGCTTTTGGTTGGTTGCAACAACGGTCCAACGAGCGTACCCATGCCTTGTTCACGCCAGGCGCTGATTTGGGGGTGTATGGGATAGACAACCCGGCGCACCTTGAAAGCTTTTGTAAATTAAGCGGGATTGATTACCTTGGGCGCACTGCAGTTCCCGTAAAATCAGATCAATAAACACCATTCACCTATTGCAGATATTCCATGAGCAGACAATATTTCGGTACCGATGGCATTCGCGGCACAGTGGGGCAAAGCCCCATGGTTCCCGACTTTGTGTTGCGTTTGGGGCAAGCCGCTGGCACGGTGCTGGCCAAACACGAAGGTGATGGAAGGCGCCCACAGGTACTAATTGGCAAGGACACCCGAGTGAGTGGCTATTTGCTGGAAAGCTGCCTTGAAGCGGGCTTTACTTCGGTGGGTGTGGATGTGGTGATGGTGGGGCCGATGCCTACAGCAGGCGTGGCCTACTTGGCACGTGCCTTGAACATGTCGGCAGGCGTGGTGATTAGTGCCTCCCACAACCCTTACCAAGACAACGGCATCAAGTTTTTCTCGGGGGAGGGCACCAAATTGCCCGATGCCTGGGAGATGGAAATTGAAGCGCAACTCGCGTTGAATGCGCCTTGCAAATCATCTGAAGAGTTGGGTAAGGCCAAACGCTTGAATGACGCGGCGGGCCGTTACATTGAATTTTGTAAAGGCACTTTTCCCCGCGACAAACACCTGCGCGGGCTAAAAATTGTGGTGGATTGTGCCAACGGCGCTGCCTACCAAATTGCCCCCGCGGTTTTCCGTGAACTGGGTGCCGATGTGGTGGTGTTGGCTGATCAGCCCGATGGTTTGAACATTAACCGAGGTGTGGGTGCCACTTACCCCGACTTTGTAGCCAGGGCTGTGTTTGAACACAAGGCTGATTATGGTTTTGCGCTGGATGGCGACGCCGACCGATTGATTTGCGTGGACGGCAGCGGCCGAATTTACAACGGCGATGAGTTGTTGTTTGCTCTCGTAGCCGAGCGCTTGCACATGCAAGGCAAGGTGGATGGCGTGGTGGGCACCTTGATGAGTAACCTGGGGCTTGAGCTGGCCTTGAAGCAACTGAAGGTGGGCTTTGAGCGCGCCAAGGTGGGCGACCGCTATGTGTTTGAAAAACTGCAGACCAACGGCTGGCAGTTGGGGGGTGAAAGTTCAGGGCATTTGTTGGTTCTTGACCGCCATTCTACGGGTGACGGCATTGTGAGTGCACTTCAGGTGCTGCGCGCTGTGCGCAACCTTGGCATGCCTTTGGCCGATATTTTAAAGTCAGTGGCCATGCTGCCACAGGTGCTTAAAAACGCTCGCTTGCCCATGGGCTACGACTGGGCGAACGATGTGAAAGTGCAGGGCGTGTGCGAAGCTGTGAAGGCGGAGTTGGGCAGCAATGGTCGTTTGTTGATTCGCCCCTCCGGTACCGAGCCCGTGCTGCGCGTGATGGTGGAGACAGCGGACAAATCCACGGCCAATCGTTTGGTCGATTCCATTTTGGCGGCTTTGCCCAAGGCCTGAGTGTCGCAGCTATGGTGAGGTTTCGGGAAGTCTCATCCAGCTTTGCACCTTCAGGTCTTTGACAGAGTGGTGCAAATAACGGCCTTGCCGAACCTCGTATCGACCATATTGAAAGGTGACGCCGGCGGCCTGCAATTGGTTGGCATATTTCAACGCTGAATCCAGATTGTTCTCGTGCGGCAGGTTAAGCGGGGAGTAGTTTTTCGGGTAACCCTCCAGGTAGTATCCCTTCGCGGTTTGAATTGATCCGCGCTCACCTTTCAGCCGGTTTAGGTTCAAGCGAAGGTGAGTGTCGCTGGCACCGCCGCCTGTTTCGCAAGCCACAATGTCGTAGCCCATCAAAATCAGCTTTGCGATCAGCCTGTGAATCGTCTCGCTGTCTGACAATTTATTCGATTCAAATATGATTTGATGAGGCCATTGCTCGGGTGTTGCGTCACTGAAAAAGTCGTTCAGTATCACCGCGTCATGTCCCTCAGTGTCTACTTTCAGCATGAATACGCCCTGAACATCCTGTTGACGCAGCACTGTTTGAAGCCGGTGACAGGGCACCGGTTGACGCATTAGAACCAATTCAGGGGCGATGCCCATTTTGTCCAGCTGCCTGGCGACCGTGGGGTGAGGGGCACCAATCGAATTGCAACCCCTGAGCCAATTGGGCAGACGATGCTTCGCAATCACTTGGGGCGGGATGAAGTAAACCTCCACCGTACCCTCAAAATTGGAAATGGCAGCGTTAATTTTTTTGCAGCCCGGGCGATTCGGAAGCCGATCAAGGTAAAGTGAGATGGGATCAATCGATAGGCCGTGTGCAGCAGGGCCGGCAGCCTGAATCAGGGTGTTGAAGTCGGAGGTGCCAATTTCGATAAAGTCCAGGAACATGGTGTTTTCAGTCAGGTTTTAATTAAAAAATCATGCAAATAAATGGTAATGGTCGATATCTGCCGGGCCAGGTTTTCAGTGTAATCAAGCTGGAACCGCTTGTGTATTTGTTGCTCGGATTGTCTGTTCTTTTAATCCCTGGGGTGTCCGCATGGGCCAGGCCTCATCCCAAAGCACTTTATACCCACAGCGTGGCCGAGGGTGTATTCAGGGTGTTTTATACCACCGAGGGCAAGCATGCTGTTCCAGCAGATGACGTGGACGGCAACGCGGTTCCAGATCGGGTGGACGATATTCTTGTGCAGCTAAAGGCAGCGGATTGGTTTTATCAAACCCAGCTGGGTTTGGTTCCGCCGTTGAAGCATTCAAGGTACACCCAAAGCGACGGAATCGAAGTGCATGTTCAGCACTTTGATCAGGGCACAGGACTTGCGTTTGATGAACCTACCAAGCCCAACTGGTTTGAGGGTCAGTCCTCTACGGCACCCACGCTCAAAATCAAGATTGGTTCGCAGGTAGACCCTCGCTTGAGCACCACACCTGCACATGAACTGTTTCATGTGTATCAATACGCGTATTCGCCCTTCAAAACCAAGTGGTTCACCGAGGGTATGGCCAGGTGGCTGGAGGAGCCTTTTTCCCGACAGGCTCAGTTCGCAGTGCCTCCATCGCCATCCTCTTGTCGGGAGTTGACAGGCATGGCTTACAACGCAAATGGTTTTTTCGCCCGGCTGGCAGAGCGACAGTTCAAGGGCTTTGATCAGGCAGCCATTTCAGATGAATATCGGCAGTTTGTGTATTCAGATGGCAGCCCAGTGATCAGAATTCAATCGGTTTACAAGTTTCGACCTGTTAAAACATGGCTGGAACGTGCGGCTGAATTGGGAGCGAGGGAATCGCGCAGGCTCGGCGTTGTTGAGGGCAAATGGCCAGAGACACTACAACGCAGCGCCCAATTCGATCTAACGCTGTGCGAGGCCTTGACGAAACCTTGAAATCGACATAGAATTCCGCTTCTTTGTCGGGGCATAGCGCAGTCTGGTAGCGCATCTGGTTTGGGACCAGAGGGTCGAGGGTTCGAATCCTTCTGCCCCGACCACCGAATTAAAGGATGTTCTATCCTTGTCCAGTGGGTGCTTTCTACCCATTCGCGTGTGCGAGTTACAATGCAAATTCTGCCCGTAGCTCAGTTGGATAGAGCATCGGCCTTCTAAGCCGAGGGTCGGGGGTTCGAACCCCTCCGGGCAGGCCAAGAATTTAGTACCGGTTTACGGTGGCGGTGTTAGCTCAGTTGGTAGAGCAATGGATTGTGATTCCATGGGTCGTGGGTTCGAGCCCCATACATCGCCCCAAATAAAATCAAGGACTTAGCGTGAGTGATCCGCTAGGTCCTTTTTGTTTTGGCGACTTCATTCTCGATTAAGACACATTTTCACTGGTCGTAAATTTCGTAAGCTCCCCTCGAGTCCCCAGCTTCGATCAAGCGGCTGTGACAAGTCTGTGACAAATTCTGTGACAAATTTTTTGTCACAGGCAATTTGTGAGTATCGACCTGTCTTTGGCACATTTCATTTGTCACATGTAGAGATATCAAACTTGGAGGCAGTGTTTAGCCACAAATTGCCTCTGCAAAAAAGCTTCCACTAATCGGCCTTTGCGGACGTTGGGACTAAAAGTCAAAAAATCTGGATAATTTGCGAAAGCAGACTTCGAGACTTTGTCGATTGACCGCAATGACGCGGAGCTCGAGAATCGAGCTCCAGGCTTACCATTTGCGGGCGAATAACAAGAGTTTATTTTTCATCCAGTTCATGCGGTAATACCCCCTGAATTACGATATCGCGGTATGTAGATTCTTTTTTTACAGCCTCGTAAGGCGTCACAAATTTATTTGGTGCTGCGCCTACGTGTTTAAACTTAAATCTTTCAAGGACAACTAATGCTGGGAAATTTTTACTTCGTATTGACAATGGCGGATCACGGCCTAATTCCAATAGAGCGCAAACAACACAGTAGAGATGTCCCCAGGTATTTGAATGCAGACGGTCGTTGGGCGGCGAGCGGCAAGAGGGTTCCCCTTCTCGTTTGGACGGATCAAGATGCAGCCAAGAATGCCGCATCGATAGCGACGGCAGCAAGAAAAAAGGCAGTAACCGTTACATCGGTGTCAGGTTCAGAGTTCAAGATCGGAAAATCAATACATGTGTTCACCCCATTGGATCATGACGCGCTGAGCGGCTATTTGGATCGTTCGTAGCTACACCTTGGAATCGATCAAAGCTTACTAAATAGTCCTCATGCAAATAGCACCGGAAGTGACGCTGAGTCTTTGGCTCGAGCGGGCACCCACCTTCCAGCGAGTTTTTTCGTCAGTCGTCGCGAGCAGCTCAAACGTTATTCAAATCCGGCTTAATGCCGCTATGAAGACTTTGAAAACAATTATTATCCAACTGCTCTAGCCGAATACCAAATGGTCAATACTTTCGGTCTAATACTCGGCCGAAGCAGATATTGGGACTGACGGCCGGAAAGTCTGAGTTACAGACGAAAGTAGACGTCGAAACTCAGGCGGTAGACGATGATGATGCTAATTTTAGAATTTGAGTCCCAGGATCCCCATTGGGGGCAAATAACCAGGGTTTATTTCTAATCCCGTTCATGCGATGCTTGGCAACCATTTGAAATAGTTAAGTCAAAGAAATAATTCGCGATGTTCAAATAAATTGACATCGCCGTGATTGATCGATAGATCAAGTTAGGCCGCACGAATAGCGCCGCATCCAAAAGTTGCAATTAATAGGTGCTCAAATGACAGATCCGATGGAAGCATTGCGCCACTTGCAATTTGCCCTTACCGCAAGAGAAGTGGAACTACAGCCATGCGAGCTATACCCCGAAATTAAGGTGCTTCTTGACCATCCAAACGACATAGCTCGATTCACATACGCATTGTTAGATGGGTCGAAAGTTCAAGCAGTAGCCTTATTCGCCATGGCAGCACCCATTGAAGGATTGACCTGCTTCAATATTGGCTACGCCGTCGCTGAACAACTTCGAGGCAAAGGTATTGCATCCAGCCTGCTTGAGCGTGCCATTAAAGAAATGGCTCATGGCTTCAGCAGAACGCCAATGAAGGCATTCTATATTGAGGCAATCGTTTCCACTCTCAACGAGCCGTCGAATAGGATTGCAGGAAAACTTGTTTCAGCTACACGAGAAGAAGGAACAGATGCCTTCTCAGGCGAGCCCATCTATCAGTATGTGCGCAAGGTTGAATGTGCAGCCTAACCCTTTGATCAACACCGGCCTTGCGCGAAAAATCGCGCAAGGCCGATTACCTCTACGTTGGACATCATGAGTAACTCGGAAGAAAACGTTACCTACACACTCTATGCTTGGACTGGGCAGCGACGTCGTAATATTCCCTTCGCACGGGAGCAGTTTGATGCAGTTCAAGTCGCGCGTGAACGCTTGGTATTCGGCTTGGTTTTTGAGCAGCGGATCGACATAGCGTTGGAGAATTTCGCAGAACTGGAGAAATGTATTCTGGATATGGCGTTGCGAAATGCGTTGTTTCGAGGAGAAAGTGACGAGCGTCTTCGGCAAGGACGGCACGTTGTTAATCGCTATCTTGCGAACTTCATGTCCAGTGGCAAGCTCTACGTTGACCAAACAAGCCACGCGCTTAGTGGTTTTTTTGGAGAAAAATCGATCGAACGTTCAGATTTTCTAATATCAACAAATACCGAGTACGATAACTGCTTTGGATACCGCGTCTTCGAAGCGCTGAGGAACTATTCCCAGCACCGAGGGCTCCCGACGCACAGTCTTGCTTTCTCCGCCAAACGTGAAGAGGAGGAAGGGAGTGCAACTCGAATTTGCAACGTGGTTTCGTTCGGACTGAAGCCTAAGAGCCTAAGAGAAGATGGTAAGTTCAAGAGAGCGATTTTAGATGAGTTGGATGCGAAAGTAGATAAGAACGGTGTTGTGGCGCTCATGCCGCTGGCACGTGACTATATAAGCGGCTTGGCACGGATTCATGAAACCTGTCGGGAACGTATCAAGGGATGGATTTCGGAGGCGGATCAAACAGTTTTCGACACTGTTAATATGGCCAAGGACGAAAATGGCGAGCCAGCATGGTTGTTGCAAGCAGCCAAGAATCTACCAGATCGCTCCCAGGTTACAGAATACGTCAATTTGAAGCCAGTTGAAGAACGCAAACGGTATGAGCAAAAGAACAGATCGGCTGCCCACATTTCCAGTCAGTACGTTGTTTCGTAAGGTACAAATGCCGCTCAAAAATTGTTGCAGGTGATATTTAACCCGCCGCCCATTTTTGTTGTCGCAAAAATGGGCGTTGTTTCAAACGGACTTGAACTCGGGCGTTATGCGGCGAAGTCGAGTTTTGATCTGGTCGATCCGGAAGAGCGAATCTCGTTTAACAAAGCTGAACAAAGGAGATAGGTAAACCATGAAGCTAATCAAAGTTCGCGTCCAGAACTATCGTTCCGTCGAAGACAGCGGGGAATTCGAGATCGGCGACCTGACTTGCCTTGTCGGCAAGAACGAGGCAGGCAAAACGGCGCTGCTGAGCGCCATGCGTGGGCTTAAGCCATCGCAGACGTTTGAATTCGATGAGCCCATCGACTACCCCCGACGCTTCTCGACTCGATTCGATGACCGTCATGAGGACGGAACGGCAGAGGTAATTCGAACATGGTGGCGACTAGGAGCTGCGGACTTGGCCGCTGTTGAAAATCGATTTGGCGCTGGGGTCTTGAAGGGCGACACGTTCCAGGCCCATTTTGGATTCCGATACCAGGACGGCAGCCGTATTTGGGTGATTGATGTTGATAGTGCCAAGGTGCTGGATAACTTGCTGACCAAGCACTCCCTAGACGCGACTGAGCGGAACGTCCTGCACGGCGTGGCGGATGGACCAGCGGCAGACAAGGCTTTATCGGGTTTGGCTGAGAGGACGCCGAAACAGGAGGCACTCTTGCAGGACATCAAGAAATGCAAGGGGTCGAGCTTCTCCAAGGGCGTGATCGATGTTTTGTCGGCCAGGCAACCCAAGTTCTTTTTCACTTCCCACTTCGAGCGCATGTCAGGCATGGTCTCGATTCAGAAGCTCCAACAAGACAAGCAGAACAAGACGGTTTCAGTGGGCGATCAGATTTTTCTCGCTTTCTTAGAATACGCGGGGACGACGCTTGAAGAACTGCTGGAGACGGATCGCCGGGAGACTTTGAAAGCCACTTGCGAGGCCGCCAGCAACGAGATCACTGAGGAAATCTTCCAGTTCTGGAGCCAGAACAACGCATTGGAAGTGGTCATTGATATTGACAGCGGCAAGGCCAAGGACCCCGCGCCGTTCAACACGGGAACCGTGGCGGAAATTCGGATCAAGAACAATAATCACAAAGCGACGCTGCCTTTGTCCGAGCGCAGCGCGGGCTTCGTTTGGTTTTTCTCTTTCCTCGCTCAGTTCAAGCAGTTGAGGAAGACCCCGGGCAACGGCAATGCCATCATCTTGTTGGACGAACCAGGCCTGACCCTGCACGGAAAGGCGCAGGGCGATTTGCTGCGATACATCGTCGAGCGGCTTCTGCCGGACCACCAAGTCATCTTCACCACCCACTCGCCCTTCATGGTGCCAATGAACCGCCTTGCTGATGTGCGTATTGTGGAGGACGTGATCATCGAGAAGCCGGGCAAGCGGCCCGAGGTCAAAGGCACGAAGGTTCGATCCGACGTGTTGGAGGTCAACGACGACACGCTCTTCCCGCTTCAAGGGGCCTTGGGCTATGAGGTCACCCAGTCGCTTTTCGTCGGCGCGAACACATTGCTAGTCGAAGGCCCGTCGGACATCCTCTATTTGCAGACTGTGTCGCAAGCGCTGACCAAGCGTCGCCGCGTTGGGCTGGACCCGAAGTGGACGCTATGCCCATCGGGTGGCATCGACAAGATTGCCCCGTTCGTGCGGCTGTTCGGCGGCAACAGGATCAATGTGGCGGTGCTCTCTGACATCGCCAATGGCGACAAGAACAAGATCGAGAACTTGAAAAAGGCCGACATCCTCAAGGCAGGGCATTTCTATACCTGTGCGGACTTCACGAACCAGGCTGAATCGGATGTCGAGGACTTATTTGTTGCCGAGCTGTTCGTTGTGATGCTCAATGGGGCCTACAAGCCGCCTGTGGCGAATGAGGTGACGAAGGATGCACTGATGGCGGCGGCGCCAACCCCACGCATGGTTAAGAAGGCTGAGGCTCTTTTCAAGCTAATGCCCTCGACTGTCGCCGAGTTCGACCACTTTGGTGCATCGCGTTGGCTATTGGAGAACCCTTCTGTTCTAGATGCCGATACGCCCGAAGTTAACGGAACCCTCGATCGTTTCGAAGCGGTCTTCAAGGCCTTTAATGCACTTGTGGCCAATTAGAGAAGGCTGTTATGGAGCCTTTTTCTACACCCTACCTGGCATAGTCAGAATCACTCAGCAGACTACCGGACGCTGTGCGACCAAGCCACGCAGCCCCGGTGACCTCTACGTTATCCAAATTCGGTTAATGACCACATTGGAGACTTTTGAAATAACAAGCTTCATGTCCGCTATGGCCGAAGAGCAGAACGGTAAGAGTGAGGATCCGTTATTCGGCCGAAGCCGTCATTGCGCGATGATCTGCTGAATGTCTGTTTTGAGGAGAAAAACGGATAACTCAAAGCCTTGTCTCTTTTGCTTTTTAGGCGGTAAGCGCACCATGAACTTTCCTTCAACCAAGTAGGGGAAAGCTATGGAACAAGCGCATCAGCAACCTTGGAACAAAGGTCGACTAATTGGGCAAAAGCCACCGCTTAAGCTAAAAGACATCTGGACCATCCGCATTCATCTACAAAATGCAAATGCAGTCCGAGATTTGGCTCTTTTCAACCTCGCCATCGATAGTAAGTTGCGAGGTTGTGATTTGATCAGTCTTCGAGTACGTGATGTCGCACACGGCAATCAGATTTTGAAAAGAACCATGGTGATTCAACGCAAGACGCAAAGACCTGTTCAATTTGAGCTAACTGAGACCACCAGAACAGCAGTCGCTAGATGGCTAGAAGTATCTCAACTAAAAAGTGAGCATTTCCTGTTTGCCAGTCGCATATCTACATCCGAGCATCTGTCTACAAGGCAGTACGCCCGAATAGTCCATGGATGGGCAGAAAAAGCGGGGCTCGATCCAACCGTGTACGGTACGCATTCAATGCGCAGAACAAAAGCCACATTGATTTATAAAAGAACTAAAAACTTGCGTGCAGTTCAGTTATTGCTTGGTCATTCAAAGTTGGAAAGCACCGTTCGATACCTTGGAATTGAAGTGGATGATGCCCTGGAAATTTCAGAACAAACTGAAATTTGAAGCGAACATCTGTTGCCTTTTAGATGAGATAGGCGAAACTCCGTAAGCTTGTTACTTGCCGATTTCTAGAAGCGCTTCCAGGTGGGTATCCGCAGCTTCAAGCTGCGGTTACTCACCTCGGGGGGGGGGCGGCGGCCCCGATCCCAATCCTGCACTCAAAGGGGTAAGGTTTCTTTCAAAAAGTCCAATTGGGGCTTGAGGGAATCCGGGAAGTAAGGTTCGAAGTACGGATCGAAATGATCGGCGTCGATCTGCTTCACCTGCAGGTGCGGATTCGCCACGCGCTGGACCTTGTCCGCTACAAAAGGGGCAACCGTGTCCCGTGTCGCGCCGATGATCAACATCGGAATCTGCACCTTTTTCAGACGTGTCCAAGGGCGATAAAAGCCCATTGTCAGCAATGAACGCGCTGTCACACGGTTGTCGTACTTCTTGTTCTCGTGAGCTGCAAGTCCAAGCTGTAGTGCATCCCAGGCATGGTCGCGGTCCATGGAGCCAAACTCACCCTTGTGGGATACCGTCGGAATATGGAGTGGGGTGCCCGGCTTCAATAGATCCGCAACTCCGTAGGCAACCATCTGTGCCATGCGGGGCAACGGTACGGCTCGTACGGCAGCGACACCATCGAGCATCGGCACGTGAAGGATGGCACCATGCAGGTCAGGATGCTGTGTCGCGAGGTCGACGACATGGCCCCCACCAAATGACGTTCCCCACAGCACGATGCGATGTGCATCCACCTGCTGCTGGCTTTTCAGGTGGGCCAGCGCGGCATTCGCTGCCCTCACGCGCCGCCAGGGGTTAATGTCCTGACGCGGCCAGCCACCGCTTAGGCCCCAGCATGGGAAGTCGAACTCCATGACAGCGTAACCCGCTGCCACAAAGCGGTTCACGAAAGAATGCGTCAGCGCATACTGCACGCTGCCCCAGCCGCCCACCATGAGGATGGCTGGCACTGGCTTGGCGCTTGCGGATTCAGGGAGATGCAGCGTCGCTGAACACGTATCGCCATCTGCAACAAAAACAGACTTGATGGCACTGGCCTTGACATCCAAAAGGTCGGGATTTTGACGGGCTACCATTAACTTCTCCTGAGTATTCTTTCTTGCGGTTGATGTTGTTTCTCCAGGCACGGAGCGGGCCGCGACAAGCAGCCCTTGGTGTGGTCCACTCAGCCTTCCTTGAAGGGATTCAAGCGATTGCCCAGTTGGTACTGCAGACTCACTGGCAACGGCCTCATGCTGCCAGCCAGGATCTTGTTGACAGTGCCAGGCACGCACACGGGCTTGCCCTTCATCACCGCCTTCCAGCCTTCACGCACAACATCGTCTGCCTCCTGCCAGAGCATGCCCGGCAGCTTGTCCGCCGCATCACGCGTGCCCATGGTGTCGTGGAACTCGCTGCGCGTGAAACCCGGACACAGGGCCGTTACATGAATGCCCTGCGGCTTGAGTTCCATGTCCAGCGATTGCGACATGCCCAGCACATAACTCTTGATGCCGGTGTACAACAGGCTCGCCCCCGGTGGTGAGAACGCTGCCAAAGAAGAAAGATTGATGATCCGGCCCCAGCCACGTTCCCGCATTCCGGGTAACACGCGGTGGCAAAGCTCGGTCAGGGCGGTGATCATGAGCTGAATCTCGGCAGCCAGCTTTGGCCAGGGGGTATCTGCAAAAGCTGCCTTCCCGGAAAGGCCTGCATTGTTGACAAGCACATCGATGACAATGCCCTGCTGCTGGGCGAAAGCCATGATTTCGGCCGGTGCAGCCGGGTCGTTGAGATCCGCGGCAAATACATCGCAGCGCACGCCATGCTTGGCGGAGAGCTCCTCAGCGAGGCCTTTGAGGCGATCAACGCGACGTGCGACAAGCAACAATGCGTAGCCCTCTGAGGCCAAATGACGGGCAAAAGCGGCGCCAATGCCTGCGGAGGCACCTGTAACCAGTGCAGTACGATGGGTTGTATTCATGGTGTTCATGCTCCTGACAATGCGGGCAATTCCCGCGATCCGATGACAAAATTCTTGCGTATCCGGCCGATGTCGCAGAGATAGGGTGCGACTGGGCCTTCGAGTAAAAAAGGAAGGGGGATATGACGTTGCCCCTTGCTAAAACCCCAGGTACCAATACCGAGGTAAAGTCCAGGCACTACCCTGCGTACTTCGTCCACCATGTTCACGTCGCCGCACAAGGATTCAAAATGCCGGTATACAAGCTGGTAAGCCGGCTGCCCATCAAAGCGGGAGGGTGCCAGCAGGGTCAACATGGGGTAGTGCTGCACAACCTGCTCGCCTTGCAAAAAGGTGTTGTAACCGCGGCCAGTTTCGCCTTCCACTGGCCGAAAGGCTTTGCATTGCCAGCGTCTGAAGGGGTTGGCCACAGCCATCCAGCCTAGGGCCTTGGCCAGCAAGTTTGGTTGCGTTAGTAGGGTTGCCCTGTACTCACCCTGCATTTCCCGCATGTCCGGGGCTTGCAGTGTTGAAAACAGCTGAAGCAGCTCGACCGTGGCGAGCCGATGCAAATCCTCTTTTGAAAGCGTTTTAGCCATTTTTTCATCCTTGCAGGCTTCTGTTGAATATCATTCAACAGGATACTATCTGATTGTTGAATGATATTCAACACCTGTTACAATATCGTCAGCATTGTTGGCGGGCGCAAGGCCCATGAGAGAAGCAAGCAGGAGCCCAATATGGCAAAAACCAAGCGTGATCAAGACCGGGAGGCCAAGCACAAGGAAATTGTTGCAGCAGCGCGGGCATTGTTCATTGACGAGGGTTACGAGGCAACATCAATGAGTCGCTTAGCTGCGACCGCAGGGGTGGCACCCAACACCATATATTGGTATTTCAAGGACAAGGATGAAGTGCTGGTCGCTGTGCTTGATGCCGAGTTCTCGGCGAGCGTGGAGGGCTATGTATTGCTATCGGCATCAGACCCCACAGAACGCATGCTTTGGGTCGCCAGCCAGCTTGAACGGGTCAGCCGCTTGGTCAGCACCGTGCACAGTAGGCTGGAGAAGTCTGCGACCATCAGTGCCTGGCACGATCAGTTTCATTTGCTAAGTGAAGAGATGCTGCGTTTTGAGTTACAGCAAGCTGGAGTGGCGCCAGAGATGATTGAAGCCAGAGTCAAAATCAGCGTATTCACCATTGAGGGGTTACTGGCGCATCCTCTTCCAGAAGCAGAAAAGCGCGCCATTTGTTCCGCGCTTCTTGGTGCATCCTGAATATGGAAGGGTTTTCACCGTAGGGCGTTATTGATTGATATTGCGCAGTCCTCATCCTTAATATCGATCCAGCCAACATGTCGACTTTGGGTCGATAGCTGACTTACAACAGTGATACCTTGAACTTCCGCTCCGGCCGAATTTCGGCCATAGCGGACTTCTGTCCCGGCCAACTAAGCGACCACTTACAAGTTCGAGGTAAGAGTCTGATTTACCAGTCTTGTTACCAAAATAAAAATACAATAATTGTGTGAAAGATCCTCCGTTTCGGTCTTGATATCTGCCTGAACGACGTGGCCTTTAGCGATATGACTAAGCACGCGAATCAGTCATTCTGTATGGCGTTTCAGTTTGAAGTATCTCAGTTGTCTTTATCTGGCTCGTCCGACATTATGCGAAGTGCGTACGGGATAGATCGAGGTCGAGTGACGCCAGCAAACATAACGAGCAACCGCTGTACCTCTTGACGGGCAAACCCCTCTGGTGGCGCGTATAGCTCCAGACGTGCGGGGAACAAAGTATTGTCGGATGCTCGCCTCCACATCTTCTCCACCTTACCTCGCGCTTGGCGTATTTGTGAGGCTAACTTGATTTGATAAGCTCCGTCAGTAGACGCAGAGGCTAACTTAGCCAGCCGCAGCAGTAGCGACGATACCGGAGGCCGGTCCCCATTATCGATTCGTTCCGCAACTCTTTGCCCATTAAGGTCCACCGGAAACCTGATCTCGTTGAGGGCTTGGCGCACGGGCTCCCATATTGACTGCGACGAGGTATGCCCTAGTTGAGCATGATTTATAAGTTGCGCCCAGTGTGCTTCGGTATCGCAATGAATAATCGAACCGGTCAACGACGCCAAATATAATGACGCTTCTAAATTAAGTCCTTTGAGGATCTGGAACTGCGCACCTTCCATGCCAACGGGAAGCGGTTGCAGAAGTGTGTAGGGATCGATTTCAGCTTGGCGCTTGAAATATGCAATTATGCCGTCTGTTTTTACTGTGTCTGCATTTGGCATAAATTCATAGATGTACTGCCGCTGAGATGCTTCCGGCAGCATCCAGATGATGCGTTGTGTATCCTCTTCTGCGAGTTTCATAAAGCGACGCAGATCACTACCCTCAGGACGCTCCCATTCATTAATACGCTGCGTGAGCACTTCCCTCACATGATGTCCGAGAGGAGCATTAACTTCACCGGGTTCTGGTACCAAGTGAACCACTCCAGCGCGGATAAATGGCTCTAGTTTCAAAAGTAGTATGACGTTCTTAAGCGTTTGCATCTTGTGACCAGTAGGCGACTCGATGGGGCTAAACTCCGGCTTCATGCGCGTGCTTAAGAAGAATGGATTTACCAGCACAATCTCTTCGATAAACGGTAGCCAGCCTAGGACTGTTGCCTCTACGGTACGTGGATCGCTAATTCCCATATAAACCGAGCGCAGCACTTTTGGATTGGGCCGCGGAATTAAGGAAGCTAGATCAGTATCTTCGGGCCAAAGGCTCGCAAACGTCAAATGTATGTGTTTGACTTGCTCGTCGCTCAGATTGCGGCGTACATCCTCCCATGAACCGCCATCGGATAACCCCAAGATACCTTTAACTGCTTTACAGAACATTAGGTTTCGCTCGCGAATTCCGTAGGTCTTCCACGAGGGACGCTCTGCTAAGGGCAATCGTTGACAGCAATCTTTGAAGGCGTAAGCGCTGCCGCAGCCGCAGAAATCGCCGGCACTGATGTTCTTGCGGCGGGTCTTGCGGGTAAGAATCTCATGCGCCTTAGAAGTGCGTCCATGCTCGTCCCAATAACCAGAAGTACCATCTTTATAGCCGACGTAGATCTCCCCACCAAACCGCCACAGATCAGCCTTGGGTAACAGTACCTCGGCAATTTGTGCCCAAGACCCGTTGAACTCCCTCTCCGGATAAAGCCAATTTTCATCAGTTGCTGCTATATAACGCTTGGCCCGCGACTTAAGTAAATGATTAATCGCGATCACATCGTCACGGCTAAGTCTTCGATCTCTGAGGAAGTTATCGGTACGCGTCATGCTTGCACCCACGTGCCTAGAGTTCGTGCGTAATCTTGTCAGGTCTGTTTCTTTTGGGCTCTTTGCATACTCCAAGTGAGTTAGGATCAGGCAGTGATCGGCATTCAGCGCAAATACGGTCTGAGATCCAGTGGATGCAACAAGTGGATCCTGAGGGTACTCACACTGCTTGGAGGAGGGCTCCAGCGCGGCGTTATAGATCGTTACTGGATGGTCTGTCAAGATGAACTTTACGTCTGAATCTCTCGCCGATACGATTTCCCGCACACCCTCGGCCCACATGGTGCAATGCATTCGGCGTAGAGCTTGCATCTCAACCATCAGACCGACTTGATCGAGAGTGCCGTAGCACGAGCGAATCCAGTCAAGGCCCTTAATGGTACGCAGTTTTTGTACTGCGATGTATTCGAAAAAATCTTGGAACGACTCATGCATTTCGGTTCGATTTTCACCTGTGAAGGCACGTAGCGCCTTTGCTCCTGAGTCGTCAATTACACCAAAGAGATATTTTTCAACCTCATCATTAATGATCGGACCAAAATGTGTGGTGTAAAGGTCGTACTCAACAAAACAGTTCTTCGTGCCCCATTTATGAAGCGCCTTCCGCGGCATTTGTTGGCCGTCGGGTAGAACAATGTGATCTGGGGCTAAATTGAGGTAGAAGAGTTGAGACTGACCAGGCCGTAGAAAGCCGCGTTGGTACCACTGTGGAACGTAATGATTATTCCTTGTGTGCTGGTCGCTCATTGGCTCAATCAATTTTGGTTTGTAGGAATTATCACTTACGAGCCAGAGGCTTGAAAGAGGTCGTGACTTGCAGCCATCATATGAATCTTAAGCAACGAATCTTGATGACTTATAAGTACTCATAGCAGCGGGCCTAACTCATCAGATCGGCCGTACATTGTGCGGCACTACAACTCGCGCATGAGTAGCTCGGATATATCTAAGTCTGTTATTGCCTATACTTTGTCTGCAGCCTTGGCCGCCTTCTTTACAAGCTTTTTTTCCTTGGCTTCCTTTAACACTTTTTGCCTCGCAAACTCACGTACGCCATTAGCCACGACCTTTGGGATGTGAACATATTTAATCACTTCATCGATGATCTCGGGGTGTAGGAAGAACGGTGAGTTACCTGCTTCCCAGCCTGATGTCATCTTCAAGCTCTTACGTCGTGATGGACCAAAAAAAAGATTATTCCAAATTAGGGGCTCGCGTGCGGGGTGGTCCTTTCCCTCGATTATCTTTTCCAAGGTGCCACCCATGACGCATGTCCCCTTCTCGTTTTTAGCCTTGGCCCGATGAATTCGTTGAAGTTCAAGCGTTAGCAAGTTTACGGTTTTGCCGCTTAAATCACGGATGTCGTAGTCCAGTGGTTGACAGTACCTGCGTAGCTCCCAAACCGCGCGGTCGAGTCGAATAATGTCGAATGGCTGACTGTCATAAGAAACCTCATAATATCTATACTCTGCCCCATAGTCTTCGAGTTTCTTAATGAACCTGACAGTATCGGGACTCAGATCGAGTTCGAACTTGCCGTGTTGCCTCATCCTATCAATTCCGGGTAAAACGCTGTGCCCCTTATGAGCCTTTACTCGATTTAGTACAAGTATACCTTTGACGTATTTTTCTAGGCAGTGCAGGGCTGCCCACAGAAACGGCTGAAAAAGCCGCGCTCGATAGGCCATCCTTGCAGCAATGTAGTCCTTGTCGGCTGTTTCACGGAAGCTTCTGATCGCAAAGTCGTTGACCAAAACATGCATCGGGATCGACATAGTCATTCTCGAAAGTGGTGATTGATGATCTTATCAACAAGTGCTCAAAGCACCAAAAGCATCGTCAAATAAGATGTCCGTAAGTGATACGTGATGCAATTCGAAGAATTCGATAGTGCCGTGTTAAAGGCGATCTCATCAGATTACGCCCCTGCAAAACGAAAATCATTGATCTGCTTCTATTGGCCGATTGTTGACAAAATATCTTAAAGCTTGAAATGTCTGCTCCGGCCGAATAGTCGCTATTCATCTATTCGGATAGCGTTGGATCCCGTGGCTCTATCAGTGCCTTGGAGTCGACTCTATTCCTTCCGGCTCCACTCACGCCAAATCCTACAGCGTGAAAGTTCACTGCATCATCACTCAAAACAAATTGCCTTAGCAAAGTCAAATCCTGATTTTTTGGATCTAACCACTCAGCCCAATCCCCTTTAGGAATCATTACTGGCATACGGTCATGAACCTGCTTCAGCTTCTCGCATGGTTCGGTGGTGATAATCGCAGTGCTCATGACAAGCTCACCACTCATCTTATCGATCCAGTGATCACACACGCCAGCCATTGCGAAGTAGGGTGTTTCATTTGGATAAATGTAAAAGGGCTGTTTACGCCTACCGCTACCCTCTGGTGGTGTTTGCCATTCGTAGTAGCCGCTTGCTGGAATTAAGCAACGGAATTTTCTGAAAGCTGCTCGAAATGATGGTTTTTCATGAACAGTTTCTCCGCGAGCGTTGTTCAACTTCGCGCTAACGGTTTTGTCTTTCGACCAGTGGGGTATTAATCCCCAAACATGATTCAGAATCACACGTTCGCCTTCGCGATTAATTCTTACTACAGGCACCTGTGTGGTGGGAGCAATGTTGTAGCTGTTCTTGAAAAGACTCTCGTCTTTGGTATAGCGCGCATCGAAGTATGTAGTCAATCGCGATACTGGCCCTTCAAGGACATATCGGCCGCACATTCGATTAGTCCTTTGTCCTTTCTAGTAGAACATCCACCTCGCAATCGAAGTAGTCGCACAACTGCTGTAGCACCTCAAGATCAATTCTCTCGGCGGTCTCGTGATACAGCCTGGTCAACGTGCCTCTGTTGATACCAGTGTCCCTTGCTACATCCGTAATTTTCTTTTTGTGCTCGCCTAAAAGTCGCGCGAAATGTATGCGCATGATGCTCCTTGAATACAAAATGATCTACAGAAGATCAAAAAGACTTGCAAAAGATCATAATTCATGCATAATGATCTACAGGAGATCAAAATAATCTTTAGAAGGTCTAAATGGTCTCCTATTTTAACCACTAAAGGAGCAATCATGGCAACTTATTTGACGACGGAAGAGCTATCGGCTCGCATCAAGTACGACATTCGAACCATCCGCGATCGCTTGAAGGATTCGGTTTTGATCGAGGGGCGTCATTATTTTCGACCCTTCGGAGGGAGGAAGATTTTGTTCATCTGGGAGCAGATTGAGCAAGATATGTTTTCAGCAGCCTCCTTGGCTTCGGCAATTCCGATGACCGCTTCTAGGAGCATGTGATGTCACATATTCGAGTACGGCCCGAGACTGGACTTCTTTACTTCGACTTTCAGTACTTGAAAGTGCGCTGTCGTGAGCAGTCCAATTTGAGAGACACACCGGAGAATCGCAAGCTCATGGAGCGGGTAATGGCAGGTATCGCTGCTGAGATCAAGAAAGGTACTTTCTGGTATAGATCAGCCTTTCCGTCCAGCAGGAATTTGAAAAAAATCGAAGCCCTCGAAGCTCAGCAATTCCAACCTGCATCACAGATGGTTTCCATTCCCATGGCTAACCAACCGGCGCGGCAGACGGTGGAAAACATCTCCTCGGCAGGTCATCCAACCTTTGCTGAATTCGCAGAAAAGTTCATCACGGAAAACGAGTCGCTGTGGAAGCGTTCGAACATTCGCACCAAGCGAGATATCTTGGAGAAGTGGTTGATCCCGCAATTTGGGAAGAGGGTGATCAGCAGTATCACCAAACAGGACCTTCTGGAATTTCGCTCAGTTCTCGCCAAAGCCCCGGGCAAAAAACCAGGAACAACAATGTCAGCCTCACGGATCAATCATGTGATGACGTCTGTGAAGCAGGTCTTAGATGAAGCCGCTGATCGATTTAACTTTACCACTCCGTACCAGAATATCAAACGGATGCGGATCAAAAAGACCGACGTCACACCCTTCACGATCGAAGAGGTGGAGATGATCATCAAGTATTGCCGCGAGGATTTTCGGGATTACTTCACGGTGAAGTTCTTCACGGGCATGCGTCCAGGAGAAATCCACGGCCTGAAGTGGAAGTACATCGATTTCGAGAAACGGTTGATCACCATTCGCGAAACAATTGTGGATGACTATGAGGAAACGCCAAAAACGGCCGATTCCAACCGGGACATTCAAATGGCCCCGCAAGTGTATGAGGCCTTAAAAACCCAGTGGGAAGTCACGGGTAAAAAATCGCCTTATGTGTTTGCCAACGGCAATGGTGGGGCACTGACCAACCGCAACATGAGCAATCGCGTGTGGTATCCCATGCTTCGGTCCTTGGGGCTGAAACTTCGAACCCCGTATCAAACCCGGCACACCTTCGCCACGCTGATGCTGGCAGCAGGGGAGTCCCCTGAGTGGATCGCATTTCAGATGGGGCATTCCTCCACCGAAATGCTGTTCAAGGTGTACTCACGGTATGTGCCCAACTTGACCCGCCGAGATGGGTCTGCCTTTGAGCGCATGTTGGCGGCGAACTTGGGGCCAAGTGCAGTGCCTGCAGTAAATGAAGCGGTGACGCAGCCGCTCATCAATGCCCCAAGCAAGATCTCATCAAAGCTCTCAGAGAAGTCTTCAACTAAGCACCCACTGGCGGTGGCTCATGAGACACCAGCGTCAGTGGAGGCTCAGAGGGGTGGGGTACCGAAAGCGCCAGCACCAGTAGCCACACCTGTAATCGATCCAGATCAAGCTTCAAAGCCAGCCATTCAAAACCCGTGGCTGCAGATGTTTGAAAGCTACCAAAGCAATAACACACAAGGAGAATAACAATGAAAATCCAAAAACTTGTACCCAATCACGATAACCACAGCACCCAGGCACGAATCTACAGTGCACACCGTGCCCTTGGCTCTTGGATGCATGATGTGGCCATGCCTGAGACTATCTATGTCCGTCGCAATGAGGGATCGCCTTTCAAAGGCGCATTGGAAGAGTTAAACGAGCCGCAGTTTGCCACGCTTGGGACCAGTATCAGCTTGTCCAAATATGGCCTTATTACCGAGAACAACTACGACGACGGTGTGGGCTACGCTCAGGTGGCTGTGCCGGTGTATTGCGCCTTGCGAAAGAGCTACAAAGGCATGTTGATTTTGAGCTTGGCACATCGGGGAGCTGACACGCTTAAGCATTGCAGCACGCTTGAAATTGACCCCCGCGAATTGGAATGCTCAATGAAGCATGGGGATTACTACTGGGTGAGCAAGTTGACCCCATCACACGATGATCAGCAATGTAATCCCTTTGACTACGCCCAAGCTTTACTTCCCGCCATATTGAAGCAAGCGGGTGGTGAAGAATTAATTGATACCGCAAGCCTGTGTGGATTCTTAAGCGAAATCTATCGATTCCTCAATTCGGAGGATCGGGCGTTGTATTTCGAAATCATGGATCAGGGCAAGCGTTTTTCTAAATTCCTGAAATATGCGGCATCGACCAGAAGCCATCACAACAAAGACCATGGGCTTTTGCTGCACACCGCAGAAACTGTGGCCAATGTGTTACTCAAAGCTTTGGCCACAAAGCCAGAGGAACGGAACTCAAAAAAACCTCCATTTGATTTGAGCCTCACCCTTCTTGCGGCACTGTTGCACGATGCAGCCAAAGTGGATGAGTACTACCGCTTGGCCCCAGATGTGTATTCAAGCAACTTGAATTGCGAGTTGCTGGGCCATGAACAAACCATGCTCAAGTGGATTGCGGTGGCATGTGCGGTATCTGGTGCCTATCCCGTTGAGCGTGAATTGAAGCTCGAACACGCCATTTGTGCAGTGAAAAAACAGCACGATCAATCCGGTGCACGAAAACGAAAAACGCCAGAAAGCTTTGTGCTTCATGACGCGGATTGCGCCAGTGCCCGAGCCTATGACCAGGGTGAGATCAGTGTCTTAATTGCCCACCAATTCGTACAAGGAGAAGCAGCATGAGCAGAACACACCTTAAGGATCGGTCTGAGAAAGGTGCTCGCTTGTTGAGCGAAACGGTAGCCTCAAAAATTTTCCGCGATCAAGAAAAAGATCCAATTTGGAATGAGTACACGTATGCAGGCTCGGCTCATATTCTTGTTCCCCGAGAACAGGAAGTCGAGCTTGTGAACAAACTGCGCCAGATGGAGCGTGAGCGTTTTGTCACACATCTCTCACACGCCGCGTTTCAGCAAGATCTTTGGGACTTTCTCGACTCGGAAGAGTTTGTGTACTTGAAATCTAAGTGGCTGGAAAATTCAGGGAAGAACTCCAACCGCGCCTTCGAGAAAGAGGACGACGATGAGGACGAGGTTCAGGTATTGAAAGCCTTGAAAAATGTTGAGGATCTCAAAACTCCGCACTCTTCCAAAGATTTCATTTCCCAGGTTGAGAGTTGTATGAGCGACATCGCCGATTACGGTGCCATGTATGAGGGGATGGTTCGATTGTTCACTGCGAAATCAGTTATGGATTTTGTAGAAGAAATCGGCGAGGACAGCGATCGCATGGCTCGGGCTTGGCGCATGTTTGTCTTCATGGCCAAGTTCAATGGCTACAGGAAAATCATCAAACAAAGCACAGCGCTTGAAGAAAGGCTGAAGTTACTTCGCGAACAGTTCCCGAATTTCTCCCATGTGGTTGATCACATTATTGGACAACTGCGCGTGTGGGCTTTAAAGAAAGAAGGTGAACGGCGGATCAAGCCGATCAACTTAAACGGCCCTAAAGGCACTGGTAAAACCGCGTTTGCCAATGCCTTGGCTGAGGCACTTGAAACCCGCTTTGATTACGTTAATATTGCATCCACCTCGATGGCCGGGGTGCTGACGGGCATCAGTAACAAATGGGGCAATGGCCAACCAGGGATCATTTTTGCCTCGCTGGCCAGAAGCGAGACCGCATCGCCTGTCATTTTGCTGGATGAAATTGAGAAGGCGGAAGGGGGGAAACAGTACCCAGTGGAAGGCGCATTGCTGGCCCTGCTTGAGCCCCAGACATCACGTGAGCTTCGAGATGAATTTGGAAACCTTCAGTTCGATGCGTCGCGGATCATCTACGTGGCTACAAGCAATGATGCAAGCTTGATTTCCGCCCCTCTGAAATCTCGGTTTGACACTTTCGAGATTGGTTACCCAAACCGACGCCAACGTGAAGTGATCATCGGCAACATGTTGAAGAAGTCTTACCTGAATACTCGGTTCTCGCCAGCAGCGTTGAGATTGATGGCCTGCCAGGACGTGGACCTTCGCAACTTGCAGAGCCTGCTGGACAAAGTGGTTCGACAACACGTTGACACCGTCTTGAATCAAATGGGGGCAGGTGGTACCCATGAACTCGACGGTATCCAGAGCGAGAACAAGGGGCAGCCGATCAATGAGGAGATTGTACCCTCCTTACTCGGTGAGCAGGTAATCGAAGAACTGACGGTTCGGATTTGCCTTCAGGATTTGGGTTGCAAGACAAAGACCCACTTCGGATTCGTGGAGGTATAAGCCATGACACTCATCAAATACTGTGAAGAGGGCATTCGACGTGTGGACTATTGGTCGGTGCTTAAAGAAATCAAAGATGGTGAAGTGACCTATCGCCTGCTGGCCTTGATCGATGATGATTTCTATGATGGGTGGCGATTGAACTCTGGGATTGTGAGCTTCACCATCCAGCATGGCGTGGTGGACTTTCATGGATATTCAGGCTCAGTGTACCGCTGCAGGCTTGAGGACGAGGTGCTCAATCCGATCATGGCCAGCCTGCTTGCCCAGTGGCAAACCCGATTTGAAAACACCAGTTATTCAATTAGAGCAATCAGATTCGAACATTTTCTAATTGAATGGCAAACCTACAAACCGAAGTGGAATTAATAAGAGTTAGCAAGATGAGCACACAACAAGAAGAAATAACATCGATTCCACAGGCCAAAGTGTTAGTGATTGATTTGGAGGCGACCTGTTCGAACGATGAGAGTATCAAGGGCTCAAACATGGAAATCATCGAGATTGGGGCGTGTTGGGTGAACCCGGGAGGGGAGATTCTCGACACCTTTCAAACCTTCGTGAGGCCGGTGGTCAATAGAATACTGACACCCTTTTGCACGGATCTGACCACGATCACGCAGGATCAGGTTGATGGTGCTCCCACGTTCGATCAGATTGCCCCCTTGCTTCAAGAATTTGCTCTTAAGCAACTTGAAGAAAACTCGATTTGGGCAAGTTGGGGAGCTTACGATCGAAATCAATTTGAACATGATGCGGCTCGACACCGTGTGGAAAACCCAGTGGCCCATCTTCCGCATGCCAATTTGAAAAAGCTCTTCGCCAAAAAACGAAAGATTAAACGGGTGGGCATGATGGGTGCGCTTCAAATCGCTGGGATTGAGCACACGGGAGCGCATCACCGAGCATTGGATGATGCGATCAATATTTCGAAATTGTTGAGGGAGTTGTTTTGATAGTGACCAAGCAAAGTTACCGGTTTGTAACGCTGTTTAGCTGTAGTGGTTCTGATCTGATCTGACAGTCTCCGTTTTTCTGAAGGCGCGGCTGTCAGGTTAGTTCAAAGCTTTCACTTTCTCATTGTAGGCCTCCTTTCCATCCATCATAGTTTGCATCGGTGTTCGTCCGCAACAGACCTTGCCCTGGTGTGTTCGATCGTGGTTGTAATAGTGAATCCAGCCATCCAGATCGGCCTGTAATTCCTCCAGCGTGGTGTACAGCTTGCGCCTGAACGTGACTCTGTAAAACTCATCCAGAATTGTTTTGTGAAACCGTTCACAGATACCATTTGTTTGTGGGTGAAACGCCTTGGTTTTGGTGTGCTCAATGTCGTTGAGTGCCAGGTACAACTGGTAATCATGCGTCTCTGGTTTGCCGCAGTACTCCGTGCCCCGATCGGTGAGGATTCGAATGACCGACATACCTTGTTCGGCAAATGCAGGCAGCACCTTGTCATTAAGCAAATCCGCGCCTGTAATTGGGGTCTTGGTGGTGTACAGCTTGGCTGCTGCCCACTTGGAATAGGTGTCCACAAAGGTCTGTTGGTAAATACGACCAACACCTTTGAGGGTACCCACATAAAAAGTGTCCTGAGAGCCGAGATAGCCTGGATGGTGAGTTTCTATTTCACCGTGAACAATGTCGTCCTCTTTCTTCTTCTCCAAGGCAGCCAACTGGGCTTCGGTGAGCAATATGCCTTCCTCGGCCACCTTGGCTTCCAGTGCTTTTAATCGCTTTTTGAAGCTTTCCAAATCGTGACGTATCCAAACACAACGAACACCGGCTGGCGAAATGAAAAGGCCTTCTTTGCGAAGTTCGTTAGAAACCCGCGTTTGGCCAAACGCGGGTTGATCCAATGCCATCTTGCAAACCGCGTCCTCTATGTGTTGTTCAACACGATTGCGAACATTGGGTTTGCGTCGATTGGCTTCAAACAAAGCCTCCACGCCACCTTCTTCCTTGGCATTTTGGTAACGGTAAAAGGTGTCTCGCGAAAAGCCCATCATCTTGCAGGCTTTGGAGACGTTGCCCAACTCTTGGGCCAGATTCAGCAATCCGATCTTGTGTTTGATTGCACTTTGATTCACAGTGTTCATGGGGTTACTCCTTTGGCGATTACTCGCCGTTCTTGATTAAGATTCGCACCTCAATCAAAACGGAGAACCCCACCTTTTGGCAAGGCTTTTGTCAGATCAAATCAAAACTACTGCAGTTTAGCGATTAAACACCTTTTTGGTAACTTTAGTTCGCATGGTAATTCCACAGTTTGGTCGAGTTCTCGAACGGTACTAGATTTGTTTCAGAAATCGATCAATTGCCAGCAGTTTTTGCTCTTCGGTTAAGGTGAGTGATTTCGATCCACCTTCAACATAGATTTTTTCAACTTCGATTTTGTTCAAATACCAAGCGCTTGATTTGCGAATAAGCACAATTTTAGTAGCCTGACGTCGGAACTCATAGCTATTCGAAACCTTTCCTCCTGACACTACTACGGCTTTGGCACCAGCACGGTACCTCAATGGCAAAAATGCATTTTCCAACCTTTGTTCGAACTGAGCGGCGAGTGCTTCGACCTTGTCGAAGGTAGTAATCGTATATGCCCTTGCACCGCCATTTGTCTTTAGTAAAGCGTCTTCAATCTTCTGGGCATTCTTTGGGCAAACTTTAATCATTCTTTGATCCTTTTTTGAGACTTTATGGAACTCAAATTGGATCATATTCGATTTTTCTTATCGCTGTAAGTGATTGTTTAATAATTAAAAAATTTAAATTATATGCATTTTTACTCATAATGTATTTATAAAAAAATATGTATGTAATTACCTGAATATTGTTTGGCTTTTGACTCAAATCTCACACCATATAACTTCCCTGGTCGAAGACTTGTTTTACCCGATTCGAGCTGGTCTTTTTGTCTGACGCGAGCGATTAATACATTTATAGCGGATGAGGGTTGTCGGCCTTGGTTTCTGTTTTGGCTGTTCTGTTTAGAGACTCTTTTCCTAAAGCCAACACCGCCAATAAATTGCGCATCTGAGAAATTTCAACTCCCTGCTCGTATTGCATGCCCATGGCTATTTCTTTGACTATATTCGTTTCGGCATGGGCAGCAGCGTATTGCAGCATGGGTAAGCCACCTTCGTGATGACGAATCATCAAAGCGAGAAACATCATTTCCATTTCATGGCCATTTAATTCTCTTAGCTTGTTAATTTCTGCTTGTGAAGCCATGCCCGGCATGCCGCCCTGGCTTGCTCGACATATTTCCACGTACTCAGGATCATATGAATTTGTTTTAGGAGTCATCCAATCCATGGAAGTACCTGGGGGAAGAATAGATTGCTCCCACAAACGCAGCCACCCCTTCATTTGCCCGATCTCGTACATTTGATTGGTCAAGATTGAAAGAGCAAGCGAGTCGATTAGTTTCGAGCCCTTGCCGATTACAATTGAAGCAAGAGTGGTGGCTTGGTCATGATGAATGGACATATGCTGAATGAAGCCAACATCAATAGGCCCTGGCAAATGGGAGTTTTTTTCCTGATTTGCGCCAAGGTAATGTCCAGTCAAATAGGCCAGCGCCGCAAAGATTATTGCGGCTGCCAACCTCATGTAGGCTGATTGAGTAATTTTCATCAGTTCAATGGGTATGCACCATTTGTAAATTTCAAAGCCAGTACTCCATTGTCTTGACAGGTTACCCACAATTCATCGCGACCAACAAACTTTGGTGGTGAGCTGCAATAGTCCGCGGTAAGGTTGGCCCCTATGGTTGGATTACTTAAGGATCTAGCCAAAATCGGAGCCAATGAGTCGCCAGTTAAGTTTCCTGCTTCGGATCCCGGAACGCCCCCAATGTTGTTGACCAGCAATGAGGTGTGCTCAGATCCTTTCAAAAGTGCTTGTTTGCCAACTTGAGCTGGAGGATTAAAGTACGCAATCTCTTTAAATTGTTCCGGGTCTCTAATATCAAAAACGCGAACACCTGATTGTAAAAATCCGCAAGCCATTGCTGTAGGTTCATCCTTGTTGTCCACGGTACAGTAATGTGCCTCATATCCAAAAAGACCATTTCCAGTTGTATCTTCAAGACGAGTGGTTGCATGCTGAGGCAATTGAATTTCCAATTGCAGGCGGCTTACTATCTTGGGGTTTAGCTCATCAGAAATATCGATGAATTTTATCGACTCACTTGCAAATTCATCCACTGCAATCAAATGCTTTTTCTGATTAAAGGTAACCGGAATGGTGTGTTGAGACGCACCTGCTGTATTCCAGAAAACACTCCCCAATTGCCTAATTGAAGGTAAAGGTTTGCGACTTTGCACTTCACTAATGTCCAGGATGATTAGACCTGCCGGAAATGCAGTGGACAAATACATTCGGTTTCCATCTTCACTGATTTCAAATCCGTGATTTGTAATTACCGAGGTGCCAGTGAATACTATTTTTGGTGATTTCGTATCGGTCACATCTATTGCAGTGAGTGAACCACCCGCCAAGCCTGTAGCCCAATAGGTCAAGCCATCTGGAGCCCAGTTACCTTCATGTCCTAAGACATTTGCTGGTAGCGTCAGATTTCCTGAAAATGAATTCGCCAAAGTCGGATTTGCGCAATCACCATTTAAATCATATACGTCAAAAAATGCACCAGCAATTACTGGTCCAACGGCTACTCCACCAAGGAGGCCTCGTGCCTCATTCACTTTAAGGGATTCCCAGGTACCCGCAAACATCGCGGGACTCGTTAGATTGGTGGACAACTTTGGGTTTTTGGGGTCTGACATATCAACTACCTGAACACCCTGCGACTTTTTGCCCAAGATGCCCCCAAATGATGTTGCCATGAAAGCGCAGTTTTTGTAGAACGGGTTAACCCAGGAAGCACCTTCCCACTGGTATTGACCAACAAGTTCCATGTTGCAACTATAGCCCTGTTGGCTTCGACCACTGTCTCTGTCGGCTGCAGGGACTTGCCCTTGTAGCCCACTCTCTGGCATTGATCTGGGGCTGCATCTTGCTTTCTCAATCCGCAGAGGTTCCGCTGGTGTGTTGCCGGTGAGGTTGCTTAAAATCCTGGTTCCTGAGGACAAGATTTCTGTGCCTACATTCATGAATGTGTTGGCCAACATGCTGGTCGATGACGCAACATCGCTTGATCCAATTGAACTTTGACCAACATTTTGAGTGGAAGACGAAAGGCTGCCAGTTTCACTGGATTCCGTGCAGGCGGCTAGAGTGATAGTTATGGCAATTGGAGTTAGCAACTTTTTGCAATCAATTGATTTCATTTTTATGTCTCTATTTATATGTTTCTATGTATATGTCTCTATTCCCACATTGAAGAATAGTTTTTATTGAATTGCTCTGCTATCAAGATTAGGCAGCATTTCTGTCATATTTGGGTATTGCTTATATTCGTAATAAATCATTTTGTAAGTAAAGTTAGGGTTTTCAACTGTTGCCTTCTAGCATTACAGTTAGCACCAATACCTGTGTATACCCAGTGGGGGCAGTGTGGAAACAAGTCGTTTACTGAATACCGCATTGATTACCGATTCGCTTGGTAATCCGAGCCAACAGTTTCTTCTCAAGCATTCAACTGACTGGGATGAGGTAGAAGCTCTTACCCGAACTCTCTACACGCCTTGCCGGCTGGACATAGACACCCGATCCCCGCCTTCAACATCCATGTACGCTACAGAAGTGGGTAACTTTGTAATTGGTCGTTTGCAATATGGTGCTCAGATCAAGGCATTGGTTGATCAGTCGAATGAAGGAACAGGGCTGGCACTGACTTTACTGAAAGGCTCGAATAACTACAGTTCCAATTTCAGTAAGAATGTCGAATTGGTATCGGGCGAAACTTTCGTGATTGATACTTCCAGCGCCTTTCTCGATGCTGAAATTTCTCACGATACACAGTCTTTGAATCTTGTGTTTTCCAGACAGCATTTGGCTCGATTGCACCAAGTGCTTTACGGCATTGAAGCCACTGCGTCGATGTGGAGTAGATCTTACAAGCTTGAATCTGGACCCAGGAGTTTGATTCCCTTACTCGAATATATAACGCAATGTTGTGTGAATCGACCGGAAGAAATGAAATCTGGCATCTTGGGTCGACATCTGGATGAAATGATCGCAATACATTTGCTAGAGTCTTGGCGCGAAAGTTCCGGATTTAATCAGACGAGTTCTAATCCATGCGTACACAGTGTGAAATTGGCTGAAGAATATATGCGCGCGCATCTAAAAGACGTTCCTACCCGCGAAGCAATTGCCAAGGCGGCCAATGTAAGTGTGCGCGCGCTCACGGATTCCTTTCAGAAGGCCAAAGGGACTTCCCCAATGGCCTATTTGCGTCAACTAAGGCTTGAGGCAGTGCGGCAAGAATTATTGCTTGTCCGCGGTGCTAGAACTGTCACTGAAGTTGCTGCCGATTGGGGATTTAACCACCCGGGTAACTTTTCTTGTTTGTACTTTAAATATTTTGGTGAGAAGCCTTCGAGCACCGGGAGTCATTGATTGGTTTTTTTGAATAGCCCATCCAATGTGATTTCAATCATTAAGTCCTGAAGTCGAGGATAACCATCGTCATTCTGGCGTTCACTTGTCGTGAAGCAAATACCCCCAAGAGTAAGCATCCAGAGCAGTCGGACAGTGTCTTCTGCTGAGTACTTCAGTAATCCATCTTGTTCAAGTTTCTTAAGATCAGCAGTTACATTCTCCAGGGTTGTTGCGACGAGACTTGGCGGTTGTCCCGCTGCAATTTGATCTATTACCAGCCGACACATCAAAGGCTCTTTGTGTGCAAAATTATGGAATCTGGCCCAGCCCTGTCGAAGGCCGTGTAGTGGCCCCATCGATTTTGTACCTTCCCGATAAGCATCTCCCACTTGCCGGTAGGTTTCGTTAATTGCTGCACTGTGTAGCGATGCCAAATCGCCATAATGGTGGTACATGGTAGGTGCAGTTACCCCAACTTCGGCGCAGATCGCTCGGGTAGTGGCACCTTCTTTTCCCTCGCTGCTGAGCAGTCTCATTGTGGCTTCCAGCAATGCAATTTTCACTTCTTTGTCTACGATCAGACTCTTTTCCTGAGACTGTTTTGTGCGGCTTTTTTTCAAGTAAAAATCCTTCAGCGAATTAGAGATAAGAAATCGTCGGTTCCATTCTATGACTTTTTAAGACGATTTTTTAATCAACTATGATGTTGACAATTAAATATAGCGCCGCTATATTATTTTTGCATTAAACGCTGAAGTAAATCGACTGCAGTACCAAAACTAGGAGACTTGCGATGTCAATGGATACAGGTTTAATTTTTCATCCTTACATGCGCCCAGGGCGCACAGCCAAACAAACCTTCGAATGGGGCGTTCAAAGCGCAGTGGCATGCGACAAGATTGGTTTTTCATCCATCATGATTTCTGAACACGCCTCACAGATTTGGGAGAATATCCCGAGCCCAGAGTTGATTATGGCTGCTGCAGCATTGCAGACAGAGCGAATCAAATTCGCTCCTATGGCCCACATTCTTCCTCACCAACACCCCACAAAACTTGCTCTGACGGTAGGTTGGCTCTCCCAAATTCTGGAAGGGCGTTATTTCATGGGGATTGGCGCTGGTGCGTACCCGCAGGCGTCTTATATGCATGGAATCAAGAATGGCCAAGATACTGCATTCCTGAATGAGATGGTTCGTGAGTCGCTTTTCATTATGGAAAAGATCTGGAAGCGCGAGCCTTTTTTTCACGAAGGAAAATTCTGGAACGCTGGTTATCCTGAGGAGTTGGAATCTCATGATGAAAATGACGAGCAACATAAGCTAGCCAACTACGCACCTTGGGGGGGCGCCTTTCCGGAATTTGCTGTGACTGGTTTCAGTATGAACTCACCATCAATGAAGCTTGCTGGGGAACGTAATTTCAAACCTGTGTCAATTTACTCTGGTCTAGAGGCGCTGAAAAAACATTGGGATATCTATTCCGAGGCAAATATCAAGGCGGGATACACTCCGGATCGCTCAAGGCACGCTGTGTCTCAAACAGTGTTTTGTGCAGACACTGATGCTGAGGCAAAGAAATTGGTAATGGATGGGCCAATTGGATATTGCTTTAACAAGTACCTAATTCCTATTTGGCGTCGATTCGGCATGATGGACGGATTCGCTAAAGATGCGGGAATCAATCCTTCTGATGCCGATCTTGAGTTTCTTGTCGATCATGTATTCGTCGTTGGCTCGCCGGATACTGTTAAGGAAAAAATAAACAATCTGTTCCACAAATGCGGAGGTTGGGGAACTCTTCAAGTCGAATCGCATGACTACTACGACGATCCCTCTGCCTGGTTTTATTCCCTCGAATTGATCGCCAAAGAAGTTGCACCGTCAATCAAGTTGCCCACTGCAGCCACAAATCATTAAATTCAAACCGGGAGATTGAATTGAAGACCAATCAGGCAAAGGAAGCTGTTAAATTTTTTTTCAAGGAGTTTTCATCGGGTGACATCAGTCGAATCATGGCTGCGATGCACGATCAAGGTAGCTGGCAGGTGCCTGGTCGACTTGAGGGGTTGTCGGGTATTTACAAAAAATCTCAGCTCACTTATTTACTTCTTGGGGCGTTCGATCTGTATGAAGGTGGAGCGTTAAAGCTGACACCAGTCAGCATAATTTCAGAGGGAAATCTAGTGGCTGTGGAGGCTGAATCGTTTGCTAAGCTGAAAGACGGTCGCACCTACAATAATTTTTATCATTTTTTGATTGCGGTTGAAGATGGAAAGGTGAAGCACATCAAAGAATATATGGATACCTACCATGCTTGGGAAACTTTCCTGAAACCAAGAGAAAGCTGAACCGGTAATCACTAGTGAATTGGAGTCAATCTATGACTAGACTGAAAGATAAGGTGGCGATTGTTACGGGTGCGTCTCGAGGAATGGGGGCATCCCATGCAAGAAGATTCATTGCTGAAGGTGCTTCGGTAATTTTGACTGATTTAAACGAGTCTGCGGGCAGGACTTTGGCTGATGAGCTGGGCAAAAATGCATCGTTTTGTAAACATGACGTTACAAGGGCTGATGATTGGTCAAAGGTGGTGTCAGTGGCCGAGGAGAAATTTGGTTTCGTAACTGTATTGGTGAATAACGCCGGGATTTTGGGTCCCATGGCAAAAACAGAAGTTCTTCAGGAGTCTGACTACCTTCAAGTTTGTGCTGTGAATCAACACTCAGTATTCCTTGGAATGCGTGCAGTTTTGCCATCGATGCTGCATGCAGGAATGGGATCTATTGTTAACATTTCTTCAATTGCTGGTATTGCGGCAAATTACGGGTTTCCGAGCCTTGCTTATGTAGCAAGCAAGTTTGCAGTTAGGGGTATGACCAAAGCAACGGCAATAGAGTATGGAAGTAAAAATATCCGGGTGAATTCTGTGCATCCAGGATTCATATATACCCCGATGATGGTGGAAGCCACCAATGAGGAAGGGGGGGACGCTACAAGCCTTATTCCATTGGGGCGTATTGCGAGCCCGGAAGAGGTATCGAATCTTGTGCTGTTTTTGGCTTCTGATGAAGCGTCTTACATCACAGGGAGTGAATACCTTGTTGATGCCGGGATGATGGCGCAATGATAGGTGGATTTTATTTCGACAAGTCGATGATTAGCTTGCCATTGATTTGTCGATTTGATATCTCGGCAAGTGCTGTCGGTACCTCTGCCAAAGCATAAATCTTATGAATGTTGGGCTTTATTTTTTTTATTCTCAAAAGTTCAAATATCTCGACAAAATTCGTCTTGTGTTGATTTGAGTTCCTCTTGATTGATTCTCCCCAATACACACCAACCAAGCTGTATCCTTTCAGGAGAGCAAGGTTAGCAGGTAGTGTTGGAATTTGCCCTGATGCAAATCCCACGGTGAGAAGCCGACCGCCCCAAGCCATACACCTGCTTACGGTATTAAATATTTCTCCGCCTACCGGGTCGAGGCATACATCGAGCCCATACCCATTTGTGATTCGATTTATCTCTTGTTTAATGTCTTGAGTCTGATAATCAATCAGGAAATCCGCTCCATTTTCCGAGGCAATTTTAAGTTTTTGCTTTGAGCTTGCCGCTGCGATTACTGTTGCCCCCAACGATTTTCCAATTTGTACTGCAGTCAACCCTACACCCCCAGCCGCGCCGTTGACAAGCAGGAACTCGTGGGGTGATAGGTTAGCTCGATTGTGCAGTGCGTGAAAACTGGTTCCTGCAGCGGTATAGATTGCCACTGCATCAAGGTGATTCACTTCATTTGGTACTGAAATAGCTTCAGATGCATTTACTACGGCCATTTCGGCAAATGCGCCATGACCATTTGCTGCGAGTCCTACTATTTTGTCACCCATTTTGATGGATCGCACGTGGGCGCCGCATTCAATGACCTCACCAACTACTTCAAAACCTGGAGCAAAAGGAAATGGGGGTTTAAGCTGGTATTTTCCTTGAATGATCAATGTGTCGGGAAAATTCACTCCAGCCGCGAGAACTTTTACCAACACCTGATTGTCTTCAGGCGTAGGTGTAGGAAGGTGTGCAACTGTGAGTTCATCAGGGTCGCAATAATTCTCACATATGATGGCTTTCATTCATATTTCCTTTAATGCTCAGTCAATTGATAGAAGACAGGTCACACTCTTTTCGGTAATTGACCTTTCAGGATCATTTCGTACACTGGATCATTCCTATCTCTTGAACCCCAGAGAAACTTGCTTGTGTCGATTGGAAGGTCTGGCTCCGGCCAAGTTTCTACTTTATGCCAGTCAAGGCAGACAACCCGGTGAGATATTTTCCACTGCCCCTGTCTTTTTGAGAATGTGTCCAGATATCGAGCGCCCATTACATCGACCTTTAAAGGCGTGGTGTTTCGGCGCAGTAGCGTAGCCATAATTTGTGACTCCGCCCAAGCTTCATTCCCACTCACTTCAATCATTGTATTGGTGACGCAATGTGTGGTTGTGATGTTTGCATCTTTTAAACGTCTAACCACAAAATCCGCAAAATCATGTGCATTCCCTCTCCAGTACCCGTGATCATCGTGTGCGTCCGAGTGATAGGCTGTTTTCACTATGTCGGGATCACAGCGATCGACGCCTCGGCAGTAGGTGTAGATCACCTCTTGAATTGCATTCTTATCAAGAAGAAATGTAATTTGATCATTCATCTATTTTTCAGCCTCTAAGTTGTTTACTTATCTCTTTGGGGTGCTCATACGGGTGTTGGCGAATGGCTTGTGTTTGGAATTTTGGTACGGTTGCCTTCAAAGCCTTCCACCACTTTATCAATTGATCTTCTTCGTTATAGTTGAAATCTCTTGGCCCTAGTCGCCCGTGTTTTCCATCTATTTGGGGTGGGTTTTCGATCAAGTATTCGCAGGTAGAGTGAATCCAGTTCTTAGCCTCAACGACATCTTGGTAGCCGAGCTCGATTTTGGCTTTTGTGGTGACAGGCACCCTATGACGGATAAGTGAATGCTTATTGTCCTCGGCACTAATCCATGCACTGTCCCCGCTCATGGGCAATGCGCAACTGTCCAAGGGTATCAATTGTGAGGGAATATCCAGAAACTCAAATTTATAATCAAAGTATGAGGAGATGTGTTCAATCCACTCCCGTAAAGTGAGTTGGTCTTCGTCTGCAGCGTGATAGATCTTGCCACCAACTTTCTCTGGCTGATCAATCATTAGACCTATTAAATGGGCTGCATTCGGTGCAGCACATCTTCCAAAGATCTGTAACCCGGATCCTGATAGCGGCCAGAATTTTCGGCGATCAATAATCCTTTTTATGACATGCCATTCGAGTGGTGCAACGGAGTGAGGACCATAGAGATACGGATATCTGACAACCGAGCCTGTGTAGTATCCAGAGGCTGAATCGTTAAGAATCATTTGTTCAGTTTCTATGATCTTGGGTAGGAGCTTTTGAAGACCTGGCGGAGAAAGATTCAAAAGTTGATAGGGATCCGACTCTTTCAATGGAATTCCAATTTTGTCGCCTACAACTGGCAATCCAGAGACGGCGATCAATTGTTTTGTCCTCTCACGCAAGTGCTCTGCCAGAATTCGGATACGTCCATAAGTAAGAACAGTTAAATCCCATTGCTGCTGACCTAGCTTTTCTTCGATAGAAGCTTTGAAATGTGGATCTCCGTGAATGTGCTCATATCTTTGGATTTCCTTTAATTCATGCTGCCCTGTGTGGAAGATGGTCACGTCAAATCCACGCGCTTCCAATTCGCGGGCTATGTGAAGTCCGCTGGCTCCCGATCCTCCTACTAGCAGTGCTTTTTTACTCATGAATGGCCGTCTGTTCGGATCGTAAACAACTTGCTATTAAATAAAAATCAACAAGTTTGTTGATTGATATGACAAAAAATCTCTTTTCGTAGTAATTCAGAGTCGTTGAAAAATAAAACATTTTTTGATGTTTTTCTGAAGAAGTAATCTTGATGAGCTTTTGGTTGTCTGTCAACATTAGCGTTGACTTATATCGTCTTGCCTTGTATATTTTTGCAATGAAAACCTTAAGACTTTGGTAACTACATCCATCAGATCAATATTTGACAAGGGGTTAGAGGATGTTACTTTTGGGTAAGAAAATTATTGTCACCGGTGGTGCCAGAGGCATTGGTGAGTCGCTAGTTCGGGCCTTCGTAAGAGAAGGCGCGCTGGTAGCATCGCTGGATGTTAATGATGAACTTGGCAATAAAGTAATTGCCAGCTTGGCGGAAAAGGATCGCAGTCGGGCCTTTTACATGAATTGCGATGTCAAGAGCAGAAGTCAAGTCAACTCTGTCTTTGATCTCGCCAGCCAGAGAATGAATGGACTGGATGTCTTGGTTAATGTTGCTGGTGTTCAGCGTCACTGTAACCCCGAGAACATTGATGACGACATGTATGACTTTCTATTCGATGTCAATGTGCGTGGAACTATGCATACCAACGGTGCCGCTTATCGAATCATGAAGCCCAGTGGCAGCGGAAATATTATCAACTTTGGTTCCGAATCTGGTTTGACTGGGGAAATTAATAATGCCCTGTATGCGTCTACCAAAGCTGCTGTGCATTGTTGGACTCGAACGGTGGCTCGTCAATGGGGCCCTGATGGTATTCGGGTCAATGCGGTGCTTCCTTATGTCGCTACACCTTTGTATGACGAATTTAGAGCCTCTTTGAGCCCTGAGATGTTGGCTGCTCATGAAGCGGAAACTCGGCACGCAATTCCTTTGGGGGGCAAGTTTGGAACGCCAGACCGAGACCTCGCACCTGTAGTTGTGTTTCTGGCCAGTGAAGGATCCAGATTCATGACGGGACAGATGATCCCTGTGGACGGTGGATTTATATCCGTTCGATAAATTCGTTTAACGTAATTTCTAGATTAGCCCGACTTATGACCAACTCCACTATTTCCTCTTCATCTGATCTCAATTTGAACAATAAAGTTAGGTTTGTAACAGCGGCTTCGTTATTTGATGGTCATGATGCTTCGATCAATATCATGCGGCGAATACTTATGGCCAATGGTACGGAGGTGATTCACCTTGGGCACAACAGATCCGTTGAGGAAATAGTGACTGCCGCGCTGCAAGAAGATGCGCAGGGCATCGCTGTTTCAAGCTATCAAGGTGGTCATGTTGAGTATTTCAAATACATGATCGACCTTCTAAAGCAGCGTGGCGGTGCGCACATCAAAGTTTTTGGTGGTGGTGGCGGTGTGATCGTTCCGGCTGAGATTGCTGATCTTCATGCATACGGCGTTGAGAGGATTTTCAGTCCTGAGGATGGTCAAAAAATGGGGCTGGTTGGAATGATCCAGCACATGATTAAACGAAGTGATATCGACCTGACTTCGTTCTCTCCTAAGAACCTGGAGTTCACAACCATTTCTGATCGCGAAGTACGATCACGGCAATTGGCTCAATTCCTTACGGCCCTTGAAGTGGGTGCAGTAGCACCCAAAATTGTGGCTCAACTCAAAGATGAAGCCTCAAAAGTAAAGTGTCCTGTATTGGGTATAACTGGTACGGGAGGGGCAGGTAAATCTTCTCTTACCGATGAACTGATTCGTCGAATTCGCCTGGATCAAGAAGACACACTGAATATCGCAGTGATTTCCATTGATCCATCTAGAAGAAAGTCGGGTGGCGCACTATTGGGTGACAGAATCCGAATGAATGCGATTAATCCGTGGAACAGTGGTTCAAGAGTTTTCATGAGATCTTTGGCAACTCGCGAAGCGGGTTCTGAAATTTCTCAATCGCTTCCGGATGTAATTGCTGCATGCAAGCTCAGTGGGTTCGATTTGATTATTGTCGAAACATCAGGAATTGGACAAGGCGATGCCGCGATCGTTCCGCATGTGGATATTTCGATGTATGTGATGACCCCTGAGTTTGGTGCAGCATCACAACTGGAAAAAATTGACATGCTCGATTTCGCCGATTTTGTTGTTATCAACAAGTTTGATCGGAAAGGGGCGTTGGACGCAATTCGTGATGTGTGTAAGCAAGTTCAAAGAAATCGGGAACAGTTTGATGTACCTCCTGAGCAGATGCCAGTTTATGGAACTCAGGCGTCAAGATTTAATGATGATGGTGTCACTGCGCTGTATCAGGGACTTCTACCCAAGTTGATCGAATTCGGATTGAATGCACGCCAGGGCAAGTTGCCTTGGGTGTCTGTACGGAGTTCCTCAGGTAAAAATGCGATAGTTCCAACTTCGAGATCGCGTTATCTTGCTGAGATTGCTGACACTGTCCGGGGCTATCACACATTTGTCAGAAAGCAGTCAGTACTGGCAAGGGAAATCCAACAGATCAGCGAAACAAAACGTATGGCGATGAAGGTAGGCCGGGATCTTGAGGTTGATGATCTAATTGCCGAGCGTAGAACGGAGTTCAATGGGGCTTGTCATCAGCTTCTTGAGGGTTGGTCAAAGGTTAAAGAATCCTATTCTGGGGACGACTACGTCGTGCAGATCAGGAAAGGTGACTCTTTCGTTGAGAGCAAAACCCGACTAATTATTGAATCCCTTTCTGGTACGCGTATTCGGAAAGTGTCCCTTCCGAAATATGAGGATCATGGGGAACTTTTGCGATGGCTGCTTCTTGAGAATGTCCCTGGCTCATTTCCTTACACCGCTGGCGTATTCCCATTTAAACGTGAGGGGGAAGATCCAACCCGTATGTTTGCTGGTGAGGGTGATGCTTACAGGACCAATCGACGGTTTAAGCTTGTTTCCCAGGGGATGGATGCAAAGCGCTTGTCTACCGCCTTTGACTCTGTAACTCTTTACGGCGCCGACCCAGCATTGCGTCCTGATATCTACGGCAAGGTGGGTAACTCTGGGGTATCGATCGCGACGCTCGAGGATATGAAGGTTCTTTATGACGGTTTCGATCTCTGTGATCCGACCACCTCCGTATCAATGACCATCAACGGTCCAGCACCGACAATTCTTGCCATGTTTATGAATACGGCAATTGATCAACGTGTGGAGCTATTCGTCAAAGAGAACGGTCGTTCTCCAACACCCGATGAGTATCAACAACTTAAGGCATGGGTATTAAAAAACGTTCGTGGAACAGTTCAGGCAGATATTTTGAAAGAGGATCAAGGACAAAATACCTGTATCTTCTCAACCGAGTTTTCTTTAAAGGTGATGGGTGATATTCAGCAGTACTTTGTTGAGAATCAGGTTCGTAACTTTTACTCAGTATCAATCTCCGGATATCACATCGCAGAAGCCGGTGCTAATCCCATTTCGCAGCTTGCCTTCACGCTTTCAAATGGCTTCACCTATGTCGAGGCATATTTAGCGCGCGGAATGAGTATTGATGACTTTGCTCCTAATTTGTCCTTCTTTTTCTCCAACGGAATGGATCCAGAGTACACGGTGCTAGGTCGTGTTGCCCGTCGCATTTGGGCGGTGGCGATGAGAGACAAGTATGGTGCAAACGATCGCAGCCAGAAACTTAAATATCACATTCAAACATCTGGGCGTTCTTTGCATGCTCAGGAAATTGACTTCAATGACATTCGTACTACCTTACAGGCGTTGATTGCCATCTATGACAACTGTAATTCCCTACATACGAATGCATACGATGAAGCAATCACCACACCTACAGACGAATCCGTGCGCCGCGCTTTGGCGATCCAATTGATCATCAACAGAGAATGGGGGCTTGCCAAGAATGAGAATCCAAGCCAAGGAAGTTTCATTATTGAGGAACTCACCGATCTGGTAGAAGAGGCGGTACTTAAAGAGTTTGAAAGGATCGCTGAGCGTGGAGGTGTTCTGGGTGCAATGGAAACTGGCTACCAGCGTAGCAAGATCCAGGAAGAGTCGATGTACTACGAAGAGCTTAAACACGACGGCCGTCTACCGATTATTGGAGTGAACACATTCCGTAATCCCAAAGAAGAGTCAACTATTGCGACAGTGGAGTTGGCGCGATCCACCGATCAGGAAAAGCAATCTCAGCTTAGCCGTCTGGCTGACTTTCAAGATCGAAATGCTTCAAGTGCGCCCGCGATGCTAGATAGGCTTAAATCTACGGTGGTTCAAGATGGAAATGTCTTTGAGGCATTAATGGATGCAGTACGCGTATGTTCACTTGGTCAGATCAGCAACGCACTTTTCGAGGTGGGTGGTCAGTATCGCCGCAGCATGTAACCAATTATTAATTTAAGAAATTGTTATGAATCAATATTCGCCCCCGTTGGATGATTTTAGTTTTTTGTTGAATCAAGTTTTTAATATAAATAAACACCTGCAGCATTGTGGGTTGGAGCAGGACGCCGATCTGGCAATTGCTGTCGCAGAAGAGGCTGGAAAGTTGGCCACCGACAAACTGGGACCCTTGAATTGGTCAGGCGATGTCGAAGGTGCAACCTGGACGGATGGTGAAGTTCAGACACCTCAAGGCTTCAAGGCGGCCTATCAAGAGTTCTGTGAAGGGGGTTGGAACGGTCTACGTTTCCCCGAGCAGTATGGCGGTCAGGCCTTGTCGTCGACTGTATCCACAATGGTGGACGAGATATGGCATGCAGCCAATATGAGTTTTGCTTTGTGCCCCATGCTTACGAATGGTGCAATTGAAGCTTTACTCACTGCGGGTAGCGATCAGCAAAAATCCCTCTACTTGCCGAAATTGGTAAGCGGCGAGTGGACTGGCACTATGAACATTACTGAGCCTTCCGCCGGTTCAGATTTGGGTGCGATTCAAACCAAGGCCATACCTGCAGGCGATGGGACATTTCGAATCACCGGACAGAAAATTTTTATTACCTATGGTGAACATGATCTTGCTGAAAATATAGTCCATCTTGTTCTTGCACGAGTTGCGGGCGGTCCGACCGGCGTGAAAGGTCTTTCCTTGTTTCTTGTTCCTAAATTTCTGGTCAATGACGATGGAACCCTTGGCGATAGAAACGATTTGAAATGTGTGTCCATTGAGCACAAGTTGGGTATCCATGGAAGCCCGACTGCTGTGATGCAATTCGGGGAAGTCGATTCAGCGATTGGTTATCTGATCGGTGAAGAGAATCGTGGCCTTGAGTACATGTTCATCATGATGAACGATGCTCGTTTCTCCGTTGGGATACAAGGCTTATCCATCTCTTCTCGGGCCTATTTACATGCGCTGTCCTACGCAAAAGAGCGAGTTCAGGGAGGTGCAGTTGGTGAGCCCGGTGCTAAAGGCTCGACAATCATTCGTCATCCAGACATTCGGCGTTTGTTACTTTCAATGAAGTCGAAGATCGAGGCGATGAGAGCGCTGGCTATGTACGTCGCTATGCAGCGAGATGTGTGTCACAGCAGTAAAGTTGAATCTACCGAACGAAGTGCTGCTCAGTCCAGATTAGAGTTTCTGATTCCAGTCTTGAAGGGCTGGTTTACTGAGGTTGCCCAAGACATTACTTATGATGCCATTCAGGTATTCGGCGGGATGGGGTTCATTGAGGAAACTGGCGTCGCTCAACATTACCGTGATGCCCGAATCGTGACTATTTATGAAGGCACTACGGCTATTCAAGCCAATGACCTGGTTGGTAGAAAAACACTCCGCGACTCTGCTGGGGAGGCTTACAGGCTACTTGAGGAAATTGGGCAGGAAATCAGCATGCTCAGCAGCATCAATCATCCAGCCTGTTCAATCATGACCGAGCAACTAGAGTTTGCATTGGTTGAAATGAAGCTGGTTTTGAACTGGATGTTGGGAAAGAGTAGAGAGGCACCTCGAGAAGTTTATGCCGGTTCCGTACCCTACCTACAAATGTGGGGTTTGATCTGTGGTGCCTGGATGCATGCACGTCGTCTTAATGCCATCCTCTCAAACGTTGAGGAGCTTGACTCCACTGGCAGTGCTGTGATTTCTTCGGCCCTCTTTTTTGCTGAACAAGTTTTACCACAGGCCGTTGCCATGTCTTGCGGAATCAGGAATGGTGGTGAATTTGCCCTGAATTACCCGGACAGTGCGTGGTAGAAATGAAGCCGACGCGTCGACAATTGGTTACTTCTCTGAAGGCAGCAGTCAATGAAAACAGAGAGTTAAATGCCGTGATTCTTCTCTTGGAAAGATCTGTGCGCTTCGGGCACCGAAGACTTGCTTTGATACGTTGTCTTCAAGCTGAGTGCATGGGAGTCGATGTACCTGCTGGCCTGTTGAATTATTGCCAGAAAGTCGCTGACAGCATGAGACCTGAGGAAATTGAGAAGGTTGTTCAGTCGGTTAAAAATCGAAGTAGGGTCATTTAATTTCAACTTAAAGCGGAAAAAAATGGGTAATCGTTTGACGAAAATTTACACCAAGACCGGAGATGACGGAACAACCGGTCTTGGGGATGGTTCACGTGTTGACAAGGATTCAACGCGTGTAGAGGCCATGGGACAGGTTGATCATTTGAACTCTATTTTGGGAATGTTGATCGCCAGTCCTGATGTCCCAATCCATTTGTCCGAGATGATCTCTGATATCCAGCATGATCTGTTTGATTTGGGAGCTGAGTTGTGTATCCCCGGATTCACCCGAATATCCGAAACGCACGTACTTAGACTCGAATCTCAACTGGACTCCATTAATGAAAATCTCGGGAGGCTAGAGGATTTCATTCTCCCTGGTGGGGGATTCTCGGCAAGTTTGGCTCACTTTGCCAGAACTGCATGTCGTAATGCGGAGCGAGTGGTTATTCGGCTTTCCCGCGAAGGAGAGGAGATTGGTGAGCCCCTAAGAAAGTACCTGAATCGTCTGTCAGATTTCTTATTCGTCTTTGCGCGCGAGTTGAATCGCTGTAACGGATTGAAGGATGTTCTCTGGATTCAAAAGAAAGGTGAAGTATGTCAGAAGGCGTAATTTTGATTGATCGTTTAGGCCCTGTGGGTATTGTGCGTTTGAACAGGCCGAAACAGCTTAACGCACTAAACGATGAGTTGATGAACAAGTTGGGTCAAGCTCTGGTCGAGCTTGAAGCTGATGGAGATATTCGCTGTATCGTCATTACCGGTGGCCCAAAAGTTTTCGCTGCTGGTGCTGACATCGGAGAAATGAAAGACTTTAGTTACTCAGAGGCATTTAACTCAAATTTTATCTCCCGTAATTGGGAAACAATCTTGAAAATCAGAAAGCCAGTGATTGCTGCGGTTTCAGGATTTGCACTGGGTGGTGGATGCGAACTCGCAATGATGTGCGATTTAATTGTGGCATCTGAGTCTGCGAAATTTGGCCAACCAGAAATCAAGCTTGGAATTATCCCCGGCGCAGGCGGTACTCAGCGACTTCCAAGAACCTTATCAAAGTACAAAGCCATGGACATGGTCTTGACTGGCAAAATGATTGATGCAGTGGAAGCAGAGAAATCAGGTTTGGTGTCTCGCATTTTGCCGCTAGAGCGTTTTGAAGACGAAGTGATCGAACTGGCTGAAGTGATTGCCTCTCGATCCCTTCCCAGCTTGATGGCTGCAAAAGAGTCAATCAATAGGGCTTATGAGTCGACTCTTTCTGAAGGGCTATTGTTTGAACGTCGACAATTTCATTCGATGTTTGCAACTTGCGATCAGAAAGAAGGAATGGCTGCTTTTGTTGAAAAGAGATCTCCAGATTTTCAGCATCGTTGAATCTAATTTTCAAATCGGGTGACTAATAATGTACAAGAAGAATGTGATGGTTCTGGGGGCTAAGCGAACTGCGATTGGCTCTTTTGGCGGCTCATTGAAGGATATTCCTCTATCGACTCTAGCGACCGAGGTTGTGCGCGCTGCCGTTGCACAATCGAACGTGAGAGTCGAGGATGTTGGGCACGTCGTAATGGGCAATGTAGTTCCAACTGAACCACGTGATGCCTATTTAAGCCGAGTTGCCGCTATTGACTCAGGACTCCCAATTGAAACACCTGCATTTAACGTGAATAGACTCTGTGGCTCCGGTATACAGGCCATCATTTCGTCTTCGCAGTCTATTGCCATGGGTGATACTCAAGTAGCAGTGGCTGCTGGAGCGGAGTCAATGAGTCGGGGTTTGTATATGCTTCCGTCGGCTCGCTGGGGCGCGAGAATGGGCAACACAGAAGTGCTTGATTTCATGACCGGCATACTTCATGACCCTTGGAAAAAAGTTCATATGGGGATTACTGCAGAAAATGTCGCTGAGCGTTACGGCATTTCGCGTCAAACGCAGGATGAATTGGCTTTTGAAAGTCAACGTAGGGCCATCCACGCCATCGATAATGGATATTTCAAGGAGCAAATTGTTCCGATCAAAATACTTCAGAAGCGAATGGAAGTCGCTTTCGAGGTTGATGAGCACGTTCGTCGTTCGACGAGCATTGAAGAATTATCAGCCATGAGGCCAGTATTTAAGAAAGATGGTTTAGTGACGGCAGGTAATGCATCAGGAATCAATGACGGTGCTGCTGCCATGGTTCTGGCAGATGAGCACTATGCCAATTCCAACGGATTGAAACCCTTGGCCAGGTTGGTCGGTTACGCCCACGCGGGGGTGGACCCGCTTTACATGGGGATCGGACCTGTACCGGCAAGCCGCAAGGTTCTTCAGTCCACTGGGTTACGTGTCGAAGACATGGATGTAATTGAATCCAATGAAGCCTTTGCTGCACAAGCATGTGCAGTATCCAGGGAATTAAACTTTGATCCCAAAAAAGTTAATCCGAATGGCTCTGGAATTTCCCTTGGACATCCGGTAGGCGCTACTGGGGTAATTATTGCTTTGAAAGCGATTTATGAGCTCCACAGGATCAATGGCCGATATGCTTTGGTCACTATGTGTATTGGCGGTGGTCAGGGTATCGCTTTGATCTTTGAAAAGGCATGATTTTTGAAGTAGTTTGCTCCTGCGTAAGTAGCGTCTTTTGACCCCCTTAGTCTTGATTGACATGGGGGTGTTTTTTTACCAAGGATCCAAATGACAGTGGTTCTTTTGATCTGGTGCCTCGTGTGGGTCGTTAACCAGTATTTTTGAGATCCAGCCTCGGGTTTCTGCAGGATCTATAACATCATCAACCTCAAAATAACTCGCAACATTGATCGCTGAACCTTTTGCTTGAAATTCTTGGAGTAATTCTGAAAATCGTAGTTCTCGCATAGCTGGGTCAGATATCGAATCAAGCTCTTTCTTAAAACCGAGTTTTACCGCACCCTCCAACCCCATTGCGCCATAGGTGGCGTCAGGCCATGACAATGTCGCAGTGGGTCTATGGAAACTGCCACCAGCCATTGCTTGAGCTCCCAAACCGAAAGACTTCCTAATGATGACGGTCATCATCGGAACCGTTAACTTTGCGGCCGAAACAAGAATCCGTGCGGCATGACGAACTGTGGCTGTTTTTTCAGCTTCTGGGCCAACCATGAATCCTGGTGTATCACAGAGTGTTAAAACAGGTAAGCGATAAAAGTTGCATAAGTTAAGAAAGCGAGAAAATTTATCGGCAGCATCTGAATCGATGGCGCCGCCATTGAACAAGCAGTCATTTGCAACTATACCGATTGACCTTCCTTCCACGCGAGCGATGAATGTCGCGATGGCTTTACCAAAATTACTTCGAAGTTCCATGACGCTTTTTTTATCGCACAGAGTGCTGACGAGCTGACGAATATCAAATCCCTGATTTGGGGCTACTGGTATCAGGCTTTGTAATTGGTGCTGGTCATGGGCTGTCCAATTCATTTCTGTATTGAATACGTACGACAATATTGCTTTGGTTCGAGCGATGGCCTCAATGTCAGAATCAACCAATATATCAATCACACCACTTTGGGTTTGTACATCGCTGGAACCGATTTCTCCAGCTTTGAATTGACCCAAACCTGCACCTTCAATCATTGCTGGTCCAGCCATTCCAATATTTGATTTCGAGGTTGCAATAATTAAGTCACTACAACCGAGAAATGCGGCATTGCCCGCAAAGCAGCTACCGGTAGCTATACCAATTATCGGAACATGACCGTTGAGTTGTGCAAGGCTAACGAACGGCATCATGTCAAACCCGATTGCCCTGTAAGCGTCTATATCGCCTGGTCGACCGCCGCCTCCTTCTGCAAATAAAATCACTGGATAACCTCGATCTCTGGCAAGCGAGAACAGTCGTTCGATTTTCCGGTGTCCCATGTAACCCTGTGTACCAGCAAATACCGAGTTGTCGTAAATCGCGATGGCTACAGTAATTAATTTTTCGTTTTCGGTGGAGCTACGAATTTGACCTATGCCGGTAATAAGTCCGTCTCCAGGAGACAGTTCTTCAAGCTCTTTGATTGAGCGTCTTTGGCGTTGAGCTGCAATCACCAAAGCACCGTACTCTCTAAAGCTACCTGGTTCAACCAATTGTTCAATAACTTGTCGGGCGCTAAGCTTCCCCTGTTGCAATCGCTTGGCTATTTTGTCTGTACGATTGATGTCGAGAAGTTGCTGTTTTCGCAAATGCAGATTTACGCAAGACTCTCTTGGGGTATTGATTTCAAGCAGAGTCGTTTCCTGTTCTATGTTTTCTGAGTCGTTACCCACTGGTAAAAGCTTGAACAGTAATTCATGCTTCTCAATATTTTGATCGGTTTGACAATTGATCTGTGCCACTTCCGCCGAGTACGGGGCATAGATTTGTGTTTCCATTTTCATAGCCTCAATTACTGCCAGCACCTGTCCTTTGTACACTTTTGAGCCTTGCTTAACGAATACTTGACGAATGACACCGGCAAATGGCGCATAAATCAATGGTTCGTCTAAACAATTTGAAAGGTCTGCAGAAGGTGATGATTTAGGGATATGAGTTATCTTCGGCTTAAGAATTTCGTCGACTATTTTTGTGTGTAACTGATCACCCAGAATTTTCTCGTGGTTGAGCAGCCGAAGTAAGTCGGAACGATTCCATTCAACCCCTTGAATATGGAATTGCTCAAGATAACAACACGCTTGTTTTGCGAGACTCTCTAGACTTCTAGTAGAGCTTTGGACGATGAGCTTGGCTAACAGAGAGTCAAACCGCGGACCTGTTTCGTATCCCTCATAACAATGCGTATCAACCCTTAAGTCGGGATGCGTTGGTGGTCTGAATATGCATAGCCTGCCGCTGGATGGAACCAGAGAACCCATTTCATCCATCTGTTCTGCGTTGATCCGTACCTGCATTGCGGAGATACCCAGTTCACGCGGATTTTCTTTAAGTCCAAGTTCCTCAAAGCCAAGGTTTAGAGCGATTCCTAATTGAATTTTAACCAGATCAATTCCGTATGCAGCTTCTGTGATGGGGTGCTCTACTTGGAGTCTAGGATTGACCTCCATAAAAGCGATGTTCCATCCGCTTGTTGCATTGAATGACACTAGATACTCGACGGTACAAATCCCTTTCAGCTTAAGGCTAGAGGCATAATTGACCGAGTATGCAATTAGTTTTTCCCTGATAGTTTCAGGGATAAAAAAGCTGGGTGTGAATTCGATAAGTTTCTGGTTTTTCCTTTGAATACTGCACTCCCTCTCTCCGGCGTGTCGAATATTCCCAAGGCCATCCCCAATTATTTGAATTTCAATATGCCTGGCGTTCTCAATATAGCTTTCTGCAAGCAGTTGATCGTTCGAAAAATATACTAAAGCCTCTCTCCTGCAATCTGCGATCGCTTTGTGGAGATCGTCGTTCAACTCGACCAATCGTATTCCACGCCCTCCACCACCGGCGCATGCTTTAAGCATTGCCTTGCTACCTTTAGGTAGTGACTCTAAATACGCCCTCAACTCGTCGACATTTGTAACCTTGTCTATCCCGTTGCAAACAGGGATACCTTGATTTGCAGCCCACGATTTTGCTCTTGCCTTGTCGCCAAGCATTGCAAGGACATTTGATGCAGGACCTACAAACGAAATTCCAGTCTGTTCGCATGCTTGAGCTAGTAGCGGGTTTTCACTCAGAAATCCGTAGCCGGGATGTAGCAAATCACAGTCCTCAGAGATGGCTATCTTTATGAGTTGATCTATATCTAAGTAGGCCTTGCTACCTCTACCAGAGAGTGGGTGACTGCTGTCTGCCAATTTGGTATGCAGGCAATGAATATCGTCCTCTGAGAAAACGGCCACTGTCTGGATTCCCAACTCACTAGCTGCGCGAATTACTCTCACAGCAATTTCGCCTCTGTTTGCAATAAACAGCCTCTTCGGCGTGTCCGATTTTGAACTCATGTGTTGTTTTTTTCGTCAAGATTAGTTGATTGTTCAATCTATCAACGGGGTAGTTGATAGTCAACGTTTTAGTTTGAATATATGGAGTGATTGATTTTCTGGCTCAGTTCCAATTTTCCTCAAAACAAATAAATGTTTGTAATCAATGGTTTGCAGTAGTATTGCTGAATATAAATATAAGAAAACTTTTTGCCTAAAAAACTATCAACATCAGTGTTGACATTTATTGCATGTTAGAGCATTCTTTCTAACGTGCATCGCAAGGAATTTTCTGCTGGGGTTTTTTTAGTTCGAGCCAGCCGCTAATCCATGATGTCGAACAACACGTCAGGCCCGAAAAGAGGTTCATGGCTGTGGCGGGTAACGGATCTATACAAGTTTTTTAATCCAAGCTGCACATAAATAAACAAAAAAGGAGATGGTAATGAGGAAGACAAAGCGTCACGGCTTTGCCACGTTCCAGACTGGAGTGGCATTGGCGATCATCGGCATGCTAGGTACTTCAAGCGATGCTTTCGCTTATAAGTTCGAAACGTCGCCTGAATGGAATTTGAACCTGGATACCAGCGTTCAATACACTGCCGGTTGGAGAGCGCAAAACAGGGATGATCGTATTGGTAACGATCCTTTGCATGCTGCATCGAATTACAAGTTTGATAAAGGCGATATGGTTACCAACCGCCTTCAAGCTCTCGTCGAGTTTCAGGGTGCTTACAAGGACAATACCGGTTTCCGAGTAACTGGATCATTGTGGAAAGACTTTGCGTATGACAATGAGGTGAAGTCCAATCCAGCCTTCATGGGTGCAATTACTCCTTACCCAAGTGGCCAATACTCCGATTACACAAAGAAGTATCACCTTCAGGGTGCGGAGCTTCTGGATGCCTTTGTGTTCAAAAACACTACAATTGGCGATAAGCCAGTCTATTTGAAGGCAGGTCGTTTGACTCAGTTTTGGGGCAATGGTTTGTTCTTCGGTTTTTCGAACATTGCTTATTCTCAGTCGCCGATCGACTTCATCAAAGGTTTCACTCAGCCCGGGTCTGAGGTAAAAGAGTTGTTCCTTCCCCGTCAGCAGTTATTGGGTACGGTAGAGTTGTCTCCCGAGCTTTCTATTTCCGGTCAATATTTCTTAGAGTTTGAAGGTAATCGGTATCCTGAGTCAGGTACCTACCTGGCGCCTGCAGACATTTCGTACCGTGGTCCAGTTTCTTTTCCAGGCATTGGCCCCTTGGCTATTGAACGAAAGCCAAAGGATAACAATGATAACTTTGGTGTAAAGGTTGCTTGGTCTCCCGAATGGGCTCAAGGTGACCTTGGGTTCTATTATCGTCAATTTGATGATGTAAACCCATGGATCTTGATTGACGCGAGCGGAGCAAATTTGTCTTACGCGGAAAAGACAAAATTGTATGGTCTTAGTTATGAGCGTTCCTTCGGAGCGATCAGTACTGGTTTTGAATTTTCCTATCGTGAAGATACTGGCTTGAACAGCGTAGCTGGTATAAATCAGAATGGCGAAAATTTTCCCAAGGGTGCGAAGGGTGACCTGTATAACATCATCGCGAATACCTTTGTTCAGCTAGGTGACACAGCGCTTTATGACACAGGTATTTTGTTGGCTGAGCTTAGCTACACAGAGTTGCTTGATGTGGACGCCTCTACCGAAGCGGTTTACCACGGTGTCGGTCGAGGTACTTGTGTAAATGGTCGTAAGGAAGATGGATGTGGTACGGATCGTGCCCTGGCTGTTGCAATGTTGTTTGAACCTCAGTGGCTTCAAGTATTTCCAGGTTGGGATCTGAGTTCGCCAATGTCTTTGACCTATGGCATTAACGGAAACCCTGCATATTCCGCTGGTGGTTTCTATGCTGAAGGTGCTGCTATTTATTCTCTCGGCATCAAAGGTACCTACCAAGGCAAGCACAGTGTGTCATTGGCATACAACGGCTACCACTGGAATCCAGGTCCTACAACGACCAATGCATTTGGCCTCGAGCAGTATGCCAGCAGTAACGGTCCGAAGGCTTTGAACGACAAGGGCTGGATCCAGCTCACTGTAAAGACATCATTCTAAGTTTTAGTTGGAGACATAAAATGAAACAACATAAGTATTTATATATGAAGGCGCTTGCGGCAGGTTTGGTGCTTGCCTTTTCTGCAAACGCATCTGCGGCTGTTACTGCTGAGGAAGCGAAACAACTGGGTACAACGCTGACAGAGTTTGGTGCTGTGAAGGGTGCCAATGCCGATGGTTCAATCCCAGCCTACACTGGTGGAGTTCAAAAAGCTCCAGCCGGCTGGACCAAAGAATCGAAGACCTATGTCGATCCATTCAAGGACGACAAACCGGTTGTTAAAATCGACTCTAAAAATATGTCGCAGTATGCCGATCTTTTGACACCTGGTACCAAAGCAATGTTGTCCAGCTTTCCAGACAGCTACCGTGTTGATGTTTATCCAACTCGACGCAGTGTTTGGTATCCAGACTGGGTAAAAGAGAATACTGTTAAAAATGCAACAACGGCCAAGCTTGGCGGTAGCATCATGGGCGACGCTGTAATTGGTGCAGCTCAAAACAATGAACCTTTTGCCGGTATTCCCTTCCCGATTCCAAAGAACGGCTACGAAGTCATGTGGAATTACTTTTTCCACTACACCGCTGCTGTTACTCACACCACGGCGTCTGCCTACCTGGTTGACACCGGTGGGAACCTGTCTAAGTTGCCAACACCCAATGAGTACTACGTACATCCTTGGTATGAAAAAACCGGCAAGATGCGTGAGCTGACCTTCAACGCAGTTCATGGTTTTTCGGCAACACAGATTGATCCTCCATCTGCTGCTGGCATTGTATTCTTGAACTACTACATGCACGACGCCTCAGATGGTGGTCAGAAAGTATGGTTTTACACCCCAGGTCAGCGCCGTGTACGTGCTGCGCCAGAATTTGCGTATGACATTCCAATTGCTGCCTATGGTGGTGTTCTATTGTGGGATGAAGTGCATGGGTTCACCGGCCGTATGGACAGGTTTGATTTCAAGCTTGTCGGAAAGAAAGAATTGATCGTTCCATACAACGTATTCGGAGTAACAAATGGAACAGTTAAGGATTCAATCGGACCCAAGCACTTGACCCCTGAAAGCATGCGCTTTGAGAAGCGTCGAGTTTGGGTTGTGGATGCAACGCGCAAACCTGACGCTCGCCATGTATACAGCAAACGTACTTTTTACATCGAAGAAGATTGCTGGTGTTTGGTGGGAACCGAGTCCTATGACAATGGCGGCAAGCTTTGGCGTGTTGGTAACCTGTACACTTTCCCAACATATGATGTTGGTGGAGTGAACAACGATTCATGGACCTTTACTGATTTGATCAAAGGCAACTACACAGTGCTGAATGCTGTTCGTGGTGAGCCTGGCAACTTTGTTCGCAGCTACACTTCTCACGAAGGTTTGCCAATCAAACTGACTCCTCAGGCTGTAGCGGCCGGTAGTGTTCGCTAATTTTTTAATTAGCGTTCTTCAACGAAGTAGGGGAGATACAAGTCAATTGTATCTCCCTGACCTTCCCTGATTTTCATAACAGTAGTTCTATTTTTGGAGTGTTATCCAGTATGAGAAAGGTTTTCTTGTCTGTGAGCCTTTTGCTGGTTTCTGTAATGGTTGGGGCCAACGCGGTGCATGCGGAGTCCAAATTTAAGGATCCCCTTGATTATCCAGCTGTGATGCGCACCGATATTGTGAAGCGTCCTTTTCTCAGCATTGCGAAAGCAGGGACGTCTCTGGTAGCTGTGGGCTCTAGAGGGATGATAGCAACATCGAATGATGGTGGTTCTACTTGGGTCCAGAGTAATGTCCCGGTTCAGTCTGATCTGTTGTCAATTAGTTTTCCAACAGAAAAAGATGGTTGGGTAGTGGGACACGACGGTGTAATTCTTAATACGAAGGACGCCGGAAAAACTTGGGAGAAGCAGTTTGATGGTCGAATTGCAGCTCAACAATTTAAGGATTTTTACAGCGATCCAAATAATACCGAAGAGTTCGATCGCGAAAAAATGTTGCGGATGGTTGAGCAGAATTATGTAGCTGGCCCAGCCTTGCCATTCTTAGATGTGTGGTTTGATGATCTAAATACAGGCTATGTCGTTGGTTCGTTTGGCTTATTGGCAAAGACAACTGATGGTGGAAAAACTTGGCTACCGTGGATGCATAGAATTCAGAACGAAGAGGTACTAAATCTCAACGGTGTGAGAACCTTAATGGGTAGAACTTTCATTGTTGGTGAACGTGGAAGGGTTTACACACTTGATCCAAGTTCCCAAGAGTTCAGGGAAGTACAAACTGGCTACAACGGAAGTTTCTTTGGAATTGTGCAGTCAAATAAATCATTATTTGCATTTGGTCTGCGTGGTGTTACATACCAGAGCCTTGATAGCGGCGCTACTTGGGAACCCTATCCGATGCCATCCAATGCAACGATCACTGGGGCCGCTTCAAACCTAAATTTGACCGTACTAACCACCAGCACCGGACGAATCCTCTTCAAAGATCTTGAGAGTAAACAATTTGAAGTGATGTCACCAAATGCCCCAATGCGATATACAGGTCTCATTTTTAATGAAAAGGGAAATCTGGTTCTCACTGGCCTTCAAGGTATTCGGGTTGAAAATATCGACTTGCCTGTCGAAGCTAACATTCAAAAGTAACTAAACAAATACTATGCAAGTAGATAATTCATTAGATCAAATGCCCGTGGTTAGGTCTCTATCCGAATTCGATTCAAAGTCTGGCAGTATTGTTGAAAGGCTCATATTCAATAACCGCGTTGTACTGAGTGTCATTTGCTTGTTGCTGACTCTATTCCTGGGTTACAAGGCGACTGATCTCACAATAAATGCCAGTTTTGACGATATGATGCCCAACTCGCATAGTTTCGTTCAGAACTATCGTGACAACGCAACTTCATTGGGTGGGTTGGGCAACTCTGTTCGTATTGTTGTAGAGAATGTAAACGGCAATATCTACGACCCTGAATATCTGCAGACTTTAAAAGAGATAAACGACAAGGTTTTCCTCATTCCAGGTGTTGATCGATCGTTTATGAAATCCTTGTGGATGCCAGTCGTTCGGTGGACAGAAATTACTGAGGAAGGTTACAAGGGCGGCTCTGTCATGCCCGATACCTACGATGGTTCCGCGGAAAGTATTGAAGCGCTTCGATTTAACGTAAATCGGTCAGGGATCATTGGTTCCTTGGTGGCGAACAATCAAAAATCGAGCATGATTTTTATGCCTCTTGTCGAGATTGATGCGTCAACTGGGCAAAAACTCGACTACAAAGAATTCCGCGACACTCTGTACGACATCCGCGAGGAGTACGAAAGTCGCGGAGTAAAAATTCATGTAATTGGATTTGCGCAACTTGTGGGTGATCTTATCCACGGCATGTTGGAAGTGTTCACCTACTTTTTCTACGCCGCAGTAATCACCACATTCATTATCTACATTTACACACGTTGCGTAAGGAGCACCATTCTTGTTGTGCTGTGCTCCGTGGTCGCTGTGATTTGGCAATTAGGATTGATGCAATTGGCCGGGATGGTGTTGGATCCCTACTCGGTATTGGTTCCGTTCTTGATCTTTGCGATTGGTGTATCGCACGGTGCCCAGAAAATGAACGGTATCATGCAAGACATTGGTCGAGGCACACACAAGTACGTCGCAGCAAGGTATACATTTCGACGTTTGTTCTTGGCTGGATTGACTGCGCTGGTTGCCGATGCGGTTGGTTTTGCAGTCCTTACCATCATCGATATTCCGGTAATTCGTGGGCTTGCTATCTCGGCAAGTATCGGTGTGGCGGTACTTATCTTCACCAATCTGATTTTATTGCCCATCATGCTTTCCTACAGCAGCGTGAGTCCAAAGGCAGCAGCTCGTACTCTGAGAGTAGAAGCGGGAGATCATCCCTTCGCAACTTTTTTAGGGAAATTTACAGAACGCAAGTACGCCTATCCCGTGCTGGCTATGGCTTTGTTGATGACGATCTTCGGTTTGTACACGGCAACAAAGTTACAGATTGGTGATTTGGATGCTGGAGCTCCAGAACTTCGACCTGACTCCACCTACAACAAAGACAATGCTTTTATTACGTCCAATTATCAGCTTTCAAGCGATCAATTCGCGGTAATTGTAAGAACCAAAGAGCGTGGGCTTGTTGATTACGCCACGATGCTCGAAATTGACCGGTTGGAGGAAATTCTAAGAGATATCCCAGGCGTACAAACTACGATTTCTGCCTCGAGTTTGGGGAGGTCATACACAGCAGCCGGGTTTGAGGGTTCGGAGAAATGGGTAACCATAAACCGAGATCCGTTTGTAATTAATGACGCTTTGAACTATGTGTTTGACTCGAATCCGGAGATGATCAACGAGAGCCGGTCGGTAACACCCCTTATTGCATATCTTGCTGATCACAAGGCTGAAACCTTGGACCGTGTGGTTGCCGCAGTAGAGAAGTTTGCTGCAGAGCACAATACAGAAGACCGACAATTTCTTCTGGCCGCTGGCAACGCCGGTATAGAGGCTGCAACGAACATAACGGTGAAGAAAGCCAACCGAACCATGTTGTTGTATGTGTATGCTGCTGTGATTATTTTGTGTTTCATCACTTTCCGTAGTTGGAGGGCGGTCGTTGTAGCGGTGGTTCCTTTGATTGTTACATCCGTACTCTGCGAAGCATTAATGGTCTATCTTGGGATAGGCGTTAAAGTGGCCACATTGCCAGTTGTTGCACTAGGTGTTGGTATCGGGGTGGATTATTCCTTGTATTTATTGACAGTGCACCTGATGCAGCAACGAACTGGTTTGCCATTGAAGCAGTCTTTTGTCAATGCAGTGGAGTTTACTGGGAAGGTCGTTGCGCTGATTGGTATTACGCTTGCGGCCGCTGTGATCACCTGGATTTGGTCACCAATTAAATTTCAGGCTGATATGGGTATTTTGCTGGCATTCATGTTTGTGTGGAACATGCTTGGTGCCTTGATTTTGATTCCTGCGTTAGCCAGTGTTCTATTGCCAGATCAAAAGAAAATTTGAATCTTCTGCTCCCTCAAAAATAAAAACCCCGTAATTTTTACGGGGTTTTTATTTTTGTCAGACGTATCATTTGGGTCCGATACCATGATGAAGTGTGCTGGATTTTGCTATTTGGAGTGTCGCTAGCAGCATGTGTCTATTAGCTCCAAGTTTGATTGCATTATTCAGGTGAAGTTTGAATCCAGGCCAGTATCGATGGGTTGTGGAAGTGTCTACCGCAAGGGATACCAATTCCTTGGTCAATGCAGGCAGATAATTTGAGCGCCAGGGGATGCTGCAGTATATGAAGAAGGCTTCAAAAGTATCTGGTGATAGTCTCAAAATTGAATTGAGAAATCCGGGCACTTCTTCTTCGAACTTCAGCCAATAAGCATTTGTTCCTACGTATTTCTCCCACAGACCCAGTCTGTAGGGATCTAATGGAGCATCGATAAATTCGTCACCCTTTTTCCGGAGCTGTCTGACCAACATCAAGGCTGTTTCCATCAATGTGTGCACGCCTAATCCACTAATCAAAGTGAGAATTTCCTGAATCTGTTCTCCGGACGCTCCAAGCTCTAGGCAGTTGGAAATTGAGTGTTCACTTTGATCTAGGTTCAGGTTCGTAACTGATGCACTTACAGCAAGTCTTATGAACTCTTCGGTCAGGTGATCCAAACCAGAGTCTTTGGTGTCATCCGGGGTGAGTCTGATAATTTCTGCCTCTATGGCTTCGTAATTCAGCATACAAGATTGCCTTTTAAAAATTGAATTTCAATTCTGCCATCAATTTCAAATTTTGAGTGCAGTGCATCATAAAAATCAACGTAAATGTTGACTGAAATAATTGATCGATACCCTCAGATTTATAAGATGATTCTTGAGTAATATTAAGTTAAGTACATTTAAAACAAAAGGTTAGATTAAATTTTTTGGTGATTTCACCTGTGCGTCAATTTTATGTTGACATGAAATTTTTGCTCATTTACTATCAACGCAGACGTTGACAAAAAGGAGATGAAAATGACTGCAAGTAGTATGAGTAAACTGGACATGCTGTTGGAAACTGAGGAGATTCGTGAACTCATTTCACGTTACGCTTTTCATTTGGATATGAACCATCCGAAAGAGCTTGCTTCCTTGTTTGTTGAAGATTGCGAGGTCGTGTACGGACCCAACTTCAAAGCTGAAGGTATCGAGGCATACGCAAAAACGCTTGAGGGTGTTGGTTCCTATTTCGTAGCTACTAGCCATCATGTTTCGAATACGGTTGTTGAGTTCCAAAGTCCAGACAAAGCGAATGTCCGCTCCATCCTTTACGCCTGGCATAGGTATCGTCGTGAGCGCCCAGATTCGCATGTTTGGGGCCAATACCACGATGAGGTTGTCAAGGTGAACGGTCAATGGAAGTTCAAGCGTCGTGAGCTGCGTACTACGGGTTCCAAAGACTTCCATGTTAAGGAAATGGTCCCAATCGGTCGAGCCGAGTAAGGGGTTGTGAAAGTGAGCTTTGATTACAACACCATCAAAATCGAACAGTCAGGTCCTTTGACCTGGATTGTGATCAATCGTCCAGATAAAGCCAACGCACTTTCTCAAGAGTTTTTGGAGGAGTTTTCTGAAGTATTGGAACGTCTGAAAACTGAGGGCGGTCCAGTATTGGCGATTCGCGGTGAGGGTAGGGGTTTTTCCTCTGGCTACGACTTGGATCAGGTGGGAAAGCTCACCAACACACCAGACCCAATTGCAGACCGGGAAAGGCTTCAACGCAACGTTAATCGTTATCTTGCCATTTGGGATCATCCCAAACCCGTGATTGCTGCCGTCCATGGTTATTGCATGGCGGGTGCAGCTCAACTATGCATTTTTGCCGACATTACCGTGGTTGCCGACAATGCAAAAATTAGCGAACCAACATTACCTATTGGTGGGGGATATATTGCTCCTACGTGGGTGTCATTGGTGGGGCACAAGAGAGCGAAAGAGTTTTGCTTCGTTCCGGGTAACAGCATTGATGGAAAAACTGCAGTTGAATGGGGGTGGGCTAATCATTGCGTGCCCGCAGATCAACTGATCGCTGCGGTTGAAAGTTTGGCTGAGAGAATTGCAAGAACTCCACCTAGCGTACTGCGTATTAAAAAGCTTTCAGTCAACAGGGCTGCAGAGGCAATGGGTTTCAAGAATTCAATTGCGTCGATTGCTGAAATGGATGCGCTCTTGCACATGTCTCCCGAGGTGATTGAAGTCAAGGGCTGGATAGCTGAAGTTGGTTTGAAGCAAGCGATTGCCGAATATAAAGTTGCGCCAACAACTCCGTTGGTTGCTGACCAATCTAATACGAAAGGAAAGTAGATTCATGGCTGATGTCGAATTTAAAATCGAAGGGCATATTGCATTTGTTCATTTAAATCGCCCGAAGACGTTGAACTCAGTAACGGGTGAGATGGATGAAGAGTTGTTGAAAATCTGGAAGGAAATCAACACAAATCCAGACATCTGGGTAGCAATCTTGTCTGCTGAGGGAGAAAAAGCATTTTGCGCGGGTGCAGATGTAAGCGGTGGCGCGGAGCGTAAGTCAAGGATGGCTTTTGGTGGTGGAATAACTGGCGTTGGTGGACCAATATTTAATCTGAATAAGCCTTTGATTGCAGCAGTGCAAGGCTATTGTCTTGGTGGTGGCTTTGAAATGGTCATGTGTGCAGATGTAATCGTAGCTGCTACAACAGCCCAATTTGGAATGCCAGAGACCAAGGCCGGCATTATGGGTGAATGCGGGATCATGCACCGTTCAATTCGGCAACTCCCGTATCGAGTCGCTCTTTCAATGATTCTGACCGGCGAGCGGATGAAAGCTGATGATGCACTTCGCTATGGGCTTATCAATGAAACGGTCGAATATGCAGACTTGATGCCTGCTGCTCGACGTTGGGCAGAAAAAATCATGGCTGCGTCTCCACTAGCAGTTCAAGCTGCAAAACAGGCCGTTCTGTCCCGATATGACTATCCATTAGAGGTTGCGCTATCTACCAAGTACGAACCCATTGAGGAGTATGCATATTCTCATGATCGAGATGAAGGTGCGAAGGCCTTTATGGAAAAGCGCAAGCCAGTTTGGACTGGTCGTTAAAACTGAGATCTGCTGAAAAGGGAGGGTTAAATTTACCCTCCTCTTGGGAGTTTAAGAATGCAAGATGAATTGCGAAATGCGAGCAACCCAAAGTGGTTTCGACAAGTACTTGGTCAGTATCCAACTGGTGTGTGTGTAATAAGTGCTATTACACCAGATGGGAAGGCTGCAGGTATGGCGGTTGGGTCTTTTACTTCGGTGTCGCTTGATCCGCCACTAGTCGCTTTTTTGCCTGATAAAAGTTCTACAAGTTGGCCTAAGATCGAATCAGCTAAAAAGTTTTGTGTAAGCATTCTTGGTGCTGACCAGGAGGATGTATGCAGGAGATTCGCATCCAAAATGCCCGATAAGTTTGAGGGCCTATCCTACCGGATGTCTACTCTTGGGTCCCCAATCATCAATGGATGCGTCGCTTGGATGGATTGTGAGCAAGGGGCGATCTATGAAGCGGGGGATCACTACATAGTGCTTGGTGCCGTTCATGAGCTGCAAATTGAAACTGGGTCGCTTCCCCTTTTGTTTTTCCAGGGCGGTTATGGCCAGTTCAAGCCGCTTTCATTAGTGGCACCAGATCCGCTCGGTGTTTTGTCTGTTCAGTTGAGAAATGTTGAGAATGCCCGGGAGCAGATGAATATCGTTGCAGGGCGATGTGAAGGCCGCTGCATCGCAACGGCTGTTATCGAAGATGAAATCGTTATCGCAGCAAGTTCTGGTTCGCCGCGAAGAGGTTCAGTACCTTCGTTGGTAGGACAGCGTTTTCCCTTTATGCCACCGACTACTTCTGTATTTGCAGCTTGGTCCAGCGACATAGAGCAATCTGACTGGCTGGCGAAGTCAAAAGTTAATCATAAAGAAGTGTTGAAGACGAGCTTGGAAAAAGTACGACAGCGCGGGTTTTCTGTTGGCCTTCTTTCTGATGAGCAAAGAAAATTTGCAAGTAAAGTTGCTCGGTTAGCCAACGGCGAAGAGTCGACTGGCGATGATGAACTTCAAGATTTGATTGCTAATTTGAAATATGATCCTGATGAGCTTACTCCTCAAGTCTTGAATGATATACGTTTGATTTCCGTGCCAGTATTTGGAAAAAATAGAGAAGTACTTTTCGCCCTGACCTTGTACGAGTTTGCAAGACCGCCGCAAGACAAAGGCATAGTTGTTTATATCAAGCGTCTGATGGACTCAGCAGAAAAAATCACTGATTTACTCGGTGGCGTGAGACCAGAGGGTATTGGCCTTTCAAAAGATCTATAAAGGAAGGTGCACGGATGGAAGTGTTCAGAGATATTGCAGTGGTTTCGCCATTGGCAGATTTGTTAATCGATGCGGTTAATAAAGTACCGGATCAGGATGCAATAGTATTTCCTCAATCCAGGGCAACATATCAAGAGCTGTTCGATGGTGCTCTGACTTTCGCTAAAGGTCTTTTGGCGCTGGGTGTCAAAAAAGGTGACCATGTTGGGCTATTCACGACCAATAGCATCGAATTCGTTCAGGCTTTTTTTGGAATCAGCTTGGTTGGTGGGGTAGTTGTCCCTTTAAATGCCCGTCACAAAACTAAAGAGCTGACCTACATTATTAACAATGCAGATTTGGTCGCATTGTTTACAACTTCGGATCCAGAAGAGTACGTCAATTTTGGTGCCTTGGTTTTAGAGGCACTTCCTGCGATGAGACAAGTCGGCCCAAATGGTCAGCTACACGTGCCAGATGCACCGAAGCTCAAGAATATCGTGTTGTTAAAAGGTAATGCGAATTCTCTGCTCATGTCGCGGGCGGAATTCAATAATTTGTCATCTTCCGTCGCGGATGTCGATGTTGATCAACGTCGTTTGCAAGTTTCTTTACGTTCCGCAGCCTTGATTTTGTATACATCCGGTACAACAGCGAACCCAAAAGGTTGCATGTTGTCGCACGAAGCAATTGTACGTGGGCCAGTCTTTAGAGCTTCAACGCGTTTTCATTCCAAGGCGAGAAACGTACATTGGGGTGCAGGACCGTTGTTTCATATAGGTTCATTGGCTCCATTGGTGGGTGCAATTGGAGTGCACGGTACATACGTCACTGATGAGTATTTTGAACCGGGACGGGCATTAGCACTAATTGAACGAGAAAAAGTGACGACTGCATTTCCTTGGTTTCAGGCAATTGTTCAATCTATACTGGACCATCCAGATTTTAAGGCCGACTCTTTTCAGTCCATCCTATTCATGATGCTTATTGGGCCACGCAAGCTGGTTGAAAGAGTCCAGTCAGTTGCGCCGAATACAGAAGTTCTTCAAGGTTGTGGAATGACTGAAACTGCTGGCATTTTCGGACTGAGTGATTTGGAAGACTCTCAGGAAGAGAGATGTTTGCGGCAGGGGCGAGCGGTTCCCGGAATCGAGGTAAGAATCGTAGATCCTGAAACAGGAAAGGATGCTGAGGTCAATAAGGTTGGAGAGATTTGGGTTCGTGGCTATTGTGTTATGAATGGTTACTATAACGATCCTGAAAAAACTGCTGAAACACTGGATAGTGAAGGTTGGTTACGCACTGGTGATCTTTACAGCAGGTCTGAAACGGGTGCCTTGTGTTTTAACGGCCGATTGAAAGACATGCTTAAAGTAGGTGGAGAGAATGTTGCTGCTATCGAAATTGAGGCATTTCTTTGTGAGCATCCATCTGTAAAACTTGCAGAAGTCGTTGGTAAGCCAGATCCGCGGCTTGATGAAGTACCAGTTGCTTTCGTAGAGCTTAGGCCAGGTTGTTCAGCCAACGAAGAAGAGCTCATCGAGTTTTGCAAAGGAAAAATTTCTAGTTACAAAATACCTCGTGCCGTCCACTTTATGCGCGCGGATCAATGGCCAATGTCTGCCACCAAGGTAAACAAGCGTGCATTGCGTGCCATGCTTGAGCATCAACAGTAATCACCCCGCGATACCCCGATTAGCTCGGGTTTCAGCCCTATCGATTTGCCTCGGTAGGGTTTTTTATTGGCAGAACTAAATATGAATACATCATTGAATCTTGATCAGTCAGCGGACTCTCTCAGTCAGAAAATGTCGGTCGTCGACATGGTTTGGCCAGACCAGTGTAATCATCATGGCACTTTGTTCGGTGGTGCTGCATTGTCTATGCTTGACAGACTTGCGTTCATTATGGGCAGTAAAGTTCTACGCGGATCTGTAGTTACAGCAGCAGTAAATGGGCTTGATTTTTCGGCGCCTGCTCCAGCAGGGCACCTAGTTCAATGCGATGCGTATGTGGTGAAGCTCGGAAAACGTTCTGTAACCATTCAAACGGAGCTTGTTTCGGAGGATTTACTGACTGGTGTACAGACCAAATGCTTATCAGGCGAGTTCGTCATGGTGACTCAGAACTCCACGTTAACCTCTATGAGCGCCAATAGTGAGTCGGGCTTGTGGGGAAAATTAAATCAAAAGCAACTGCATCCAGTTGTTCGAGTTGCCGAGATTGTATTTCCAGGACATACGAATCACCGGGGAACGCTGCATGGAGGCCCAGCTATGGGTTGGCTAGCTAAGGCAGCTTTTGTGGCAGCGACTCGCTGCGTAAGAAAAACAGTTGTTTTGGCGAGTAGTGAACGAATTGACTTTGTCGCGCCAGCCCTGGTTGGCGATGTTGTTGAAGTTCTAGCCCAGGTGTCTCATGTGGGTAATCGATCTATTACGATTGATCTGGAGCTATGGTCAGAATCCCCGGTAACCGGAGAAAGGCGTTTTTGTACCTCTACTCGTCTGGTTTATGTCTCTGTTCATGATTAACCAGACGATCTAAAGCTTTTTCCTTAACTATTTGCCGGTGAAGGTGGCCCTGCTTTTATTAAGAAATGCATCTACTGCGCCACGAAAATCGTTGGTGCTAGTGGCTTGTTCAAAAAGTTTCATTTCATGGTTCAGATGCTCTGAGAATTCATGTTCGGTAGCTGATCGAATTAAGCGTCGAATGTTTCCAAACGCAGTGGTTGGTCCCTGGCTCCACGATGAGAGAATCTTCTTAGTCATCGCTTGCATTTCCTCAGGTTCGATTACTGCGTTGACCAGTCCGTTTGCAAGAGCTTCATTTGCTGTAAGCGGCTTTGACATTAGCGCAATCTCAAGGGCTTTTCGCAAACCGACAATTCTGGGCAACGACCAAGTTACGCCAAGGTCACCGCTAACCGCTAATTTTGTGTAGGCAAAGTTAAAGACTGAATCACTGGCAGCAAGACAGTAATCTGCAAAAAGGCAAATACTCAGGCCTGCCCCAGCCACTGGCCCTTGAACGCTCGCTAGAATAGGTGCATTTTGTGATTGAAGTATCGCCAATGCCTGGTGCATGGGCTCAATAATTGCAGGCGCGATAGACTCGGGATCTCTCTGAAAATACGCAACATCTCCTCCGGCCATAAACGCTCGGCCAACACCACTAATGTGAATTGCCCTGATGGAGGGATCGTTTGCAATTTCATGGGAAATTTGCAAGAACTCAGTGGCCATTTGAACATCAATGGCATTGAGGGAAGCTGGGCGGTTAAAAGCCAGGAATGCTACAGAATCAGCTTTTGTAAAAGCGATTGACTGGTAAAGAAAACCTTCGGTCATAGCAGTAGTTTCTAGAATCGGAATGAACCTTCAGTCTAGCGCTACGACAATATTCAGTCAACGCAAATGTTGATTGTTGATGTAACCAAGTATAAGGCTTTAGGTATTCACTTGGTTTTCATTAGTCCATCAAAGAAAATCTTGCAGAATGCTTCTGCGATCTCGCGCGCGGTCTTCTTGCCATTTGGATCAAACCAACGATGTGTCCAGTTGAACATTCCGAAAAGTCCATTGATTGCAATTCGCAATGGAATATCATCACGGAATACGCCTTGTTCAACACCCTGGGTTATCAAGGTCATCGCTATTTTCTCAAACCGTGCAGTTTGCTTGACCATAAGCTTTGCCCATGGGGAAGAGTCTCGGGAAACGTCGTGCATCAGTTCCTGAATGTAGACATACATGTTGGGGTAGTTTTCGGCGTAAGAAAGCATGAGCACCTCAAGCAACTCTTCTAGTTTTTCTCTTGGGCCTTTGTCTTCAATCCTCAAAATTTGTTCTGCGCGAGTAATGTTGGCATTTAGAATGCCACCGATGGCTTCCCTGAACAATTCATCTTTACTGGCTACGTAGTAATAGATGGTGGCTCTATCGATACCAGCGCCTTTGGCAATATCGCTAAGCGTTGTTGATTTGAATCCTTGTTCCTTGAAGAGCTTTGTGGCTACTTCGACCAGTTCTTCTCTTTTTGCGGTGTAATCAGGATTACCTTCGGTGAGTGCCAGTTTTCTCCGGCGGGCAATGTTGCTTGCGTGTTCCATGAAAATCCGATTAATTTTCTAAGATTTTGAAATCCATCAACTGACCTGCAATGTGCAAGTTTGTTAGAGACACCTTTCATTATTATGGAGCATTGGCAGCGTAAGTGAAAGTGGTTAGGCTAAGTAAATCAACGTGATTTTGCCTTCCGTATAAAAATAGCACCGCCATCGGCGGTGCTCAAATCGAGGGCGTAAAAAACCCTTGGAGCAAGGGAGACACCATCGAGGAGGTTGTGAATTTGAGTGCGGTTATCGGGTAGGTAACCAGGAGACCTCAGTTTTATTGTCAGTTGCGGATTTCTTGTCAAAGTCTACGACTGCTTTGGCCACAACATCACCAATCTGAATCCCGGTGACTGAGGTAAGTCCGCCGTCAACTGTCAAATTCTGACCTGTTATGTGTGTTGAGGCATCGGATACAAAAAACAGGGCGGCTTCCGCTATATCTCTCGGTAAACCAGCTCGTCCTAGTGGAATTACCTCACCAAAGGGTTTTTCTAGCGACTCAACAAACTCTCCGTATTTATTTTGAGGGATGTTACAGGCGGTAGCAATAATTGGAGTAAGGATGAGTCCGGGCGAGACCACGTTGGACCTTATTTTGTGGCGTGCCAATTCATGAGTGGCAGACTTTGCAAGGTGAATGATCCCTGCTTTGGCAACGTCGTATGACAATGCGGACCAGCCGCCTTGAAGTGCAGCAATACTAGAAATAGAAACTATGCTTCCACCGGTATTTTGAGCTATGAATTGTCGAGCAGCATATTTGTGTCCCAAAGACGCTGAACGAAGAAGAACAGCGGTAGTCTTGTCAAATCCCTCTGTAGTCAGTTCTGTCAGTTTGGCTTGATCGCCCAGAGCGCCTGCATTGTTGACTAGGAAGTCAAGATGGCCGAAAGAATCAACACAAAACTGGACCATGTCGCTTATTTGCTGTTCATTGGTAACATCTGTTTTTATGTAACGTACTCGATGTCGACCGTAAGTATCCTCAAGTCGCGAGGTCAGGGGATCAATGTCACCGACGATCACTTTTGCGCCTTCCTGGACAAAAAGGTCTACGATTCCTTCGCCTATTCCTCTTCCGCCGCCGGTTACTATGCCAATTTTTCCTTCAAGACGCACAGCCATTTGATCTCCTTTTGTCGTCAGCCACTTGGTTGGTAGAGACTATTGGAATTATTAGTGCATGTCAACAATGGTGTTGACTGGTTGAGTGGCTTGATGAATAATGGGTTCGCATGGGGTCATATAATGGGATCCATAAAATAACAAATCGTGAGCGATTGACAATAGGTAGGGGACATGAACGGTTGCGTATTAATCGTGGGTACAGGTTGTGGTGGTGTTGAGACCGCATTTGCAATGCGTGCTAACGGCTGGCAAGGTCCGATCGTATTAATTGGGGAGGAAAAAGAAATCCCCTATCATCGACCGCCACTTTCAAAAGCGTACCTTGCTGGTGATGTTTCACCTGAAAGTCTCTATTTGAAATCACCCGCTTTGTTCGAGAAACAGGGGATTGTGCTCAGGCTAGGAGTCAAAGCATTAAGTATTAATCGCGAGGATCGATTGCTTGCTTTGAGCAGTGGTGAGTCCATCAAGTACGACTATGTGGTCCTTGCCACTGGCGGGCAACCGAGACAGATCTCGTTTGATGACGGTTTGCCATATCCTACAAATATCTTGCAGCTCAGGGATAAGTTGTCTTCAGAACGAATCGCCAATCAAATATCCAATAAATCACGTTTGGCAATTATCGGTGGCGGGTACATTGGGTTAGAAGTTGCTGCAACTGCAAGAAAGTTTGGCTGTGAAGTTACGCTAATTGAGGCTGCTAATCGAGTGCTTGAACGGGTCACTGCGCCTGTAGTATCCGAGTTTTATCAGAATCGGCACTCTTCGGAAGGTGTAAACCTACTTTTGGGTACCACAGTCAGGCGATTTATTCGAGATGGATCCGGGCAGATTGTTCGTTCTATCGAGTGTGATAATGGAATGAGCGTTGACGTAGATGCCATTGTGGTTGGTATCGGCTTGATTCCAAGTATCGAACTGGCAGCAGAATCGGGACTGGATTGTGGAAACGGTATTTTAGTCAATGAAGAACTTCGGACCAGCGATCCGCGAATTTTTGCAATTGGCGACTGTGTCAATTTTCCGAGCTCTGTCTATGGAGGTCGTCGCGTACGAATCGAGTCTGTGCCGAACGCATTGGAACATGCCAGGAAGGTATCTGCAGTAATTTGCAGCAAAGTACCGCGTCCTGATGCTGCTCCGTGGTTCTGGTCAGATCAGTATAACTTGAGTTTAAAAATGGTTGGTCTATCGACAGGCTATGACTCGGTTGTAGTGCGTGGCGAAATTTCGGCGAGTAACTTCAGTGTGCTGTATTTGTTAGAAGGGCGTGTGATTGCAGTGGATACCGTAAACAGGGCAAGCGACTTTATTGCTGCGAAAAAAATGGTAGGCAGTTCAAGGGTGTATTCGGTAGCTGAGTTGCAGGATGAATCGTTCAGTCTCAAAGAGTTGGCTGAATCTACAGGAAGTTAAGATTTAAATTGAAAAGAGTCCCTTTTAGGGAACGTGAAAAACCTAATCAACTTGAGAGGAACTGGAGATGCCAATAGCTGTGTATGTTTGCCCGAACGGTGATGTGAAAGAGGTTGAGATCGCTGAGGGCCATAATCTAATGCAAGCCGCTGTTGCAAATGGAATCTACGATATTGTTGGGGATTGTGGAGGTAGTGCAAGTTGTGCAACTTGTCATGTCTATCTGGATACTGACTACGTTAGTAAGGTTGCTCCGCCCAGTGATCGTGAACTAGAAATGCTGGAGGGAGTTTCGGCTGAGCGACGTGAAAATAGCCGCCTAAGCTGTCAACTGACCATGCAAGATGGTTTGGCAGGTATTCGAGTAGTGATCGCTGATACCCAATGGTAGAACTAGGAGGCAGGTGGATATGGAGTCGATTGAAAAAAGAATTCAGAGGCTAGAAGACCGTTTTTCAATTAATGATCTAGTAGCCCAATATTTTATGTCTGTAGACGTAGATGATTATGATGTCGTGGGATCACTTTTCTGTGAAGACAGTGAGTTTTCTGCAGGTGGGTTTCCAGGAGCATGTGGTCGGCAAGAGATTGTAAATTTCTTGAGAGAAAGTCGCAACCACATGGCTGAAACCTTGCATACGGCAAATGCTTTGGTAGTGCATTTCGACTCAGAGAATGTCGCCCACGGCACGCTTAGCGCACATGTTGAGCTTGGGATGGCTGGAGAAACCTACTATGGTGCTGTTCGCTATCTAGACGAGTATGAAAAGTGTGGTGATCATTGGAAATTCAAAAAGCGAGATATGCGGGTAGTTCATGTAGCGCCTTGGTCTGAAGTTGGAAAGTCAATGATTGATGTGAATCGGGTGAAATGGCCAGGAATCGAAGCGTTGCCCTCTGACTATCCTAGAAAAGATCGCTAGTGGGTTGAGTTCCGAGTTCTTCAACTGCCAAAATTTACGAAGTGAACAACATGCAAACTGACCGAATAGAAGATCTGATTGAAGACATCCGCCTGGGCAAGATGGTGGTGTTGGTGGATGACGAGGACAGAGAAAACGAAGGTGATCTCGTGATGGCTGCGCAATGTGTTGAACCTGTACATATAAATTTCATGGCCAAATATGGCAGGGGATTAATATGCATGCCTGCCTCGATGAGGCACTGCGCACAACTAGGTCTGAAGCCAATGGTTCAGGGAAACAAATCCGGATTTGGCACCAAATTCACCACTTCGATTGAGGCCTCGCACGGCGTGACTACTGGCATATCTGCAGCAGACAGGGCACATACAATTCGCGTGGCGTCATCTCCTGATGCCAAAGAAACAGACATCGTGCAACCCGGTCATATTTTTCCCTTGATGGCTGAAGAAGGTGGTGTATTGGTTAGGGCTGGCCATACTGAAGCCTCTTGCGATTTGTCACGAATGGCGGGTTTTGCTGAAGTTGCAGTGATCTGTGAAATCATGAATGACGACGGTACGATGGCACGTCGACCAGAGCTTGAGGAATTTGCAAGACAACACGGCCTTAAACTCGGTACGATTGCGGACTTGATTCAGTATCGTTTGACCAATGAGAGTACTGTTCTTCATTTGGAGGCGATACCTGTCTCCAATGATTACGGTGACTTTGTTCTTCACACCTACCAAGATGTAATCAACGATGATATTCACTTTGCACTGGTCAGGGGTCAGATTGCAGACAATGAGGTCAATTTGGTTCGTGTTCAGCTCGCGCTGACCGCGCGAGACCTTCTTGGGGTTCAAATTGATTCACAAAGTGGTTGGAACGTTCAACGTTGTATGGCCCGAATTGCACAGGAGGGCTCTGGCGTCTTAGTTTTACTCGGTGGTGGTGAAACGAAGGAAGTGTTACTTGATAGCCTTCATGGACTGAAGAATAGGTCTCCAGGCTTACGTTCCGGCAAATCGGGACTACACAACTCCTTTTTGAATATTGGGGTGGGTTCTCAAATACTTCGTCACTTGGGAGTTCGAAAATTGAAACACATGAGCTCTCCAATTAAATACAACGCGATTTCCGGATTTGACCTTGAAATTGTTGAGTATGTGAGTTTTGATGGGCAATGAGCAGCACCCCTCAACTTCAGTTCTGCTAGATACTCTTGTTTCTACAGATATGCCCACTCCCTGGGCCACGTTTAAGCTACTTAGCTTTGATCTTGGTGAGGTTGGTCGGGAACATTTCGCACTTGTACTGGGTGATGTCGCCCATGTAGAGCCTGTTTTGTGCAGAATTCATTCCGAATGTCTCACTGGCGAGGCACTTCACAGCTTGCGTTGCGATTGTGGGCCTCAGCTAGATCTGGCACTTCAGAAAATCGCTGAATCGGGCTGTGGGGTTTTGATTTATCTTCGGCAAGAGGGGCGAGGTATTGGTCTGAGAAATAAGATCAGAGCCTATGCTTTGCAGGATAAAGGGATGGATACTATCGAAGCCAACGAAGCACTTGGATTGGGAGTGGATCTTCGTAATTTTGATGTTGCTGGATTAATGCTCAAGACGCTAGGAGTTGGTACCGTCAAACTGATGACGAACAATCCCGACAAGTTGAGTTGTCTTGCTCAGCACGGGATTGCTATTGCGGAGAGAATTCCTTTAAAAATAGAAGCAAATCCCTTCAATCAAGCATACCTAAGCACCAAGGCTAGAAGGCTTGGGCACTTCCTGAATGATGAAACGTAAAATCAAGGTATGAAGGCGGGCCCTCGATCGAAGGGCTCGCCGAACATATTTACACTTTCCAAACCAACGGCAGGCTGGATACGGAACCTACTACCCCCCCGTGATGGGGAACTGTAGCACCTTCAGGAATCTCAAAATTTGGAATTCTGTTCAAGAATTCTTCAAGGGTGATCATGATTTCCAACCTGGCAATGTGTTGCCCCGCACAAAGATGTACGCCGTGTCCAAAGGTCGTGTGAGTGACTTTTTTTCGGTCGAAGTCCACGTGCATCGGACACTGATTCTCTCTTTCGTCCAGACCGGTCAATAGCTGCGGGAGCAGGATCATATCGCCAGCTTTGAGCAAGACACCATCGACCTCAATGTCATTTTTCACCAGTCGACCATCTGCAACAAGAGAAAATCGTCTCAAAAGTTCTTCTGTAGCTGCAGGAATTTTCTCTGGATGATCAAGTAATTCTTTGCGATGCTTCGGGTTATTGGCCAAGAACTGCATGCTGAAGCTAAGGAAATTTACCACCGTATCCAATCCGCCTACAAGTAGCAATCCGCAAATTCTCAGTGCTTCGTCCAGGGTAAGGTCACGACCACTCACTTTGCCGGTAACGACCTTACTAATCACATCCTTGCCAGGATTTTTCATCCGCTCGATAACAATGGGTTTCAGGTAGGCATAAAGGGCATCGCGCGCCTGCGGGAAAGTCATGCTGCCATCTGGCCGAGTCATCTGGTCAGCCAAGTTTTTTAGCACTGCGGCATCGCTAAACGGTAGGTCCACAAGTTCCAGAAATACGCCGACCGGGAAAGGTTCTGCATAGTCATGAGTGAAGTTGCAAGAACCTTTGTCAGCAAACTTATCAATCAATGAACGAGAAAGTGCACGTATTGAATCCTTGATTTGAGGAACGATATGCGGGCCTACTGCAGCGCTGATCAAGCTGCGATAATGACGGTGTTCTGGTGGGTTCAGTGAGGTAGGAATGAAGTCATATTCGTCACCAACCTCCTTGGGTATGAATGGACACTCGGCTGAAAAGTTTTCATGATCTTCGAAGCCTTGGCGAATATATTTGCCTCTGGTTGCTATCCAATGGCCTCCATTCTTAGGTGTCCAGACAAGATCGGGTAATCCAGATTCCTGAAGTTGTTTCCATGCGCTTTGCAATCCAAGCTTCTCAATACCAGGTGGGTTGTACATATCGAAATCTACAACACGGTCTTCAGGGATGTGTGCGGGAAAGTCTGCGTTTCTTGGCACTTTCAGTACGCTAGCGGTGCTCATATTGGTTCTCCTCTACCATTTATTATTGATAGACATGTAGTTTTCAAGAAAGGCTAGGATCAATGACTGGTTTGATCGCAGTGCCGTTTTTTGCGGCTTCCAATGCTTTGTCAGCATCTTTGATCGCGAATCGATGTGTTACTAGACTCGCCAGACCAAACCTGTCTTGATGGCGTGATGCCAATTCAAGCGCCTGGTGGTAAAACTTGGGTTTGTGGAAACTGGCGCCGGCGATTTTCATATTTTTGGTGCTGAAGTCTCGTGCAGAAATACTCACTTTCCCGATTGCTCCCCACAATCCAAGAATAATGTAACGACCATATGGGCTTGTTAAATCCATGCCTTCTGGAAACGCTGGTAACACGCCGGCTGCCTCAATGACCACATTTGCACCTTGGGGGCCAAGCAGGTCGGCCACCATTCTTTTTCTTTCATCCTGATTATGTTCAGCCAGGGAAATGGTTGCAGTGGCCCCCATTGATTTGGCGACGTTTAGACGTTTTTCACTGTGATCAAGAACTATAATTTCCTTTGCTCCAGCAAGTGAAGCGACCATGACAGAGGCCAGTCCAACTTGGCCAGCACCCTGAACAACGACATTTTCTCCCACTTGAATTGGACCACATTGTGCGATTCCGCCAAGTGCTGTAGGAAGTCCGCAACCCAGTGATGCGACCGCATCAGGGTTGGCTCCATCGGGTAGTTTGAAGAAAGCCAAACCATTGGGTAGCCAAGCATAATCAGCATAGCTTCCCCAATTGGGTTTTTCGGCATGTTCAAAAAACTGGGAATTCTCGCATGGCATTTCGTCAAGTACTGTACAGGCCCTGCAGCGATGACATTGGGCAATAGGAACCCAGTACACCATGTCTCCGGTACGTACTGGAGTGCCCGCGTAATCGGTCTTTACTCCAGCGCCCAATTTCTCGAGTCGGCCTACGCCTTCGTGGCCAAGAATAATGGGGAAGGGCATTTCACCTGCATCTCCCGACACGATGTGAAAGTCGCTTCCACATACACCCCCAACGACTACTTTGACCAGTGCACCGCCTGGTTCGGGGTCGGCAATTGGTACTTCCCAAGTTTCCAACTGATTGGGTTTGACGAGTACTGCTGCTTTTCCGTATAACATCAACCGTCTCCTGAGTTTCTATTTGAATATTTGTTGTGATTTGAAACAGTCCTCAAGACTGAATCTATCGGGTAATCCGAGCTTGGACAGCACTTGTTTTAACCACGGCACAATCGATACATCAATGTGATCATCGAACCACATTGCAGCCTCGTTTTCCCAGTTCAAGGTTATCGAGGTAGATGAACTTTCAAAATGAAATGCATGGATTTCCCACCGGTTTCCATCGTCGCCGATGAGATGGAAAATGACTTGTTTTTTTAGATTCAATTGAGAATCACAAAGACCAGTCTCCTCCTGGATCTCGCTCAGTACTTGAGAGATTGGGGATTCACCAGATGGTAGATAGCCAGTAATGCAATGCCATAAATGTTTGTCGTAACCCACTTTGGCGCTTCGCTTGAAAAGGCTTAGCATGTTCCCGTGAGTAATCGCTGCAGCAACTATGGATTGGGTAGAGATCTTCTTTTTAGTGGCAGTAGCTTGAGCCATGGCGTTTTAGGTGAATGGCGGATCAAAGATCCGCCAATCCACTTTATGCTAGTTTGAGCTTGGGGGCGACTTCAGATGCCAGCCTTCTTAGTGATTCGAAGTATGGTTTTGGATTGTCGATGTTGTCATGGGAGTTCACAACGATTTGTCCCCAACTTCCGGTGGTTTCCGACAACCGCTCCAATTTTCTGATCACAGTTTCAGGTGAGCCGCAAAGCCATACGTGCTCTGCAATCCAATCCATAGTAATTTGACTTGGATCGATGTTAGTACCTGAATCCTCGATAATTCCAGCCCACAAATTGAATTTTTTGTAGATTGGAAATAGGTATTCTTTCCAAGATTCAGCCAAACCGCTGGCTAGTGCTCTGCGTTTAGCTTCAGCATCAGAATCAGCAATAAAAATTTCTCGAGTAACACGGAATCGATTGCGATCAGCTTCGTAACCTTTTGAGGTTGCTGCAGCCTCCCACGTGTCCCAGTGAGATTTCATCACTGCTGCTCCACCGAAGAACGAGATTGGACTAAAGTTCCGTTCACCAGCCCATTTCAGCGAAGAAGAGTTTTTCGTCAATCCAGTGACAGCGATTTCAAGATTTTCCCGTCCACCCCAAGGGCTATTGTCGGCATACAATACGTCGTAACCTGGAAAGTCGTTTGGTCCTGGATACCCAGCTTGAAAATGTTCTGTTTTCTCCTTGAAGGGTTCCCGTTTCCATACCTTCTCCATCAATTCCAGAGCTTCAAACATTCGTCCCTGGCCTTCCCCGATACCGTCAAAGCCATGCAGGATCGCATCTGTGTGGTGTCCACCCGGGGCAACTCCCAAGAAATACCTTCCTTCAAGTACTTGAGACAGCCAACCTACTTGAATCGCTAGCCGTGCGGGGTGGTGATAAGGCAGCAGATGTGCCATTGGGGCGAATCTAATATTTTTTGTCAGTCGTGCTGCGGCACCAATGATAATTTCCGGACAAGGGATATTTTCCCAGGCCAGTGTATAGTGCTCGCCGATCATGAAGTCTGTATATCCTGCTTCATCACAGACCATCGCCAAATCCATTGACCAATCGTACATTTCTCGCGCTGTTCGTGTTGGTCGGTTGTATGGCGTGTGAAAAAAACCTACTTGCATTTTAGTGTCTCCTCATACATCTGCAGGGACAAATGTTGATTGTCTCTGTATGTCTAAGATTGATATAGCCTATGTAAATTGTCAACAGTGCTGTTAACTCTAAACCATGGTTCCGTCTTTGTCTTTTGTAGAGAAATGAGGCGCAACCAAGCGGGCGAACTTCTCAAGTTCATCGTTGTTCTGTTCTGGATCCAAATGGCCTTGTCCAAACATTAGGAATAATTCATTGAACTTCAGTCGATCATGAGCTTTTCCGATGGTGTCAACGATTTCCTCTGCTGAGCCGATCAACACATTGGGCATTTTCTGACCAAATGGAATGAACCACTTGTCCCAGAACCATTTGTGTTCATCCATTAGCGCTTGCGCTTTGCCCTTGTCATCAGTCAACATCAAGAAACCGCCCCAGGCGCAATGATCTTCCTGTGGTACGTTCAGGTCGGCTGCAATTGCAGCTTCAGCGTAGCGATGCCAAACCTTTTCGCAAAAATCGAGGTTATCTGCCAGTACGATTGGTTTGCCACCTTCACGTGCCCAAAAATCGATTGTGCTCAAGCTGGCTGCGAATCCACCATAAATTTTTGGATGGGGGTTTTGGAAACATTTAGGAGCAATACCGATTTGACGAACAATCCCGTCCTCGTCCATGCCTTTGCCGAATTCGCGATATGCCGGATGTCCTGCAGAGCCACCGTTTGGCGGGAATTCCCAATGTTTACCTTTATGGCTAAACACGTCGCTAGCCCATGCCTTTTTGATAATGTGTAGGGACTCTTCGAAAACTTCGCGATTCAGTGTGTCTTGAGCATCTTTTGCCATCGCATTGGTCGGGGCGGTTGATTTAACGCCTCGCAAAGCTGCCATCGAATCAACCCACCTTGGATGGTATCCACGAGTGAAACCAACTGTTAAACGTCCCTGCAGCATGTGATCCAAGGTTGCGATCTCTTCTGCAACTCGCACTGGGTTATGGGTGGGAAGGGTGTATCCCATGATGCCGGCTTTCATTCGCTTGGCATGCATACCCACATACAGACTAAACATCCCAGGATGGTTGTTAATCTCAAAACCTTCAATCTGTAGGTGATGTTCTGGCTGGCAGTACAGGTTATATCCAAGTTCGTCTGCAAGTTGAACATATCCACGTACTTCCTTTAGGAAGCGCTGATACAGCTCTGGGCGCTGGCCTGCCATGCCTTGTTCAAGTTCGTAGCGGCGTCCAATAACGCCAGTTTGCATCAGGTTAAATTTCATGTTCTCTCCTTCTAGCCTAGGTATTCACAAAGAATGCTTCAGGTGAAATAAAATGTCAACACTAATGTTGACTGATTTTAAGGTAATCCTAAAATTCCTATGTAAATCAATCCTGAGGGTTAGTGATTTTATTGCTTGTTCAATATTATTAAATATAGGTGTTGACAATCAACGCAAACGTTGACGACAATAGGCTGCATAAAAAATTTGAGATGTAAGGGTGCGGGGTAACTCGTCCACTTCAGGAGATGCACGGTGAATATTAAATGTGTAGGCGTGATTGGTGCTGGCACCATGGGTAGCGGAATCGCTCAGGTATGTGCACAAGCTGGTTTTAGTGTTGTAATGATTGATGTCTCCACTGAAGCCTTGAACAAAGGGCTGAGTGTGATCAATGGTAGCCTTTCACGGCTGGTCAACAAAGGTTTGATTTCTGACTCGGAGATGTCCGAGTCTCTGGTTAAAGTCCGTGCATCGACCTCATATGATGATTTGCGCAGTTGTGAACTCGTGATTGAGGCCGCGACAGAGAACCTCGATCTTAAGAAGAAAATTCTTAAACAAATTGATCAGTCAACCTCCGCTTCAACAATTCTCGCAACTAACACATCTTCGCTTTCTGTGACGGAGCTGGCCGCTTGCGTTACTCACTCAAGTCGATTCGTTGGGATGCATTTCTTCAATCCCGTTCCCGTAATGAAGTTGGTTGAAGTCATCGTTGGTATGCAAACCTCACAAGAGACTAAACAGATTGCATCTGGTTTCGTCGAACGGATTGGGAAGCAATCAATTGTTGCAAAGAATAGCCCGGGATTCGCAGTAAACAGAATTCTTTGCCCGATGATTAATGAGGCAATTTTTGCCTGTCAGGAAGGCTTGGCTACAGCAAGCGATATTGATGATGGTATGCGCCTCGGTTGTAATCACCCGATTGGTCCTTTGGCATTAGCGGATTTAATTGGCTTGGATACTTTGTTGTCGGTAATGGAGTCTTTTTACCGTGAGTTTGCCGATCCAAAGTACAGGCCTGCGCCCTTACTTCGTGAGATGGTCTTGGCGGGATATTTAGGCAGAAAGAGTGGTCGGGGCTTTTACCAGTACTAAGGCAACTAAAGTACAAATTAACTAAATTTTTTTGGCATAAGTAAACATGACTAAGGTTTATTCATCAGCACAGCTTGCCCTTCAAGGGTTACTTAGTGACGGAATGACGATTGCCTCAGGTGGGTTTGGTCTTTGTGGAATTCCAGAACATTTAATCTTTGCACTGCGGGACAGTGGTGTTAAGAATTTGACGATTGTTGGCAACAATGCTGGCGTTGATGATTTTGGAATGGGGCTTTTGCTCAAGTCCAAGCAGGTTTCAAAAGTTGTCGCGTCTTATGTTGGTGAAAACAAGGAATTTGAGCGCCAAGTACTGTCGGGAGAGCTAGAACTCGAGTTGGTTCCTCAAGGTACATTGGCTGAAAAGTTGAGGGCAGGTGGAGCAGGTATTCCGGGATTTTTCACTAGAACTGGATTTGGCACAGCGCTCACCGAAGGCAAGGATATTCGCAGTTTTAAAGATGGCAAGGAATACGTACTTGAGGAGTCAATTACTGCTGACGTGTCAATTGTAAAAGCCTGGAAGGGTGACACAGAAGGAAACCTTGTATTTCGAAAGACAGCACGAAACTTTAACCCGATGATTGCGACTTGCGGAAAAGTCACTGTCGCTGAAGTTGAAGTGCTTGTCGCGGTCGGTGAACTTGATCCGGATGAAATTCACACGCCTGGAATTTATGTTGACCGAATTGTAAAGGGAGAAAGTTACCAGAAGCGAATTGAATTTCGTACGGTGGCCGGGGCTGGATCGTCCGATAAAGAGTCTCCAATTCGAGTTGTGATGGCCAAGCGTGCAGCAAAAGAGTTGCGAGACGGTTTTAATGTCAACTTGGGAATAGGAATTCCAACATTGGTTGCAAATTTTATCCCTGAGAATATCAGCGTTAAATTGCAATCTGAGAATGGACTTCTTGGAATCGGTCCATTTCCAGAAGATAGCCACGTGGATCCTGATTTGATCAACGCTGGAAAGCAAACTATTACTGCTCTACAGGGCGCAAGCTTTTTCTCCAGTGCAGATTCTTTTGCGATGATCCGAGGTGGTCATATTGATTTGTCTATTTTGGGTGCACTGCAAGTGAGTGACCGAGGGGACATTGCAAACTGGATGGTCCCTGGGAAAATGGTTAAAGGACCTGGCGGTGCTATGGATTTAGTGTCTGGCGTCAGGCGCGTAGTCGTACTGATGGAACATACCGCTAAAGATGGGTCCCCCAAGATTTTACCCTCCTGTACTTTGCCGATTACAGGCAAAAATTGCGTTGATTTGATAATCACTGACCTGTGTGTTTTTAAGGTAGAGCGCGGTTTGGGTCTCAAGTTGATCGAATTGCACCCAGGCGTCACTTTGGAAGAGGTTATTGCGAAAACAGGTGTTGAGTTTTCGAATGCATTGAGTTGACTCGATTTGACTTGATATTTGTGAATTAGTGTTGTCTCCCACCTTGGGTTTATAGCCGTACTAGTGACGGCTATTTTTTTTATGATTTGAGCCATGAGCGACTTGCAATCAAAAGACTTACTACCAAAAAGAATCGTCTGCTTGACGGAAGAAACCACAGAGTGGTTGTACCTGTTAGGGGAGGACTGGCGAATAGTTGGTGTTTCTGGTTTCACTCAAAGGCCAAAAAAAGCTCGCTATGAAAAGCCTCGGGTAAGTACCTTCTTGAATGCCAAAATAGACAAGATTCTTGATCTAAAACCCGATTGGATTGTGGGGTTTTCAGATATGCAGGCCAATATTGCCAATGATCTCATTCGTGAGGGGTTACCAGTCACGATTTATAACCAGCGTAGTTTGGATGAAATTTTCTCAACACTTTATCAGATCGCTGTAACTGTGGGGAAAGGAGATTTGGGTCTTCAAAAGTTAAACGAAATGAGAGAAAGATTGGATGCGATACAAGTTGCTGGTCAACAGTTTTCGCGTCGACCAAGGGTTTATTTTGAAGAATGGGACGAACCTAAAATCAGCGCAATTCGCTGGGTTTCCGAATTGATACAGATAGCTGGTGGTGACAATTGTTTTGAAGCGGAATCAAGAGAAAGTGGTGCGATGAATCGTGTTGTTACTGATGAAGCGGTAATTGCTCGAGATCCAGAAATTGTTGTTGGCTCTTGGTGCGGAAAGAAATTCTTGCCCAGAGTAGTTGCCAATAGGGCTGGTTGGGAACAGATTACCGCTGTAAAAACAAATCAGCTTTATGAAGTTGATTCATTAATAATTCTGCAGCCCGGACCAGCGTCCTTGTTGGAAGGCATCGAAGCTCTTCATCAAATATTCAAGAGCTGGCAAAGCGATCAATGAGTAGTTGAGCGCTCAACTGGGCGCCACTTGAATCCATTATTCCTGTCACCATCAACGTACCCGATACCCGGAAATGGCAAATGCATTCCGGCGACCAATGAATTCTTCTTGGCTGTATATTCGAGAATCGAAATCCTATTCTCGATGGCAGCCGTACGGTCGCTGTCAAATTCAATTGCTATTGTTGGCTTTGCAAACTGGAGACTATGTGAGTGAATAAGATCTCCTAGAATTACGAACGACTTCTTGTTTGAAGTGATTTCAAATGCAGTGTGACCAGGCGTGTGCCCGAAAGCGGGTAGTGGCTTGATATTCATTACCAGTGTACTCTCATAGTCAAATGCTTTAATCAGACCATTTGTTCGGTGGTGTTGAAGTGCTTCTCGAATCATTGACACAAACGGTTTTAGCATGGGTGGTAAAGATTCTGAACTGGATTCACCGAGCCAATACTTGATCTCTTCTTGGTGAACATATATATGAGTCTTGGGAAAAGGGTTGTTCACTCCGATATTGCTGAGACCGCCGATGTGGTCTGGATGGAGGTGGGTGATCAGGATCGAGCTGACACTGGCGGATTTTGTGCCTGATCTTTCTAGATTACAAAGCAGCTTTCCCAGGGACGGACCGAAGAAATTTGCTGTTCCAGTGTCCACGAGAATGTTTTGTTTTTTGTCGCTGATCAAAAAAGCATTAACGGATGTTGGTAGTTTGCCAGTTTTTGAATCGGTCATGGAAATGAGCTTTTCATGGTCCGTAAATTCAAGGCCATTTAACATTTCGATTCCAAGGTCAACTTGGCCGTCGTAGAGTGCTGTAATCGTTAGGTCTCCAAATTTAAACTTATGGTAGCCAACGGCGCGCTCATCGGCGCAAGTTGAAGATAAGCTTGTGTTGGGGTCTTTCCCATAGAGAATATTTGATTGAGTAATCAGCAGTGCGGCAATTAGAACTAATTTTTTCATTGACGAGTATCCTTTTTAGCTGACGATATAGGCTGCACTTCCTGTTGCTATTAGCAGGTCATCTTGATTCGTGAGAGTCATCTGTACTGAAGCGATTCGACCACCAAGCCGCGTCACTAATCCTGTAGCAAAAAATTCTTCACCGATACCCTGTGATAAGAAGTCAACCCGCATATCGATGGTGCCAAGTTGGTTGAATCTTGCGGCAAGCTGTTCCTTTGTGTAGTCGGGGCGATCACTAGAGATCTTCATCATGATTGCCAGTCCGCCTACTGCATCCAGGATTGATGCAATAGCACCGCCGTGAAGACGTTCTCGATGGTGATTGCCCATGAGTTCATGTTTCATCTTTAGCTTTAAGATTGGTTTTTCCGGGTTCAGAGAATGTACCTTGATTCCCATAACTTTGTTGAATGGAATTCTCTCTTCAAAAGAATCTGTCAACAAGGATTCGAACTCGACCTGATCCTTTTCGGATCGCGCTGGGTGCTCTGTGTATTTAGTCATATGGATAACTATGCTAGGAGTCCTGTAACAAGATATGCAGTGATACCCGACATGAGAACGACCAAAATATTCTTGGTGCATGCAGAGGCAGCAAGCGCAAAAATCGCACCGATCAAATCCGGATCAGCAAGTAAGGCTGATGTGCTTACTGTACCTAAGTTCAGAGGTGGAAGATCTTGAAAGATACTCATACTGACCAGGGCTATTATCAGCGCGGGAGGCGCGAAGCGAAGGCTTCTCAAAAAGGATTCTGACAAGGGTACCCACTGTCCTAGTAAGATAAAAAATGATCTTGCGAACAAAGTGAGTGCGGTGAGTAGAGCTATCGTTGCCCAATTCAAAGTTTTCCCCTTGTATTTCTTTCAATAAAGTTCCCTGCCGCAACAGCAAAGAGTATGGCTAACAGTAGATTGAGTTTGAGTGGTAACTGAGCTGCCCCCAACACAATTGGAATTGCAAGTATCGAAACCAGAAGGGATGTTTTATCAGTGACAACTGGTCTAATCAGTGCGATTAGAACTAAGGTAGATGCAAAGCTGAGATCGATATTTTTGGGCAAGTATTCAGCAACCAATATTCCAGCAATTGATGATGTTTGCCAGTAAATCCAAACTGAGACTGCGATACCCAGAAAATAAGGCGCAGCCTCGGTGTTGTTTCCAGGGATTGGAAATTTTTTAAGGTACGGGGCATAAAGAATATCGCCTGATAGGCTTGCCATAATGAAGCGTTTTTTCAGCGGCTGATGTTTGAAATGGCCTTGGATTGTTGCACTGTAAATCATTAGTCTGAGATTAAGAATGATGGCGGTAAATGCGATCATCCAAATTGGTGTTCGATTGTCGATAAGTGCGAGACTTGCTATTTGTACCGAGCCAGCGTAGACAAACAAGCTCATCCCCAAAGCCTCATCAACTGTGAGTGAAGAGTTGGCCATGGCTATTCCAGTAATGACACCCCAGACGAGCACTGGGATGGCGAACGGGTTCATACAACGAACTCCGTCCATGAAGATCTCAGACTGACTTCTGCTGTTCCTGTTGGTGCTTGTCAGGAGTGAGTCTTCGTTATCTGTCATGTGGGGCGCTAGAAGCCAAGGAAATCTATTTAAGCTTGAATTTAAGTCAAATTTGCCGATTGGTCAACAGTGATGTTGATAGTTGGGTTTGTTATTTTCCTGGGCTTTCTAGTCGAGGTGGCCTGACTGGCCCTTGTTTTCCAAGGCACTTTTCATCCTAACAATATGTGCAATAAGAAATGTGCAACGCCAAAGATTCAATTCACTGAGGGATTACGTTAAGAAGTCATTCTTCATATTTTTGATCGCCTCTCTTGGTTGAATGCTTTAAACCCCACTATGTGGGGTTTTTTTTTACTGTAAGAATGAATCGCCCCTATAGAACTGTACGCAATCCAAACCACCACAACTAATCATTGAGTGATTTGTATTCTGAAATCCATTAGCAAATTTTTTGAGCGATCATACGACCATGTTCGATTTGAATTTCGAGTGAAATTTCGCTAGAGGTAAAACGGCTAGGAGATATCATGAGTTCTTTGTCCCTAAATTGAATTAAATATTCGGGAATGAAAACCGATATGTTTTTTCCCTCATTTTTAGAGAAGCCTGTTATCGCGTATCCATTGCTTGAAATTCTCAATGAGTTAACTTTAACGTTGTCAGTTTGAGGTGGTATCTGTAGTTCTTTTTCTTGTATCTTTTCTTTCAGCTCAGCCGTTGGGTACAGACGACAAGTTTGCACTCCACCAGCGGGGTTTGGTACCTCAAGACCCTTCAAAAAAATATGTGATTTGGCATTCTCTAAGACTTCTTCAGCCATGTCTTTTAGCGAGTTTGTATCTTGATGTGAATCTTTAAATCCACAAATGATGTAGTCTTCGAGGCTACCGATGCGCAAGCCCAGTGCTTGGTGTCTTTGTCTTGGCATTGCTTTCTTTTGCAGGTTGATTCTTAGTTCTTTAAAGATTTCTAAAACCGCAGTGGTCGGATCCGCTCCCGTTGGGCTGTACCAAGCGTATGACATTTGTCTCACTTCCATCCCTGTTATTTCAGTCAGTTGCTGTAAGTTCTCAAGAGTTTTTTTCACTTCGATTGTTCGTATTAAAAACTGCTTTTCACGAGTGAAAGGTGTCCATAAATCTGTGATCGCATCGCTTGTTTCATCAATCTGATGAATGAAATTCACACCTGTTAAAGTTCTCCAATAATTAGAATTGAAGAAAATCCTTCTGTCTTTATTTGAAAATTTTTGCTTTCCACGGATCCAAAAGCGGGGATCGAGACTCAAGAACTTTTTCAAGAAATTTTCAAATTTAATCTGTATCAAAGGGCTGAGGAAGTTGTTCTCCTCAAGGATAGGGGAAATGTCATTATTTGCAGTGATTTCAACATCAGTAGCCCTCATACACCTTGCCACCAACAATTTCAGTACCTGTTCACGATGTGCCAGTGATAATGCTTTTTCCTCTGCATCCTGTGGTGGTGAAGGCTCGTTGATTTTGATTGTTTTAAATGCACTGTCATTTGCAATTGGATCGTCATTCGAAATTAATTTGAAATGATAGCTCTCGATATCCCTGAAGCCTCTGTGATAGTAGGTCTGGAGTATCGTGTTTGAAGAGCCATGCCCAAGTTTTCGGCTCAAGGCGAAAAGAGTTGTTTTGCCTCTACCCTTCGGAGTTGTTGTTGCGTATACATATTGAGTTTGATTACTGTTGACTTCATTTGCACCTAAAACTGCTGTAGCTAGTTGTGTTGCAAAGGTGTGTCGAAGGGAGTGTATGCTCAGGTCCTCTCGTTCCTCTTTAAGAACGCTTCTCAGGTGCGCTACGTTGTTTGATATTGTTTCTCGTTTAAATAAAAATCGCTCTTTTGATTCTGATTGTGACTCTTTTAATGTGATTAAAAGGTTGCGCTCTATTGACGAAAGTGGTGTGCAGGGGCTTACAGTTCTATTGCTATTACAAGTCTTTGTTCTCCAGTACCGATTGCTGCGAATCTCAATGCGTATTGTAGTGCTCAACATTTCTAGCGCATGTGTTCTGAGATTTATAATCTCGCCGATGCGCATACCAAATTTGCGAGCAAGAATTAGGATTGCTGCGCAATCGGCGCTTGATTGATTCACTAGTTTATTAAGGCAGTTTTCATATTCGATATCTTTAATCACAGTTGAGCGGATTCGAATTGATGATTCCATCCGGGGTACATGCACGTTTGCGAGATCCGGATTAACGTTTAGGCTTGTGAAACTCTGAATCTGTCTTGCATCATCATCCCACCTCTCCACAACTTCAGCCCTCTCGCTCAGGTAAAGTTGGATTGTTTCCTCGATACATTCTAGATCCCCCGCTTTTAAGTCGCTTTCTATCGAGGTTGAAGTTATAAAATTTGAAATTCGCTGAAGGTAGTCTTCGATTGTGCTGTCGGCGAGCGTTTCACGTCTGTTGGTAGTTCTTTTGAGCACTGAAATTACGTAGTTGCGAAGATACGTTATTGCGCTATCCTCGTTATTTTTGAATTCGGGACATAGTGAATAGCCGGCCATGAGTTCAGTAGTGAAATGCAAGACGACTTTTGCCGCTGGATCACCGAAGAGCTTCAGTTCGTTTAATTGCAGTTTTTTTTAAGGAGATTGTTATGCCTGTAGTTCGAGTTAGTTGGTTTGAAGGTAAAGATGCAAAAGCAAAAAAGGCTGTAGCTGCAGAGATTACCGAGAGTATTGTCAAAAATACCGGGACAAACCCAGAATATATTTACGTGATTTTTGAGGATATCGCGCCATCTAACTGGGCGGGTAGTGGCAAATTGTTTGGGGAGGAGTCTCAAACCTCGCCAAATCCTTAATAGCTGGCGTGGGGTGGACCGCATGGGTTGATGTGCCGACTTGGTGAATGAGGGAATATGGCAATGATTGGGGAGAGAGGGGTGTCACGAGTTGTGCGTCGTAAACCCAATCCTGGTTGTGAAGAAGCTTACGAAAATTTGCTTAAAGGAATGCTTGAAGCTTCAAGCAAATTCCCAGGTTACCTTTCAGCTACTGTCTTGCCGCCTCATGCAGAACACAGTAAAAACGAATATCTGATTATTCAGCGGTTTGCTACGCAGGATGATCTTGATCGTTGGGACGGTTCTGCTGAAAGGGAGTTATGGCATCAAAGAATCCAGGTTGTTTCAGAACAAAACGCAGTCTATTTCCAGGTTGGAGGGCTAGAAGTATGGTTCCCCTCTAGTCCGGTCAATACGTCTTCATTGCCACCCAAATGGAAGATGACCGTAGTGAGCTGGTTTGGTATTTTTCCCACTGCAGCTATCTGTATTGCCGTCTTTGGTCCACTGTTAGAATCGTGGCCTTTTTTGACGAGAATGGCGCTGATTACAGCAGTCGTGGCATTTTTAATGTCTTATGTGGTGATGCCCCGGATTTCGGTCTGGATGCGGTGGTGGCTTAAGAAATAACTAGGCGATAGCCGAGCGATTGCCTTGTTTTGACCCACAGCCAATACGTTGCTATTCGTCTTGCTCGGGCTTGATGTATGGAATGCCTTCTGCACGATACAGGCTGTACACCACATTCATGAATGATTTGATTGTTTCCGATTGATCATAAATCCGGGTACTCATGATCACTGGTGAGTACAAGTCGACCTCATCGAGTAGCTTATACACGATATCAGCACGTTTCATTCCCATCACGCTTTTGGGTACGATCGATACACCAACACCAGCGGCCACCAATAGCAATGCCACCTGAAGATCACGGGCTTCTTGAAGCCTGAAAATTTTCAATCCCCGATCGTTAAATGCATCAAGTACTTGATCTGCAAAGCTGGGGCGAGGTGTTTTGGGGAATACAACGACTATGTCCTGAAGCAAATCTACCAATTTGATTTTGCTACCACTATGTGCAAGTTTGTGTCCCATGGGAAGGGCAACAACAAGCTCTTCATTGCGCAAAACAGTTCGTTTCACTTTCGGATCTTCTCGGCGAATACGGCCAATTCCGACGTCAATCACACCATCTTTCAAAGCTTGAATTTGTTCCATGGTCGTCATTTCATGCAGGCTGACTTCTAAACCGGGGTTGGCTGCTTTGAATCGCCTAACCACCTCCGGAAGCAAACCGAAAAGTGTGGAGCCGACGAAACCCAGCGAAAACTTTTCTTCAATTTTCCCTAGCCGTTTTGTCATGCTGACCAGCTCGCCGGCCTGGGCGAGTAAGCGCACTGCATGCTCGTAAAAAAACTGACCTGCCTCGGTCAGTTCAAGTGGACGTGAATCCCTTTCAATCAATTGGGTCTCCAGCAATTCTTCCAATTGTTGGATTTGTCGGCTCAGTGGTGGCTGAGCCATGTGCAGCCTTTCTGCCGCCTTGGTGAAGTTACGTTCCTCGGCCACAGCCAAGAAATAACGAATGTGTCGAATTTCTATATTCATACCCGTGGGGTATCGAAAAGATACCAATTCAGTGTTGGACACACCAATCTTAGCACTTTTATCCTAGTTTCATTGTTGAACTTTAAACCTCTCCATACCGAATGAATATGATTGAACGCATCCAGGTCTACGTGTTGGACATTCCAACCATACGCCCCCACCAACTGTCTGTTGCCACCATGAAGGCTCAAACATTGGTGTTGGTTAAGTTGACCTGTGCGGATGGCATTGTAGGTTGGGGTGAAGCCACGACCATTGGTGGTTTGAAGTACGGCGACGAGAGCCCTGAGAGTATTGCGATCAATATCGAACAGCACCTAGGTCCTTTGTTGATTGGGATGAACTCACGCAATGTTCGTCAGTGCATGAGCAAGCTTCAGCAGTCTGTACGCGGGAATCGTTTCGCAAAATGTGCGTTAGAAACTGCGATGCTGGATGCGCAGGCACAGCGATTGGGTATTCCGCTTCATGAGTTGTTGGGCGGAGCTCAGACACATGCCTTACCCGTTGCTTGGACTCTGGCCAGCGGTGACACAGACACTGATATCGCTGAGGCCAAGGCGATGCTTGCGGCGAAGCGTCACAAGATTTTCAAGTTGAAAATTGGCGTTCACGAAGTGAAGCGAGATGTGGCTCATGTTTTGGCGATTAAGTCCTCTCTGGGCGATCAGGCGAGTGTACGGGTAGACGTGAATCAAGCGTGGGATGAGCCAACGGCCAATTACGCAATTTCTCGATTGATTGATGGTGGTGTGGACTTGATTGAACAGCCATTGCCCATTGCGAATGTCGCGGGTATGGCGCGTTTAACTCGACGCTTCTCCGTTCCCATGATGGCTGATGAGGCCCTCATGGGCCCGCATGATGCCTTGCGTTTTTGTAACCAAGCCGCAGCCTACGTTTTCTCAATCAAAATCGCGCAAAACGGTGGTTTGCAACAGGCCCGTTTAGTCGCTGATTTGGCAGATCTTTATGGTGTGTCGCTTTATGGCGGGACGATGCTCGAGGGCCCTGTGGGGACGATCGCATCAGCACATCTTTTTTCTACATTCGATGCGTTGCAATTTGGTACCGAATTGTTTGGACCACTTTTGTTATCCGATTCGATTCTGAAAACACCGCTTCGTTACGAGGATTTTTGCCTGCATTTGCCAACAGGCACAGGTTTGGGACTGGACCTTGATCTAGAGAAGATTGAGTCCATGAATAGAAAGCCGCTGAATTAACAGCGTGCCAAAAGAGGAGGAAGACCATGTTGTTCCACGTCAAGATGACTGTGAACTTGCCGCAGTCGATGCCCGCCGAGCAGGCGGATGAGTTGAAACGTACCGAGAAGGCTCGCGCGCAGTCGTTGCAGAAAGAGGGCAAGTGGCGGCACCTGTGGAGGATTGCAGGACAGTACGCCAACTTTAGCGTTTTCGATGTAAGCGACATTGATGAGTTGCACAGTCTGATTTCGACGTTGCCGCTCTTTCCCTACATGCAGATTGAGATTAACCCGTTGGTTCGTCATCCCTCATCAGTGTGGGAAGACGACCGCTAAAAAAGCGGTTTCTTACTTTTAAAAATCCAAAGGAGATTGTGATGAAACATAAAGACATTGAACAACTGGCCAAAAACTACATTGTTGATACTGCGGAAGGCCCCGTAAATAAGCGAGTACAGGAAATCACCCTGCGTTTGCTTACCGATTTGATGAAAGCAATTGAGGACCTGGACATTAGCCAGTCTGAATTCTGGACTGGTGTGGATTACTTTGCCAAAACTGGTGCCGTGGGTGAAATGGCTTTGTTGATCCCTGGCTTGGGATTGGAGCGATTTCTCGACATTCGTGCCGACGAGGCGGATGAGCGAGCAGGATTGCTGAGCGGGACACCTAGAACCATTGAAGGCCCCCTTTATGTAGCTGGCGCACCGGTATGTGAAGGTTTTGCACGTTTGGACGATGGTACCGAAGAGGCTGAGGGTGAAATTCTATTTATGGATGGCACGGTGTTTGATCACAATGGAAAACCTGTACCCAATGCAACTGTAGAAGTTTGGCACGCCAATTTGAAAGGCGGTTATTCATTTTTCGACACGACCCAGAGCGAATTTAATCTGCGCCGCACTCTAATCGCCGATGATCAGGGTAGATATAGTTTCCGCAGTATCGTTCCAAGTGGTTACTCATGCCCACCCAATGGTCAAACCCAGAAGTTGCTTGATCAATTGGGTCGACATGGCCACCGTCCTGCCCACATTCATTTTTTTGTGAGCGCAGAAGGGCACGCCAAGCTTACTACCCAAATCAATATTGATGGTGATCCTTACTTGTGGGATGACTTCGCCTTTGCCAGTCGTGAAGGCCTAATACCGGCAATTAACAAGATTACTGATCCGGCTGAGATCCAAAAGCGTGGCTTGGATCGTCCATTCTCATCAATTCATTTTGATTTCCAGTTGCGCCCCGCTGAGGCTGCTGTGACTGCTGAAGTTGAGCGTCCTCGCCGCGCGGCTTGAGTAAAAGAATCAAAAGGAGTGAGCAATGATTCCAATATTTGAGCAAAAGCCAGGTGCACTGAATTCGATTGATGATTTTTTGGTCGAAGACGAAGAGCGTGGTGACTATCGTGTGCACCGAAGTGCATTTACCGACGAGCGATTGTTTGAGCTCGAGATGAAGACAATCTTTGAAGGAAATTGGATTTACCTGGCACATGAAAGCCAGATCCCGAACGTCAATGATTTTTTCACGACTCACATGGGTCGCCAGCCCGTGTTCATTGCGCGTAATCGTCAGGGTGAACTTAATGCGTTTGTGAATGCCTGTAGTCATCGTGGCGCGCAATTGTGTCGAACTAAAAAAGGCAATCGTGCTACTTACACCTGCCCGTTCCACGGATGGACTTTTAACAATAGCGGCAAGTTGTTGAAGGTGAAAGATCCCGATGAAGCTGGATATCCTGACTGCTTCAACAAGGAAGGCTCCCATGACTTGACCAAGGTAGCTCGCTTTGAAAGCTACCGTGGTTTCCTGTTCGGCAGTTTGAATGCCGATGTACAAAGTCTGAGTGATTTTCTTGGTGAGTCCAAAAAGATTATTGACATGATTGTTGATCAATCCGAGGAAGGGCTCGAAGTACTTCGGGGTTCGTCGACATATACCTTCAATGGCAACTGGAAGTTACAGGCTGAGAACGGCGCAGACGGTTATCACGTCAGTTCTGTTCATTGGAACTATGCAGCAACCACCAATGCCCGTAAGCAACGTAACGCTGGCGAGGATCAAATTCGCGCAATGGATGCCGGTTCCTGGGGCCGGCAAGGAGGGGGGTTCTACTCCTTCGAAAACGGACATTTGCTGTTGTGGACCAAATGGGGCAATCCACAAGATAGGCCCAACTACAGCAAACATGGTCAATACGTCGAGAAGTTTGGTAAGCCCACAGCCGATTGGATGATTGAGAACAGTCGAAATCTGTGCCTTTATCCAAACGTTTATTTGATGGACCAATTCAGTTCGCAGATTCGTGTGTTGCGCCCACTCTCGGTTAACAAAACTGAAGTGACAATCTATTGCATTGCACCGAAAGGTGAGTCGCCCGAGGCTCGTGCGCACCGTATTCGCCAGTATGAAGACTTCTTCAATGTGAGCGGCATGGCTACACCCGACGATCTGGAGGAGTTCCGTTCATGCCAAGAGGGCTACAACGGGATTGCTTCAGAGTGGAACGACATGTGTCGAGGCGCTAAGCACTGGGTCAAGGGTGCGAATGAAGAGGCTCAGAAAATCGGATTGAAGCCGATCTTGAGTGGTACTCGAACAGAGGACGAAGGTTTGTACCCCATTCAACACGGTTACTGGCGTGACGTGATGAAAAATGCGATTGAAGGGGGTAAGTAATCATGATAACCAGAGAACAGGTCGAAAACTTTCTCTTCAAAGAGAGTCGCTTACTTGATGAGCAGCTATGGGATGAGTGGCTAGATTGCTATGACACGTCTGCTCGTTTCTGGATGCCTTCTTGGGATGATGACGGCGAGTTGATCAGTGATCCGCAGAGGGAAATCTCCTTAATTTACTACCCTGATCGCAAAGGGCTGGAAGACAGGGTGTTTCGTATCAAAACTGAGCGGTCCTCGGCAACAAGCCCTATCGCACGAACCTCCCACAACATCAGTAACGTGGAGATTCTTGAGCAAAAAGGACCACGCTGTTCGGTGCGTTTCAACTGGCACACCTTGAGTCATCGTCACAAGCAGGATTTTTCCCATTACGGCTATTGTAAATACGACATCGACTTTTCCGGTGAGAAACCGAGAATTATGGACAAGTACATCGTTCTCAGAAACGACTACATCCATCAAGTGATCGATATCTATAACGTTTAGATCACAGCAATAAGAAGCAGGAGACCAGAATCATGAACTATCAAGTTGCGCTTCAATTCGAAGACGGCGTGACTCGCATCATCGAGTGTGCACCGGGAGAAAAATTGTCTGATGCTGCTTATCGACAGCAAGTCAATATTCCTCTCGATTGCCGTGACGGTGCGTGCGGAACATGCCGTGGGCATTGTGAATCGGGTGTATACGATATGCCCGAGTCCAGTTACATCGAAGATGCACTTACCCCTGAAGAAGCAGTACAGGGATACGTGTTGGCTTGTCAGATGAAACCGAAGAGCAATTGCGTAGTTCAGGTTCCTGCTTCATCTGCGGTTTGCAAAGCTGCTGCGGGTCAATTTAAAACGCGTATTAAATCGGTCAATATGCTCTCGCCTTCAACCATTGAGTTCACGCTTGATTTGGAGGGAAATAAGCCGCTGGACTTTTTGCCAGGTCAATATGCCAAAGTCAATATTCCGGGAACTTCGCTGAGCCGAGCTTATTCATTCAGTTCAGTATCAGGTACTAATCGGGCAAGTTTTGTGGTTCGAAATGTGCCGCAAGGAAAGATGAGTGAATACCTGACCGCGCAGGCGAAGCCCAGCGATGAGGTGTTGTTTGAGGCACCATTTGGTAGTTTTTACCTACGTCCAATTTCAAGGCCAACCTTGTTTCTTGCAGGGGGGACGGGCATCGCCCCATTCCTTTCCATGTTGGGTACCTTGACTCCTGAAACACTGACTCACCCACTTCTATTGGTATATGGCGTTACTCGGGATGAGGATCTGGTAGGGCTTGAGGCATTGGAGGAAGCGGCACATCGACTGCCTATGTTTGACTTCAAGTTCTGTATTTTGGATACACAACGCGATGATGTTTTAAAAGGTTATGTGACTCAGCACGTCGACCAAAATTGGTTGAATGGTAACGAATACGATACCTATTTATGTGGCCCTGTCGCGATGGTTGACGCGGTGCGCAAGTGGCAGGAAGAATCCGCATTGGGTTGTAAGAACTTCTACTTTGAGAAGTTTTCCGCCAGCAGTGAGGTCTAAGTGATGACTAATCCACGTTTCTTAAACAAGGTGTGTGTTGTCACTGGAGCCGCACAGGGTATTGGTCGAGGAGTGGCCTTGGCTTTGGCTCAGGAAGGTGCCCGTTTGGTGTTGGCAGACTACTCTGAGTTGGTGCACGAGGTGGCCAACGAAGTTCGTCTGGAAGGAGTGGAGTGTATTGTTGTGCAGTCTGATTTGGAGACATATGCAGGAGCGACAGCGCTTGCGCACGCGTGTCACAGTGCATTCGATCGATGCGATGTATTAGTCAACAATGTAGGCGGAACAATTTGGGCCAAGCCTTATCAGCATTATGAAGAAGCTGAAATTGAGAAAGAGGTTCGTCGGTCTTTGTTTCCGACCCTTTGGTGTTGTCGCGCATTTCTTCCAGGCATGATTGACAGAAAAAAAGGTGCAATCGTCAACCTGTCATCGATTGCCACCCGAGGCATTCACCGCGTGCCATATTCTGCAAGCAAGGGTGGAGTGAATGCATTGACCGCGAGCCTTGCTTTTGAGCACGCGCAAGATGGCATTCGAGTAAATGCCGTAGCCACAGGCGGCACTGAGGCACCACCAAGAAAAATACCTCGCAATCCCAAACCCTTAAGCGAGGAAGAAAAGGTTTGGTATCAAGGCATTGTGGATCAAACCATTCAAAGTAGCTGGATGCACCGATACGGCAGCATTGATGAGCAGGTTCGTGCCATTCTGTTTCTGGCCTCAGAGGAGGCGAGCTACATTACCGGCACGGTATTGCCGGTAGGTGGCGGTGATCAAGGGTGAGTAGGATGAACGCGCAGGTAATCAGCCGAAGCGACTTCTCCTTCACTGCGATTGCAGCAGGATTCCTGGCGGTACTCGTTTCCTACACGGGACCGATGACCATTTATTACCAAGCTTGGCAAAGTTCTGGGCTGCCCACCGAGCACTTTTCGAGCTGGTTGTGGGCTGTATCCATATCAGCTTGTGTGTCTGGTATCTACCTCAGCCTTCGATACAAAACGCCAATTATTACTGCCTGGTCAGCGCCTGGTGCGGCACTGCTCATCGGATTGATGCCAGGCATCAGCATGGCTGAGGTAGTTGGCGCTTATTTGGCGGTGGCTTTGGCATTGATCGTTATCGGCGCAAGTGGTGTGTTCGACAAACTGTTGGCGGCAATTCCAAAATCAATCGCCTGCGGCATGATGGCAGGCATCTTGATTCAGTTCGGCTTGAAAGCCTTTATTGCAATTGAATCTGCACCAACGCTGGCAGTTAGCCTCATCGTTTTGTATCTGATCTTAAAAGCCTTCTTACCCAGGTACGCACTTGTGGTGTTATTTGTGGTTGGTGTGGGATTGGCCAAATTATTGGGGCTTACCCATCTTGATCAATTACATTTCGAATGGACTGTACCTGTTATTTACATGCCCGAATTTAGTCTGAGTAGTTTACTGAGCTTTGGCATCCCCCTGCTTTTAACCAGTTTGACCGGCCAGTTCTTGCCCGGAATGGCAATTTTACGGAAAGACGGTTACGGCGTGTCAGCAGATCCAATATTGAAAGTCACCGGTCTGCTTTCTGTATTTGTTGCATTTGTTGGTGGCATTACGACAGTCATTGCAGCCATCACTGCAGCGCTTTGTACTGGCAAGGATGCTCATCCGGATTCACAGAAAAGATATGTTGCTGGCGTTGCGAATGGCTTGTTCTACGGCCTGGGCGCCGCCATGGCTGGTTCAGTGGCCATGCTATTTACCGCATTACCTGTTGCCTTAATTGCCGTTATCGCCGGGCTCGGCCTGATAGGTGCGATTGCGAGCAACACCGAAGGTATTTTTCAAAGTCAGCAGGGTAGTGAGGCTGGCTTAATCACACTTTTAGTCACCGCATCTGGACTGAATTTTCTAAGTATTGGCTCCGCGTTTTGGGGGGTAGTACTTGGCTTGTTGGCTTATCACTTATTTAAGCAACCACTTCGACTCACAAACTAGAAATCGACTAATCGATTCAGCTCTGAAGGAGAGAAGACATGCACGCTGTACAGGAGCGTATGAGAGAGATCAACCCGAAGGACTTGATTGCAGGTCTGGAGAAAGGTCTGAAAATTATCGAGGCATTTGACGACATGAGTCAGCGCCTCAGTCCGTCTACTGCGGCCCGTCGAACTGGCTTGCATCGAAGTGCAGCACGGCGACATTTGCTGACCCTCGAGCATCTCGGATACTTGGAAAGTGATGGACACATGTTTTGGCTAACCCCCCGTGTGTTGCGTTTGGGATGGTCTTATGTCGAGTCCGCGAAAGTCCCCAGGATTGTTCAGCCATTTTTGGTCCGAATCAGTCAAGCCCTATCCGCAGAGTCCTATTTCTCGGTATTGGATGGTGACGATCTTGTGGTTGTTGGACGAAGTGGATACATGCAGGAACACAACAGCCATGTGATGCTGGGTTCCCGTGTGTCTCCAAGGTTGCACAGTGCGGGTTTAATGTTGATGTCCACCTTGTCTGATGATCGGATCGAAGAGTGGCTGAACAACGATGGACCCTACTACGCCTTGACCCCATTCACTTACACAAATCCTGACGATATCCGTCGCAAGATCTCGGATATTCGATTACATGGACATTGCCTGCTTGAGCAACAAATCGAGACTGGTACACGTAGTGTTTCAGTGCTGGTAAGAAACCGAGAGTCAATGATTGTGGGTGCGCTGAGCATCACAGTGAAAATTGGTACGCAGGACGTCTATGAGACACGCCAGCAAGTGGTACCAGTTCTCAATAGTGCAGCAGCACTGATACAGGCTGTTTTGTAACCTTTTTGCCCTCCGGTTCTTGCGAACCGTTTTGGGCTGATTCAGTGATGGAGTCAGCCCAGCCTTTCTTTTCAAGGTAGACAATATGATAGACAAAACCAGCCTGAGCATTGAGCAGGCAATATCAACGGTGAAGGATGGTTCAACCATCATGATCGGTGGCTTTGGAACCGCAGGGCAACCTGCTGAATTGATTGATGCACTGATTGCGCATGGTGCTCGAGATTTGACCATTGTCAGTAACAACGCAGGCAATGGCGACATCGGACTTGCGCTGCTGATTAAAGAAAAAAGAGTACGGAAAATGATTTGCTCTTTTCCCCGGCAGCACGATTCCTGGCATTTCGATGCGTTGTATCGCGAAAAGGGAATCGAGCTAGAGTTGGTTCCGCAGGGCAATCTCGCTATTCGTATCCAGGCTGCTGGAGCCGGCTTGGGCGGTGTGTTTACTCCCACGGGCTACGGAACCATATTGGCTGATGGCAAAGAGACTAGAGAAATTGATGGCAAGAACTATGTGTTTGAACTACCAATTCGAGCTGATATCGCTTTAATCAAAGCGCTTAAAGGGGACCGCTGGGGCAATCTGGTTTACAGAAAATCAGCCAGAAATTTCGGTCCAATCATGTCCATGGCTGCGGCTACAACAATTGCCCAGGTCAAGGAAATAGTGCCATTGGGCGAACTTGATCCTGAGCATGTAATTACCCCGGGCATCTTTGTTCAACACGTGATCTGCGCAGGAGTTTAATTATGACTATTCAACCTTTGAGTCGCGATCAGATTGCGCAGCGTGTGGCACTTGATATTGAGGAAGGTGCGTATGTAAATCTTGGTATCGGGTTGCCTACTCGAATCGCCAATTTTCTTGCACCAGGCAAGGAAATTTTCCTGCACAGCGAGAATGGAATTCTGGGAATGGGGCCAGCCCCAGAGGCCGGGGAAGAAGACGATGAACTCATCAACGCTGGCAAAGAACATGTGACCTTGCTGACAGGCGGATGCTTCTTTCATCACGGAGACAGTTTTGCGATGATGAGAGGCGGACATATTGACGTATGCGTTTTGGGCGCGTTTCAGGTGGCGGCCAATGGTGATTTGGCCAACTGGCATACAGGTGCTCCAGATGCGATTCCAGCGGTCGGCGGTGCCATGGATTTGGCTGTAGGTGCGAAGAAGGTATTCGTGACCATGGAGCACAACACAAAGAAGGGTGAGCCCAAGATTGTCGAACGCTGCACCTATCCACTTACCGGTTTGGCATGCGTAGATCGGATTTATACAGATCTTGCAGTGATCGACGTAACACCCAGAGGTTTGGTTGTGTTGGAGATGGCTCCAGGAATTGACATTCAAACTTTGCAGAATCGCACTGAAGCGCCACTGCATTACAACATTTAAGTCGGGTGGGAAACATGACAAAGTCGATAGTAGATGCCTTCATCATTGATGCAATCAGAACACCTTTTGGTCGTTATGCTGGGGCACTGAGTTCTGTTCGCCCTGACGATCTTGGTGCGGTTCCGTTGAAGGCGTTGTTGGCGAGAAATCCACAACTCAATCCTGAGTTGATTGATGATGTGATCTACGGTTGTGCGAACCAGGCCGGTGAGGACAACCGCAATGTTGGGCGAATGAGTTTATTGCTCGCTAGATTTCCACACACCGTACCAGGTACAACCGTTAACCGCCTGTGTGGCTCAAGTCTCGATGCGATTTCACTTGCATCTCGTTCTATAAAAAGCGGTGAGGCATCAATCATGATCGCCGGCGGTGTGGAAAGTATGAGTCGAGCACCCTTTGTGATGGGAAAAGCTGAGAGTGCATTTTCACGAAGTGCCAATGTTGAGGACACAACCATTGGATGGCGTTTTGTCAATAAGGCAATGAAGAATTTGCATGGTACCCATTCCATGCCTGAAACGGCAGAAAATGTGGCCGAGGATTTTAGAATTGCCAGATCGGATCAGGATCTTTTTGCATTGCGTAGTCAACAGAAAGCTTCAAAAGCGATTTCAAGTGGTCGCCTAGCTCAGGAGATTGTGCCTGTGATTATTCCTCAAAAAAAGGGGGATGCTACGCAATTCACCACTGATGAACACCCACGTGAAACCACACTTGAGCAACTTTCAAAACTAAAGGGTGTAGTTAAACCTGAAGGCACTGTTACTGCGGGGAATGCGTCTGGTGTTAATGATGGTGCCTGTGCATTGCTCTTGGCTTCGTCGGCGGCAGTCAATACTTTTGGATTTAAAGCGCGAGCACGCGTGATTGGCTCCGCAACCGCAGGTGTGCCTCCGAGAATCATGGGGTTTGGCCCTGCTCCAGCAATTAAAAAAGTTCTTCAGCAAACCGGTCTGAGTATCAAAGACATGGATGTCATTGAACTGAATGAAGCCTTTGCCGCACAAGCTTTGGCAGTAACTCGTGCCTTGGAATTGGCTGATGACGATGAGCGAATCAACCCGAACGGAGGTGCTATTGCTTTGGGTCATCCTCTGGGGGCATCAGGTGCACGTTTGGTAACCACAGCCTTGTATCAGCTTGAACGAACAGGCGGCCGATATGCATTGTGTTCCATGTGTATTGGAGTTGGTCAGGGCATCGCATTAATTATTGAACGTGTGTGAGGTAGACATGAGCTTGCCAATACAATTGCATGTTCAACACCGAGGGCTCGAGACAGGAATTCCTGTTGTATTCCTGAATTCATTGGGTACCGATTTGAATATGTGGAACCAACAGGTTGAGCAACTTTCATCACGCTTTCGCATCATTCAAATGGACACCCGAGGGCATGGACAATCATCGGTAACTTCTGGGCCATACACGATCGATTTGTTGTGTAGTGACGTTATTAATACCCTGGATGCTTTGGGTGTATCTAAGGCATATTTCTGCGGAATTTCCATGGGTGGAATGATGGCTTTAAAACTTGCCATTGATTATCCAGAGCGCGTTGAAAAAGTTGTGGCTGCAAATACTGCCGCTTTAATTGGACAGAAGGCGGCCTGGTTGGAGCGTGCTGGCCTAGTTCGAACAAAAGGCATGAGCCCAGTCGTTTCGGGTGCTGCTGGACGTTGGTTTACCAATCAATTTGTCAGCGAGCAAACTGATCGGGTCAATATGTTATTGGCTCAATTGTCTAACACTGCGCCCGAGGGCTATGCGTCATGTTGCGAGGCTTTGTCCAGTGCAGATATTCGTGAAGAGTTAGCCGGTATTTTAGCACCTGTCTGTATTATCGCAGGAGAGTTCGATCCGGTGACTACAGTTGCGGATGGCCAGTTTCTTGTTCAGAAAGTTTCAGGTTCATGTTTGGAAATTCTGCCATCTTCACATTTGTCGAATGTGGAAAGTCCACAGCAATTCTCCGAAATTATCTCGCGATTTTTTTAGGTTCGATCTGTGAACTTGTGGGGCGCTGATCGCTCATTCTAGTGCCCCACAATGTGTCGTCTTTTTCTCCTGATTTCTAAAATTGAATTGGTTGAAAACCAATTCCATAAACAGAAATTACCCGATTAGGAATTTTCGGGTGGAGGAGATTCCCGTGAAAAAATTATCCCTGTGCATCGCACTTGCACTGAGTACGTCGTTTGCCCATTCTCAATCCAGCAGTCCGCTTACCTTTGAAGCAGGTGGTGCGAAATTTACCCTCTATGGAAATGTGGATACCTACTTAAGCTATCAACGAAGCAGCAGTGGGACGTCTTTCACATCGCTTCAAGAGGGTGCTTTCTTGCGTACTCGATTAGGTGTGATGGGAGAGAAGGATCTAGGTAGCGGGCTGAAAGCAAAGTTCACACTTGAGCAAGGACTTAAAAGTTTGAGTGGTGAGCAGGCTCAAACAGATCGTTTGTTTGATCGCCAGGCCTGGGTTGGATTAGAAACGCAGTATGGTGAATTACGTGTGGGTCGTCAAAACACGTTGATATTCGCGCCTTTGGCTTTGTATCAAGATTTCACATATAGGTCCTTGGGTTCTTTGGCGAATTCATTTTCGTTTCCTGCTCGACTGGATGATGACATTGCTTACATCTCGCCACGAATGGCTGGTTTTAAGATTGAGGCACATTATTCATTCGAGAGCGACGACAGCGCACCAGCAACAAGTGGCCCCGGGGTGGCCACATCAGACAACAAAGATGTTGGCGTTGCGCAGTTGGGTGTTGATTATGAAAATGGCCCGTTCCGTGTGGGCTTGGCGGGTCTTGAGGCGAGTACACCCAAGAACTTTGTGAATCAACGAGAAGCCTATTTCTACAACGCCTATTTGAACTACAACTACGGCAAGGGAAAGATCTACTTGGCGCACACTGAAAGCAATAATCGGGCACAAGCCGGTTTGCCTGCACCTCAAGCTTTCCCATTGTTTCCACTTGGTGGGCAAAATGATGTTGCCACTCGCAATCGTGACTATGGTATCTCAACCATATCTGCTGATTACATGGTTACGGAGAAGCTTCGTGTAGGAGCCTTGTATTCTATGATCAATGACCAGTCGGGCAATAACGATGAGGCAGATGGTTACGCGCTTGGGGCATATTGGAATGCGTTGAGAGACACCACCCTCTACCTCATCGTTGCTGGTATTGATAACGAGAGCAATGGTTCCTATCAATTTGATGGGTCCGCACCTTTGAGAAAGCGCTTCGGTGCAGCCGATGTTGTTGGTGAACGTCTCACATCCGTGAACGTGGGTTTCTTGTATCGCTTCTGATTCAAAGGGAAAATAAAAAAGCCGCCCTTCACCATGAAGAGCGGCTTTTTTCATGCTTTGATCAAACACCCAAATGTTGTTGAATAATTTCAGGAGTTGATTTCAGTGTGGCAGTTGAACCATCAAATACTAGTTCGCCCTTGACCATGATCATGGCTCTGTCGCAGATATTGCCAAGCGCGCGGTGATTCTTGTCGACGATCACAACAGCAATATTGGTCTCCCGCACTTGTTGTACGATGCCCCAAATTTCCTGGGCTATCAGAGGGGCCAGTCCTTCTGTTGCTTCATCGAGAATCAAAAGATCTGGGTTTGTCATTAATGCTCTTCCAATCGTCAGCATTTGTTGCTCTCCCCCAGAGAGCTGCCAACCACCGTTGTTGATTCTTTCGCCCAGCCGTGGAAAAGTATTCATCACACGATCGAATGTCCAGTCTCGTCTTCCATTCATACCGGGTCGCGCGGCCATCACCAAGTTCTCTCTCACATTCAGATTTGGGAAAATACCCCTTCCCTCTGGTACGTAGGCAATTCCCATTTTGGCGATTTGATGGGTAACTGGTCTTTGAACCGCTTTCCCTCTTATTGACATTTGTCCATCCCGAAACGGGACGATTCCCAATAAACTTTTCAGTAGAGTGGTTTTTCCCATGCCATTGCGCCCCATGAGCGCAATTCCTTCTCCAGCCTTAATCGAGAAATCAACACCTCTCAAAATATGACTTCGACCATAGAAGGTATTGAGTCCTTTGGCTTCAAGAATGATTTCATTCATTACCTTCCTCCTCGCCAAGGTAGGCTACTTTGACTTTCTTACTTTGCTTAATTGTATTTGGGCATCCTGATTCAAGTACTTCACCGTTGACCATGACAGTGATTTCATCGGCCACTGCAAACACGGCATCCATGTCGTGTTCAACCAGCAAAATCGCATGGTCCTGTTTTAGTTGATTCAGCAAATCAACCATGCAGGCGGATTCCTGTGCGCCCATTCCCGCCAAAGGTTCGTCTAGCAGCAGGACTTTTGCGTCTGTGGCTAGCACCATCGCGATCTCGAGCTGACGTTGTTCGCCATGACTCAGTGCGCTGGCTAGCCAATCGATTTTCGACTGAAGTCCTGCTTTTTCAACGCAGACTTTGGCTTTGCTTATTACCTTTGAATTGCTGGCAACGCTGGACATAATTTTCCAGGCCTCTGGCTTTCTGCTTTGTGCCGCTAACCTTACATTCTCAAGCACTGTGAAGTTCAGCATGATGTTTGTACGCTGGTAGCTACGTCCGATACCAAGTTTTGATCGCTGAGTGTTACTCATTGCGGTGATGTCCTTACCGTGAAGTTCAATGCGACCTTCACTGACTGGCAAGTCTCCCGACAGTAGATTTATGCAGGTGGATTTTCCTGCACCATTTGGACCCAGAAGGGCATGCAATTTTCCGGTTTTCAGTTGAATGTTGAGGTTATTGTTGGCCAATAAGCCACCAAATCTTTTACTTACGCCGTTTGCATTCAATACTACATCGCTCATGATTTGCTCCAACTTTGCAGCGTTTGTTTGATTCGACCGGGTAATTGAACAATTCCACCGGGCATGAACAAGACAGCAAAGACAATTACAGACCCCATTAACAATGGCCAGTGCTCTGTGATGTCAGCAAACATGTCTTGCATCAACACAAATGCTGCAGCGCCCAAGACGGCGCCAATCAAATTTCCCATACCACCCAGAATCACCATGAGTAGAACGTTTCCAGATTCATGCCATGAAAGGAGTTCTGGTGTGACAAAGCCGAAGATAAGGGCATATAGAAAGCCAGCACAACCTGCCAAGGTGCCAGCAATTGTGAAAGCGCCTAGCTTGTACCAGTACGTGGAATAGCCCATGGACTGCATGCGGTGCTCATTGCTTTTTATACCCTGAAGGGTTTTTCCGAATGGCGAGTTCAGCATTCGCTTCAGGAAAGAATAAACAAGCACCAGGCAGGCAAGCACGAGCCAGTAGATGTTCGACATCTCACTAATATCAAAAAGCGTGGTGCCGAACAGCTCAGGAATGGGGCGAGAGTTTACATATACGCCGTCTGATCCTCCACCGATGTCGGTGTCATGGAACACAAAGTACATCATTTGAGCGAACGCCAGGGTCACCATGATGAAGTAGATGCCCTTGGTTCTCAATACGAAAAGTCCTACGATCAGCGCTGCAATTCCAGCGCACAACATTGATAGTGCGAGCGTCACAAACAGATTACTTTCATCAGCGCTGGACGTGTAGATCGCGACTGTATAAGCGGCCAGTCCAAAATAAGCAGCGTGACCGAAACTGATCAACCCAGTGAACCCAATGAGTAGGTCAAGGCTCATTGCAAAGATCGCAAATACTAGAATCTTTGCAACCAGTTCAGTGTGAAAACTGTCTAGCCCAAATGGTACAAATATCAGTGCGAGCAGCACGATTGCGAGAAGTAAGTTTTTAATTGAATTATTCGACATGTTCGAAGCTCCTTAGCTGCGGTTAAAGAGACCTTCAGGTCGCCATAGCAGTACTGCCGCCATTACCAGGTAAACCAGCATTCCGGAGATTTCAGGAAGAAAAACCTTTCCGAAGGTGTCTGTGAAGCCGATCACCAAGGAGGCAAGTAATGCCCCCCAAACAGAGCCGATTCCACCAATCACGACGACCACAAACGAAATAATCAGCACATGTGAGCCCATGTTTGGAAACACGGATGACACGGGCGCAGAAAGCATGCCTGACAACACTGCGAGGCTAACCCCCAGTGCAAAAACAAACATGTAGATTCGATTGATGTTGATGCCAAGGGCCTGCACCATAACCCGATCATGATTGCCTGCCCTGATCATCATGCCCAAGCGGGTGCGTTGGATCAGGAAGTAAAGGCCGATGGCCAAGATGATACACACGGCTGATATTGCAAGCCTATACACCGGATAGGTTTGAACATCACCGAGCGGAATGGAACCAGTAAGCCATTCCGGAACGGGTACGCCGTGAACATCGTTGCCCACCAGTAGACTTCTGATTTCCTCGAAGATGAGGATCAACCCGTAGGTAAGTAGAACCTGTTCAAGATGATCACGTTTGTATAGGTGCGTAATCAGTAATTTCTCCAGCAGGGCACCAAATACAAATGCAAGCGGAAGGCCGATTGCGATTGCAATCAGCAAGCTGTCAAATGTACCGGTCAGGACGAATGCCAGGTAGGCGCCAATCATGTAAAAACTTCCATGAGCCAGATTGATGACGCCCATGATGCCGAACACCAAAGTTAATCCGCTGGCGACTAAAAACAGTACCAGGCTGTACTGCACTGCATTGAGTAGTTGTATGAAGAAAGAAATGAAATCCATAAGAGTCCCCGGCAGGAGCGATTCATTCACTCCTGCGGTTGATAGCATTTGAAATACGTTGGATATAGTTGCTTTGTTTTACATCTTGCAACCACGAGCTGGGTCGTCCAGCGCCGGGATAGCCACACCTACAACGTTATTCAAGCCGTTCTTGACTTCGCGTAAATAAATGTTCTGAATAGGGTTGTGTGCTTTGGAAATTGAAATGGGGCCACGTGGACTTTGAAACTTGGCCGCTTTCATACCGGCTGCGATTTCCTTCACTTTCTCGGTATTGCCTTTGGCTGCCTTTAGGCCAGCCTCGTAAAGTTTGGCTGCGTCGTAACCTTGAACCGCATACACATCAGGAGTGGCTTTGTACCGCTTTTCATAGTTGGCACGGAAGCTAATATCGATCGGATCTTTGAGCCCATCTGCATAGTGCAATGTGGTCATTACACCATCTGCTGATTTACCAACTGCAGGAAGTACACCATCTGTTAGGAAACCAGAACCATAGAGTGGAATGTTTCCTTTCAATCCAGCGGCCTCATAATCTTTCAGAAATTTTGCAGCGCCACCACCCGCGAAGAATACAAATACTGCGTCAGGCTTAATCGATGCAATTTCAGTTAAGAATGGCTGGAATTCGACGTTGGGGAAGGGCAGGTTCATATCTTTGATGACAGTGCCGCCACCTTTTACAAAGCTCTCTTTGAAGCCTTCGATAGATTGTTTTCCACCCGCGTAATTCCAGGTCAGCGTAACCACTTTTTTATGGCCTTTGTCCGCCATCACTTTACCCATTGCGTAAGCAGGCTGCCACATGCTGAAAGATGTTCGAAAAACATTGGGGGCGCAGAGCTCACGAGTGAGTTCATCAGCACCTGCGTTCGGGATGATCATCAGGGTTTTGCTATCACGGGCTACTTTTGCCATGGCCATTGCTACACCTGAGTGGACTGTGCCTACCAGTACATCCACCTCGTCGCGTTTGACCAGTTTGCGGGTATTTTCAACTGCCTTGGACGGATTGGATTCATCATCCACCACATAGTATTCCACGGGTAATCCAGCCAATTTTCCGCCGTTTTCATCGACGTATTGCTTAAAGCCATTGGTAATTGCGTCTCCCAAGGCTGCATAGGTCCCGGAATAGGGAAGCATCAAGCCAATTTTGACTTTGTCGGCTGCGTGACTTGCCAGTGAGTACACGGACAATGTACCTGCCAGTGCAATTGATAGCGCAGAACGCAGGGCGCGGGTATTCCTTTGAGTAGAACTCATCACAACTCCTCCATTGAATATTTGTTATTGCCTTTTATTGGCTCGCCACTTTGTCATACCCAAAAGGCATGAACTGAAGCATGTTGTGAACTTATCGAACGGGAAGTTGGCTGTCCAACACTGAATAAGTATCTGTTTGATACCTTTTTGATATATAAAAAAAGAACCTGGTGAGGCGACTCACCAGGTTCAAGCTGCAAATCCGTCTTACTTTTCAGGAGCAAAAAGTTAAAACGGGTACTGGATACCTTGCTCCATCACGCTAATCCATTGGGATGTGGTGAATTCATCGATGTTTGCAGGACCACCGAAGCGGCCACTGCTACCAGAAGATCCCAAACCTCCGAAAGGTACCTGGAACTCGTTGTTTACAGTTTGATCATTGATATGAACCATGCCTACATGGATTCGATTGGCGATACGAAGTGCGCGCTCTGTGGAACGAGAATGAATGGCTGTTGACAATCCATAGTCAGATCCGTTGATGAGCGCTACTGCCTCATCGTCTGTTGAAAAAGTGGTAATCGGGGCTACTGGTCCGAAAATTTCCTCTGAGTAAACAGGCATTTCAGGGGTTACATTTCCCAGAACTGTGGCTTCATAGAAATTTCCTTTTCGTTTGCCGCCAGCCAGCAAGGTAGCTCCCATTTCAATCGATCTGTTTACAATGCGCTCTACCCGTTGTGCTTGAGTTTCGTTGATCAAAGGTCCTAAGTGAACCTGTTCCTTCCATGGGTTACCGCAGAAAAGGTTCTTCGCACGTTGGCTTAACAAATTTGCATATTGGTCTGCAATTGATTCATGGACAAGGTGGCGGCCTGATTGCATGCAGATCTGGCCTTGATGTAGAAATGATCCCCAAGCCGCGCAAGAGACAGCCGACTCCAAGTCGGCGTCATCAAGAATAACCATGGCATTGTTGCCACCCAACTCGAGAGCAGCCTTCTTGAGCATGCGACCGCAGGTTTCTCCAATTTTCAGGCCAACTGCTGTCGATCCCGTAAACGAGATCATCTTGACCAAGGGGTGTTTAACCAAAGCTTCACCAATTTCTGGTCCACCTGGCAGTACATGAAAAACCCCTTCGGGCAAACCAGCTTCCCGAAGAATTTCAGCCATCAAAGCACCACCACAAATGGCACTTTTGACATCAGGCTTCAAGATGACGCAATTGCCCATGGCCAACGCAGGGAAAACTGAGCGCATGGACAGCAGAACAGGAAAGTTCCAAGGAGCAATTACTCCAACCGTACCTATTGGAATTCTTTTCCAATAGTTTCTTCGTCCAGGCATGTTGGATGGGAAGATTTGCCCATGAGGTTGCATGGGCAGCGCTGCAGCCATAAGGGCTTGTTCGTAGGTCGCTTGCAACTCCCACTGCGCTTTTGGCGGGATGGAGCCGCATTCGCGGGTGTTCCAACCGTTGATTTCATCAGCTCGGCTCTTGAGTAAACTGGCTGCGTTGCGAAGAATTTCCGCTTTCCTGTCGAATGGTACTGCTGCCCATTCTTGTTGGGTTTTCTGAGCGATGTTGGCGGCGTGATCAACATCCTCTATTGAAGCTGTTTGAAGCGTGGACAGTAGATCGCCGGTGGCGGGCTCGATGACGGACACTTGCTCGCCATGGCCTGTTCGCCACCCACCCATAAAAATGTGCTCATTCCAGACCACATTGCTAGCTGTATTCATAATTCTCTTTTCCTGTAACTAATTTAATTTAGGCATGAACCCGATTAATGTGATCGCTGATGTAATGAGCCAGTGCATACACGGTTTCTGAGGGGTTGTAGCCAATTGATGTGGGTAGCAAGCTTGCGTCAGCCACATACAGATTCTTCACATCGTGTGTTTCACCTGTCGGTGAGACCACTGTCTTCTTAGGATCAGCCCCCATGCGGCAGGTGCCTTGTGGATGGAATGATGTGTAGCGGTATCGGGCAGGCTCATTTTTAAGACCGTCGATCACAGCATCAATTTTATCAACAGATTCGATAATCAGCTTTTGCGAAGTCGGGATGTAAATACGTTTTGCTCCAGCGGCAAACAGTACTCTTGCATTGGTCTTTAGGCCTGCTTTCATGATTTCGAAGTCTTCGTTATCTACGAAGTATTTGATTTCTTTCACTCCGTTTTTCCAGATTACTTCGCCCACATTTTTGTCGTGGATCAATGTGATCAAGCGAATTGTATTCCTGTACTTTGACATGTAGGACATGTAGGGTTTGCCGGTTCCTGGTTCTGCCTGAAAACTGGCCTCAACTGGATCCTGTACAGCGTTGAGCAGGAGGTATCCACCTTCTTCGGGAAGAATGTACTTGTCCATATACAGTGAGTGAGTCGCACCGTGAAAATCATCAACTTCTTCAGAGAATTCAGCAGTCAGGGACATGGTGGGGTGGCATGCAAAGTTTTTTCCAACCTGTCCACTAGAATTAGCCACTTGGCTATTCATCAGAATTCCGGAGGTTTGAACCGGACCTGCTGCCAACACTACGATAGGTGCATTGACTGTTAAGTCGCACTTTTTGGTCTTTGTTGCAGGGTCAATTATTTGTGCTTCAATACCAGCAGCTTTCCCGCCTTTAGTTATTACCTTGGTGGCACGGGTATCGGAATAGATACTCGCACCGTAAGCAACCGCCCAAGGCAAGTAAGTAACAAGCATCGATTGCTTGCGGTCGGACACACAGCCTGCAAAGCAGTGGCCAGTCAAACCGCAATTTTTTACGTTTCGTTTGGCGTATCCTGGCGGTAGTCCAAGTTTTTGGATGCCTTGATTGATCAGTTCGGCGCCGGGACTGGTCTCATAACGTTCGTTTTCTTTAATCTGAAGATTCGCCTCTACTTTCTCAAAGTACGGCAGCATTACATCGGGTGTTAAGTTGGTCAGTCCAAACTCTTTGGCCCAAAGGTTCAAATAGTAATCAGGTGTTCGGAAACACAAAGCAGCATTCACTACGGTAGAGCCACCAACACAGGCGCCTTGCAAAATAGTGATATCACCTGCGGAGTTGGACTGACCACCATGGTCTTGATACAAGGTAGCCATGGAGATGGCTAACATTTCGGTGAATTTTTCGGATGGTACATAAGGGCCAGCTTCCAGTACGACAACCTTTTTTCCAGCCTTGGCCAGTTCATATGCGGCGATTGCACCGCCAGCACCAGAGCCAACCACGACGGCGTCGACATTCAGTGTCATTTTGGATTTTGTGACATCGGAAGCCTGCGTCACTGTCAAGCCATGTGCGGGTACTTTTAATGGGATTGTTTTGTTCATGGTGTTCTCCTCAACTTTCAAACTTTGGGTAGTGGGGTGTTGCCTTGGGATTTCAATCCCCATTTCACTGTCACCGGTCCGTCATAGCCCAGTGGTTCCCAAGTGGGCGGATTGGCCCAATAGGCCAAACCAACCAGTTTTTTCAAGCCCATAGCAAGGGCACGTTGAGGCACTTCGTTTGAATTGGCCCAAGCATCACAAAATGCTTCTGCCTCTTGTGTATTCAGTTCAACAAAAGTTTTTCCATACTTTGCTTTAGGACCTTGATTGAAGTACTCGATTCCACCCTTCAAACCTTGAAGAATGTGAGGTTCCATTGTTGCAAGCAGCGCAGCATCCAAAGTTTGCATCACTGGAATTTTATCGGTGGGTACAAGTTTCGTTCCTGCCGTAGGTAGCATCACCTGCATCAGTCGGTTCATGACTTGGTATTCATTACCCGTCATAAACTTAACTCCCTGGGGAACCTGACTGGCCGCATGAACCAGACTGGTCAATCCTGTTGTGCTGGTAACCGCAATCGCTGTGAGCCCCAGTGCTTTCATGAAGTCACGACGGGTCAATCTCTGGATTGTACGAATAGCCACTAGTTCGTCTTGATTTAGATCTCGCATCTCTCTCTCCTGCATCGATGTTGTCCGGGGGGACAACACCCGCCCGGACTTTCCCTTTAACAAGGGTATGTGTGTTCGTATTGCTTGCTTCAGAAAACCTTCACCACACGGAAATTCAGACGTTGGTCTTCTTTGAATCCATTCTTGACATCAATGTCTTGACCATATTGAAATTGCAGTTGAATTGTGGGTTCAATAAATGTTGAGTAGGTGGCCAGCCAACGGTTGGTGTCCAGCTCATCATTTTGCGCCGCTCCGCCAAGACTGGTTTCACCGCCGAAGTCTTGATAGTAAGACAGCGCTACATGTGATGACTCAGACAACAAGTAGCGAAGATGGACCTGCGCGCTTTGGGAATCATCTTGTTCACGCTGAAAACCCAAGAAGTTGTCTTGTTTTCCGTAAGTCGCATATTCACCAATCAGGTCAACGATGAATTTGTCGCCCAGGCCTTTTACATAACCTACTTGATAAATGCCTTTCCAACGATCTTGGCCCAGATTCACAGGTCCTTTCTGAGCATCGTAATCCCCAATCGGCACTGATGCAAAAGCTGACAACCCCAGGTATTCCTTATTTGCTGGATTGTTTACAAACCAAGCGGTTGCGCCTACCAAGGGGTCGCCAATTCCGCTTTCAGACGTCGCGGGCAGGGGGCCAAAAGGGGTTTTTAGATCAACTTTGCCAAATGGGATGATGATTTGGGGGTCGACAATGTAGCCACCAATGTCCATGTAATGAACAAAACGGGCAAGTCCAATCGTTGTGTCCAATCGATTGTTGCCGGGAACCTGTGCATCGTTGGCAAAGAATGCATCGCGGGTTGCATGCTGTACATAAAGAATACCAAGGTTGATACCTGCAGGTAGAGGAACGTAATCACCTGGATCCGTGGCGATTTCGGCTGCGTTAATTTGAGGGGCATTCAGGTACAAGAGGCCCGCAACGGCTGCGGCGCTAATCTTTTTAAGCATTCTAAGGGTCTCCAAAAATTGTTGTTGGATTTGTATGTACATCCAACGACTGGTAATGCCAAGACCATGCCATGTGGAATTTTCATGTGCTTACTTGATTTAACTTGTTGAAATAAATGGTTATTTATTTTTTCAAAGGGTGAAGGGTGGAATAAGCTTTCGTCTCAAAATGAGAATCTTGTCTCAATCAAATGTGCTCAGATGAGATTTTTGGGGTTGATTTGATCGATTTAAACTGTGCGCACATCGCTCAATTCGCATTTCTTCTTAAGTCAATCGATATCTAGATTGTGAAAGATTTGATACATTTCATGACATGTAATCAGACTGTCTGGCTATGTGTAGAGTACGGACAGCAAAGGAGACGGGAATGTCGTATTCACAGGTGCAAACACTGCAGCGGGTCAGTGATGCGAAAGAAGCGTTTTTTCACAGTGGTTTGTTGCCTTCTGGCTTGGTAGACGATGCAATATTGAATTCATGGCAACGTTGTTCAAATGCAAACAAACGCACCAACGAGTCTGTTGACTTTGCACCGGTCAGCAAACCGATCGTACGAGAGCTGATTGACAGAAATCGGACCCTAATTGAAGCCGCTAGCACTCCGGTTGAGTCATTGATGCGCGCGGTCGCCGGCGCAGGCTATGCTGTTTTATTGACTGATGCCAAGGGATTCGCACTGACTGTTGGTGGTGCAATAGCTAATCGGGATCGGGCGCTGCAAATGGCCTTTAGGCAAGGGGTGGATTTGTCCGAGCACGTGGTTGGTACCACGGCAATGTCATGCGCTATGGCCGAGAGAAAGGCCGTACGAGTGTTTGGTCCGGAACATTTCTACGCTCGAAATCAACTTTTTAACTGTATAGCAGCACCTATTATTTCCCCGGTTGGCGCTGTTTTGGGCTCGATTGATATTTCAAGAGACGATTTGCATGTTGATCCGGGTGCGCTAACGCTAGTCGACCAATGTGCGAAATCTGTTCACAGGGCCTTGTTTAAATCGTTAGAAGCTTTTTTGACGATTGAGCTGCATTGGACCCCTGAATCGGTTCATTTTGGCAGCGATTTATTGGTTGCTTTGGGGCCGAACGGCGAGGTGTTGGGTTGTAGCGAATCAGTCAGGTCATTCTTTTTGCAACGTCAGTTGCCCGAGCGCATGATGTACGACGATTTGTTTGATGGTCGTTTTGAGGATTTGGTTGATCAGATTCGACAATGTAAATTCCCCGTGCCGGTTCGCTTGCGTACAGGGTTGGGTTTGTTGATTACACCAGCCTTCATCAAACCCAATGTTCACAGTCGAAAGACTGGTCGTATTTTTAAACCGACTGCATTAAGGAATGATCGTCGAATTGTTGAGTTCGGCGATGAGACGATTAATTCTGGTTTGGAGAAAGCAGGGCGTGCGCTGGCCAATGAGTTACCTGTGTTGCTGCTAGGTGAAACAGGCACGGGCAAAGAGGTATTGGCCCATGCTTTACACAACTGCAGTAGACATGCGGATGGGCCTTTAATTGCGATTAATTGCGCATCAATCCCAGAGTCGTTGATTGAGGGAGAATTATTCGGCCATATCGAGGGTGCTTTTACCGGCGCCAGAAAAGGCGGTAATCCCGGGAAAATCGAGTTGGCTCATGGCGGGACTCTGTTTCTTGATGAAATAGGCGACATGCCTATGCCTTTGCAGGCCAGGCTATTGCGAGTACTTGAGACGAGGGAAGTATGCCGACTTGGCGCCAGTGATGGACGTTACGTTGATTTCCAGTTGGTGTGTGCCACGCATCAAAACTTGGAAAATTCGATTGCACAAGGTCGATTCAGACAGGACCTGTTTTTTAGGATCAATGGTTTCACGATGACGATTCCGCCTCTTCGGTCACGTAGCGGGTTAAGACATTTTTTGAATACACAGCTTAACGAGATCTCTAACTACACCCGAGATTTCAGTGCGGATACGCTCCAACTGTTATTGACCTATCCTTGGCCTGGCAATGTGCGTGAGTTGCGTCAGGCATTAACCTATGCGCACGCCATTGGTGATGAAGGTGAGGAAGTCAGCCTAGAGCTTTTGCCAGACCAAGTTAGAGATTTCTTCAACCTGAAAAGCTCGGAAACTTCGAATGGCGAAGGTGTTTTTAAAAGCATGCAAAGTGAGGCAATTAAAAAAGCACTTGAACAGACTGGTGGGCATGTTGGAAATGCCGCCAAATTGCTTGGGTTGAGTAGGGCTACGCTTTATAGGAAGTTGAGTTCGGTTGGAAAGTGAATCTGACCTGCCCGGGAATTTCCTACCACTGAGAACTTAACTTTCTGGTCTCAGTTGATAAATCGTTTTGCAATCCTGCCACGAACTCATTCGGGGTCAGGTAGTTCAAACTGGAGTGCGGTCTGACCGCATTGTAATGCTGCCTCCAGTCTTCAATAATTACTCGTGCTTCTAGTCGGTTTCGAAACCACTCCATCGACAGGCATTCATTCCTGAATTTTCCGTTGAAGCTTTCGTTGGTGCCGTTTTGCCATGGCTTGCCAGGATCAATCAACACACTTTCAAGTTTCTCTTGCACCGCCCATTCCAGGAGCTTGGTCGCCACGAATTCCGGGCCGTTGTCGCTCCTAAGGTATCTCGGTGCGCCCCGCACACTGATCAGCTTGCTCAGTACATCAATGACTCGTTTGGAACGAATACTGCCGGCAACATCGATTGCCAAGCACTCCCGAGTGTATTCATCCACAACAGTCAAACATTTGATGGTTTGACCGTTGGCACAGGCATCGTACACAAAGTCATAGCTCCACACCGTGTTGCGTTGATCAGGCATTTTAGGCCGTGGGGCAGCGCTTGCAATGGCTCTGCGCCGCTTCTTCTTGGCAGGCACCTGCAAGCCTGCCTGACTCCAAAGCCTTGAACAACGCTCTTTGCCAATCTGCAGGCCTTCTCTGGCCAAGAACACACGAATCCGACGTGATCCAAATCTTGGATATTGCCCTGACAAACGTTTCATCACGTCAATCACAGGCAAGTCTCGACTGGGCATCTTGCGTTCGTAATACAGGCCTGATCGGGCCACTTGCATCAGCGTGCACGCACGTCTCTGACCCACACCACGACCGATCGCGTAATGGGCCTGTTCCAAACGTGCTTGCACGCTCACCACTTTTTTCTGTTGATTTCCTTCATCACCTCGATTTCAAGATCGCGGTCCACCAACAATTTGCGCAGCCGGACATTCTCGGCCTCAAGCGTTTTTAGGCGTCGAACCTCATCGGTTTCTAAATCGCCAAATTTCTTGCGCCATGCATAAATGGTCGGTTCGCTCACACCGTGGCGTTTGGCAACCTCTACAACCGTGTCTTTGTCTGTTTCTCTCAGGATTCGAACAATCTGCTCATCGCTGAATCGGGCTCGTTTCATTTCGTCTCTCGCTGCGTTGAGAGACCATTGTAGTTAAGTCACGCTGGATCGAAAAATCCGGGGCAGGTCAATTGGGGCCTCCACTACAGGCCAAATAAATGGTCATTCAATCTCAAGCACTTGAATCAATATGTGCTCACCACTACAAAGAGATTTTGCTACCTTAACTTTCACTTTTCTTGCTAGTCCCCGATCTCTGTCCGTTTGAGGGAAGGATTCTTTTAGTTCTTTGCACTCGCCGGAGATTTCAAGATCGATTGGGATTAGAACAGTTACATTCTCAAACGTATTCGATTGGTTTGATTCAATTTCGTCGATGGTTGGTTGACTCAGGTTTACCTCCACCTCGCGTTCGATCGAAATTGTGGAACGTAGGTTAGAAGTTGAATTATGTGTTCGACGTACCCAACGTGTAGCACTGAGAATTCCTTCAATCGTAATCTCTTCAACCGTATTTTCGCGCTCGGATTTTATGGATTCAGAAGGCTGCCTGATCTCTGTTACGTTAGGCGATACCGGGTCTTTAGTTGAGTGGCTGACGATCACAGAATGTTTTGGGATGATAGATTGGATGGTGGATTTGTTCCGGTTTTGTGGCAATTTTTCTTGGGTTTCTTTGAATTTTGCTTCGGCGGCATTCGCAACTTCTTTGAGCAGTTGCGAGTAATCGTTAGGTAGTTCATGGAGTATCGAATCCTCCAATTCAAGCGCCTTTTGTCCCCGCGGATGGACTTGTTCGTCTTTTCCGTTGATCGGTGGTTTCTCGTCTAGCTCATATATTGAGTGTGAATTGTATTCATCAGCACTTTCGTGCTCTTCTTCGGGCTTGCTTAAGATTAAGTGGACGATTTCCGTGGCTTTTGCTAGGTGGTCTTGATCAGTTAAACCTGGGATGCAAATGGATTGGTAAAAGATAAGTTCGTTTTCACGTTCAGAAATTTTGACAGTAGTTCGCCATTCGACCCCAAATTGTTGACCCGTTACTTTCTGAATCGCTTCGCAAAAAAGGTTTTCATATTTGCAGAATAGGGGGAGTTTTGGGTCCAAAAGCTTTAATGTCGCCAACAGGGACGGTAGAGAGAAGTGAAATGCTCCATCTACTTGTTTTGCTACTGGAATAGCTTCTACGATTGAAAATGTAGTCATAGTATTTTTTGGGTAACCGGTTTATCAAGCAAACAGACCGGAACACACCCGACTCTTAAAGTTGCGATGAATCAATATTTGCAACTAACTGAGCAAAGCTCAAGAAAAACACCATGTAAATAAGCAGTACAGGTTTTGGTGCGATTGCCCGGACATCCCACTGACTTTCCTCCAGGAGAGTAAAGCCATGGATCTTCCCACCGGCGACATTTCTGGAGACCTTATCGTCTTTTGTAACGAATTGAGATTTATCTTCAAAAAGATCAATCGAAGGGGGGGAACCTTTCTTTACCAAAAATTTTAGCTTTCCTAGGTAAGCCTCGTGTTTTATCAATTGAGTGACGAGTTCCTCTGCACCTTTTAAATTTTCATCGCGAAGAACCACAGTCCATTGGCTGGTAATGTGCTGCAAAGGATCGCCGCAGAGTTTACGTCCCTCTTTTTCAAAAATGCTGTCGAGATGCTTCTCAGCGTACAGAACAAAGTCATTCTCTTTTTTTGGCGTTCTTTGGATTCGGCTAACTAGGTCTGAGCCTAGATATCCAGGCTCATTAAGCTGCGATCTAAGACTCGCTATCTTTTCCTTTATTCTCCGGGCAGCCTCCTTGTCGAGCTGTGCTAAAAGGCTCGGTACTTCATCAAATTTATGATGGGTCACGCGTATTGCAATCTGCGCTATCAGCCTTGCCTGTATTTGATGCGAAAGGCTAACTTGTTCTTGAATAATTTCTTCTGTTTTAATCTGTTTAAATACCTCCGTGGTGGATGGAGTTGGCTTTTGAAGTTGTGATACTGCATGGAAGTAGCGCGAAAGAGTGGAGTCTTCTAGACTCATATGTCCAACCAATCTGGCTAGCGAAAACAAGGAATAAGATCGGGGCTTTCCTAGTGAAAGTTGATTCATCGTTCTGTCAACTTCTGCTTGATCTGGATTTGCATAACCAAAGATCACGCCCAAATAACGATCAATAAATGAATGCCTCAACGTATGTATTGATCCCATCCCAAGAACCTCTTTCAGCAACTTCAGGGACTCACTATAAATTTTCATTTTGGTGTGATCAGGAAATATCCTACTCTCCCTTAATGCGAGCTTTTGATCCACGGCTGCAAGTATCAAAGCTTCCTCTGATCTGGGTAAACTTTTCCAGCATTGTGAAATTCGATTTGAACATGGATATTTGGTCTTTGCCCCTTTGCGACCTTGAGCCTGGATAGTCATGTGAACTTCACGTAAATGAATATCCTGCGTGCGTAGATTTAGGGCTTCGTTCCGTCTGAACCCGAATCGGTAACAGAAGATAAAAAGAAGCTTAACTTGCTGACTGAACTTGCTAGGAAGTAGATCCGCGGCTGCCAACAGGGTTTGAAAATCAGTCTCGCTAAAGATGATTTCACTTTTCTCGACTTTGCCTGATTGAGGGATCTGGACCAATATTGAGTCGGTGTTTGTCGACAAGAATCTTAAGAAATTATTGACTCTCGAAATTTCGTGTGCTTTCGTTGTACTGGACCGCTGAACTGAGTCATAGAAGTCCTCCACAACTTCGCTGGTCTCATCTTGCTGCCATGGCAAGTCCAAAAGTACCCCGTCTAAGTATTTCAAAATGGGGTAAACCAAGTCAAAGCTGCGGATCAAACTACCTTGTCTAAAATCATCGGTACGTCCGTGGTGTGGTAGTTCCTCAATTGTAGTTATTAACCAATTCTTCAGATGATGCGCTAAGCTGTTTTCGATAATGTCTAGCTTATTTAGGTTTTTGATAAATATAGATTTTTTGTTACTTCTTGTTTTCTTTACTACGTCGCTTAGTTTTTTTCCGTCTACTTCAAAGTTCGTCGAAGTGTTGAATTGATCGGCATAAATAGAAGCATCCGTCTTTTTTGCTTTAAATTTTTGTAATCCTTGATCTTCAACTTCGACAAGCTTATGACCAGGTAATAGTTTTCTCACAAGGCATTCAAGACTCATTTCCTGTGTTACCGTCGCACCGTTTAGCAGCCTTACCTCACCAAGTGGAAGTTCGAAAATATTTCTTTCATTTGATGTTGCAACGGTGAAGTCAATGATTTCTTGAGCAGTCTTAAAGTTGTCAGTAAGAGATAGTGACAAGGCTTCCGTGAGTTCCTTTGTAAGTGGTTCTTTCCAGAAGCTAGTTGTTGGTCGATTGGGCTTGTCTAAATCCTTGAGCAATAACGCCACTCTTTGCGAAGCGCACACTCGTGGTGTTGATTTTACTTGTGGGTCATGCTTTTTTAATTGAATATATTGTTCATTTCCTATTGCATAGGTATCGAAATTTAACTCCTCAATTTCTTTGATGAATGATTTGTCAGCTCTTCTGCTTTCCCATGCCACTAACATACAGGCTTCGAGCAATCGCAGCTTTTTACTTGTTCTTCCTTTTCTATGTTCTAGCGAATGCAAAAATTTTTCTATTCTCTGCACCCTAGTTGAGTGTCCTAAAAAGCCTTGTTGAAGAATTGAACCGGCGATTGATTTTTTAGAAAGTGTTGCAAGATGTTTTTTATGGGGCGTGATCCTGAATAGCACGCGTAAAGTATCAGCAATTAGAGTGTTAACTGCATCCTCAGCGCGATCGCCCGCTAATTCAATCGCTCTTGTACTCACTAGATCGATTAACTCTTGTGGAGGAGAGTCCGAATTCTTGAGTTGTGCGAATCGATTGGAGTGTTCTCTGATTAATTTATGCCTTATGGCTCGTAGTGATTGCTGATCTTTGATTCTTTGCTCTTGTCTGCGTCTTCTGCCCCAAGATATGTTTGGTATTGGCTTTAGCTGTAGGAGAGGAATTGCGATATTTACTGAATTATCAAATGACTCAAGTCCGATTTGAAGCTCTTGAGTAAGAAATTTCTGTATAGCATTTCTATACAAATCGAGCATCTCTTTCGGTGTCCTTAGGCTTTCCACTCCATGTGCAGCGAAAGCTAAATCGGAATGATCCATCACGTACTCTACGCTTTCTCGATCGGCTCGCAAAGAGATCTCAGTGCTGACTAAGTGACGCGGCCAATTGGTCGGTAGCCTAGGGTCAATAAGTAAATCCCTTGCTGTAATCGTTCTCCAACCTTCTTGACGGTTATTGTCGAGCAAGAAAAAAAGCGGAATTTCTTTACTTTCGTCATCAAGGTCATCTGATTCCGAATGCTGGTGGCTTTTTTCTGAACGAAGTAACTTTTCTCGTATTGGTAGGTAAGCCTGTTCAAGAATTCTGATCATGAATTCCGGTAATGGAAACAGTCTACCGGGCGCGTCCGGATCCTTAACCTTATCTTCTATGTATGCAATTCTTCCGATGAAGTCAAAGTCCTTCAAACTTTCGAACAACTCATCTGTGCCTCTTGCGGCGCTACAGATGCCCAATAGTCTTACTGTGCAAATGCTAAGTTGATTCCAGAAGCCTTGAAAGTTTTCTGTAGCTGCTAACTCCTTTAATAATTGATGCTCAGCCCTAAGTGTTTTCTCCAGTTCTTGGAGATTAAATTTAATTGGAGAGCCTACGAGGTTTATTTCCTTGATTGATTGATCATCAACTATTTTAGTGTTGGCCGTGTAGCTACACATTGCTGGTTGCGCGCGTGCGTAATTTCCATGTTGCAAAATGGATCGAACGACATCTTCGTTATTCTCGATGTCATACAACAGCCCTTGAAGAGGTATAAGTTTAGCCAGCCCGTCACCAACCGGGATTCTTATCTCCTTAAGGCTCCTGCGAAGCCACTCTTCGGTGAGCAGTTTTTCGTCAATTACTTCTTGGTCTGGTACGGAGAAGGGTAGTCTCAGCGGTATATGGTCAGCACACTCCACCAGTAAATTGGGATTTTTAGTTCTTATTGGTTGCTGTACACGTTTGCGAGCGATCTGGTTCCTACAAGGCATTAGTCTCCACTCGGACGCATCTTCAGAGTTCAAGCAGTCTAGGGCTTCTAGCGGCGAAAGTTCTAAATTCATGCATATGAATATGATCAGCTTGAAGAGAAGCGTCTCGTTTTCATTTCCTTCATGATTTTTTATCCAGTTCTGCAGTGAGAACCAATCCGATGGGGGGAGTTGATACCTGTTTATTCGGCTTGGCGAGATAGTTTCTTTTTTGCGAAAGAATTCGACCGCGCGGCTCGCCTTGAGTTGCGATAGTAAGTTGATCGGAAAAATAACTAATTCGTTAGGTTTTTTTTGTTTACTCTTCCGAGTGCCAATACCTAGCTGGCTGTCGTCATCTATATCTTTGTCGAACTCTGCGGAGTCAGAAGTTTCCTCTTGAATGGAGTCTTCATCTAGAAATCGTAATCTAGGTAATGAGAAACTTGTGTGCTGCCCTTGGCGTATCGGTTCTTCGGTTGCTTTTATTAGCAGCTTTGCGAGCTGAAAAAGGGATTGTTTTGATTTGCTATTGTCTTGCTTAAGTTGATTCGCAAAATTTTGAAGGGTAACTTTGAACTCATCAAATTCGATTGAACCCGCAATAGATATGCTTAGAATGTGTCTGCGAGTTGTTTCATTTAGTTCACCTTTCTCTTCTCCGGCTAATCTCAGTCTTTTGCAGAGCAGGTTCAGTTGTTCCAGGTAAGATTCGTCTCCTTTTTCCAGGGTTTCGACGTGTCGAACTAGTAAAAAGCAGAGAAACAAAGTGTGAATATTTGCTGGTTTGTCAACCTGGTCCTTTTCAGATATCGATGAGTTTGGCTTAAATCCAGATTTTTCCGCTAGCGCCAAAAGTAAAAGTTCAGGGGGTCTCAACTCCGCCTTTACCCTTATAAGAGCTCGGGACAGAGTTTCCCCGTGGTAACGCGTTCGCATACTCTTACTAAATTGATACTGATCTAAACACTCGGTCAACGTAATGATGAGCTTGAATAGATTTCCGGCAGTTTCATTCTGCTTTCCGAATGCCGCTAGCTGGTTAAGAATTTGAGGTTGGGCTAGGGTGTGTAAAAACCTCAGAAGGTAACCTGAACCGTCAGTGCTGGTTTCGGCTTTCGTGACCCGAAGAAGGAGTTGAGAGATTCTTTTTAAGTGAGGATGGTTCTCGTTTGCTTTTTTAAAGTCGCTTATTAGGGTAGGCTTTGTTGCAACAGAAATCCCATACTCTACGGTGCCCGACTGACCGGCGAGGTCGTTCTCTGTGATCGAACCGATACTCATTTTGTTTCCCTCTTGAGCTAAATTAAGCTCAATCGAGAAAGACCTTAATCCACGTTATTCTTCGTAAAGGAATGGTGTGGCGGGTGCTAAGTGACGTCTTCGAGTAAGCTAGAAACCCAGATTTACACAGTTTAGGCAATATTGACAACATTTTTGCGTGCATGCACGCAGAATGTCCGTATAGTTCTTCTAAATCGCCCCAAATAAAATAAGGACTTAGCGTGAGTGATCCGCTAGGTCCTTTTTCATTTATGATTTCGTTTCGTGTAGTTTGCAGTACAGGCAGTAATCATGACGAAGCGAAATTCGATGAAGCAGGTCGTAAGCCCGGATCAATTGTCAAACCTGGATGAGTTGGTCGTTGACAAGCGTTATGACAAACGCGCGAAAGCCAAGAAAGCGCGACGCAATCGACACTACGAAAAACAGTTTTTGCGCAACGCAGTTACCTCCGGAATTCTTTCTGAAGACCCGGCTTGAGCGATAAGTGACACGGTCAGTGTCAACATCGTGAGTTTGTGTCAGCTAGTCGACATTGGCAAATTCACACCTGTTCTACACTTTCTGAAACACATAGAAAGTGGAGACAGAGATGGGACGAACAGCCTCTTGTTTGGTATGGCTTTGTTTACTTTTCTCCTTGGTAGGTTGCGTCGGTGGCGATGACAACGCCTCGGCGGCTGGAACACGAGTTCAACCCGGGCAAACTGACTCGAGGCTCGATCAATTCAACATTGCCAATCAATGTTTTTCAGTTGCCACAACCGATAGGCGTTTCTTGAATGCAAGCGGCAGCATGTATGGCATCGGTAACGCACCTTCACCCTTCTATTTCAAGCCAAGCCGCTTGGGCCAGTACTTGTTGTTTGACAGCAATGCAAGTTTTTTGGGGCTCTCCAATTCAAACCCTTTTAACCAAGCGCAACTAATCCAGTTTCTTCGAACTGGCACTGATTTTTTGTCAGGTCTTGGTGATCTCGCGGAAGTGATTGAGCCTTTGAAGCCGGTCAGTGATGGCGTGCGTCAGGCTGGTGGGGCTTTGGGCGAGGCCGTCGATCAGCAAAGTGCAGAATCAAGCAGTGATGCAACGCCCTTTGCACAGGCTGAGCCTGGATTTTTAACCGTGTGGGAAATCATTCCCGCATTACAACAGAATTCATTTCGGTTCAGGCAGCTTGTCACCCAACAATTTCTGGCTGTTCAAGGTGAGGGGCTAGCCTTGGTCAGTGGTGAGGCAGAAGCCAGCATGTTTGTGTTGCAGCCGGCTTCGGGATGTGCCGTGTTTCCTGAAGCCGAGTTGAACGCCGCAGGTACACCGTTTAAGGGCACCACTTCGAATGGGGAAGTGGTGGGTTGGGTGGACACGCACATTCACATCGGGGGCAGCGAGGCCTTGGGGGGTAAGCTTGCGCATGGCCGCCCCTTTCACCCTTTTGGCATTACCAAGGCCTTGAACAGTTGTGAAGCTGACCATGGCCCGCAAGGCACCTTGGGTGTATTGGACAACCTGTTGGCCACTGGCAGCCCTGTTAACCAACATGCCACGGATGGTTGGCCCACTTTTAGTTATTGGCCCAACCCAAGATCTCAAACCCATCATCAAACTTATTACGTGTGGATGAAGCGCGCGTGGATGGGTGGGCAGCGCATTATGGTGAATCATTTTGTGGCCAATGAGGTGATTTGCCAGGTGTGGCCTTTGAAAGAACATGATTGCGATGAAATGGAAAGCGTGAAATTACAACGGCAATTGCTGCTGGATTTGGAGGAGTACATCGACGCCCAGGAGGGCGGCCCAGGAAAAGGATGGTTCAGGATTGTTTACGACAGCGCCACGGCGCGTGACGTGATCGCCGACGGCAAGCTTGCTGTGGTGATGGGTATTGAAAACGAAAAGCTGTTCAACTGCGGCGAATTCATGGGCATGCCCGAGTGCACAGAGCAGCAAATTCTGGAGCGATTGGATGAGTTCTATGCGTTGGGTATTCGCAGCGTATTTCCTCTTCATATATTCGACAACGCGTTTGGCGGCACTGAAATTAGCCGCTTCACCAAGGATGCTGCGTTGATGCAGGTGTTCAATGCCGGCAATATTTGGGAAACTGGTCACCCATTTGCAAGCACCACCTGTGAAGACATTGACAGTGCTGAACCTGCGACAGTGGACAGCAAGGACTACGGTTTGTTTGAATTGGCTTTGCTGCAATTGACCAATACCCCGCCCACTCCCGAAGATGTGCCGGGACGGGAGTGTCAGCGCAATGCCCGTGGTTTGACAAAACTGGGTGATTTTCTAATCGATGCCTTGGCCAAAAAAGGCGTGATTGTTGAGACAGACCACATGGGCGCTCTGTCGCGCAAGCGGGTGTTGGCCATGATGAAGGAACGTGGCCTGCCAGTGGTGTCCGGACACTCTGGCACCATCAGCGCTGCGCGCGATAGCCAGCGCATCGTCGATTCAGGCGGACTTATTTCTAATCTGCCCGACAAACCTTCTCCCACGGCAGTGGACTACATTCAAAAGCTGAGTGCTTTGTATCCAGCTGGCAAAGCACCTGCGAGCGGGTTTGGTTCAGACATCAACGGCATTCACCAGCAGGCAGATCCCCGCTCTGATGCAGTTGAAAAGCCCTTGGTGTATCCCTTCAAATCTCCAATGGGTGATGTGGTGTTTGAGCGCCAGAGAACAGGCGAACGCGTGTATGACTTGAACACCGATGGTGTGGCCCACTACGGCTTGTACCCGGATTACATCGCGGACATGATGATGCAGCCTGGCGGTAAACCTGCTGTGGCCACTTTGTTCCGGTCGGCTGAAGCGTATTTGCAGTTGTGGGAGCGGGTGGAGGAGTTCAGCCGTGCCCGGAAGTAGCACTATTTAGGATGCAGGCCAGCGCAGTTATCCAGTCTGTTCAGCAACAAGCTCCCAACTTTGCTGAACTAATCTCTTGTTCAAATGGTATGGAACTGCCGCATCCCTCAAAAATTCCATAGTGTTTGGAAAAGTCACCGATGAACTGAAAGTGCTCTTTGAAACGGGTGTGTTGCAGCATTCGGAATGTGTTGCCACACACGGGGAAAACCTTGCCGGTTTCCATGAAGTGGTGTTTGTCCAGAAGAAAGCCGTGTGCCTGGTTTTCGCTGGTGCCTCGGTAAATCACTGCTTGGCCGTAGTCTTCACACGCAGTTTCCAAATCGGCCAGCTTGAACAGTCGGTAGGTGGCGGAGTAAAAGCGTGTTTGCCCAACCAATTGACTCAAGCGTTCATCGGTTATGTCTAGCGGGCGGTCTTCGACCAAACGCGGGTCGGTAAAGCCGTTTTGGGTTGCAATCCTCAAGAAGTCGTTCCAGTACATGGCACCCCCCAAACATTCGCCATAGAGCACCGGGTCGCTGGCCACTTGAGGCGCTATTCTGCGATCCGAATACACATCCGAGAAATAAAATTCGCCACCTGGTTTCAGCAGTTCATAGGCTTGGCGCATGACAGCGTCTTTGTCAGGTGAAAGATTGACCACACAGTTCGAAACAATCACATCAAAACTGTTTTTCTCCAGACCCAGTTCATCGAGTCGTTCAATGTATCCTTGCAAGAAGGTTACATTGCTGTGCGAGTAGCCAAATTTCTCTCGATGGTATTCAATGTGGCGGTTGGCCACTTCCAGTTGTTCTTCGGTCATGTCGACACCCACCACTTCGCCGGTTTCGCCGACCAGTTGTGCCAGGGCATACACATCACGCCCGGAGCCAGAGCCCAGGTCAAGAATACGTTTTCCTTTCAAGTCTGTTGGGCACACCAAACCACACCCGTAGTAGCGGCTAAGTACTTCGTCGTGAATATTTGACAGCAAGGGTTTCAGCCACGCGGGTATGGATGAAAAATCACAACAAGCTGTGGTTTTCAGATCGCTGCTGCTTTGTAGTTCTTTGCCGTAGTAATTCTTGACTGCGTCGTACATGGTTTGTTTCCGTGAAATTGAAGATTTGACTCTGCCTGAATGTGTAGTTCGCACTTGCCACACAATAAGTTACTCGCTTTAAACAGCGCGTGTATTTGATCGAAGTTCTACAACACTGTGTTATTTTATTTTTTGGATAAGCTCTAACAAGAAAATGCACATGATCAAAGAAAACAACAGCCACAGCATCGTCATCGGATACATCCTCTGGATTTTCGGTTTCATGGGCGCACATCGTTTTTATTATGGACGCCCCATTTCCGGCATCATCTGGTTTTTCACGCTTGGCCTGTTTTTGATTGGCTGGATTGTCGATTTGTTTTTGATCCCGGGCATGGACAAAAGCGCAGATCGCCGTTTTCTAACCGGCCCCATCAACTACAACATTGCCTGGGTTTTGCTGACTTTCCTGGGTGTGTTCGGCATTCATCGGTTTTACCAACGCAAGTGGATTACCGGTTTGATCTACCTGCTCACTGTGGGCCTGTTCGGCATCGGTGTTATTTACGATTGGTGTACGCTGAATGATCAAATTGACGAGCTGCACCGTGACGGCACCTTGAATTAACCGGTTGATATCTGCGGCCACTTTTGGCCTCAGTGATTTGCTGGATAGCTGTTGAGGGTTTCAGCAACAATTCGCAAGGTGTGCTCCAAGCGCTCGTCATTTAGATTGCCACCCAGGGAAAGTCTCACAGCGTTGGGTGTTGCACCTTCCAGGCAGAACATGTCTGCGCTGGCAATGGCGATGCCTCGATTGAGCAGTCGCCCACAGAATGCGGACTGACTCCAGGCTGATGGAAGATTCAACCAGAGGTGAAACGCTTCCGGGTTTGTTTCGATTTTGAAATCTCCCAGTATTCGCCTGGCGATCAGTTGCCTTCGCTGGCTCATCAGTCGAATATTGTCCAGACACATTTGCGCTGTGCCATCGAGAATCCATTGTGTAGCAAGTGCTGAGCACATTGGGCTGGCCATGATTTGCGTGGCGCGCAGTGAGGAGGCAATGCGTTTGGATTCGAGTTCGGTTGGGCACACCAGAAATGCAATCCGAAGGCCCGCACTGCAGGTTTTGGACAATCCGTTGACGTAGTACGTCAGTTCTGGCGCGAGGCTGGCCAAGGATGTCGGCGGGTTGTGCATCAATTTGCTGTAAGGGTCATCTTCAATAATCTTGAGGCCAAAATATCGGGCCACTTCTACAATTTCACGCCTGCGTGTTTCGCTGATGGTGCGGGTGGTCGGATTCTGGATGGTCGGGTTCAGGTACAGCGCCCGAACTTTGTTGATTCTGCAGTGTGCCTCAAGAGCATCTGGAAGAATACCTTGGGCGTCGCCGGGGATGCCCAGTGTGCGTATGCCCAGCAAGCCCGCCATTGCTTTTACGCCAGGGTAGGTGATGGCTTCTGCACACAGTGTATTGCCCGCACCGACCAAGCCATTCATCAGGCCAGCCAGTGTGGCCTGAATGCCTGGTGTCACCAGAACCGTGCGCCCCTTGTGATGTGGGCTGACACCGTTTAACCAGACAGCAGCAGCCTGTTGATCGTCTTCAGTTCCCCCGAAATCCTGATACCGGGTTAGCCGGTGAAAGTTTCCTTGCTCTGTCACATGCCGTGCACCGTGGCGCATGCGCGCAAGTAATTCGGGCTCTTGTGGTTCAGGAGCCATGTTCATGGTCATCTCGATCAGCGTGGGTTCTGCTTCAAGCTGGTTTGAGTTTCTTATCCGGACGTAGCTGCCTACGCCTACCTTGGACGTGATCAGGCCGCGGTGCTGCGCTTCCTGATAGGCACGTGCAACCGTGGTGTAGTCCAGATTCAAGCCTTTGGCCAGTTCACGAATGGGTGGAAGCCGGTCGTCAAGCTTCAGCACGCCCCGTTGTATTTCGAGTTCAATTGCTTCAGCAATAGCCAAATAGGCAGGCTTGTCGCAACTGGAAAGCACCTTGTTCCAGTCTTCCAAAAGAGTTGATCTGCTTCGCATGTTCACTCGCTGTGCCTGTCGGTTTCAAATGGGTGCAAGCAACTTGCGCGCCCGGTGCATTGCACTTTTCAGGTGCGATGTTTTTGACTTGTGTGGTGATGTCAGCTCTCAGGTTTGAGAATGGAACTGGCTGGAGAGTCGCATGAAATGGATTTGATTGCACATTGATTGGATTTGGAGAGCTTGAATTGGTACAGGCATTGCGACTCTGTGAGCGTGCGCCGGCACAGTGCAATTCACTTTCACGGTGCCCATTTGTTGATGACTCTGGAGATCATGAAATGCCTAAAGTAAATCACCCCGCTCATGTTGATGGCGATTATTTTGTCGATTATGAAGAAAAAGTATTTGAGGATGTGAAGGCCGAGCCAGGTCAAAAAGCGCTGGTGACTTTTCACACAGTGGCGTTTGAAGGTTCGATTGGTTTTGTGAATCTGTTGCAGGCTACACGATTGCAGCGCAAAGGCTTCGAGACCTCGGTGCTGCTGTATGGCCCCGGCGTTACTTTGGGTGTGCAGCGTGGATTCCCCACCTTGGGCAATGAGGCGTTTCCTGGTCATTTGAATTTCAACAATCAAATCAAGAAATTCATGGGTGAAGGCGGCAAAGTGTACGCGTGCCGTTTCGCGTTGCAGGCGCTGTATGGCCACGGAGAGCCTTCCCTGATTGAGGGAATTCGACCCATCAACCCCCTGGATGTGATGGACCTGGTGCTGATTCACAAACGTGACAGTGCCGTGATTATTGACACCTGGACGTTGTAAACGCGCAGTGGGGTCGCCCACCGGCGCCCCACTTGATGGCAGTTGAAGTGGAGTATACGTGCATGACCCAGCCCAGAATAATTCGCGCAGCAGCGGCGCAGATCGCACCTGATCTTCAGGACCCTGCCCAAACCATCCAACGGGTTTGTCAAACCATGGAGGAGGCTGCAGCCAAAGGCGTACAAATTATCGTGTTCCCGGAAACCTTTGTGCCTTACTACCCCTACTTTTCTTTTGTGTCGCCGCCTGTTCAGCAAGGCAAGGATCATCTGCGGCTTTACGAGTATGCGGTGACGGTGCCCGGTGCAGAGACTGAGGCGATATCGGCTTTGGCTGCCCAGTACAACATGGTGGTTGTTTTGGGTGTGAATGAGCGGGACCATGGCTCGCTGTACAACGCGCAAATTATTTTCGACGGCAATGGCGAAATACGCTTGAAGCGCCGAAAAATTACACCGACCTACCACGAGCGAATGGTGTGGGGGCAGGGCGATGCATCGGGTTTGAAAGTGGTGAAGACGAGTGCAGGGCGTGTGGGTGCGCTGGCCTGTTGGGAGCACTACAACCCTTTGGCCAGGTATTGTTTGATGGCCCAGCACGAGGAAATTCACTGCGCCCAGTTTCCTGGTTCTTTGGTGGGGCAGGTATTCGCCGATCAAATGGAGGTGACGATTCGCCACCACGCGCTGGAGTCGGGCTGCTTTGTGATCAACAGCACTGCCTGGCTTTCCGAGGAACAGGTTCAAAGTATTTCGCAAGACAGCACTTTGCAAAAAGGCCTGCGCGGTGGTTGTTTCACTGCGATTGTCAGCCCTGAAGGCAAGTTGCTGGGCGAGCCTCTAACCGAGGGTGAAGGATTGGTGGTGGCTGATCTTGACATGGCACTGATCACGAAGCGCAAACGGATGATGGATTCGGTTGGTCACTATGCGCGGCCCGAGTTGTTGAGCTTGTTGGTCAGGGATGAGGCTTCAAGTCCCATGAGAAGAATTTCGGGAGTGCAGCATGCTGAGTACTGATCTTCAAACCTATGGCTTGAGGCTGGAAGACCCGTCTGCGGGGGTTCAAAGCCGGCGTGGTGGTGCTGGCCCTTCCGATCACAAAGCGGTTGTGGTGGATGGGCAAACCGTGATGATTCCTGTTCATACGCATACGGCATGGGACTCTCCTTTCATGGCCAGCAAGCCCGATGCCAACGGGAAAAGTGAGCTTCGCAAAAACGGAATTCCAATTGCAGTGATTGATTTTCCAAAGCAACCGAAGTTCTATGGTCTGAAAACCGCAGAGGGCATTCCTTACGAGCAAATTGCCACACTGCACAGCAGCGATGTATTGGCCACCACCGTGCTGCAAACCTGCATTCGCTATCAAAGCAGAAATAAAACATGCAAGTTTTGCTCGATTGGCCAGTCTTTGGCGGCAGGCCGAACCATTGAGCGAAAAACACCACAGCAATTGGCCGAGGTGGCAAAGGCTGCTGTCGAGCTGGATGGTGTGAAGCAAATGGTAATGACCACTGGCACACCAGCTACGCCTGACCGTGGCGCAGCAATCATGGTTGAAAGTGTATTGGCGGTGAAAGCTGCGGTGGATTTGCCGATTCAAGTACAAATTGAACCACCAGACCACTTTGAATGGTTTGACGAATTGAAGCGAAGCGGTGCCGACACTTTGGGCATGCACCTGGAAGTGATTTCAGATGCAGCGCGGCAAGCAATGATGCCAGGCAAGGCCACAGTGCCGGTGAGTTACTACCTGCAGGCATTTGATGCTGCGGTGAAGGTGTTTGGTCGCGGGCAAGTGAGCACTTACATTATTGTTGGGCTGGGCGATTCACAGGTTGAAATTATCGACATGTGTCGCAAACTGATATTGCGCGGGGTTTATCCCTTTGTGGTTCCGTTTGTGCCAATTGGTGGCACTCCTTTGGAAAGCCACCCGGTTCCGAGTTCCCAATTCATGCGGGAGGTGCTTCAACCCGTTGGCCAGATGTTGCGGGAAGCCGACCTGTTGTCCAAAGACATGAAAGCCGGCTGCGGAAAATGTGGTGCGTGTTCAACACTGAAAACTTTTGAAGTCTGAGCCTGTGAGTGAGGTGCTGCCATGTTTATTACCGAAATGAATGTTGAGGAATTTGCGCACAGTGAGTGCCACATCAAATTGGCCGTAGATGACTGGGCGTTACGAGAGGCGCAGAAATTGCGCAACGATGTTTTTGTGGTTGAGCAAGGCATTTTCCAGACCAGTGACCATGATGTGTTTGACAGCAGCGCCTATACCCTGGTGGCCACCATCGGTTTGCTGGGTATTCCCGATGCTGTGGTGGGCACCGTACGAATTCATGAGCAGGCTCCGGGTGTGTGGGTGGGCTCGCGCCTTGCTGTGGATCAGGCTTATCGATCAGTCAAAGGCCTTGGAAAAGCGCTGATTGCCATGGCGGTGAGTAGTGCACGCGCGCAAGGGTGCACTGCCTTTTATGCGAATGTTCAACTGCCAAATGTGGGTTTGTTTCAAAAGCTGGGTTGGCAGGCTTTGGGTGAGGCAAGCGTGCACGGTGTGCAGCACATGTTTATGCAGGCCAACCTTGACATGTACCCGGTAGAGCACGACCCAGGCCGAGGATTTATTCACCTGTTCAAGCAACCATCAAGCAAAGCACGGATTGAGAGGCGTGTATGAGTTGGCTACAAACACTGGTGCACAGCATTCGGGAAAGCAAGGGGCTTGCGCATAAAAAAGACATTGCGATTGCCATGGATGAATTGGCGAGCGCTCAACCTTGCGATTCTTCATGCCGGGTGGGTGATGACTGCGCCGTGTTGAAGTCGGCGGATGGTTCTTTTCTTCTGTTTGCCATTGAAGGCTTCATGAACGAGTTTGTTCAAGAGGACCCCTGGTTTGCAGGCTATTGCGGCGTGATGGTGAATGTCAGTGACATCGCCGCAATGGGTGGGCGCGCCACGGCGGTTGTGGATGCAGTATGGACCGCTGATTCATGGCAGCTGCAAAGAATTCTCCAAGGCATGGCAGCAGCATCGGCTCGATACCGGGTGCCCATTGTGGGCGGGCACACCAATGCCAGAAATAAACAAGCTCAACTGGCGGTGTCGATTATTGGTTCAGCAAACGCCGTGTTGAGCAGTTTTGATGCCAAGCCCGGCGATGTGTTGATGAGTGTGATTGATTTGAGAGGCAGTTACCACGGTGCTGGAAACAACTGGAATGCCAGTACAGACTCGCCAGCGGAACGCTTGCGGGCAGATCTGGAACTGCTGCCACAGGTGGCAGAAGGTGGTTTGGCGGTGGCCTGTAAAGACATCAGTATGGCAGGTGCTTTGGGCACCACATTGATGATGCTGGAATGTTCTGCATGCGGTGCTGAAATTTGGCCAGCTGCATTTCCACGCCCACAGGAAGTCTCTGTAGAACGCTGGATGCAAACCTTCCCCAGTTTTGGTTTCGTGTTCAGTGTGCCACCGACTTGTGTGGAGCGGATGAAGCAACTTTTTGGAAGCAGGGATTTGCGTTGCGAACCCGTGGGGCATGTGATTGAGGGCTCCATGGTTTGGGTAAATCATGAAAGCGAGCGGGAACTGTTGTGGGATTTTTCTGGCACACCACTGTTGGGTTGCAGCCAGTTGAATCACGCAACTGATGTGGTGGGAGAGGCGCATGCCTGTGGTTCGATTTGATGTGATGTGGCCAGATGCCACGGTTATGAAGTGCCAGTCGCCTTCCACGGTGATTCGAAATTTCTTGCATGAGGGGCAGCGTGTGTCTTTGCCCGAGTTTTTGAAAATTTCTGAACTGGGGTTGAGTGCGGCCAGCGAGCGTGTGCGCGAAAAATATGGGTTTGCCTGCTCAGCAGCCATTGATCAACTGGAAATCATCCTTGCCAAGGCAACTGATTTTCAGGGTTGGGAAGCGGCTGTGGTGCAAGTCATCCGAATGGATTGAGGGAGAAGAATGTGAGTGCTGAACCAGGTAAATTGAAAGATCATTATTCCGTTGTTGTAATCGGGGGTGGCCAGGCTGGGCTCTCGATGAGTTATCACTTGACTCGCAAAGAGATTGATCATGTTGTGCTGGAAAGAAACCAGATCGGGCACAGCTGGCGCAATCAGCGATGGGACAGCTTTTGTTTGGTAACCCCAAACTGGCAATGCAATTTGCCTGGTTTTCCGTATGCTGGGCCTGAACCAAAAGGCTTCATGAAAAAAGCGGACATTGTTGCGTACCTGGAGGCATTTGTTGCTTCGTTTCAGCCACCTGTGTTCGAAGGTGTCGCAGTGAAACAGCTGCGCAAGTTAAGCGATGGCTTGTTCGAAATTCAAAGCACGCACGGAACATTGACGGCGAAGCAGGTGGTAGTGGCTGTGGGTGGCTACCACAAGCCAAGAATTCCAAGGGTATCAGAAAAAGTACCTGCGCATATCCGACAGATTCATTCTTCAGAATATCGGAATCCTGCTCAGTTTTCAGAGGGAAATATTCTGGTGATTGGCTCTGGCCAAAGTGGTTGTCAAATTGCAGAAGACTTTCATTTGGCAGGCCGACATGTGCACTTGTCAGTGGGCAGCGCTCCCCGTGTAGCGCGCCGCTACCGTGGCCGCGATGTTGTGGAATGGCTGGCCGACATGGGGCACTACGACATGCCCGTGGAGTTGCACCCCCAGAAGGAAGCGGTCCGAGCCAAGGCCAATCATTACGTGACTGGTCGCGATGGTGGCCGGGACATTGACCTGAGAGTGCGGGCAAAGGAGGGCATGCAACTTCATGGCCGTTTGATCAATTGCGTGGATGGTGTGATGCATTTTGCAGATGACCTCACGAAGAATTTGGACAACGCGGACCAGAGCAGCGAGAACATCAAGAACATGATTGATGGCTTCATTGCCGAGAATGGAATTTCGGCACCGAACGAGGCCCGATATGTTCCTGTGTGGACGCCTGAGGATGGAGGGTCATGTATCGATTTGATTGCTGAAAACATCACTGGAATTGTTTGGTCCGTGGGTTTTGAAAGCTCGTTTGACTGGATCGATTTGCCGATCTTCAACGGCAAAGGTTACCCGAATCATTATCGGGGTGTTAGCCGCGAACCGGGTGTTTATTTTCTCGGTTTGCCGTGGTTGCACACCTGGGGCTCGGGGCGTTTCTCGGGTATTGCGCGTGACTCTGAGTTCCTGCTTGAGCAAATTGAACAGCAGCTTCAAGCTGTGCTTGAAGGCGTCAATTAACCGCCCGATAAGCCTCAACAAACCGGCTCGGTTGCTTTTTGGGGCGGCCGGTTTTCATGTCAATGCACACCCATTGAGTGTGCCCTTGCATCACGGTGGCGTGGTCGCTTTCGCGCACAAACTGGTACTGGCGAGTCATGTCGGCTTTGCCTTCGTTGTGGCTGATCCAGGTGGCAATCCATAGCGTATCGCCTGCAAAGGTGGGGCGTTTGTATTCCAGGTGATGCTGGCGTGCCACACAGCCGTAGCCCGATTCTACAAAGTCTTGAAACGTTAGCCCAAGTTGCCTGGAATGCAGTGCCGCAATGGCCTGCATCCACACCAGGTAAATGGTGTTGTTGGTGTGCTCGAATTCGTCGAGATGTTCGGGTTGTACCGTGAGCTTACCGATGAATTGCGGGGTGCATGGCCACACGCTTTGTGGTGTGTCGCTGGTGGCGATGGTTTGGATATCGCTGGCTTTGAAAATGTTGGAGTTGGTCATAGGTCCTTGATTTTGCAACAATGGGGCGACGCCGCTTGACATTTCATTATTACTTTTGTTGGGCATATCGAAAGCGTATGTCGCTGATGGTGACAGGTCAATGAAACAAATCGCAGTTTTTACAAATTCGCGATACGGAGAATTTTTCAGAAACCCCAGCCCGACCCAATCCCCAACAACGTGGCTACACCAAGCGCCGCAAACATCGCTGCAGCAATTCGGTGCACCAGCTTCATCGGAATTTTTTCAGCCAGCTTGTCGCCAGCAAACACCGCAGGCACGTCGGCAATCAGCATGCCCAATGTAGTACCCGCAACTACCATAAGCACATCGTTGTAGTGTGCTGACATGGCCACGGTGGCTATTTGGGTTTTGTCGCCCATTTCCGCTAAAAAGAAGGTGATGAAGGTGGCACCGAACACACCCAGCTTGGTAGCCAGCTGAGTTTCTTCATCTTCGATTTTGTCAGGAATGAGTGTCCACACTGCCATGGCGATGAAGGATGCGCCAAGCACCCAACGCAGAACGGATTGATCCACATTGGCGGTGATCCAGCTACCCACCACGCCAGCCAGGCCGTGATTGATCAGTGTGGCCAAGGTAATGCCAATGATGATGGGAATTGGTTTTTTGAAACGTGTGGCCAACAGAAATGCGAGTAACTGGGTTTTGTCGCCAATTTCAGCGAGTGCAATTACACCGGTGGATACGAGAAGTGCCGAAGACATGACATAAGTTCCTGGGCCTGGAAAAACCAAATGACCACGCAGCTTCTCCAGGCCGATCTGGAAGCTGAGTAGTCAAAGGTCTTGCCAAGTTCTAGAACCGCTTACGCCATAGCCTGTAAATGATGATAGGCCAAGTGTGTTGACGTAAGCCTTTCCTTGCGGAAAGAGGCTACTCCCCAATGAGTGTCGCAATGATAGGACTTGGCATTTAAAAAATCAAGTCAATCGAGATTGGCCTCAAAGGGAAATCGACAAATCGTTCAAGGGGTGCAGCCCGAGAAATCTTGGTTTCAAGAGATCGTGAATAGTTGCTTCACTCACCTCACTTAACTTGCCTGGGTTCCATTTTGGCGATTTGTCTTTGTCCACCAGCAATGCCCGCACGCCCTCCGGAAAGTCTGGATGTACGCAGCAGCCCACGGAAGCCTGATACTCCAGCCGCAATACATCGGCCAGGTCTGCGCCTGCATGGCGCTTCATCAATTCAAATGAAAGCGCAGCCGAAGTGGGAGAGCCATGCGCATATGCTTGAGCAGCTTTGGCCAGCCAGGCCACCTCGTTCTGTTGCAGCGCGCGCAAGGACACGTCGATTTCAGCCAGTGTGTCATGGTTCATTACGGCATCAATTTCTTTGGCGTGTGTATGTAACAAAGGCGTGGGTGCCTTCACTTCAAACTGTTTCAGCAGGGCAGACAATTTTTCCTTGTCCGATTTCAGCTCACCCTGCCAGCTGGTGTTTTCAATGGCATGCAGTACATTTGAAAACTGCGCATGTTCTAGCACTGCATCGGCCCAATCCCCCATCAATGCATCGCCCGCGTTGACGATTGCGCCGGTCAGGGCCAAAAACAAACCCGTGCGCGCGGGCATGCGATGCAAGAACCAGGTGCCGGCCACATCCGGGTACAAACCAATGTGAATTTCCGGCATGGCAATGCGTGCATTGGGGCTGACTACGCGGTGGGAGGCACCCACCATCAAACCCACGCCACCACCCATCACAATGCCGTGTGCCCAACACAAAATGGGTTTGGGGTAGGTGTGTATGCGGTAGTCCAGCCGGTATTCACATTCGAAAAATGCCTCGGCTTCAGGCGGTACTACGCCTGCCCCTACGCGCTTGCTGGCGTGGTGCAAACTTACCACGTCTCCGCCCGCACAAAAGGCTTTGTCGCCTGCTGCACTCAGCACCACGCCAGCGATTGAATCGTCTTCCGCCCAGCTTTTTAATTGGGGGTCGAGCAGGTCGATCATGGGCAATGTGAGCGCATTCAAGGCTGCGGGGTTATTAAGCACGGCGTGGCCAAAACTGTGGCCGCTTGCGGTTGGGAAAGTGCCGAATGTGACAGGTGCTGACATAATGTGATTGGAATGTAAGGTGTAAACCGACTGCAAACAATACACCGATTCCAGGGACAAATAAAAAAAGCCCGGTGCTTTCACACCGGGCTTTTTCAGCTACCAAGTCAAATTAATGGTGCAGATCAAATCGATCGGCATTCATCACTTTGTTCCAGGCGGCCACGAAGTCGTTCACAAACTTCTTCTCGGCATCTGCACCGGCATACACTTCGCACAGTGCACGCAGTTGCGAGTTGGAACCGAAGCACATGTCGGCCAGGGTACCTGTCCACTTCACTTCGCCTGTCTTGCGATCACGGCCTTCCAAAACACCGTCGGCGCTGGTTGACTTGCTCCACTTGGTGCTCATGTCGAGCAAGTTGGTGAAGAAGTCAGTGGTCAATGCCTCTGGGCGCTTGGTGAACACGCCATGCTTGGCACCGCCCACGTTGGCGTTCATGGCACGCAAGCCACCCACCAACACGGTCATCTCAGGTGCGGTCAAGCCCAGCAAGCTGGCCTTGTCGATCAAACGCTCTGCCGCTGTGCCTTCCAAGCCTTTGCGGGCATAGTTGCGGAAACCATCTGCTGTGGGTTCCAGAACTTCGAAGGAATCGACATCGGTTTGATCTTGCGTTGCATCGGTGCGACCCAGCGCAACTGGCACAGTAATGCTGTGACCTGCTTTCTTCGCAGCCGCTTCAACACCGGCAGCACCTGCAATCACGATGAGGTCGGCAATTGAAATTTTCTTCCCATTGCCTGCATCATTGAATTGCTTTTGAATGCCTTCCAGTTGCTCCAGTACCTTGCTCAGTTCTGCAGGGTTGTTGGCTTCCCAGTTTTTCATGGGGGCCAGGCGAATGCGGGCACCGTTGGCGCCGCCACGCTTGTCGCTGTTGCGGTAAGTGGAAGCAGAAGCCCAAGCTGTACGTACCAATTGAGGAATGCTCAAGCCGCTGGCCAGTACTTTGGCTTTCAGGGCTGCAACATCAGCATCATCTGCATGCTTGTAATCGGCCGCGGGCACTGGGTCTTGCCAAATCAAATCTTCCGCAGGCACCAATGGGCCAATGTAACGGCTCTTTGGACCCATGTCGCGGTGCGTCAGCTTGAACCATGCACGGGCATAGGCGTCCGCAAACTCGTCAGGGTTGTTCAGGAAGTGACGAGAAACTTTCTCGTAATCCGGATCCATGCGAAGCGCCAGGTCGGCTGTGGTCATCATGGGTGCGTGGCTCTTGTTGGGGTCGTGTGCGTCCACAACAGTGCCTGCGCCTGCGCCACCCTTTGGTTTCCACTGGTGTGCACCGGCTGGGCTCTTCGTCAGTTCCCAATCGTATTTGAACAGGGTTTCAAGGTAACCCATGTCCCACTTGGTGGGGTTTGGTTTCCATGCGCCTTCAATACCGCTGGTGGTGGTGTCACCGCCCTTGCCAGAGCCATGCTTATTGATCCAGCCCAAACCTTGCTCTTCAATGGGTGCACCTTCGGGCGCTGGGCCGACCAGGGCCGGGTTGCCTGCACCGTGTGCCTTACCGAATGTGTGACCACCCGCGACCAGTGCCACTGTTTCATAGTCGTTCATGGCCATGCGGCCGAAAGTAGTGCGAATGTCGTGTGCTGAAAGCTTGGGGTCGGGGTTGCCGTCCGGACCTTCCGGGTTCACGTAAATCAAACCCATTTGTACAGCAGCCAAGGGGTTTTCAAGGTCACGCTTGCCGCTGTAGCGGCTGTTGGGCTTGTCGCTGGTGGCCAGCCACTCAGCTTCCGGGCCCCAATACACTTCCTCGGGCTCGTACACGTCTTTGCGGCCAAATGCGAAACCAAAGGTTTTGAAACCCATGGTGTCCATGCAGTAAGTACCGGCCAGGGTAATCAGGTCGGCCCATGACAATTGCTTGCCGTACTTCTGCTTGATTGGCCACAACAGTCGACGTGCCTTGTCCAGGTTGCCGTTGTCAGGCCAGCTGTTCAGTGGCGCAAAACGCTGCATGCCGGTGCCAGCACCGCCACGGCCGTCGGCGATACGGTAAGTACCAGCGGCGTGCCATGTCATGCGAACGAAGAATGGGCCATAGTGGCCATAATCGGCAGGCCACCACTCTTGGGAATTGGTGTACAGCGCTTCCAAGTCCTTCAGAAGGGCAGGCACATCGAGTTTCTTGACTTCTTCCACATAGTCGAAGTCTTCGCCCATGGGGTCAGTCAATGGGGAATTCTGGTTCAACAATTTAATGTTCAGTGCGTTGGGCCACCAGCTTGCGTTAGTGGGTGTGCCGGCAATCGCTGTTTTGGGACCATCGCCCGTGAATGGGCACTTTGCATCATTTGACATACATCTCTCCTTGGTTGCCGTTAATTATTAACTGCTGAATTCAGTGTAGGGTGCTAAATCCTATCAATCAAGTTGTTTTTATAAATTTACCCTATAGGCAGGGGCAATTGATATTTTTGACCTTCAGCATGTCTTTCATATTAATACCGGAAAAAAAGTTGGTCACTCCTCGTCGAAAGAGTCGTACTTCTCGCAAAGAAAGTCGATCAACGCACGCACCGCAGGCAGCATGCCCCGCCTGGAGGGGAATACCACATGAATGATTTCACGACGGGGCGACCAGTCGGGCAATAACTTCACCAGCTCGCCGCTGGCAACTTGCTTGGGCACCATGAGGTTAGGCAACTGAACCACGCCCACACCCGCCATGGCGCTGGCCCGCAAGGCCACCATGTCGGTGGTCACCAGCCGTGGTGAATGGGGTATCACGATTCGCTCACCACTGGCGTGGGTCAGGCACCATTCAAAACTGGTTTGTACCTGACCTTGGGTTTGCCCCAAACCCAGGCTTGGCCAGTCAATCAAATCGTTGGGGTTTGTGGGCAAGCCCTTTTTGTTGATCAAGCAGGGCGATGCCACCAAACACAGGCCACGGTCTGAGAGTACCTTGAGCACCAAGTCACTGCTGTCCAAAGGCAATGGGCGAACCCGTATGGCCAGGTCAACACCCTCGGCCACCACATCCACCCGCCTATTGCTGGCTTCCATGTGCACTGTGACTTGCGGATGTTTCACCAGAAATTCCGCCAGCATGTCGCCAATGTGTGCATGCAGCAATGCGATGGGACAAGTCATGCGGATCAGGCCACGTGGCTCGGAATGATTTTGTTCAATCAATTCCTGCGCACTTTCTGCCTCAATCAACATGGCCTTGCAGTGCTGGTAGTAAGTTTTTCCGATTTCTGTGATGTGCAGCTTGCGGGTGGAGCGATACAGCAGTTGCGTGTTTAGGCGCTTTTCAAGCTCGGCAATTCGGCGGCTAATTTTCGATTTCGGAACACCCAGTGCGCGTGCCGCAGCAGAGAAACCCTGGTGTTCAACCACTTTGGCAAAGTAGTACAGGTCGTTGAGATCCATGTGTATTTGCCCCTTATTGTTCCTCATGCAGAACGATCTGTTGAGTTTTTGCGTGCTTATCAATGATTGTTTGTTTCAATAGCATATTGCCATTATTAACTGTCAATGAGAAGGAAGACACCATGAGCAAGCCCTATGTTCGTCTTGATAAAAACGATGCTGCTGTGCTGTTGGTTGATCACCAGGCCGGTTTGCTGTCGCTGGTGCGGGATATCGATCCCGATCGTTTCAAAAACAATGTGTTGGCCTTGGCCGATTTGGCGAAATATTTCAACTTGCCCACCATTTTGACGACCAGTTTTGAGACTGGCCCAAACGGCCCTTTGGTGCCTGAGCTAAAAGAGATTTTTCCGGATGCGCCTTACATTGCACGCCCCGGACAGATCAATGCTTGGGACAACGAAGAATTCCTGGCTGCCGTGAAAGCAACCGGCAAAAAGCAACTGATTATTGCGGGTGTCGTGACCGAGGTGTGTGTTGCATTTCCAGCCTTGTCGGCCCTTGAAGAAGGTTATGAGGTGTTTGTGGTGACCGATGCATCGGGCACCTTCAATGAACTGACGCGCCATTCTGCCTGGGAAAGAATGAGCAATGCAGGCGCCCAGTTGATGACCTGGTTTGGCGTGGCCTGTGAATTGCACCGCGACTGGCGCAATGACATTGAAGGTTTGGGTGCCTTGTTCTCGAATCACATTCCCGATTATCGCAACCTGATTACCAGCTACACCGCGCTGACGAAATAAGTGCAAGGCGTTATGATTTTGACATGAACAAAATCAAGCGAATTGAACTTCGAAGCGCCGATTTGGGCGAAGGCATGTTGGTGAAACGTGCCTTGCCCAGTCGCCACCAGCGCATGGTGGGGGCATGGTGTTTTCTAGACCATGCTGGGCCTGTTAATTTTGCACCCGGCAAAGGCATGCATGTGGGTGCACACCCGCACACGGCCTTGCAAACCTTCACCTGGCTGATCGACGGCGAAGTGCTTCACAAAGACAGCTTGGGCAATGAACTGATTATTCGCCCAGGGCAGGTGAACCTGATGACCGCGGGGCGTGGCATTGTACACACCGAAGATTCGGTGGTGAATGGTGGCCGCCTGCATGCAGCACAGTTGTGGATCGCCTTGCCGCCAGAACTTGCAGATTGCGAACCCGATTTTGCCCATTATCCGGAACTGCCAATTTGGCATGTTGAGGATGTTCAATGCACCTTGCTGGCGGGCACCTTCAATGCATTCACTGCGCCCACGGCAGTGCGTTCGCCCATGTTGGGCATGGATTTGTTCAGTAAGCAGGGTGGCACAGTGAATCTGAGTTTGAACCGGGATTTTGAGTACGGATTTCTGACTTTGACAGGGCAGGTGAACGTGCAGGGCGAGACTTACACACCCGATGAGTTCGCCTATCTGGAACCTGGTTCAGAGAACCTTGAGATGACCCTGAGCACCGATGCGCGTGTCTTGTTGCTGGGCGGTGTGCCGTTTGAAACACCCGTGCAAATGTGGTGGAATTTTGTTGGCCACAGCAAGGAAGCCATTGCACAAGCTCAAAAAGATTGGGAGCAGGGCGATCCGCGTTTTGGCGACGTACTCGACGAATCAGCAAACACCGGTGTTGCTGCTCGACTGGCTGCACCAGCACTGCCCTGGAAATAGGGTTTTTAAAGCCATTTCAGGGTTATCCATAGGCCACGCTGACAGCTTGCATTTGGGCAGCCGTGTTGAAGTCGATTACAGTAGATGTATCGACTGACACGGAGTGCCCCATGGATTTTTCCCTGACCCCTGCATTGAAGTCACTTCAGGCCGAAGTGCGAACTTTCATCGCAGAACACATTATTCCCCTGGAAAAAGACCCTCGACAAACTGCGCACGGTCCCTCGGAGGAATTGCGGGAGGAATTGGTGGGCCTCGCCAGAAAAGCAGGGTTGCTGACCCCGCATGCCTCCACAGAATTGGGGGGACGTGGCTGGAGTCACATTGAAAAAGCAATCGCTTTTGAAGAGGCTGGTTATTCCACACTGGGTCCCACGGCCATGAACATTCATGCGCCTGATGAAGGCAATATTCACTTGCTGGAAGTGGTTGCCACGCCCGAACAAAAAGAACGCTGGCTCAAACCCATGGTGCAGGGAAAAATTCGCTCGTGTTTCGCCATGACCGAACCTGCACCCGGTGCGGGTGCCGACCCTTCCATGATGCAAACCACGGCTGTGAAAGACCGCGATCATTATGTGATCAATGGTGACAAGTGGTTTATCACTGGCGCTGAAGGGGCAAGTTTTGCAATCATCATGGCAAAAATGGAAGACGGCACAGCCACCATGTTTTTAAGCGACATGGATGCGCCCGGCATTGAGTATGTTCGCACCATGGATGCAATGGATGCGTGCTTCACGGGTGGACATGGCGTGTTGAGGTTCAACAATTTGCGCGTGCATGAAAGCAGTGTGCTGGGTGAAATCGGCAAGGGTTTTCGGTACGCCCAAGTGCGCTTGGCACCGGCGCGTTTAACGCACTGCATGCGCTGGCTGGGCCAGGCGCGCCGCACACACGACATTGCATTGAACTACGCCCGCAAACGGCAGGCCTTTGGTGTGCAGTTGGGTGCGCATGAAGGCGTCAGTTTTATGTTGGCTGACAACGAAATGGATTTGCACACGGCGCGTTTGCACATTTGGCACACCGCCTGGATGCTGGACCAAGGCGAGCGATGTAATTTTGAATCGAGCCGTGCGAAGGTGGTGTGTTCAGAGGCCGAGTGGCGGGTCGTGGATCGCAGCGTGCAAATTCTGGGTGGGCAGGGCGTCACAGGTGAAACCATCGTAAGCCGCATTTTTACCGACATGCGCGCATTTCGAATTTACGATGGCCCCAGTGAAGTGCACCGCTTCAGCATGGGCAAAAAACTGATTGCAGGCCTGGACAAAAAATAAGGAAAAACCATGAGCAACAATGATCTGTTTTCCATGCAAGGCAAATTGGTGCTGGTGACTGGTGCTTCGAGTGGCTTGGGAAAACACTTTGCACAGGTGCTTGCCGGTGCAGGGGCAACCGTGTTGTTGAGTGCGCGCAACGTTGAAAAACTGCAGCAAGTGTTGGATCAAATTCAGGCAGCCGGTGGCAAAGCGTATGCGGTGGCCATGGATGTCAGCAAATCGTCTTCAGTGAACACAGCCATGGCGAATATTGCTCAACAACATGGTGTGCCCGATGTGTTGATCAACAATGCCGGCCAGTCGATTGCCAAACCCATGTTGGAGCAAACCGAAGACGATTGGGACCAAATACTGGATACAAACCTGAAAGGTTGCTGGCTGGTGGGCACTGAATTTGCGCGCGCCTTGGCTGCTGCTGGTAAACCGGGCGCGATTGTGAACATTGCATCCATTTTAGGTGAGCGCGTGGGCGGTGCGGTGGGGCCCTATGCCATTTCAAAGGCCGGGTTGGTGCAGGCCACCAAGGCGATGGCGCTGGAACTGGCGCGGTACAGTATTCGTGTGAATGCAATCTTGCCCGGCTATGTGGCCACCGACATGAACAGCGACTTTCTGGCCAGTGAACTGGGCGACAAATTGCGCAAACGAATTCCGACACGGCAGTTTTGTGAACTCAGCGATTTGACTGGGCCGCTATTGCTGCTGGCCTCGAATGCAGGGGCGGGGATGACTGGCGCTTGCGTTGCAGTGGACCGGGGGCATTTGGTCAGCGCTTTGTAGGGCGCCATGCAATGAACGATATTCAAAAAAAATCTCTGGAAAAATATTTGACGCAGGCATTGCTCGCAGACAAGGTTGAAATCTTGCAAGCAGCATTGCTTTCCGGTGGTGCCGTACAAGAAAACTGGGCACTGGATTTGCAGGTCACTGGTGGTGTTCATGGAAGTACTCAAGGTGGCCGATTGAACACTGTATTGCGTTGCGATTCACCCACTGCAGGTGTGGCCATCAGCCACGGTCGTGCGCAGGAATTCGCTTTGTTGCAAACCGTGTTCAATGCAGGTGTAACCGTACCGCAACCCTTGTGTTTGTGCACCGACACTTCCGTGTTTGGGCGCCCGTTTTTTGTGATGCGCAGAATAGGCGGCACAGCGGCTGGCCATGTATTGGTGAAGAACACCACTTACGCACCTGATCGTGTTGAACTGGCTCATCGTTTGGGCAAAGAATTGGCGCGTATCCATTCGATCAGGCCGCCCCTGGAGGCACTGAGGTTTTTGCATGCTTACGCTGAATCGCCCGCGCAGTATCGGATCAATACCCATCGCGAGTTTCTGGATCAACACCACACCGCTTACCCGGCACTGGAATGGGGTTTGCGCTGGCTTGAGCGCCACGCGCCAGCACGCGACTTGATTACACTGGCTCATGGCGATTTTCGCACCGGCAACTACATGGTGGATGAACATGGGCTGACCGGTATTCTGGACTGGGAGTTTGCAGGTTGGAGCGATCCGCTGGAGGACGTTGGCTGGTTTTGTGCGAAATGCTGGCGCTTTGGGCAAGACGATTTACCGGCAGGCGGCATTGGTCTGCGCGAACATTTTTACCACGGTTATGAGGTCGAATCTGGTCGCACGATTGATCGAGATCAAATTCATTATTGGGAAGTGATGGCCCATGTGCGTTGGGCGGTGGTGGCCATTGAGCAGGCACAACGCTTTTGTTCCGGGCAAGAAAACTCCCTGTTGCTGGCTTTGACTGGCCACATTGTGCCGGAGCTGGAATGGGAAATTTTGAACATGACGGAGCACAACTGATGCGTGAACAACCCACTGGTGAATTGCTTTTGCAGTGCGCGCGCGAGCTGCTTAAGAGCAAAGTGTTGCCTATGTTGCAGGGCGATGCCAAGCGAGATGTGTTGATGGTGATGAATGCCATGTCGATTGCGCAGCGTGAGTTGCAGCAAGGCGCCGCACTTGAGGAAGAAGAGCAACGCGGATTGGCCGAAGTATTAGGTGAACCTGTATTCGATGTGGCCCGGGCAAACTGTGTATTGGCGGCCCGCATTCGTGCTGGTGTTGCAGACCCTCACAACCCAGAGCGTACTGAAGTACTGAGCCACTTGCGTGTTGTGGGTAAAAACCGTTTGCTGGCCAGCAACCCCAAAATACTGACGAGCCACAAAGTATGAGCACCTTGGTGTTGATGCGACATGGTCAGGCCTCGTTTGGGGCCGCGCGTTACGATGCTTTGTCGGAACTGGGACAAGCCCAGGCGCGAGCCACAGGGCTGTGGATGCGCAATCAAGGCATACATCCAAATGCGGTGTTGCACGGACCCCGACAAAGGCAGGCTGACACCGCAAACTTGTTGCTCAAGGAAAGCGGGTATCTAATTTCTGGCAAACAATCTGAGGCATTGGATGAGTTTGCCGAGGGTGAAGAAATTTTCAGTGCAGCAGAGCAATTGCTTGGGCGCAGTATGGCACTCGATTCGGGTCGGTCACGCCTTGAAGTGCTGCGTGATTACGATGCAACCTGCAGGGCCTGGGCCAATGGTGACGTGCGTATCCCGGGGCGATTAAGCCTTGGCGAATTTCGTGAACAGTTGCGCGATTGGTTAAGTTCGCACACACAGGCGCAACATGCCAACGGGCAGATTGAAGTGGTGGTCACATCTGCCGGATCTATTGCAGCACTGGTGTGCGAAGTGATGGGCTTGCCCGATGCAAGCTGGTACAGCCTGCTGCGTGTAATTCGAAATGCATCGCTCACCGAGGTACTGTATTCAAAAGGCAAAGTCAGCTTACTCAGTTTCAATGGTGTGAGTCACCTGCCACCGCAATTAAACACGTCCATGTAATTTAGCGGCAGTAAACACAGATCAGGCAGTTTGCTTGCCTCCTGCGGCATTTCCATGGCTCACCAGTTCCCGTGCAGGGCGCACTTCAATTGAGCCATAACGGGCGGGCGGAATTTTCTCGGCCAGCGCAATCGCTTCATTCAGGTCTTGGGCTTCCAGCATGTAAAAACCTGCGAGCTGTTCTTTGGTCTCTGCAAAGGGGCCATCAGTCGTGTGGGTCTTGCCATTTCGAACCCGCACGGTAGTGGCGGTATTGACCGGCAACAAAGGGCTACCTGTGATGAAGTGCCCCTTGTGGCTTAAATTTTCAACGCAGGCGATACACTCGTTGTTCAGTGCATCCCATTCCTGTTGCGACATGCTGTTCATGATGTTCTCGTCGTAATACACCAAGGCCAGATATTTCATATTCAATCTCCGTAGCGACAATCTTCGCGAAGTGATTCTTCAATCGGACGAATTTCGATCGTACCCAATCGCGCAGAGGGCCATTGCGATGCAATTCGCAAGGCCTCGTTGAAATCATGGGCTTCAATCAGAAAAATACCACCCAGTTGTTCCTTGGTTTCTACAAAGGGCCCGTCGGTTGTTACCAACCTTTGATTGCGCACCCGCACCAGCACACCATGGTTGGCGCTCTGAAGTGCATGGGTGGTAATCAAGTGGCCGCTTGCTTTCAAGGATTCCACATAACTCAATGTTTCCTGCCTCAAAGCCAGCCATTCTTCATGTGGCATGGCTTTGAACAGGGCCTCTTCCTCATGGGCAAGGCAAAGGTATTTCATGGCAGGTTGCCTCTCAAGGTTGGGCATCGAAAATGGCTTTACCGCTTTCAGGGTCGAATGGCGAAGAAAAATGCTCATGCACAATTTTCCATTCATTTTTTTCCTGACGCAGACACACGGTGGCACGCATCCAGCCAACGTTTTCATTGCCAAAGTCTTGAACCGAACCACAACGCGACAGGTAATGGCAGAAGGCCAGTTCGCCGCTGCTTTGAATGTTCAATTGATGAATTTCAAAGATGATGCCGCCACCGCACAACTGCATGCAGTATTTCCAGTGTTCTGCGTAATTGGCTTTGCCGACGATGTGCAGCACTTTGACTGCATCAAACGACACCACATTCTCGCTGTAGTGGCTCATGATTTTTTCCAAGTCTTCGTCGACGACTGCTTGCTGCCAGGTTTCCAGTACTGCCTTGATTGCGTTCATGGTTTCTCCTTTAGTTGGGGGTTTCATGAATTAGTCGAACGGCACTTTCTGAAATCGACATTGTTTGAAATTTTTTTTTAGATTAATTTTTCAGTCTGCCCAAGTCATCCAGACGTTGTTGTAAAAAGCGCTGCTCCGGCCCTTGTCGAGTCAGACGAAGTGCGTCTTGATAGGCATCACGGGCTTCCTTTACGTGGCCCATTCGCCTGTACAGGTCTGCGCGTGTGGCGTGGGCCAAGTGGTAGTCGTGCAGGTGGCCTTGCTCCATCAGCTCGTCGACCAGTGCCAAACCGGCTTGCGGGCCATCGCGCATGGCCACTGCCACGGCACGATTCAACGCAATAACCGGCGAATGGGTGTGCTCCAGCAGCGCATCGTAAAGGCCAACAATTTGTATCCAGTCTGTTTTTTCCGCGCTGGGGGCTTCCGCATGCACAGCACTGATTGCTGCCTGCAGCGTGTATGCGCCAAATCGGCGTGTGGCCAAGGCCTGCAACACCAACTGGCAGCCTTCGCGGATCTGGGCCTGATTCCAGAGTGTGCGGTTCTGGTCTGCCAGCAAGATCAGGTCACCATTGGGTGTGCAACGTGCTGCCTGGCGGGAGTCATTCAATAACATCAAGGCAAGCAGCCCAACAGCTTCGGGTTCTGGCAACAGTTGTACCAGCAGGCGCCCAAGGCGGATAGCTTCGCTGCAGAGTTCTTTGCGAATCAATGCTTCGCCGGTCGAGGCCGAGTAGCCTTCATTGAACACCAGATAGATCACATGCAGTACGGCATGCAGACGTTCTTGAAGCTGATCGGCTTGAGGCACTTCGTAGGGAATTTTGGCATCGCGAATTTTGGTTTTGGCGCGAACAATTCGTTGCGCCATGGTGGGTGTAGTGCTTAAAAATGCGCTGGCGACTTCTTCCGTGGAAAGCCCGCACACCTCCCGCAAGGTGAGCGCCAATTGGGCTTCAGGTGACAGGCTGGGGTGACAACAGGTGAAAATCAACCGCAAGCGATCGTCTTCAATGGTTTCGTCGGCGTAATCGGGTTCATGGTGTAGTTGCTCAGCGAGATCGTCGGCAACGTCTTCAAACGAGGTGTCGAATTTTGCACGGCGGCGGATTTGATCAATGGCTTTGAATCGGGCGGTGGACACCATCCAGGCCCGTGGGTTGGCTGGGATGCCGTCAACTTCCCACTGCTGTAATGCAATTGAAAATGCTTCGTGCATGGCTTCTTCAGCCACATCAAAATCGCCAAGCAGGCGAATGAGTGTAGCCAGAATTCGGCGGGACTCCTGTTGGTAAAAAGTATCTAGCCAAGGTCGCAGGGCAGTTCTCATGTACTTAAATTAACATTCGTTAATACAAATGATAATAGTTATCATTATAATTGGTGGATTGTCCATTCTCCGAAGTTTCTCATGATCTCCCAGAATCCCAAAGTCAGCTTCTTGGCTCTCGCAGTATTTTCAGCCCTGTCATCCAACGCATTCGCCCAAGCCAACGAGTTACCTGCAGTGCAGGTCAATGCCAGTGCCGATGCCTCAGCCGACGGACTTGCACCTGAATACGCAGGGGGCCAAGTGGCCACAGGCGGACGTGTGGGTTTGTTGGGCACGCAATCAAATATGGATTCGCCGTTTAACCTGACCAGCTACACCTCGAAGTTGATTCAAGACCAACAAGCATCCAGCGTTGGCGATGTGTTGTTGAACGATCCGGCAGTTCGCGTGGCGCGTGGTTTCGGTAATTTTCAGCAGGTGTACCTGGTGCGCGGCCTGCCCATTTTCTCGGACGACATGTCGTACAACGGATTGTATGGTCTGCTGCCCAGGCAATATCTGGCCGCAGAATTGATCGAACGCGTTGAAGTGCTGCGTGGCGCGAACGCGTTTTTGAATGGTGCAGCGCCCGGCGGCAGTGGCTTGGGTGGTGCGATCAATGTGGTGCCCAAGCGCGCGCCGAACTACGACATTAACCAGGCCACAGTGGGTGTGCAGAATGGTGGAGAAACTTACCTGGCTGGCGACTTTGCTCGCCGTTTCAACGATGGGTCTACCGGCATGCGGGCAACCATTGCCAGGCGCGATGGCGACACCAATGTTGAAGGAGAGTCGCGTGAACTTTCCTTGTTCGCAGTGGGCGCAGATTTTCGCAGTGACCATCTGCGAATCTCCGCAGATGTGGGCTATCAAGAGCACAAGCTTCAGGCTTCGCAGCCCAATATCACAATCGCCGCAGGCCTCGCCATTCCAACCACACCGCGTGCAGACCGCAGCATTGCGCAGCCCTGGACCTTCTCCAACGCAGAGGACACATTCGGCACTGTACGTGCTGAATATGATTTCAATGACACGGTGACTGGCTGGTTGGCCGGTGGTGCAAGGGAAAGCAACGAGGCCGGGAATTTTTCCAACCCCACCGTGGTGGATGAACAGGGGAATACCAACTCCTTGCGTTTTGCAAATGTTCGTGAAGACTCCGTGCAAACTGCCGAAGCAGGTTTGCGCTTTAAGTTCAACGCGGCTGGGGTAAAGCACACCGTGAGTACCACCGCTTCAGTGTTTGAACTTGAGTCAAAAAATGCTTTCGATTTTTCCAGCTTTACCGGTTTCTCGAACAATATTTACAATCCAACAGCAGTTCCCGAACCCGCATTGGGCGCATTCCCCAGTGGCAATTTCAACAATCCTTTGCTGACCGAGAAAACAGAAACTTCAAGCCTCGCTGTAGCAGACACCATGGCGTTTTTGAGTGAGCGATTGTTGCTGACCGTGGGGGCGCGCCACCAGCAAATTGAAGCCACCAGTTTTAATGGAAACACCGGTGAGCAAACCGCCAATTACTCTGAGAATGCCACCACACCGGTGGCGGGCGTGGTATTCAAACTTAGCCCCAAGTACTCGGTATATGCCAACTACATTGAAGGACTGGTGAAGGGTGACACCTCACCTGCCACTACTGGCGCAGGTGCACCTGTGGCCAATGCAGGAACTGTGTTCAAACCTTACATTACTGAGCAGGTTGAGCTGGGCGTGAAATATGACGGCGGCAGCGTGGGTGGTTCAGTGTCGGTGTTCCAAAGTGAAAAGCCCAACTACGGCATTGACAGTTCCAATACTTTTTCACAAGTAGGCGACCAAACCAATGAAGGCCTGGAACTCATGGCGTTTGGCAAAGCCAGCAAAACAGTCACCGTGCTTGGTGGCGTGAGTATTTTGAACACCGATGCTGATGGCCGCGATGCGATTGGCGCCCCTTCAACACAGGCCAACGTGGGGCTGGAATGGAGCCCGGCGCAGGTGCAGGGGCTTGCATTCGAGACAAGGGCAATTTACACCAGCAGTCAGTACGCTGATGCAGCCAATACACAAGAGGTGCCATCATGGACTCGCCTTGATTTGGGTGTCAGGTATGTGATGCCGGTGGGCAATGCGCAAGCGTTGACACTGCGAGCCCGTTTGGACAATGTGACTGATCGGAATTACTGGGCCTCTGCGGGTGGCTTCCCTGGTTCGGGTTACTTGACGATTGGCAACCCGCGTACCTTGACAGTGTCCGCTTCGCTGGATTTTTAACAGAGCATGTTGCGGCGCATGATTGACCATGCGCCGCGAATGGCTGATGATGTAACCGCTCAGTTACATCTGTGTTGCAGTACTTTTTCCCTTCACTGGAACACCGCCATGCTCACCCGCTTTCTGCTTGCCTCACTGGCCTTTGTTGGAACTGCGGCTTCCACGCCTGCACTTTCACAGGTCAAGGGACCGGAAATTCCGCCCAACCTCATCGGCAATGTCTCTCGCCAGCTTATGAAAGAGATGAAGCCATTGGACAAGCCACTGCACATCAAGATTTGCATTTTCGATATTTTGGGCAAGGCTGGGCCGGTGTTCAGCGTGGCGCAAGACATTGCTTTGGAAGCACGCAAGTGGAATGTGTTCGCCGAGTTGATTCCTCACACCAATGAAACGGTGGCCACCGAGTCCTTCAGGACAGGGCAATGCGAGGCGGTGGGCATTACCACCTTGCGTGCGCGTTTGTTCAATCAGTTCATGGGCAGCTTTGATGCAGTGGGTGCGCTGCCCTCTTACGATCATGTAAAAACTGCTTTGCAGGTTTTGATGGGTAACGACGCTTTGTACGACCTGTCAATTCAAGGCAAGTATCAGGTGGTTGGCATGGCCCCATTGGGTGCAGCGTATGTGATGGTGAACGACCGATCCATCGACTCGATTGAAAAGGCTGCGGGCAAGAAAGTGGCGGTGATGGATTGGGACAAAAGCCAGGCCAAAATGATTCAGCAATTGGGCGCACAGGCTGTGCCCAGCGATATTACCAACTTCGCGCAAAAATTTAATAACGGTGTAGTCGATGTTGTGGCTGCGCCCGCCGTGGCCTTTGCACCGCTCGAGTTGTACCGTGGCTTGGGCACCAAGGGTGGTGTGTACAAAATGCCGCTGTTGAACGTGACAGGTTCGGCCATTATCAACCGCACGCGCTTGGAGAAAGAAATTCCGGACCTCGATGAGCGTTTGAAAAAAATGCGCAAGTTTGGCTTGGGCTTTATTGATCAAGCGCTGGATGCTGTCAGGCTGATTGAGAAGCAGGTGCCTGCCAAATACTGGATGAACGTGACACCAGTGGATCAGGAAAAATACAATGTGATGATGCAGCAGGCGCGTGTGCAGTTGACGCAGGAAGGTGTATACGACAAACGTATGATGAGCCTGCTGAAAAAGGTGCGCTGCCACCACACACCCAGTGCTGCGGAATGCAGCACGAATGTGGAGTAAGGTGGCTTTTTATTGCCTCAGGTAGCTGGCCGCTTGACGCTGTGCAAGCAGCACCAAATTGCCTTGCGCAATTGATACATCAATCAGGTGAAGTCCCCAATTCGATCCGCCAATAAATTCACCGGGATAGTCGTCTGCGCGCGGATCGTCGGGGTCTGCCACGATACTCGCTTCAAGATAACTGACACCATTCGGCCCCACCTTGCATTCTCCTTTCACTTGCCCGGGCATGGAGTAGTAGGGGGTGGGAATGGTGAAGTTGCTGATTGGATTCGCGTAGGGGCCGCCAGGTCCACGTGGAATCAGTAACACACGAAATACCGGTGGCTGCTGGCGAGGCACAATCGGAAACAAATCTGCTTGTCCGCCTGCCAGTGCTGCGGGGTTTGTGCACAGCGCTTGTTGACCTTCTTCAGCGCTTAAACCAAAGCGTGGATCTTCAAGCTGAGGATCGTCTGCGCGGTAGGTCACATAGGCCACTACGCAGCCCAGTTGGTTGGCATTTCGACAAGCGGGTACCGTTTGAAACGATCCGCCCACATCGCGACCAGTGGGCACCAGTACATTGGTACCAGGAATGTGTGCGGAGATAAACCTGCTCAGCAAGGCGGGGCGGGTTTCAATTTCCTCGGCGATCAGCCTGCGCAAAATACCCGATCCCTGGGAGTGTCCTACCAAAATAAAACCGCGTCCATCGCTTTGGTTGGCAATGTATTCCTTGAAGGCATCGAGCACATCGGCATAGGCGACTTCGCCTGCGTTGGGTGCAATGTCAATGCCACCCAGGGCGCCCGTGAATGTAGTCAGTCCCAGTGCAGTCAGGGTGCGTTGGCGGTACACCGGTGCAAACTGGCGGCACACTTCGCCATAACGGCCAAATTGCAGTGCAGTGGTTTGTTGTTCTTGCAAGTCATCATTCAAGTCTGAGTTGCCCATCAGATCGATGCTGGTGGTTGGGTAGACGTAGAAACAATCCACTTGGGGCGCTGTGGCAGGTGCGTAGCTTAGTGTGGTAGCAGTGGCATCTGCAGCCACTGCAGTGCTGTCAAAATTGCCGTTGCACACGTTGCTGGTTCCCATCAAATCGGGGTGACACAACCAATTGCTGGTGCCTGTGTACAAAGTGCTTTGGTAGCCTGGGAACGGGTTGCTGGTATTGGCGGCACTCGCGCCTACTCGTGTGGCAGCACTGCTGGTGCTGCTTGAGTCTCCACCGCATGCGGACAGCAACAGCGATACAGTCGCAACGCTCAATAAAAATGGATGAATCACATTCTTCTCCCGTCACTGCAGGTGGCACCTGTAGCCGTTACATCAAACGCCTCGCTCACACCTTCAAATGGCTCGGGCGACCCCGCTGGTACGGCAACACCCCGGTGCTTGATTCGATATTTACCCGCAGGCGTGTTGGCCGGAATTTTCCATTCCGCCAAGGCGGAGGATACAAAGCCGGGCAATGGAATCGGGCTTAAGTACGGCGTGGGCTCGAAGGGCTGCCAGCGGAAAATCAGTTCGGGCGAACGGTCGTGGGTAAAACTTTCCCATTCACCGTTCGCATTCATTCGCTCCACTTCCACAATCGCCAGCCCACGGGTTTTCATGTTGCGCGGATGAGCGCTTTGAAATTGTGCGGTCACCGTGTTGCCGGCCGTCACCGTGGGTGTGGGTTGGGCCAATACATCGCCAAATGCGGCACTGGGGGCCTGATCAAACGGCACATAGGGTGGGCGGGGAATCGGGTTGCTGGTCACTGTGCGGGGTGGGCCGGCAGGCGGTTGATTTTGCTGGGCCAATGACAGGGCCAGCCTGCGGCTTTCCTGTTGCACGGCGGCCAGCGTCCAGGGTCCAAATTGCGTGGAGGCGCCCTCATATTGCTGAATGGAATATTCTTCACGCGTGGTGAGGTAATTGACAAAATCATTGCTCAGGCCACTGATGATCACTTGGTCAATGCCTTGTGGCTCCAACACTTCCAGCACAGTTTGACGAATGCGCCGCCCGGCCATGGTGGTAATTTCCCAAGGCAAGCCCAACACTGCCACATTGCCAATGGTGAACAACTGAAATGGCAGCACATTGTTGCTGAAGTTCAGGGGCGGGCCGAGTACAAACAGCACGGGTTTTTCAGCTTGGCAACTTAGGCTGGTGCCAGCGGGCACCGCGTCAAATGGAAGGTCATTCAGGTTGCACAGCACGGCGGTGGCCAATATTTCCGGTGGCAGTTTGCCTGCGGCCAGCGCAGCCAGGTCGCGGGTGAGGCGGGCCGGGTCGGTGCGGCCGTTGCAGCTCGCGCCTTCCACTGTGGGGCCAGGGCCGTCTTCAGCGCCTGCACCAAATGACACGCCCATGGCGGCGGTGCAGGTTTTTTTCACGGCGCTGTTCAGTGATTCTGGGTGGCGCAGTGAATTCAGCACCACGGGGTCTGTAATTTCCACTTCGTCCATCTTCACGTGGAATTGTGCAAAATTCACTCCACCACGCACCAACTGGTTGGCATCGCGGTACAGGGTCAGTGCGCGCGCCAGTTGCTTGCTGCCGTTGATTTCCACAGCCTTCAATTCATCGGTAGAGCCACCACGTTCCTCAAAAGGTTTGTCTTTGAAGAAAATATTGGGGCTGCTGTCACCTTCATCGGTTTGTGCAAATGCAGCCACGAAAGTGTCTTTCCCGGCCGGTGCCTCGTATTGTGTGCCCATCAATTTTTCAAAGGCCAATGCAGCCCAACCTTTGTTGTCTGAGGAAATCAATGGATTGGTGTTGCCTGTGGTGGTGGGGTGCACACCAAACCAGTTGATTTGCCCGATCGGTGTGCCATCGGCACGGCGCAGTTTCAGCAGTGCCATTTCCTTGTTCACATTTTGGCTTTCACCACGCTGGTTCAAATACTGATTGCGTTCTTCTTGCGGGTTTTGATCGTAGGCAATCGCAGAGCGATTCACATTGGCATTCAACAGTTCACCATTGTTGACCAACAGGCGACCTGGCTCTGGGTTGGCTTGCAGGTTGGCATGTGCACGTCGAATGGCTTCCACAATGCCGTCTACGATGAAGTTGTAAACCTCCTCGTCATGCCCCAAACGGAACGCGTTGAAGGCAGTGAAGTGCGCATAGCCACCGGGCCCGGCGTGGGTGTGGGTGGCGTTTAGCATGATGTTCTGCTCGTTGTAGAACGGTGCCAATTGAGCATCGGCTGCCACCTTGTTCAAAACCCCTTGGCGCACAGCATGGAAAATCATGCCGAGGTCGTTGACCACATACACCACGCGATTGCCGTTGCATGGTGAACCAATCACATACGCGCGGGAAAACTGGCGGGTGTGCAGGCCAAGGCTGGCGTGGGTGGGGCTTTCATAACCCATCATCACAGAACCCGCTGCGGGGCCAGTGATGTCGACAATGCCGGTGCCCATGGTAAACGCGGTGTTGTTTCTGCAAGTGCCACTGTTCAAGCCTGTGCTGGGTTGAATATTGCTGTTCGGTGTACTGGCTGGGGTCAGGGAGGGGCTGTCTTGCCCTTCACCGATCAACAGGTTTGGATCGCTTAGCGCACATTGCAAACCTGCGGTGTCAACAAACTCAGCGTTGCCGGGGTTTTCATTGGGGTTGGTGCGATTGTCGGTTTGGGTCAGATCGCTGCTTTCGCCAAGGCAGCCTGCCAAAGTGGCTGCGGCCAGCAAAACTGTGACAGCGCGAGTTGTGCGATGCAAATGGATGTTCATTGTGAATACTTGTTGTGTGTGTCTCCTTTGATTCTTACTGCTTCGTTGTTGGCACAGATTCAGGCCAGGGCTCCATGTGACGTACTGTGTCGTGTAACCGACACTAGTCACTTTTGAAGCCCTGAAGCGGGGGCGCTTAAAAAGTGTTGTTCACCAGTACTTCGTCCAGGCTGAGCTGGCCGGGCTTTGGCCAAGGCGCTTTGGTTCCTTTTCCAATGGCCACCATGGGGCCCATCACATGGTCAGCAGGCAAGTTGATCAACTTGGCCACCGCTTCAATGTCAAATCCGATCATCGGGCAGGAATCCAGGCCAATGCCTTTGGCGGCCAGCATCAGCGTTTGCATGGCCATGCCAATGGATCGTTGGGCTTCATCGCGCTGCAACCAATCGCGACCATCGTGGAAAGGTCCCATCCAGCCAACCAGCAAATCTGCGACTTCTTTTGGCGCCTGCACCCAATAGCGTGAAGGGTCTTTCTGCCAGGCTTTCATGTCGGCGGTCATGATGACCAGCAAGGATGAGTCCGTGATTTGGGTTTGGTCGTTGCCTAGTTTGCGCATTTCTGCACGCAGGACCTTGTCGCGTACCACCACGAAACGCCAATGCTGAATGTTGAAACTGGTCGGTGCCTGAATGGCGGCCTCGAACAGTTTTTTCTCATCGTCTGCGGAGATGATGTGCTCGGGATCAAATGCCTTGATGGCCCGGCGTTGATAAATTGCGTCAAATAATTCCATGTACTGCTCCTTGTGGACTGCTGTGCACCGCATAAAAAAAGCCGGAACCCTGGAGGGGGAACCGGCCAATAGTGTACAGGCTAAAAGGGAAAGTCGTTTATTTGGCCAAACGACGTGCCTGTGACACTGCGTAGCTGCCTGCCCGTGCTGCAAGCAAAGGATCATCCGATCCTTCGATACCGGTGGGCAATACCAGTGGGTTGAAGTTGATGCCGTCGCAAGCGGACTTGTCTGTCACTGCGGTTACTTTCAGGCGACCGGCCACTACTTTTTTACGGTCGTCAGGTCAGGCCACAGTGGCGTTGTCTGTGGGGTCTCCAGCTTCAGCCAGTTGCAGCACCATGTCGAATTCAACTGGAATTTGTGACACTCGGCCTTTCAGTTCATCTTCAAGAAACACCTTGGCGTGTGTGGCCAGTTTGTCTTCGGCAATGAATTCCTGGCCTGTCACGGGTACAAACATCCACTTTGCGAACTGGGTTTTGCCTGCTGCATTGGTGAACTTGAATGCGTTTGCGCTCCAGTAGTTCACTGCACCGTAGCTGGCAGGTACGCCAGTTTTGGCAACCCATTCCATTTGCGGTTTGAAGTCAGGGTACTTGGCGGCCGCCGCTGCTATCTTTGCAGGATCCGGTTTTTTAGTTGCAGGGTCTGGCTTGCGTGCCTCCAGGAAAGCAAGGAAACCGTCGGGTGTGGCAGCCGTGAAGAAGGGGGATGAAATGTTGGCCATCAGCCATTGCTCGCCATTCGGCAAGTCAAATTGGGCGGCCAGGCCGCGTACGCCTTTGCCGTTTTCAGGCGCATTGGGATTGCCGCCACCCACGGAGAAGCGCAGGGTAACCGGCACTGGTTTGCCAGAAAAAACAGACGCTTTGGAAACGGCCGAAGCTGCCTTGTTGCCTGTGAATGTGCCCGCTGCGCAAACGCCGCGAGCGCCTGACCGGCGCGAACCCGCATGCGTGCCAAACACACCTTCAAGGCCGTCCACCAAATTCACTGCGTTGGCCGGTTCGCTGGGAATTGCAGTCTGAGCGACCGCTGTTTGTGTGCCAAGGGCGGCCAGTGCCGCAACAACTGCCAAACCAATTGCTGTTCTCATTTCCTGCATCCTTCTTTTGATGGTCATCGATCTCGCAACCCACCCGGTGAGCCGGATGGTCTACGCTATAGATCGCTGACGCGAGAAGGAAGTTACAGTGTCACAAAAATATAATTTATTGGGTAGGCAGCAGGTTCTTGATCACTGACTCGGCTACGCGCTGATTCATGTAACGCGGTACCGCATAAGTAAAGCGGGCTTCTGCGATTGCAGACTTGGCCACAGCGGGAATGTCAGTTGCTTTCAAGGCAGCCAGCTGGGTTGGAATGCCAAACTTTTCATTCATGGTGCGAATACGGGCAATAAAGGCCCTGGCCAGGTGTACGTCGTCGGCACCTTTGTCACCAATGCCGCACGCGCGGGCCAGAATGGCCAGGCGGTCGGCACAGTTGGGCAGGGAATAGTCCAGCACATGGGGCATCACTATGGCATTGGCCAGGCCATGGGGCGTGTGGTACAAGGCACCAAATTTGTGAGCAATGCCATGCACATAACCCACTCCGGCTTGTGTGAAAGCAATGCCAGCCAGGTGCGATGCCCGAGCCATTTTCTGGCGAGCTTCCAGGTTGCTGCCGTCTGCAACAGCAGTTTCCAGGTGCTTCATGATCAGCTGGGTTGCTTCCAGGGCTTTTTCATTGGTTTTTCGGGTGGCATTGCGTGATACAAAGGCTTCCACAGCGTGGGTCAAGGCGTCCATGCCCGTGGCCGAGGTGATGTGCGCAGGCAAGCCGGTCATGAGCGATCCATCCAGCGCGGCGGCCGTGGGCAACAAGCGAATGTCCATGGCGGCTACTTTGCGTTTGTTTTCTGTGTCGCTGACCACGGCCGCAATGGTGACTTCTGCACCGGTACCAGCGGTAGTGGGTACGGCAAACAAGGGAATCATGCCCTTGTGCACCCGCAGCAAGCCGGTCAGTTTCAATACAGGCTTGTTGTTCTTGGCGCGGGCACCAATCATTTTGGCGGCATCAATGGGGCTTCCTCCGCCCACTGCCAAAATGGCCTGGCAGCCGTTTTCCATCAGCATGCGATAACCGGCTTCAATTTGCTCCACAGTGGGGTTGGGTTCCACGCCGTCATACACCACGTACTTCACGCCCTGGGTTTCAAGCTCAGCCTTCATTTTTTCAAGTACGCCAAGCTTGACCAACACAGCATCGGTCACGATCAATACATTGCGGTGGCCCGCGTCGGCCATGTGCCGAACCAAGTCCAGTGAGGAACCGGTGCCTTCGAACATGCGGGGCCACTTGAAGGGCATCAGTGCAGTGACCACTTTGAAAATGGCCATATAAATGCGTAACGCGAGCACTTCGAGTGCATGCAACATGCGGGTGTCTCCTAACTTTTATTGTGGGGTTAACAGTTGTTACTATGATTGTACAAAGAGTAGGCAGTGTAGAGGCAGAGGAAATATTCCACTTTTCTTGACGATCGGGAAAATTTCACGAGCCCTTTCGGTCAAGCTTGCCGCACTGTCAACAACAACATTCAAGAGACATTGTTCATGAAGCACCGCAGTACACCCTTGATTGCCGCCTTGGCCACCCTCAGTATTACGCAACCCGCACTGGCACAAACCGAAAACCTGGACACCTTCGTGGTCTCGGCCACCCGCGAAGCACGCGACCCGTTTGAGGTGCCAGCCTCGGTCGACAAGATCAACCAGAACACCCTGGAGAAAGCGGCCAGCTTTCAAGTGAATTTGTCGGAAACACTGACCCGTGTGCCGGGTTTGGTCATCAACAACCGCAATAATTTTGCGCAAGACCTGCAAATTTCAATTCGGGGCTTTGGGGCGCGGGCCACCTCGGGGGTGCGAGGCGTGCGTTTGTTTTCCGATGGCATACCCGCCACCATGCCGGATGGTTCCGGCCAAATTTCCCACTTCAGTTTGAGCTCAACCGAGTCAATAGAAGTGCTGCGCGGGCCGTTTTCATCCCTGTATGGCAATTCCTCGGGCGGCGTGATCTTGCTGACCACCGAGAACCCGCGCGTGGGCACTGAGCTGGAGGTGAACCAGATATTTGGAACCGACAGCACCCGCAGAAGCGGTATCAAGCTGAACAAGGGCAATGAGGAAGTGGGCATTGTGATTGATGCATCCACTTTCCGAACCGATGGATACCGCGACCACAGCAAAGCACGTCGAGACAATTTCAACAGCAAAATGGTGTGGAATTTAAGCAGCGACACCAGGCTGAGTTGGGTGGTGAATTATGTGGACATTCCACTGGCGCAAGACCCGGCTGGCTTGACCGCTGCCCAACTGGCCAGCAACCGCCGGCAGGCTGGCACCAACACGGTGGCCAACAACACCAATAAAACAGTGGAGCAAAGCCAAACAGGCATTGTGTTGGAGCACAAGTTCAGCCCCGGCACCAATATCACTTTCAGCCCTTATTACGGGGACAGGAAGATTCGCCAGGTGTTGGCCAGCACTGCGGTGATTGATTTGAAAAACGAGTACAGCGGCGCCGACCTGCGATTTGGGCACCAAACCAGCCTGCTTGGGAAACCCTTGTTTTTGAATGCGGGCTTGACCGTCGGTGAACTGGAGCAGGCTCGTTTGGGCTTTTTTGGTGCCAGCACCACACCCAACCGGGATGAGGCCAACACGGCCAGCCAGTTCGATCAGTACCTGCAGGCGGAGTATTTTTTCACCGATAAATTCAGCGTGCTGGGCGGGGTTCGAAATTCGTCCATCGAGATCGAATCCAATGATCAATTTTTGAGCAACGGCGACGGCAGTGGCAGCAAAAAGTACGATGAGGTCACCAGCAATGTGGGCTTCACCTACCGTTTGCAACCCAACATCAACACCTATATTTCATACGGTGAAGGATTCGAGACCCCCACCTTGCTTGAAACTGCGTATTTGTCAGTTGCACCACCTAGTCCAAACTTCAACTCCCAGCTTGAAGCCGCAAAAAGTGAGCAACTTGAAATTGGTGTTAAAGCCAAATTTGGTGGCACCTTGGTGAATGCAGCGCTGTACACGGTAGACACCGACAACGAGATCGTGGTGTTGGCTGCGAACGGTGGTGCCACCTCATTTCAGAACGCTGGCTCGACCAGTCGCGAAGGTGCGGAACTGGCCCTGCAGCATGCTTTCAACAGGCAATGGCAAGCCAATGCGGCGGTGAATTACATTCGTGCCACCTACGACACCTCGGTTAACAGCATTCAGGCCGGCAACAGCTTGCCCAGCATTCCGAAAAAAACCTTCTTCGGTGAGCTGGTCTACAAGCCTTCAAGCCTGTATGAGGCAGCCACAGAATTGCGGTATGTCGAAAAGCTGTTCGCCAACGATGCAAACGATGCCTTCGCCCCTTCCTACTCGGTGGTGAACCTGCGCGCCAGCAAGGACTGGCCTTTAAATGGTGGCTGGAATGTGCGCACCTATGCCCGTGTGGACAATGTGTTCGACAAGGAATACGTAGGGTCGGTGATTGTGAACCAGGGGGCAGGGCAGTTTTTCGAGCCTGCCAGCGAACGCCAGTTTTTATTGGGCGTTACCGTGGGTTTGAAGTGGAGGTAAGCACTCATGTGACTGTCAGGTAACTTTAGAGCGCCCACACCACTCCCCGTGACTTGGGCGCTGTTAGAATCTGACACACATAATTTTCACAATCAGGTTTTCCGCCATGTCCAACGCACTCAGTCTTCGTCGCATCAGCCGCATGTCCAGCAACGGCTGGGATCGCTTGTTCAAATCAGAATCCATGGTTCGCGCGGGTTTGCAGCCGTTTGAAATTGTTCACCAAAGCGGCATTCACAGCGTTCGCCATTACTTGCCCTTAACTGAAGAAAGCATCACCGTCGGTGACGACACGCTGCCAGTGAGCAAGAAGCGCAATCAAATTCCGCTTGTGCTGATCGCACCCCTGGCCGTGAACATGTATGTGTACGATTTGCTGCCCGAGCGCAGTTTTGTGCGCTACCTGATGGCGCAGGGCTTTGATGTGTACCTGATCGATTGGGGCAAGCCCACGCGCAAACAGGCAGGTTTAACCCTTGAGAATTACATCAAGGAATTTTTGCCCACGTGCCTGAATGCCGTGCGTGAACACAGTGGTTCCAAAAAGCTGAATCTGCAGGGCTGGAGTATGGGCGGTGGCATGGCCTTGGCTTACACGGCCTTGTTCAAAGACGAAAACATCAACAAAGTGGTCACCTATGGAACGCCCATCGATGGCCACGCCAACGGTGCCATCGGCCAACAATACAAACGCTTGGCGAACCTTCTGAAGTCGGCCCGAATCAATTTTAGAAAGGTGCCCGCCCAATTGCTGTACACGCCGGGCTGGGCCAACGTGATCGGTTTTAAATTGCTCGACCCTGTGGGTAGCCTGAAAGGTTACTGGAACCTGATTTCACAGTTGCACGACCGTGAGTTCGTGGCCCAGCATGCCAACCAGGCGGCATTTATTGACAGCCTGGAGGCCTACCCCGGGGGTGCATTGCGAGACTGGTTTGCGAGCATTTGGCTTGAAAATGAAACAGCGCACGGCCACTTCAAAGTGGGCAAGGCCGTGGCCAACTTCAAAGACATCACTTGCCCGGTGTTGGGTATTGCAGGCAAATCGGACAACCTGGCCAACGTGGCGTGCTGCAAGCCGATCACCAAGGTTGTTGGCTCGGAGAAGTCCGAATTCTTTATCGGCCCGGGCGGCCACATTGGCATCATGAGCGGCAAGGAATCGCCCAATACCATTTGGGCGAAAACCGTGAGCTGGCTAAATAGTTAACACTGTGCATCCACCTCCGCTTTTGGTTATAGTGAACTCACTCAGCACCAAAAGCAGTAGGAGGTGGCATGCTGAAATCCAGACGAAAAATTCTTCAGGCCAGCGCAGGCCTTGTGCTTGCAGGCCCCATGTTTGGTCAACGCCGTGCCTTGGCGCAAACACCTGCATGCGATGACAGCCCTACACCCCGTCAAATCGAAGGCCCGTATTACACCCCGCAAACTCCCCGGCGCAGCAACTTGATCGATGGTTTGCCCGGAGAAGTTCTGATATTTGAGGGCAGGGTATTGAGCACCGTATGCCAGCCCGTTCCCGATGCAATTGTCGATTTGTGGAGTTGCGATGCCCAAGGCGTTTACGACAACTCAGGTTTTAAACTGCGCGGGCATCAAATCACGGATGCACAGGGTAGGTTTCGTTTTCAAACTCTTGTGCCCGGGTCTTACGGCAATTCCAGTTTCAGGCGCACACCGCATTTTCATGTAAAGGTTCAGCCTCCGGCAAGCCCTTTGCTGACCACGCAACTTTATTTTCCAGATCATCCATTGAACCAGCGCGATAGTTTTTTCAATCCAGCCTTGCTGGTGAAGATTGAAAAAAAGGTGCAACAACCCAAGCTGGCCTTGTTTGACTTTGTAGTGCCTGTGCAGGCTGGGGGATAAGTTCAATGGCAGTACCCACACGAAGTTTGTTCGCCCTGTGCGCTGTGCTGGTGGCAGCCGCCTGTTCAACGCTGCCCGCTACGCGGCCGGCTGCGCAAGTTGCGCCAACCGTGTGGCTTATGGGCGAGGTTCATGATAATCCCCAAGCCCACCGGGCCCGTTACAACTTAATTGCCAGCAAAGTGAAAACAGGCTGGCGACCCGCCATAGCCATGGAACAGTTTGATCGCGAACACCAAGGCCTGTTGCGCACCGCGCAAGATGAATGTAAAACCGCTGCCTGCATTACCTCCAGGCCGTGGGTCGAAAAATGGCAGTGGGAGCTTTACGAACCGCTGATTCAACTGGCCTTGGACTATCAATTGCCTTTGCTGGCGGCCAATGTGTCGCGCGAAGATGCAAACCGGATTGTGAAGGGTGGCTATACCGCTGCCCTGGACCCTGACACGATTGCCCACTATGAATTAAATAAGCCTTTGCCAACGGCTCTGGCCGAACAGCACCGGCAAAACATTGTGGAAGGGCATTGCAATATGTTGCCGCTTCAGGTGGCCGAGAAGATGATCCCTGCGCAAGTGGCCCGAGATGTCTGGATGGCCAATGTAATCGAGCAGCAAGCCGAACAGCGCGATGTGGTTTTGATTGCGGGCAATGGCCATGTTCAAAAAGATGTCGGCGTGGTGCATTGGTTGCCCGTTACACTACAAGAAACAACAACCGTGTATGGTTTCATTGAGAATTCGCAGGCGGGTGGCTCTGAGCAATTCGATGTACTGGCGCAGGTGCCGGCACATCCCCGTGAAGACCCTTGCGAGGCATTCAAGGCCATGATGAAAAAATAAGCCACACTCAGGCAGGGGGCAAACAAGTGGGTAGTTCATTGCATTGGCGGTGCGCTGGCGCGCTCCTGCTTGGCGCAGCGGCGTGTTATTCACAACCATTGAAAGCCAATGGGTTCGAAGATTTCGATGATGCTGAATTGATTGATCACATCGCAGGCAGTGTTGCACGTGGCTACGGACGCATGTATGGCTACGGCGTCGATTTCAAACTCATCGGAAAAGAAACGCCACATCAGTCGCCCTTGCTGGTTCAATACAATGCGCCGCTGAAGCGATGTACTTTTTTTATCAGTACGCGCGATAAAACATGGCACAGCTTTGAGCAGTACCTGGAATTTTTTGAAGGTTTGCCCAAGCAAGTAGTCTATGAGGCCTTCTTCGCGCATGAATCAGGGCATTGTGTCCAGATGAATGAGCAAATCGATTTTGGTCCGGTGCGGCGCCGTCACCGTGAGGAACTGTATGCCGATGTGTTTGCCCTGTCGCATGTAGAACGTTATTACCCCAAGCATCGCAAAGCATTTCAAGAGGCGCAGTTGAAAATGCGCCGTGCTGCGTTGGGCATTCAAAACGAATATGACTTTTACAAAGAATTGCTGAAGTTGCATTACAGTCCTGGCCTTCAATCGGCATTGAAAGTGAAAAATCCGCAAGAAAGAGCGTACTCAATTGCCAAAGCGGTGGATCTGTTGTGATAGTTTGTTATCGTGATAAGTAATTAGGCTTAATCCCAAGGAAGCACAGGAGTAGTGAACATGGATCAAATGAAATTTGGCTTGGCAGAGAAAATCAAGGAAACAACCGTCAGTCGCCGGGGCTTTTTGCTCACTTCGCTGGCAGGCGGTTTTGCGGTGGCTTCAGAGCCTCTGTTTGCCCAAGCCATCAAAACAGACACACAGGGCATTACCGCCGGTGAAGTGAAAGTACCTGTAAAGGATGGACAAATTCCAGCCTACCGCGCCATGCCTGCCAAAGGTAAAAACTTTCCGGTCATTCTCGTGATTCAGGAAATTTTCGGTGTTCACGAGTACATTCAGGACATTTGCCGTCGCTTGGCCAAGCAAGGCTACTATGCAATTGCACCCGCGCTGTTCAGCCGCGAGGCCGATGTGTCCAACATGAGCCTTGATGCAATCTTGAAGGAGGTGGTGCCGGTGGTGCCCGATGCGCAAGTGATGACCGACATCGATTCCACGGTGGCTTTTGCCAAAGCCAGTGGCAAGGCCAACACTGCCCGCTTGGGGATCGTGGGCTACTGTTGGGGTGGGCGCACCGTGTGGCTCTATGCCAATCACAACCCTGCAGTTAAGGCAGGCGTGGCTTATTACGGCCTGCTGGCTGGCTTGAAAGGCCCCAACAAGCCGGCTGATCCGGTTGATGTGGCTGCAAACCTAAAAGTGCCAGTGCTGGGCCTGTATGCTGGTGAAGACAGTTTTGTGCCCGATGAAGTGGTCGACAAAATGCGCAACGAGTTGGGCAAAGGCAACAGTGCTTCTGAAATCGTGGTATTCCCTGCGGTAAACCATGGTTTTCATGCGGATTACCGACCCACTTATGACAGACGAGCGGCCACGTATGCCTGGAAACTGACTTTGGACTGGTTTAAAGAGCGTGGCGTGTAAACAAGGGTTCGGATGAGGGGGATTTGAGTCAAATTTGCTGAATTTATCCCGGATTGTCTTGGATTGACTTAGACAAAGATGACTCAATTCGCTCAAGCGTTTACACTTGAAGCACCCCAATCGTTTGGTTAAAACTCCAAAAACATGAAAACCGAGAATCCTTTAGCGCTAGACAACCAGCTTTGTTTCTCTTTGTATGCCACCTCCCTGGCAATTACCCAGGTTTACAAGCCGCTGCTGCAACCCTTGGGCCTCACCTTTCCACAGTATTTGGTCATGATGATTTTGTGGAAAGAAGACGGTGTCAGCTTGATCAATGTGGCTCGCCAACTGGGTCAACAGCCCGGTGCACTCACGCCAGTCATCAAACGCATGGCCGAACAGGGCCTTCTGACCCGCAACCGAAGCGCTGACGACGAAAGACAACTGCAAATTTATCTGACTGACGAAGGCAAACGGATTCGGGAACAGGCACTGGATGTTTATGCGTGTGTGGTTGAGCAATGTGGCATGACACCCATGGATATTCATCGATTGAAGTGCGAATTGGATGCTCTGCGCGAAAGGCTGTTGAAAGCCTGATTGCTTGTCCGTAATTAATTATTGCGATAACATTCCCAATCATTGATGTTTCTTATTGAAGTGTCTCTTCAAATAGTTATCGCGATAACTATTTGTTTGTTCATCCATCCAATCACAGGAGAAAACAATGCAAGTCGTGTACTCAACCAAAGCCACATCCACCGGCGGTCGTGAAGGGGGCTCAGCCACCGAAGACGGGCGCTTGAAAGTACAACTCAGTACCCCCAAAGAATTGGGTGGAGCAGGCGGTCCAGGCACCAATCCTGAGCAATTGTTTGCCGCGGGTTACTCGGCCTGCTTTATCGGAGCCATCAAGTTTGTAGCCGGGCAAGACAAAATCAGCTTGCCTTCCGAGCCTGAAATTACTGCCACAGTCGGTATTGGTGGCAACCCCAACGGTGTGGGTTTTGCAATCACTGTGGACATGAGCATCAAGCTGGAAGGCATGGACAAAGCCGCAGCCAACGCCTTGGTGGAAAAGGCGCACCAGGTGTGTCCGTACTCCAATGCAACCCGTAACAATGTGGATGTAAAGTTGACGGTGGTGTAAGCACCAAAAAGCCACAAAACCATTGATCAGCGGTGGGCTTTTGTAAGCAGCCCATCGCTTTTGTTTTTTTGCAGGGAAACATTGAATGCACAAGCACTATGCCAAACCCGCGTGGATGAACAATGCCAGGGGCGATGTACGCTGTGCAGGGTTCGAGTTGGAGTTTGCCGGGCTCGATTTGCAAACAGCAGCCAATGCAGTCGCGAAGGCTATCAACGGCGAGGTGATCAAAGACACCCAAGCCGAGTGCAGGGTAAGGCATCCGCAGTTTGGTGATTTCAAGATCGAACTGGATTGGAGTTTCGCCAAAAATATGGCACGCAAGCGGCTTGAAGAGCAGGGTGCAAGTGAAGATGCGGTACTGGCGCTGATGACCGACCTGGCTCGGCAAATTGTGCCTCTTGAGGTGGTCTGCCCACCTGTTCCAGTTGATCAACTCCAAGTGCTCGATGGCATGGTGAAGGCCTTGCAACAGGCCGGTGCCTTGGGTACTTCTGATTCACTGATTTACGCATTTGGTGTGCACATCAATACCGAATTACCTGCCCTGGATTCGAAAACACTGGTGCCCTATTTGCAGGCGTATTGCGTGTCGCAGTACTGGTTGATGAAGGCACATGACGTGGACACACTGCGTCGGTTAACGCCTTATATCGACACCTATCCCAAAAAGTACATCCAGGAGGTGATGACCTACACGGCAGATACACCTTTGCAACAAATCATTGACGATTATCTGGAATACAACCCGACCCGAAACCGGGGCATGGATTTGCTGCCTTTGTTCAAACAGATCGATGAAGCACGTGTGTTGGCTGCGGTTAAGGATGAGCGCGTGAACGCACGCCCCACCTTTCATTATCGTTTGCCGAATTGCGAGATTGAAAAGCCCCAATGGGAGCTTTCCCGAAGCTGGAATATTTGGTGTGTGGTGGAACACCTGGCTGCGGACCCGGTCACATTGAAGTCCATGTGTGAACAATGGACCGATTACAACGAGAACCTGATCAACTTGAAGGAAGAGCCTTGGCACCAGCAACTGGCGACCATTCACGAAAACCTGTTGTCGGTGTAACCGGCAACGCCAAGTGGTGGTCACCGTCGTGGTTCAGTATCCGGTTTGCGGTGTGGTTGGCCGGGGGCACAGCCCGGCGCATTAGCGTGAAGCACCCGTGGCCGATTTCGCAAATTGATGCCTTGATTGTGAGTGGTGGTGATGACATTCACCCCTCCCTGTATGGCGAGGAGGAAGCACCCAAGGCCCATTACGACCCCGATCGCGATGCCTTGGAGCAGGCGCACATTGCCTGGGCCTTAAAGCACCAAATGCCCATGCTGGGCATTTGTCGCGGCACCCAGTTGATCAATGTCAGTTTGGGCGGCAGCCTGCACATCGATATTCGCGCAAAGCGTAAATTAACCTCGAACAGGGGCACGGTGTTGCCACGTAAAACCGCCGCCTTGCGGGCCAGCAGTTGCTTGGCTTTGGTAACCCGCGCCAGCCGCTTGCGCATCAACAGCCTGCATCATCAGGCGATTGACCAACTGGGCGAAGGTGTTCAAATTGTAGCCCGCGACCTCGACGGCTTTGTACAAGGCATCGAGCCCACCGGCCCCTGCCACTGGCTGGGTGTGCAGTGGCACCCGGAATATTTGTTGTACCGCCCGCAGCATCGGCGCCTGTTCAAATGGCTTGTGCAACAATGCAAGCAAGCTTCCCTCCGCGTGTAACCCATGTCGTATCTTTTGCTGTTTGCCTCTGCTTTTTTGGCGGCCACCATTTTGCCCTTTTATTCCGAAGTGGTTCTGTTTGCCATGATTCGCGCTGGTGAACCCGCTGGTTTGTTGCTGGCCGTGGCCGCAGTGGGCAATACCCTGGGTTCGGTGGTGAACTGGGTGCTTGGGCGTTACCTTTTGCACTTCCAGCACAAAAAATGGTTTTACTTCAAGCCTGAGCAAATCGAGAAAATGCAGGCCTGGTTTCAGCGCTATGGGGTTTGGAGTTTATTGTTGGCCTGGATGCCCGTTGGAGGTGACCCGTTGACGCTGGTCGCCGGTATTATGCGAGTGAACCTGTGGCTGTTTATTGTGCTCGTCGGTATTGGAAAAACATTGCGTTATGTGGCGGTGATTTATTTTTCTGAAATGTCGGTGGCCTGGTTTTAATCAAATTCAAACAAGAAGGAAATGGTGTTGTCATGAACCCGAGTGATTTGCCCAACCTGGATGCCAACTGTTTCAAGCAGCCTGATCGTGACCTGCTGGGCGACAGCTTGTTGCACCCGCCACGGATTCTGATTTTGTATGGCTCGCTGCGTGCGCGTTCATTCAGCCGTTTGGCAGCCGAGGAAGCTGGGCGCTTGCTAACCTTGATGGGGGCAGAGGTTCGGTTTTTTAACCCGGAAGGTTTGCCTTTGGTGGATGAGGCGAATGAGCAACACCCCAAAGTGCAAGAACTTCGTGAGTTGGCAGATTGGTCGGAGGGCCAGGTGTGGAGCTCGCCCGAGCGCCACGGTGCCATGACAGGCGTGATGAAAACACAAATCGACTGGTTGCCCCTGACTGGTGGCGCCAAGCGGCCCACACAGGGCAAAACCCTGGCTGTGATGCAGGTGTGCGGTGGTTCGCAATCGTTTAATGTGGTGAACCAGTTGCGCGTGTTGGGCCGATGGATGCGCATGATCACCATTCCCAATCAATCTTCGATTGCCAAAGCATTCATGGAGTTTGATGAGAACAACCGCATGAAGCCCTCGCCGTATTACAACCGCTTGGTGGATGTGATGGAAGAGCTCATGAAATTCACCTTGCTGACGCGCGGGCATGCGCAATACCTGGTTGATCGCTATTCCGAGCGTGTAGAGTCTGCGGAGGAGTTGTCCAAACGTGTGAACCAGCGCAGCATTTAATTTTGAATAGGTAGGCGAAACACTGTGTTGAAAACATTGACCTGTTTTGTTTTACTGATCAGCCTGGGCGCAGCCCATGCAGGCAGCGCTACAGTTGCCGCTGCAGCCACTTTGCGCTACGCGCTGGACGAAATTTCCCCCCAATTTACCAAAGCCACCGGGCACAGCTTGAAGGTGGCGTATGGTTCGTCGGGCAACTTTTATAGCCAGATTAAACAGGGCGCGCCGTTTGATGTGTTTTTGTCTGCCGACATGGTTTTTCCCCACAAGCTGGTGGATGAAAAACTGGCTGCATCGCCGGTATTGCCCTATTCTGAGGGGCGTTTGGTGTTGTTGCTGCCGCGTAAAACTCGTTTGAAACCCGATGGCTCTTTGGCAGACCTGGCCGCTGCGCTGAAGGACGGTCGCTTGAGCAAGCTGGCCATTGCCAACCCCACCGTGGCACCTTATGGCATGCGTGCGCAAGAAGCGCTGATGAATGCTGATTTGTGGGCAAAGGTAAAGCCACGCTTGGTGATGGGTGAAAACATAGGGCAGGCTACGCAGTTCGTGGCATCAGGTGCAGCACAGGCCGGGCTGGTGGCGTTGTCGCTAGCCCTTGCACCCGAGTTGGCCGTACGCACCCAATATGCCCTTGTGCCCCGTGAATGGCATCAACCCTTGGTGCAAGGCATGGTATTGATTCGCCCCGATAACCCGGCTGCAAAGGCATTTGCGGATTTCATGAACACGGCACCTGCTCGCGCGGTGCTCAAGAAATACGGCTATGACGAGGTACTTGGGCGATGATGGATTGGTCTGCGTTTTCGCTGTCCATTCAATTGGCACTGGGTACCTTGTTGGTGTTGTTGCCGGTGGGTTTGCTGGCTGGGCGCTGGTTGGCGCGCACTCCGTTCAAAGGGCGCACATGGATTGAGGCTGCCATTTTGCTGCCTCTGGTGCTGCCACCCACGGTGATGGGTTACTACCTGTTGTTGGCGGTGGGGGGTGGTTCGCCTGTGGGGCAGTGGCTTCAAAACACCTGGGGCATTTCGCTCACTTTCAATTTTGCTGGCCTGTTGCTCGCTTCCGTGTTGTTCAATATTCCTTTCATGCTGCAACCCATTCAGCGCGCATTCGAATCCATTCCCCACAACTTGAACGAGGCTGCACAGGTGAGTGGTTTAAGCACCTGGGCCGTTTTCACCAAGGTGGAATTGCCTTTGGCCTGGCCCGGTATTTTGTCAGCCATGGTGCTGACCTTTGTACATACCTTGGGCGAGTTTGGTGTGGTGCTGATGATAGGCGGCAGCATTCCTGGTGAAACCCGAACCTTGGCCATTTCAATTTACGACAGCGTGCAAAGTTTTGACTTGAATGCTGCCAACACCATGTCGCTGGCCCTGTTGATGTTCTCGCTGGTGGCGGTGGCCACTTCGCTGTTGTTGTCTGGCCGAAAAAGGCGCAAGCCATGAGCGTCACTACGAACAGGCCAAGTGAATTGCTGGTCGACATCGAGCAGCAAAAACCCATGCCCCTGCGCGCAAATTTTTCTTGCGAGGCCGGGCAATTGCTCGCCTTGGTGGGGCCATCGGGGGCGGGCAAATCGTCCATATTGCGTGTACTGGCGGGCTTGATGAAACCAGCGAGTGGTCGCATCGAAGTGGGCGGGCAGGTGTGGCTCGACACGCAGAAGGGTGTTTTCCAAACACCCCAGCAGCGTCGGGTAGGTTTGGTCTTTCAAAATTACGCCCTGATGCCTCACCTAAGCGCTGCTGCCAACGTGGCGCTGGCCTTGCAACACTTGCCCAAGGGTGAACAAATTATTGAAGCGGTGCAGTGGCTCAAGCGCGTGCGCCTGACTTCCGATGAAGCCATGCGCAAACCAGCACAATTGTCGGGCGGGCAACAGCAACGCGTCGCGCTGGCCCGCGCCCTGGCGCGTCAGCCCCAGTTGTTGTTGCTGGATGAGCCTTTTTCTGCGGTGGATCAAATGAACCGTGAAGGCCTTTACCGCTTGTTGGCCGAACTGCGGGCTGATCTGAATATTCCAATTGTGCTTGTAACACACGACCTGAATGAAGCCCGTATGCTGTGCGACAAACTGGTGGTGCTGGACCAAGGTCAGGTGCTACAGGAGGGCCCAGCCTTTGATGTGCACCGAAGACCCCGCAATTCCAGGGTGGCTGACCTGGTGGGCATTCAAAACCGGTTTCACGGGGCATGGCTTGGGCCTGGCCAGGAAGCCGGCGTGGGGCATTTGCAATGGACCCGTGCGCTGGATACCCAGCAGGCAACTCTTTCCAACAGCTATCAGCTTCGGGTGAAAGACAAAGGCAAGATTCCGCCTGGTTTCCCGGTGAACTGGGTGGTGCATGCCGACGGCCTGGCCTTGAAGCCGGCAGCATACAATTTGCAGCGAGAGGGTTTTGTGGTGTTGCCTGTGCATGTTCAAGCGCACCGTGACCTGGGTGAACTCAGCTTGATCGATTTGGCCTTGGATGTGGCGCCGTTCGAGACGCTGAAGATGGCTGTGTCGGGGGCGCAGCGTTTGGGCCTGAAAAAGGGCGAGCCCTGTGTGGTGGAAATGGATTTGGGATTAATCCACATCATGCCGAAAAAACACCGACAGTAATAAACTGCAACTGTGATTAGGTAAAGTGCGAAATAAAGTAAGTAACTGATTTACAAGGTGAATCTGAAAGTGTTGGCTTGAAGTATGAAGGTTTGGAGACAATTCAAACTTACAATACAAAATGAGCAAAACACTTCAGTCCGCGCTGGCGCTCAGCACGCTTGCGCTTCTTGCCGGTTGCCTGGGTGGCAATGATTCCAGCATTCTGGCTGGGGGTGATGGCCCCACGGTCACCAACCCCAACGAAGAAACACCAGTCGAACTGGAGCCGGGGGATGGCATTCGCGTTTTGTCCAATCGAGCCGACCTGATCAGCGACGGCAATGCCCTGGTTGAAATTACGGCCGAAGACCCTGCCAATTTGCAGAATGTGAAAGTGATGCTGGGCTCCGTGGATGTAAGCGACCAGTTTGCGCTGCGCGAAAATGGCCGTTACATGGGTCGCATTCAGGGCTTGGCCTTGGGTGAAAACCGCATCATGGCAGTGTTGAAAAACACAGGCCGAATTGTGACCACCATCACCAACCACCCCAACGGTGGGCCGGTGTTCTCCGGGCCGCAAGTGCAACCGTGGACCTGCACCAACGAGGGCACCATGGATGCCCAGTGCAATCAGCCGGCCGTGTTCAGTTTTTCATATCTGCCCGCCAACAAGCTGCAACACGTACTCACCAATTCGAATTTCCAGGAACAGGAATTTGCACCCACCTTCTTGCCTTACGATCCTGAAAACCCGCCGCCCGCCAGTGAAATTGCAACGACCACAACCGACAACGGTGTGACTGTGCCCTTTATAGTCCGCACCGAACGGGGTGTGCAAAACCGCGACCGTTATCAAATCCGCACACTGTTCAACCCGGCCGAGGATTGGCAACCGTGGAAGCCTCAACCACAGTGGAATGGCAAAGTACTGATTCACCATGGTGGCAATGTGGGCGTCACCTATGGCCCAGGCAACCCGCCCAATGGCGACATTTCGGGTACAGCACCGGACGGCGCCGAGTTTTTGCTCGGTGACAGCATTACTGTGGCTTTGGGGCGCGGCTTTATTGCCACTTCCACGGCCCTGGCCAATTTGGGTCACAACGTGAATTTGGTGACTGCCGCTGAATCGTTGATGATGGTGAAGGAACGGATTGTTGAGCAGTATGGCGAAATTCGTTACACCATGGGCACAGGTTGCTCGGGTGGAGCCATTGCCCAGCAACACATTGCCAATGCCTACCCTGGTATTTACCAAGGCATCATCGTGCAGTGTTCGTACCCCGATGTGTGGACCACAGCCACGCAGTTTGCTGATTACAACTTGTTGAATTCTTACTTTGGCAATCGCTACCCAGGTGTGAATGAAGCAGAAAATGCCAATCAGTTTCCCAACTTCAATCAAAACTTTTTGCCCTATGTGCAATGGAGCCCGGTTTACGGCCATTTGCCTGTTAACCCGGTGCTGTCTGACAACGCCTTTTTCCCCAAAGCCTACCCATACGCACAAAATTGCCGTGGCTTGAATGGCGCGGCCATGCCCTATGACCCTGTGAATAATCCGGGTGGTTTGCGCTGTGGTTTGATCGATTACATGAGCACGCAGTTTGGCTTTAGAACGCCAGATGTATGGAGTGCCAACGAGAAAAAGATTGGTCGAGGTTTTGGTGGTATTCCGCTGGACAACGTGGGCGTTCAATATGGCCTGGGTGCTTTGAAGCAAGGCACCATTACCGCCAATCAGTTCCTGGATTTGAACCGCAACATTGGTGGTTTTGATGTGGACATTCAACGCGTGGCTAACCGCACAGTGGCTGACCCCTTGGCTTTGGCCAATTCCTACAAAACAGGCGCGGTGAACACGGCCGAACACCTCAGCAATATTCCGATTATTGACTTGCGGGGCCCCGATCCCGGCATTGCACACGATGCCTTCCACAGCTGGCAAATGCGCGCCCGCCTGAATGCCACACAGGGGCACTTTGACAACCATGTGATCTGGTTTGGGCAATTGGTGTTGGCGGGTGATTCTACCTACAGCACCGAAGCCTTGCTGGTGATGGACCGCTGGTTGAGCCAGATTGAGGCCGATGAAAGCAACAAACCTTTGCCTGAAAAAGTGGTGGCCAACAAACCGCGTGCAGCCCGCGACAAATGTTTGTCAGCGCAAAGCATTTATGCTGACGATGGTCCCTTTGTCCCCATGAGCGGCAACCTGCTTTATCCGGACCCGGTGTTGCCCATGGCCAACTCGAGCAGTATTCCAAAGCCACCCCCAGAGGCGGGTCAAATTTTTGATCAACTCAGCAATCAGGTGTGTGGTCTGGACTTCTCGGCTTTTGACCCCACGGGCATGTCGGGCCAACTCACCGGCCCCATTGCGGAGTTGCAACACGTGTTGGTGCAAACCCGTTTTGGCACGCCGCGCACAGTGGCGGGTGACGACATTCGTACCTTGACCAACAAATGTGTACTGAAACCGGTGGATGCAGCCGATTATGCGGGTGCAGTTTCAATTACTGATTCAGCCGCTTTTGTAGCCCAGGTGAAGGAAATTTTCCCACAAGGCGTGTGCGACTACAGCAAGCCTGGTGTGGGCACGCAGGCAACGCAAACCTGGTTGCGTTATGGCACTGCCACCGAGAAGTTGATCGGAGGAACACCCTTGCCAGTCAAGCCCGCCAATTCAAGGCAGGGTTGGTCAGCATCTGCTTTTAGGAATGTTAATTCACAGTAATTAATCATTTATCAATTGAACGAACAGAGGGGGCTTTACCACGGTAATGCCTCCTTCTTTTTTTTCCGGATCGGGCACACTGGGGGTGTTAAATCCAGTGAATCCGTTCCCCTTGAACTCTGAAAAAATAACTCCCGACGTGTTGGAGCACAGCCCCGTTGGCTTGATGCAGGTTGATCATGCCGGGCGAATTCTCTCCCTGAATTCATATTGCGCCGATATCTTCGGTTACTCCGTGGCCGAGTTGCTGGATCAGCCCTTTGAAAAGCTGTTGCCGCCTGAGTTGAGAAGGGGGCATTCCAGCCTGTTTCAGGAATTCATGCAGTCGTCCAAGGGGCGCATGATGGGGCAGGGCACCGGGCAAAAATACTTCCCCGCCCATCACAAAGCGGGCCATGAAATTTCCGTGCAAATTGGTTTGAACGTGAATCGAGAAGGTGCAAGGCCTGTGGTAATTCTGGCCGTTGTGGACGTGACTGACAAAGCCAGGTTGCTGAATGAACTCAAGCATGGCAACGAGCGCCTGCGTCACAAAACCAAAGAATTGATGCAAGTGGTGCGCCAGCAGAACCACTTTTTGAATGTGGTCAGCCACGAGCTGCGCACCCCTTTGAACAATTCTCTTGAAATGTTGAACCAGCTGTCGGCCACACAACTGGATGAGGACCAGGCTGAGTTGTTTCAAGACCTGGACAAAGCCAATATTGATGTCACCCGCAGCGTAAAAATGCTGATGGATTACGCCGATAGTATGTTGGGCGAGTTGCAACTGGAAGAAGAGGAATTTGACTTGCGCGCGCTTTGGCTGGACCGCTTGAGATTGGTGCAGCGTGCGCACCCCGGTCAAATCCACTTGCTGCAATTGCGTGAGGAATTCGATTTTGACCCTTTGGTGCTGGGCGACAAAATACGCATTGGTCGAATGATGCATGGTTTGATCGACAATGCCATGAAGTTTTCTGATGCCCACCAGATCAAGGTGCACATTGCATTCAAGGCCGAGCCTTGTGCTGAGCTTTATTTTGAGGTCAGTGACGATGGAATTGGTATGTCCGATTCACTGATTCAATCGATTGGCCAGCCATTTGCCAATCAATCGGTGCGCCGCACCCGTGGGGGCGGTGGCATGGGGGTGGGTTTTTACCTTACTCACAAATATCTTGAAATGATGGGCGGGCAGTTCTCATTGACAAGCCGGCAGGGCGAAGGCACATGCAGCAGTATTCAACTGCCACTTAAGTTGATGGGCCGGGCCAGTGCACAAGCGGTCTCTGCCGACAGTGCAGGGGGCGATTTGCCTTTGAGTAATTTGCGGCTTTTGCTGGTGGAAGACGACCCCACTGTGGCGAAAATCAATGCCATTCGACTTCGCAAACTGGGTGCCCATGTGGTGGTGGCTGGCAATGGTCAAGTGGCCGTTGAAATGCTTCAGGACAAAAGCGTGGACATTGCCGCAATCCTGATGGACTTGCACATGCCCGTGATGGATGGTTTCAGCGCAACGCGCCACATTCGGGACATGGTTGAGTATGTAAAAATTCCAATTGTGGCGGTGACTGCGGGTTCGCGTTTGGCTGAATATGCACGTGCCATGGCAGCAGGCATTGATGCCTTTTATTCCAAACCCTTTGAGCCCAATGTATTGATTCAATACTTCAAGGCGCGTGGTGTGATTCGCTAGTACAATGTAATTTTATTACTTCGGGTTTAACCCGGCGTGTGCATGAATTTACTTGATCGAATCCGCATGGAACTGGACCAGTTTTCCAGTGCTGAACAGGCAGTGGCACAGTTGGTGTTGAAAGACCCCAGTGGTTTTCAAAAAATGCCTGTGACTGAACTGGCCAAACGTGCGGGTGTCAGCAGCCCGTCGGTGGTGCGGTTTTGCCGCTCGCTGGGTTACGAAGGCTTAAGTGACTTCAAGTTGAAACTGGCCGCCAGTTTGAATGCAGGTGTGCCGTTCATTCACCAGTCGGTGAAAGCTGGCGACAGCGGTGAAACCCTGATTCAAAAAGTACTCGACAATGCCATTCACACTCTGCGCACTTTTCGAAACACAGCCCCAGCCAAACCCATCGACAAAGCCACGCAACTGCTTGCAAAAACAATTGCCAAAAAAGGCCGGCTTGTTTTCTATGGGGTGGGCAATTCAGGCTTTGTGGCGCTGGATGCCGAGCACAAGTTTTTTAGAATGGGTTGCACTGCGCATGCCTACTCCGATGGGCATTTGCAAATTATGGCTGCATCCATGTTGAACAAGGGCGATTGCCTCATCATTATTTCAAATTCGGGCCGCAGTCAGGATTTGCTCGACGCCACGCAAATTGCACGTGCAGCCGGTGCAAGTACCATTGCAATTACGGCGTCGGGTTCGCCTTTGGCACAGGCAGTGCAGGTGCATATTCCAGCCGACCACGGTGAGTACTATGAGCAGTACAGCCCCATGGTGTCGCGTTTGTTGCACCTGTGCGTGGTGGATGTACTGGCCACGCAAGTGGCCTTGCAACTGGGCGATTCAGTTCAGAAAAACATGGCACGCTTGAAGAAGAACCTGATCGACAGCCGTTACACCAAATAAGCCGGATTGGCGAAATTTTCTGACAGCGCTTTGAAGCCTGTTTCACAGGCAATCAGGCTGGTGTTTTCGAAACCTGGCTTGTTGGGAAACTTCTCATCAGCCTGGGCTGAGCACACCAGCAACACATTGCCCTGTGCGCCGCCAAAGCAGGGCATGGTGGGCTTGGCCAAGGGCAGTTCAATGCTTTCAATGAATTCGCCGTGCTCGCTAAAGCGGTCCAGCCGGTAGCCCTCCAGAATGGCAACCCAGTAGCTGCCATCGGCAGAAAAGCAAGCGCCATCCGGTCGAGCAGTGCCTTCTGTGTATTGCTTGATCAATTGCCGATTGCTCAACTCACCGGTCTCGATCGAATAATCAAATCGCCAAATGCATTTGTGCCGTGTGTCGCTCAGAAAAACCGAGTCCCCCAGGGGCGAAAAGGCAAGGCCATTGCCCACGATCAAATCGTTTATCTTCAGCTTGGCTTGTCCCGCCTCAATGCAATACAGGGCGGCAGTGGCCGGGCTGCGGGCATCAACCAGTGTGGATATCCAGATTCGGCCCGCCTGGTCGGCGCGGCCGTCGTTGAAGCGGTGCTTGCTCGAATCGAAAGGAGCATTCAATTTCAGGGTGCAGGTGTCGCCCTCAATCAGCCAGCCACCTTGTCTGCCCAGTGCCACCCAAGTGTTTTTAGTCTCAGTGGGCAACACACAGCCTATTTCATCTGGCAAATGCAAGGTGCTTAATAACGTGGTGTTGTCCAATGCTGTGTTCAGCACATCGCTTTGATTCAAGCGGTACAGGGTACGCGTGTTGATGTCTACCCAAGCCCAGCCACCATGCGCATACCGAGGGCTTTCGGCCAGGCTGCAGGCAGGCAGTGGCAGGGCTTGCCAATTCATCATGGCGCTGAATTTTTCAGGAAATGGTTGATCAGGTGTGCGGTCACCGGGTTCTCTGCCGGGGTGTGGCCGGGTGGCACGCTGTGTTCCAGTTGCTCTGCAATGCCCTTGCCCAATTCAACGCCCCACTGGTCAAAGGGATTGATGTTTTGCATGGCAGCCAGCGCTGCGGTGCGGTGTTCCCAAAGGCACAACAGTGCGCCAAGCGAGTAGGGCGTTAGCGAATCGAGAAACACCATTTGAACCGGACGGTGCCCAGGACACGATTTGAAATTGGTGGCTGTGTTGCTGAGCTCCTCGGGTGAGTTCAAGCGACCCACCGAGAAAGCTTCAGACTGCGCCAAGGCATGCGAGAGCAACACTTGATGGGATTGGACTTCATCATGGTCGGGTTGTACCACTGCGATCAATTCAACCGAACTGGCAATTTTGCTTTGGTGCAGCATCTGGAAAAAAGCATGTTGCCCATTGGTGCCCACATCGCCCCACAAAATCGGGCAGGCGGGCTTGTCGAGCAACTCGCCTTGGTTGTTCACGCCTTTGCCCAGCGATTCCATCCACAGTTGTTGAAGGTAGGGCACCAACTGGCTCAGGCGGGAATCGTAAGGGCTTAACATCAGCGATGCGGCACCGTGTTCCAGGTTGTACAGGTCGCTTAGCGCAAGAAGTGTGGGAATGCACTGGCTGGCCTTGCTTTGCAATACATGACCGTCCATCAAGGCGGCGCCTTCAAGCAGTTCATTGAACACCGGGTTGCCGTGCACCATGCGCACACCAATCGATACGGGGCCCCACAGTGAATATCTACCGCCCACTGTTTCACTGAATTCAAACACCCGGTCCGCTGCCACGCCCAACTCGATTGCTTTGTTGGGTTTGCAGGTTGCGGCCACCAGCGCCTTGGGGCGGTACGCTGGCCCCGCAGCATCCAGCCACTTGAAAATATGCTGTGCGTTGTGCAAGGTTTCACGGGTTGAAAATGATTTGCTGGCAATCACGACCAAAGTGGTTTTCGGGTTCAGTGAGGCCAGCGCGGCTTTCATTTCATGGAAGTCCACATTGGCGGCAAACCGAATGTTCAGTGCGGGTGCTGCACCCAAATCCAGTTTGCTGAACACATCATTCAACAGCCGGGGGCCGAGGTCTGATCCACCAATGCCCAAATGCAACACGCTGTCGTAGCGTTCTCCGTCGGGCGTGGTGTAGCGGCCCGAGCGCACCTGGTCAACAAAGGTTTCCATTTGCTGTTGCACTTGCCTGGTCAGCGCCAATTCATCGCGACCATTCACCACCAGCGAAACTGGTGAATGGTAGGCCTGCATGTTGCAGGCTGCTCGCAAGGCCCAATGGCCGGCAGGTCGGTGTTCTGTGCCATTGACCACTTCACCGCTGAACATGCGTTGAATGAAGGTGGACAAATGTTGATGTGCCTGTGTTTTTTCAAAGTTCAACACATGGCTGGCGCTGTAAAGCTGCCGATCCAGATTGATGTGAACAGGGCCAAGACTGCGGGATAGATAACCTGGGTTCAAAGCAGATGTGTTCATGAATATGGCAATAAAAAAAGGCGTTGAATAATCGCTTCAACGCCCAGTTTCGCATGACTTCAAGAAAGTGTGTTTACTCTGCCCACAAATTTGAATCAGGGTGTGCTTTGGGGTTCAGTCATGAAGCCCAGTTTCTCGACGCCTGCACGTTGTGCAGCGGCCATGACTTGCACCACTTTTTCATACTCCACCGCTTTGTCGCCCTGAATTCGCAACTCGGGCTGTTTCTCTTGCTGCGCCACAGCCTGCAAGCGAAGCTCCAGGTTCTCAAAAGTCAGTGTTTCATCGTTCCACATCAGGCTGCCGTCGCGTTGCACGGTGAGTGTGACCACATCGGGTTTCACCTCCGTGGGTTGCTGGCTGGCCTGCGGCAAATCAACTTTCACCGAATGCGTAATCACCGGCACGGTGATGATGAAAATAATCAGCAGCACCAACATCACGTCCACCAGCGGCGTCATGTTGATTTCACTCATTTCCTGCTGATCGTCGTAAGAATTGAACGACATGGCTTACGCCTCCTTTTTCAAGGGCATGGTGCGCACTGCAGAGTCTTTCTGCATGGGTGAGCCGGTCAGGAAATAGGCATGCAACTGGCGTGCAAATCGGTTCAGCTTGCTCAGCAATCCTTTGTTGGCGCGGGTCAGTGCGTTGTAGCCCAACACGGCCGGAATGGCCACTGCCAGGCCAAATGCAGTCATGATCAAGGCCTCGCCCACCGGGCCGGCTACTTTGTCGATACTGGCCTGGCCTGAAACACCAATGCCCACCAGCGCATGGTAAATGCCCCACACCGTACCGAACAGGCCAACAAACGGGGCTGTAGAACCCACGGAAGCCAAAATGGACAGACCAGATTGCAGCTTTTCAGCGGCTTCATCCATGGCGCCGCGCAGCGCTTCGCTGAGCCAGTCGGCCAGGCTGATTTGCCCGTGCAGGTCGTCTTTGTTTGTGCTGTGATGGTTCACCGCCGCCTGGCCCTCGATCGCCATGTGGTGAAACGGGTTGCCGGTGTCTTTGCCCAGCACCTGAAGACCTTCTGCAAAGCTGTGGGTGTGCCAGAACTTGTCGACTGCGCCCACATTTTTACGCAGGCGATACAGACGAATGCTGCGGGTGATGATGACGTACCAGGACGCAATCGACATGATCAACAGCAGCAGTGCCACGCTTTTGATGACCCAGTCACCTTGGGCCCACATGGCGGCCATACCGTAAGGGTTGTTTTCCATTTCAATAAACCTCGCTTAAATTCAATGTTCTCAGTTATTCAATACGAAAGAAACCGGTTGTACATACCAAAACGGAATTGGTTTGTCGCCACGCTTGGCGGGCACGTACTTCCAGGTTTTCACAGCCTGAAGGGCTGCGTTGTCCAGTCGCGGAAAGCCGCTTGACCGGTTCAATTTGATTTCTCCCACGCTGCCATCGGGAAGAATGTACACATCCAGCATCACCCGGCCCTGCTCACCCAGCCTGCGTGACAAGGCTGGATATTGGGGTGCCGGGTTGTTCAGGTGCGCGGCGTCCGTGCGTGGCGGCGTTACAGGTGCTGGTGCCTCGGGTGCCGGCGTGGCCTGTTGAACAGGCGGCGATGGCGGCGCGGGTGGGGTTGGGGCCGCTTGCTGTACCGGTTCCTGCGCCACTTCACGCACGGGCTCAGGCTTTGGTGTTGGCTTGGGTGTCGGTTTGGCGACAGGCTTTGGCGTGGGCACGGGTTTTGGTTCCGGCTTGGGCGGAGGTGGTACAGGCTTGGGTGGCGGTGGTGCAGGCTCTGGTTCAGGCGCCACCAATACACCCACCACGCTGGGTGGCGTAATAACTGGTTCGCTGATGCTGAGTTGTTGCGCCGCCCAAACCAAACCCAGCACGTGCAACAGCACCACACCTGCGAAGGTGACGGTGTTGCTGATTGTTTGCGTGTTGTTGCTCAAAGGAGCACTCATTGGAACGGACATGGTGTTCAACGTTGTGTTCATTGAGTCAATTGCTTCGATCTTGCTTGCTGACTATTGAATCAGCAAGCAATTTTCATGCACTCCAATTTTGTGAATGAGAATTAATATCAAAAAGAGTGTAGCAGATCTTCACGATTAAAATTCAACCGACAGGCTCACATTGACTGTTCTTGGTGTGCTGGTGCCCACGCGCACTGCACCGAATGAGTCGGTGGTGGTGCCTGCCTGTGCAAAGTTGTACTCTTCATCGGTGATATTTTTCAGGTTCAGCTGCACTTTCCAGCCGTCCGCCTTGTAATACGCCAAGGCGTCCAGTTGCGCCCAGCCATCGTATTTGGCCCGGTTTTCTGTAGATACAAACGAACCGGTTTGGGCAAACACGCCAAGCCCCAGCCCCAAGCCCTTGTATTGGCCGCGCTGCACTTCATACACGCCGAACAAATTACCAGAATGTTCGGGAATGCCGGGCAGGGCATTGCCTTCCTGGCCAGCCAAAGAAGGATCAACCGCCACGAGTTGGTTGTCCAGATAAGCGTAACCGGCAACCACGCGGAAAGAGTCATTGACCTTGCCGATTGCTTGAATGTCAAAGCCCAGGGTTTGGGTTTCGCCCAGGTTGGTGGACCATTGTTCCCCTGCTGGCAAACCAGACGACGCCGGGTCGGTAACGGCCACATCGGTTTTGCGCAAATCAAAAATTGCGGCGGTAATATCCAGCTGCTTGTTCAACAACTGTTTTTTGATACCCAATTCATACTGCTCGGTGCGTTCCGGGTCCAGCGGTGCACCGCCAATGCCGTTGCCCGTTGCGGGGTTAAAGCCTGTGGCAGTGGTTGGGGTAAAACCTTTGGCCCAACTGCCGTAGTACGACAAGGTGTTGGTGGCCTTGTACACCAGCCCGAATCGGGGGGATACATCGTCGCTGTCCACATTGGCCTGGCGATCTTCAAATTGGGTGCTGCGCAAACCGGCCAGCAGGTTCCATTTCTCGCCAATTGAAATCAGGTCTTGAATCACCAAACCTTGTTGGCGCGCACTGCTTCCGCCTTGGGTGAATGGGCCAACGACCACACCCCCAGGTGGAATGCCGCTGTATTGCCCGGTATTGACGTTGTAAGTAATTTGGGTGCCCGATGCAGAAATGGTGTTGTTTACAATGCGTTCATAGTCGCCTTGTAACAGGAATTTGTGGCCGATGGTTTGCCCAAACAATGTGCCGCCATCGAGTTGCCACTGGTACTTCAGCACCATGCTGTCGCTTTCGCCCTGGCCACCCTGTTGCGAAGCACGAATGGCCACATCGCCATTGTCTGCAACCACTTGCATATTGGGGCCAAGTGCTCTCGGGCTGGAGTCAAACAGGGTTTTGTCGACGCGGGTGCGTGAATAGTTGGCAGTGACCGACGAGCCATTGTCAAAGAAGTGTTCGGCCAGCAAGGCGAATCGATTGTAGTCGCTTTCGGTGTTTTCGTTCCAGCCGGGAATGCCATAGAACTGGGTGCCGTTCAGGCGACCGCTGTAGGAATAGCCCGTGGCATTGTTGCCGTCGAGTACCTGGCCACGGTCTTGGGTGTAAGTGTCGGTGATGTATTCGTATTGCGCTGTAACCAGTGTTTGTGGACTCAGCTTCCAGGTCAACGAGGGTGCCACAAGCTGTCGATCCCGGACCGTGAAGTCACGGTGACTACCGCTGTCCTCGGACGACACAATGAGTCGGTAGGCAAACGTATCGCTCAGTGGTCCGGTGAAATCGGCTTCTACGCGGTAATAGTCGTCGCTGCCCGCAATTACTTCGGCGGCCCGGTACTCGGTGAATTTTGGTTTTTTGGTGACATAGTTGATGACACCGCCTGGTTCGCCCTGACCATACAAAATTGATGCAGGGCCTTTCAAGATGTCGTAGCGCTCAATATTGGCGGTTTCTGTGGTGGCAATGTTGGTGGCGTTGAACACGTTGTTGATGCGTGCACCGTCTTTGTAAAGTGATTGGGACGCATCGAAACCGCGAATCGAGAATTTCTCCTCGCCACCATTGCCCTGTTTGAATTTGGTGACACCGGCTACGTTGCGCAATGCATCTTCAACGTTGTTAACCTGCTGGTCTTCCAGAATGTCGATGGGAATGCTGATGGTGGTCAGCGGTGTGCTCATCGGGTCGGCTTCAAAGCCCAAGGCTGTGTTGGTGGTCGGTTCTTTGTAAACCCGCTCAAACCCGGTGACCTGCACTTCTTGAAGTGTAGTCGCCTCATTTTGTTGAGTACTTTGTGACCATGCAGCCGGGTGACAACCTACAGCTGCGCCAATCGCCACGACCAGCGCGCGTTTTTTCATGACAGCAATCCTTTGAAATAAAAGATGCACTGGCTTGCGGCGGCTGGCTGGTGCGGGAGGGTCTTTCTGAGCGAGGAAGGCCTACCGGTGAGGATGCCAACTGTTGCGAAGAAGGAGATTGATCGGTAGGCCCACGACAATCTCACTCGGAAAGATAGAAACGAGAAGTGTTCTCATTATTATTTGGCTTTTCGATTTTGGCAAGTACTTTTTTAAGAAGCGCACCAGAAAAGGGTTTCGGCTGCCTTGGCCCGCGTTGTACACTGTGACTTGAGTTGATTTTTGAATGCAAGGGAGAGGAACAATGAAAGGTTCGAGCAAAGTAATTGCGGCACTGAATGCGCAATTGAAGAATGAATTGACTGCGATTAACCAGTATTTCCTGCATTCGCGCATTTTCGGCAATTGGGGCCTGGATGTACTGAAGAAAAAGGAATATGAGGAATCCATCGGTGAAATGAAGCACGCCGATTTGCTGATTGAACGCGTGCTGATGCTGGATGGCCTGCCCAATCTGCAAGACCTGGGCAAGTTGATGATTGGCGAAAATACACGCGAGATTCTGGAAAGCGACTTGAAAATGGAAAGTGCAGCCCAAGTGACGATCAAAGATGGCATCAAGGCGTCGGAAGACGAGCGCGATTATGTTTCTCGCGACATTCTGAAAGAAATTCTGGAAGACACCGAAGAACACATCGATTGGCTGGAAACCCAGCTGAGCCTGATTGACAGGGTAGGTTTGCAGAATTACGAGCAATCCATGATGGGTGTTTCAGAGTAAATGTTCTAACGATTTTCGAATTGTGTTGAAAAAATACTTGATTGTAGTAATGCGAATCATTATTATTACTTTCAAGTTCAACGCAATTTGAGGTCAACCGTGATCGTCTGCATTTGTGCCAACGTAAGCGACCGTACCATTTCTGAAGCCGTGCGAAGCGGTTGTGGTTCAGTGGACGACATCACCATGAAAACGGGTGCATGTTCGGGCTGCGGCCAGTGCCGCATGCACTGCCAAAGTGAAATTGATGCGCACAACACGCTGATTCAAGTCAGTGAAATGAGCCAGCAAACAGTTTAGCAAAGCACTTGGTGGAGCACCTGGCTCCCCTGCCTACAATCCAAATTTCAGTATTCTTGCGGCTGGTCTGCTCACGCTGGGGCCATCCGGGCCTTGTTCAGGGCTTGAGCCCGGTAACTCCGCCAATCTTCTTTTCGCAATATTCCGAGGCAACACAGTGCCTGCGTCGTGGCGACACTTGTCGAAATAATCCAGCCATGGTTGAACCTTAGCGTTGGCCTGTGTTTGTCCTCCACATTGTTCTACAAACTCCTGGTCGGTTCGTCTGGCTTTGTAATCGGCCAGGCAGTCCGCCAACATTCCTGTCTGCAGGCCATGAATGGTATGCGGATTGAATTGGTACTTCAGAAAACCCGGGGTGCTGGAATGGACAATGTCAATTTTCAGGTCGGGCGCATTGTCGCGCGGCATGTGCAACACATGCGCAAAATTCGCGTCGCGTTTCAAATTCAGTCCGCCCAGTGTTTCTGTGTTCGCAAGCTCTACGCGACGAATCGCAGTGTCATTGACAACCACATCTAGATCATGAGGCATTGGCAATGCACACGTGGCGTTGGGGTGTTCAAGTGCATGAAGGTGCATGCTGGCGCTACCCACCAAAGTGTAGTTACCGCGACCGCCCAGCAGGGTGTCCAGAGCGTGAATTAGCTTGTTTGCATCGATGCCGGGCAGCGCGCTTTCAAGGGCAGTTGTAATGAGGGGGTTCAGCAGCAAATTTTGAGTGCGATCGGGAGAGTGACAAAGCGAAGAGGAAATAAGGGGAAATGAAGACGATGCTTCCATGTTGATCGACCGCAGTTGAATTGATTGTGTAACTTTATTGGAGAGAAGGGTTCAATATTTAACGCGTTTTGATGGCAGTGGTTATTTTTACATGCAAAATTTAATGATAATAGAAACAATTATCAATAACTAAAGATAGTCATGTTTAATCCTGTCCACAGCAAATATTCCATCAATTTCAAACTCGCACCGGTTGATTGTCTCGCGAGGGCGGTTGCTCTCGCTTGCTTGTCTTTTAGCGGGGTTTCAGTAGCACAGACCCTGGCACCCGTCACTGTCCAATCCGACTGGTTGGGTCCACCCACCGAGGAAAGTGTGAAAGCCTACACAGGTGCGCGCACGGTGCTTGAGAAAGAAGATCTTGAGGAACGTGGTGCTTTGAACCTGGAAGATGCCTTGCGCCGTGTGCCGGGTGTTCAAGTACTGGACGAAACCGGCACCGGAATTTTGCCCAACATTGGTGTGCGTGGTTTGAACCCTTTGCGCAGCGAACGTTTGCAAATTTTGGTGGATGGTTACCCGATTGCCATTGGCCCTTACACCAACGTGGGCCTGTCGCTATTTCCCGTTACATTGCCCAGCCTTGAAGCTGTAGATTTGGTGCGGGGTGGTGCTGCCGTGCATTACGGGCCGAACAACGTGGGCGGTGTGCTGAATTTGGTGACCAAGCCCATTCCCACGAAAACCAGCCAGACCTTCCGCGAGCGCCTTCAAATTTCCGAAGAAACTGGCAACATGCTGACCGACACTTACTACCGAATTGGTGGTTTTGTGCGTGAAGACCTTGGCTTGCAATTTCAGGCCAACATTGTGGATGGCAAGGGCCAGCGTGATCGTTCAGACACCGAAGTGCGTAACTTCATTGTGGATGGCGAGTACTACCTGAACCCCAACAACGATTTCAAAGCGCAGTTGCAGTATTACGAAGTGAAGGCTGAATTGCCTGGTGCCTTAAGCCCAGCTGCCTATGATCAAAACCCAAACCAGTCGCAAAAGCCTTTTGATGCGTACGACGCAGACATGTGGCGCGGCACTTTTACCTGGAATCATTCGTTTTCCGACGATTTCAAGCTGACATGGCGCAATTTTGCGCACCAAGCAAATCGCACGTTCTTCTTCAGCCAGTCAGCCACTTTCTCGGATGACCCAGCACAAACGCCAGCGTTTGTTCTCGATTCCCCACGCGTGTTCAGTGTGCATGGCACGGAACCAAGGTTCACCAAGCAGATAGCCAACCACACAGTGATTGCAGGTGCGCGTTTTGTTGAAGAAGATGTGCGCTTTGATGTAAGCCGCACCACGCTTGCAACAGGGGCAGTGAATCCGTTCCGCCGCTGGGACTTTACCACCAAGGCGATGGCTTACTACGTCAGCGACACCATTGCATTGATGGACGATCGTTTGAAAGTAACGCCGGGCATTCGTTATGAAGATGTTGAAACCCGCTACCGTGATTTGAATACCGGTACCGAGTTTCAGAACAATCCCGATGAATGGTTGCCTGGCTTGACTGTGGGTTACCAGGCCACGAAAGATGTGTTCGTATTTACCAATGCGCAGCGTTCATTGGTGCCGGTGCAAACGGCACAGGTGACGCGCGGTGGTGATGTGGGCAATGAAACCGCCGAGAACTACGAAATCGGTTCACGCTGGCAGATCAACCCGCAAGCCAATATTGCGGCAACGCTGTTCCGGGTGGATTACAAAGACCAGATCGTTTTCGATACAGGCGCATTCCGCAACCTGGGGGAAACACGCCAAGAAGGCGTTGAGCTGGAAGGTCGCTGGAACCTGAACAGCCAAACTGAACTGGGAATGAGTTATACCTATCTGGATACGGAGCAATTGTCGGGCGCTGATCAAGGCAAGGAACTTCGCAATGCACCCACGCACCATTTGGGGTTGGATGCGGTGTACAAGTTTGGCAATTGGACGGCCAACGCAAATGCCCTGTATGTTTCTGAAAGCTTCAGTGATTCAGCCAACACACAGGTTGAAACTGCCAACGGCAGTGCTGGTGAATTGCCCGCCTACACTTTGGTGAACATGCGCGTGGGGCGTGATTTCCCGATTGGGCAAGGCAAAAACATGAATCTTGGTTTTGGGATCAATAACCTGTTTGACGAACAGTACTTCTTCCGGGGTGTGGACGTAAGCACAACCGGTCGCGTACCCGCACCTGGGCGTATGTTGCTGGTAGAAATGCAGCTTGATTTCTAATCGCTTGATGCAAGGTCCAAAAGCCGGTGGGGAAGCAATTCGTCACCGGCTTTTTTTATTACTGGCCGCGTTGTTTGTCCACTTCGACAGACGCAACACCACTGGCCGTGTTGCCCCAGCTTCGGCGAATGTAAGTGACCACCGCTGCAATGTCGTTGTTGCTCAGTTCTACACGATAAGGTGGCATGCCATGTGGGTAGGGCGCAGCTTGTGTGCTGGGTGAAAACCCGCCGTTGAGCACCATGCGAATGGCATTGACCGGGTTGGGCGCAATCACATTGACATTGCCCGCCAAGGCCGGGAACTGATTGGCTTTCCCTTCTCCTTGCTTGCCATGACATTCCGCGCAGGTGTTGGTGTAAATGTTTTCGCCCCGCTGCATCAGTGGCAGCAAGGTACGTTGCCCAAGGCCTGTCGATTCTTTTTCTGAAGGGGCTTGTGCCGGCAGGCTTTTAAGGTACACCGCCATGGCTTGTATATCGGCGGCCGTGGCAAATTGCAGACTGTGCGCCACCACTTCGGCCATGGGGCCGTATGTTGCGGCATGCCGGTTAACTCCGCTTTGCAAGTACTGGGCAATGTCGCTTTCACTCCATTTGCCCAGACCGTGCAGGGAGTGATTGTTCAGCGCTGGTGCAAACCAGTCCAGTACCGGAATGGTGGCACCGCTTAAATTCAGTTTGTCTTTCAATCCACCCAAAGTGTTCCGTGGTGTGTGGCAAGCCGCGCAATGTCCTGGGCCGTTGATCAGGTAGGCCCCTCGATTCCACAGTGCTGTTTGCGTGGTATCAGGTTTGAATTCGCCCTCAGTAAAGTACAGTGCTCGCCACACGGCCAGAAGTGGGCGCTGGTTGAAGGGAAACTGCAAGGAAGGCTTGGGTGTTTTTTGAGCAATCGCGGGCAGGCGCTTTAAGTAAGCGAATAAGTCATCGACTTCAGCCCGGCTCATTTTGGTGTAGTCGGTGTAGGGAAATGCCGGGTAAAGGTAGTCGCCATTTTTCGAGACACCACTGTGCATGGCTTTGTAAAAATCATCTGCAGTCCAGCTGCCCAATCCGTGCTCGGCATTGGGGGTTAAGTTGGTGCTGTAAATTTTGCCGAAAGGTGTTTCGATGGCGCGGCCACCAGCATAAGGCTTTTTGGGATTGGCTGTGTGACAACCGGCACAATTGCCCAAACGCGCCAAATAGGCGCCGCGTTTTTCTTGCGCTGACAGCACATTCAATGCGATCGGCTCTGGCGATACATTGTTGTTACCGGGCACTGCTGTGGTGGTGTGTGTGCCGCATTTCAAAGGAAACTGAATACTGTTGGCCGGTGCGGCTTTTGGGTTTTCAGGTACTGGCTGTGCGGCCAAATAAGCTGTTGCTGTATTCAATTGCTCGGGGCTGAGTGCTTTCACCAGTGCGTGCATGCAATCGGGGTCGGCGGCTTGGCGCTGCCCGTTGCGCCATTTGCCCAGTTGCGCGTTCAGGTAATCGCGTGGCAAACCCAGCAAGCCTGGTGTATAGGGCTCAACTCCGGTCAGTGCTTGTCCGTGGCAGGCCGCGCAGGCGGGAATTTTTTTTGATGCAACACCGTCGAATACCAAACGTTTGCCTTGCTCAAGTTCTGCGGCTGAGGCTGTACTTTTTACGGGTGCAGGGTAGGGTGGATTTTGCGCAGCAAAGTATCTCGCCATTTGCTGCAAATAATCATTCGACAGATGTTGCACAATGCCGTTCATGGCGGCATGTTGGCGGCCACCATCGCGAAATGCGATCAGCTGGTTGTACAGGTAGCCTTCCGGTTTGCCGGCAATGCGCGGGTAATAACCTTCGGCGCTGGCCCGGCCCTCGGCACCATGACAGGCCACACAAGCCTGAACACGGTTGGCCATGTCGACTGTGGTGGGTGTTGTATTGCTTTGTGCGTTTGTTGCAAAGCTGGCCAGCAGCAAGAGGGCGGTGGTGGCAAAACGGGTGGTCATGACTACAGCTCGTGTTGAATGTGGGGCAATTATACGCCTACAACACAAGCGACCGCTTAACTTGACCGGGCGAGCACCCATGCCAAAACAACGGCCAGTGCCGCCGTTGCCATGACCCACACCACCAATCCAAAAGCTATTCCTTGCATGAAGCTGAGTGTGATTGCGCTTAGCAGCAAGGCGAGCAGGCCAGCGGTGCGGCGTGCCCCCACTGAACGTAAGCCAATCGCATTACAACGTCCAGCCCAACGGCGATGACGAAAATGCGCCTGTTGTGAAAGTGCGATCAACAGCAAACCTGAAAACAGAAGCGAAAAAGCCAGCGCAACTTGTAGGGTTAGGTGCATTCAAAAGCCTCGTTGGGAGTGACTATTTTGCAAGCGGTGTATGTGCCCATTGCAACCATGAGAAGCAAACCCATGTCGATGGCCAGTGAATTCATGTCCCCTTGATCAAGGGCGGCTGCGAACATGCCACCTGTGTTGATTTGATTGAGCAGCCAAGCCAGCGCACACAGGGCTGTGAACACAACCGTGGGTTGAAACCACTGGCTGCTGCGGTGCGCGGCTGTCTGGTTTTCCAGCCGTTTGAATCGGACGGCGTTGACAAAAGCCCAGATTATCGTGAGCACCCACACGCCATAAAACACCCATGTTTCGGTGGTTGCGCGGTTAGGAAGTTGGTTGGGAAGAAGCTGATTTGCCACAAGATACGCGGCAGTGGCAATCAACATACCGATGGTACCGCCCACGGTCAGGGCTTGAACCACTGTGAAGCCTGGTAGTTTTTTCTTGTGGTGTTGAACACGGCGAGACTCGAGCCAAAACAAAAAACCAGTGTGAATCATGACGCAACCCAACAAGCCACCCACCACGTACAGCACTCGAAGTGCAGTGTGGTCAAACTGAATGAAGTGCAGGCCGTTGATCCAGTGCGTGAAGCCCTTGATGGGTTTGGGCTCGTGTGCATGCAGCAGTTCACCGGTGTGCAACAGCATGGTGTCAGCATGTGTGCTCATGCTGATGCTGCGCTCGGGAAACACCCGGCGAATTTCAAGTGTGGCGTTGCTGTCACCCAAGTTTCGAATATTGATTGAATCAGCACGCGCGGTTTCACCCAGGGCTTGGCTCCAGGCAATTTCCCGCGCTTGAACCAAAGCCGGTACGCTTTTCAGTGCAGCGAGTTGTTGCTCGGCGTCTTCAACAAAACCACTGGGGGGCATGTTCAAAAAACCACTCATGGCTTTCTGCGAGGCGGCTTTGTCACCATCAAATGCGGCCAGTGTGGCCCAAGGAAAATAGATGGAAAAAAATATCAGCAAACCGGTGAAAGTGATGAGGAAGTGAAAGGGCAATGCCACCACGCTGCTCAGATTGTGCAAGTCGAGCAAACTGCGCACGGTGTGCTTGTTGGGGCGAAACAAAAAGAACTCAGCCAGCAGTTTTCGGTGAATGACAATGCCGCTGATCAACAGCGCCATCATGGCCAGGCCGGCAATTCCCAACAAAAAATACCCCACGTTATTCCAGGCAATATTGAATTTGTAGTGGAAGGGAAAAAAGAAACCGCTGCCACCCAACGTGTGTTCATTGGAGACCACTTTGCCTGTGTCTGGATCCATGAAATAGGCTTTCAAGGTTCGGTCGGGCTCCACGATCCGAATCAGCGTCATGGGCGTTCGCTCGGTGGGCAAGCGCAATCGAATGTTGTCGGATCCGGGCGCCAGTTCATGGGCCTTCAGCAACACTGTTTCAAGTTGCTTTGGGCTCAGTGCGCAACATTCACCGGCAATGCTGCGGCTTTCCGGGTGCATCCATCGGTCAAACTCTTTGTCGAACACGGTGAGGGTACCCATCCAGAACACCGCAAACAGCAGAAAGCCGATGAACAGCCCAAACCAGGTGTGAAACCAAGCCATGTGTTGACGAACGGAAGGTGCTTTCTGCTTACTCACGGCCAGGGTTTACCAAGGAAAATAAATCACGATTGCACACAGCAAACCAAACAGCAGCCCTTTGGCACTTAGCCAGGCCAGGCTGGCTGTGCAGTAAATCCACAGCACCCAGCAGGGCATGGCAAGGTAGGCCACCAGCAGGCTCAGGGTCATGGCTTCGCTTTGTTCCATGCCAGCTTTAAACAGCAAAATGGCCAAGGCCGCTGCAAACAGGTTGGCCAAGGCCAACCCTGCTGGAAAAGCCAGCAGCAGGCAAACAATTTGCCGACTGCCGATTTTGAGCCAATGTGTTTTAGAAACGGTAGTTTGCACTGAACACCACATTGCGTTCGACACCATAGAAACAGTCGCCACGAGACAGGCAAGTGGACACATACTCCCGATTGGCCAGATTGGTCGCATTCACTGCGTAGCGCCAATCGCCAGTTTCATACGAGAGCATGGCGTCCAGCAGCGTCACACTGGGTGTACGCACGTTGTCTACGCCGTCCCAGGATTCGTCAATGAATCGCAAGCCTGCACCCCATTGCCAGCCGGGTAAGCCGAGCATGGAAAACTTCTGGCGTCCCCACAGGCTGAGGGTTTGTTTGGGCACTGTGGCCAATCTTTTGCCTTGACTGTTGGGCGTGGAATGGCGGGTTACTTTGGCGCTGGTGTAGGCATAGGCCGCCAGAATGTCCACAGTGTGGCTTAGGCGGTGGTTGGCTTCCAGTTCAACACCTTTGCTTTCCGCTTCGCCAACCTGAATCTGATTGTTGGCTACAACAGGATCAGCGACGCGGCGGTTGTTCTCCTTGATTTCATAAACGGCAGCAGTGAAAAGCGACTTGCCATCCGGTGTTTCATATTTCACACCCATTTCCTGTTGTTCAGCTTGTTGTGGCTTGAACGGATTGCCAAAGAAGTCCAGGCCACCAATTGGCAGAAAGGATTCCGAATAGCTGTAATAAGGCATCACTCCGAAATCGGTGATGTATCCCAGGCTGGCCTTGTAGGTGTTTGTGGATGTATCCAGGTTGGAGGCTGGTGCGTTGTCGGTTTCGGATTTGGCCCAATCGCGACGAATACCCACGGTAGAAAGCCAGCGCTTGGCGTACTTCACCTGGTGTTGAGCGTAAATACCGGTTTGAGTTTGCAGTGTGCCTGCAATGTCTGCCAGTACAGGCGCAGTGAAGTTACCATACACCGGATTGAGATAATCGATCGCGGCAGCACTGCCGCCTGCACCACGCGCGCCGCCCAAGGCAACTCGCTGGTAATCAAACCCGACAATGCTGGTGTTCTCGAACTCGCCAAAATTCCATTTGGCAGTTAGTTGTGAGTCAGAGGTGAGGCTGTCAGCCACGTTGTATTGCGAAATGGCCACGCGGTTGATGGTTCGTCCATCTGCATTGATTCGAGGTGTGAATGCCGAGTAAATCGAGTTATACGACACCGCACTGTCGCTTTGTTTCACTTTCTGGCTGAATGTGAACACATCGTTCAAGCGATGATCAAACTCCAGCCCATACGAGGTTTGCTTGGCCAGGTACAAGTCGAAGCCTGGCTCGCTGATGAATGTGTCAGTTGGAATGCGGCCATTCGGCCCTTCAAAGCGGGTGCCGATGATCGGGAAAAAGCCGACGGATGAACCCGACACATCCCGTTGCACATTCAAATACGCAGTCAGGCTGGTGTCGGCGTTGGGCCTCCAGGTAATGGCGGGTGCGAACAGGTCTCGATCATCCGGCACAAAGTTCACTTGGGTGTCACTGTCGCGGGTCAGTGCGATCATTCGGTACAGCAGGGTGCCGTCCTCATTCAGTGGGCCGGTCAAGTCGAGTGCCAATTGTTTGCGGCCGTATTCGCCCAGCTGCACCCCCACTTCACCAGCCTGTTCGCGTTGTGGGCGCTTGCTGACCATATTCACCAGGCCGCCAAAACCACCCTGGCCATACAGCACAGATGAAGGGCCTTTCACCACTTCAACGCGTTCCAGGGTAAACGGGTCGGGGCGTACATTGTTGTAAAAACCAAAAAGCTGTTTCAAACCATCTTGGTACTGCACAAACGAAGTGCCGCGGATAAAAGCCCAGTCGCCGCGATTGTCAAAGCCATAAGAGCCAGCACTTACGCCTGCGGTGTAGCCGAGCGCGTCTTGCAGGGTCAGTGCACCCTGATCTTCAATGCGGTCGCGTGTAATCACCGAAATGGATTGCTGGGTTTCAACAACGGGTGTCCCGGTCTTGGTGGCAGAAAATGTGCTGTTGGCTTTGTACCCGTCCACTGGCGCTGAAGGGCTTGGTTCGGTTTGTACCTGCCCCTCTACTTTGACAGCGGGCAGGGTGGCAGCTTCTTGAGCGTTTGATAGTTGGGGCCAAAACAGGGTGATTGCGCTGATGGCGCAAGGCAGAATTTTTTTCGGATTCATGATGCGGTTTGAAAAAAACGCTGGCTGGCTATTTGTTTTTTGCTGGCTTGCGGTTTGAGGGTGAGAGAAGATTATTTGGTCAAAATCAGCTTGCCTTGGGCGGTAATTCGCAAGCGATACTCTGTGTTGTCATGAACAATGGTCCGTTCGCGGCTGCCTTGTGGAAACAGGGTTTTTGTATTCAAAGGCGCTGCGGCCGCTGGCTCAGTGTGGCTTGCGGGGGGAGTGCCAGTTTTCAGCGTAGATAGGGAATTCATGGTGGCCCGGAATAAAGTAGATTGCCTGCGTTGAATGAGTCGAAGTGTAACGGATGTTCTTATTAATTGCAAATCATTCTCATTAAGATTAACATATAGGCTGTTTTTGATTGATTCAAAGGTTTCAGGTCCTTATGACGTACTCGTGGTTCAACGCCAAACACAAGGCGATGGTTGTCGGTTTAGCTTTGGCATTTTGCAATGTGGCCGTGGCGGCCCCTACCGATCAAGATGTGGTGAAGGGTTATGGGCAATTGGTGTATGCCAATTACACCGATTCAGTGAATGCAGCCCAGAAAATGCAGGCAGCCATTGATGCATTTTTGAAAGCGCCTTCCCAGGCTGGCCTGGATGCAGCAAAAAAAGCATGGTTGAATGCCCGCGAGTTTTACGGGCAAACAGAGGCTTTCCGTTTTTATGGTGGCCCGATCGACGATGAAAACGGGCCAGAAGGGCAGATCAATGCCTGGCCAATGGATGAGTCGTATGTGGACTATGTGCAAGGCAATGCACGCAGTGGTTTTATCAACAATCCAAAATTCAAGATTACCCGCGATGCCTTGATCGAAGAAAATGAGCGGGGTGGTGAAGAAAACATTGCCACCGGTTGGCACGCCATTGAGTTTTTGCTGTGGGGTCAGGATTTGAATGAGAATGGCCCCGGCAATCGGCCTTACACCGATTACGTGAAAGGCAAAGGCCAGAATGCAGAACGCCGCGCTGCTTATTTGCGCGAAATAACCGCCTTGTTGATCCATGATCTTGAAACAGTGCAATCGGCCTGGGCCCCCAAGAGAACTGACAATTTCCGCGCGAGTTTTGAGAAGGGCGGCAAGGAATCCATTCGCAAAATTCTGGTGGGTTTGGGTTCACTCTCGCGCGGCGAGCTCGCTGGTGAACGCCTTGAAGTGGCCTTGTTCAGTCAGGATCAAGAGGATGAGCACTCCTGTTTTTCAGACAACACACACCGCGATGCAGTGACCAATGCGCAAGGTATTTTGAATGTGTGGACTGGCACTTACAAACAGGCCGATGGGGCCGTGTTGAAAGTACCTTCTCTGGCCGAGTTGGTGGGGGCACGTGCACCGGAAGTTGCGAAGAAAACCACGCAGCAAATCCAGAATTCAGTGAAAGCCGCAAGTGCCATCCAAGCACCCTTTGACCGGGAAATTATTGGTGGTGCAAACGCACCTGGGCCCAAACGCGTGAAAGCCACCGTGGATAGCCTGGTTGAGCAAAGCACTTTGCTGGTTGAATCGGCCAATGCAATCGGCATTACTCAACTTACCCTGACCTTGCCCTGATGAAAGTAGCTGTTTGTTTGGCAGGGGGAACCCTGTTGCTTGCCGGGGCGGCATGGGCCGCAGTTGAAGGAATGACTGCCCGCACCGCAGGGGACGTCACCGTGTTTGCCGATGGCCGAAATGCCTTTTCATTTCCCGCCGCCAATTTGCCCGATGAAGAACGAACGCGATTTGCCATTGGCAATTCATTTTTCAAACGCAACTGGGTACAGGCCCCTGCATCGACCACTGCGCGTGACGGACTGGGTCCGCATTTCATTGCACGTTCCTGCGGTGGTTGCCACATACAGGACGGTCGAGGAAAGCCGCCCGAAATTCTGGATCGACTGAGCACTGAGCAACCGGTGGACCTTTTGTTCCGCCTGTCCATTCCCGGTAACGATTCCAAACATGGTGTTGTGCCCGACCCTGTGTATGGCGATCAGTTCAACAACGCTGCCATTGCGGGCGTGAAGCCAGAAGGCAAGGTGCACATTCAAATTACAGAGTTACGTGGCAAGTACCCGGATGGCACACCCTATGTGTTGAAAAAGCCGAGCTATTCTTTCTCTGATTTGGGCTATGGCCCCATGCACCCCCAAGTGATGGTGAGCCCTCGAATTGCGCCACAGGTGATTGGCCTGGGCTTGCTGGAAGCCATTGAGGAAAAGGATGTTTTGAACAATGCCAAGCGGCAGGCTGCACAGCCCGGCCCAATCAAGGGTGTGCCCAACCGGGTTTGGGATGCGTATGCACAAAAGAATATGTTGGGCCGCTTTGGCTGGAAGGCCAATGTGGCCACCCTGGCGCATCAAACCGGCGGCGCTTTTCTGGGCGATATCGGCATCACCAGCAGTTTGTTTCCCTCCGAGAATTGCACACCTGCCCAGAAAGACTGTGTGCAGGCACCCAACGGTTCCGAGAACGGCGAGCCTGAACTGAGCGACAAACTGTTCAACGAGATTGTGTTTTATCAAGCCGTGTTGGCACCACCAGCCCGCCGCAACGTGAATGATGCGCAAGTGTTAAAGGGTCAAAAGTTGTTTGAGCAAGCGCAGTGCGCCGTGTGCCATCGCCCTTCCTACACCACAGGCAAAGTGCCTTTCCCGGCCTTGAGCAGCAAAGCGTTGGAAGGACAGGAAATTTGGCCCTACACCGATTTGTTGTTGCATGACATGGGCGAAGGCCTTGCCGACAATCGCCCCGATTTCAAAGCGAATGGCCGCCAGTGGAAAACACCGCCTTTGTGGGGAATCGGCTTGATTCCCGATGTGAACAACCACATGCGTTTGTTGCACGACGGCCGCGCCGATGGCGTTGAAGAAGCCATTCTCTGGCACGGTGGTGAAGCCGAAGAAAGCAAGAACCGCTTCATGAATTTTTCGGCGGAAGATCGTTCAGCACTGATTCGTTTCGTGGAGTCTTTGTAATGAATCCCCAACATCAGCATGAATTGAAAACTGGCCTGTTGCGCGGACTGGTCTGGGTAGTGTTGGCCTTCGTGTTGTTGGTGGTGCTTAATTTTGCCAATTCAGCCGTGGCTGCAAAACCCGTGGACCGAAGCACGATGCTGTTTCCTTACTATGAGGTGGCAGAGGTATTGAATAGTGTGGCGATACACCACCACAACAAGGACACTGCCGTGCTGCGTGATCAACTCGAGGCGTTGAGTGTGGCCACGGCGCAATATTGCAAAACGGGTGGAAAAGCGCAGCCTGCCAACATGCAACAGTTACAGGGGCAATATGCCAAGGCCTACCTGGCCTGGCTGGAACTGTCGGCGGTGGTGATGGGGCCCATGCTGGACAACAACACGGTGCGCCAAATCGATTTTCGACCTTTGCGCCTGAACTTGCTTGAGCGTGCAATCAAAAAACAGCCGCAAGGCGCGCAAGCCATGGCCCTGATCGGAAGCCCGGCAAAAGGTTTTCCTGCCCTTGAGTATTTGTTGACGCAAAATGATTTCAAATCGGGCACCCCCCAGTGCAATTACGCGCACGAGGTAGTGCTCGACATTGCACGCACTGTGGCCGGTTTAAGGTGGCAAACCAGTGCAACGCAAGCCAATCAAGACGACGCACAGGCGCTGGGTGCAGGTATGCAATTGTATTTCAACCAGTTGGTTGGAGCCACGCACAACCTGGCTTGGGAGCGCATGGAAAAGCCGCTCTTGAAGAACAAGGATGAAGCCAGAGCAAACATGGCGCCTGCAGGACATTGGCCATTTTCAGAATTTCATTTGACCGAAAAAGCATGGGCTGCACAGTGGCAGGGCATAGAACATTTGTTGATGGTGACTAGCCAAACTGTGCCGCAGGCCAATACGCAAGTGATCCCGCTGGAGGCTTATTTGCGCGGCTTGGGGAAAATTGAACTGGCCGACACCTTGGTGAAGTACAGCAGTGCTGTGGCTGTGGCCATGCGGTCCAACGACATCACAAAGCCAGCCAGTGTTGAACAGTCAGTTAAAGCACTCAAGGTGCTCAAGGGGTTTTTGGAAAGCGAGGTGGCCAAGGGTTTGAAAGTGTCTATTCAGTTTTCATCTTCTGATGGTGATTGATCCAGTGTTGAATTCGCGTCGGCAATTTTTGGTTCAAAGCAGTGCGTTGGCCTTGAGCATGGCCTTGCCCCTGCCTGCCGAACTTGCAACCCACACTCGTCAGGCCCGTTTATTGGCAGCCTGGCAACTTCCAAATGCGGGCTATCAGGTGGGTGTGCTCAACGCAGCCGGGCTAGGTGCAGCGCTTTCTTATACCGTAACCACGGCAGTCGATTTGCCCACACGCCCGCACGGTTTAATGCACCTGCAGGGCGATGAGTATTTGGTGATCGCTCGCCGCCCCGGTGACTGGTTGTTGCGCCTGAATATTCGCAGTGGTGAAACCTCGCGCGTTTGGCAGGAAGAAGACCGGCATTTGAACGGACACAGCGCCGTGTATGGCGATTGGCTTTACACCACAGAAACCGATGTGCTCGGCGGCACTGGTGCATTGGCCGTGCGAAACCGCCATACCTTCGAGTTGCTGGATGTGTGGCCCACGCTGGGCAAAGATCCCCATGAAATGCTGGTGCTGCCCAAGGGTGGGTTGGGCATTGATGAACCTTTTTTGTTGGTGGCCAACGGCGGAATACCTACGCATGCAGACATGGGCAGAACCCAGTTGAATCAACTGCCCATGGATTCTTCGCTGGTTGCTTTGCATCCCCGAACGGGAAAGGTGTTCAATCAATGGACCTTGAGTGATACGCGACTCAGTTTGCGACACATGGCGGTACACGCCAGTGGTGTGGTGGGCATTGCCATGCAGGCACACCACGGCAATGCTGCCCTTCGGGATGCTGCACCGGTACTGGCTTTGCTTGATGAAAACGGACTGCGCACGGTGAATGAATCGGCGGGTGTGAAGGGCTACGCCGGCGACATTGTTGCCACCCCCCAGGGCTTTGTGATCAGCTGCACCAAGAATAATTCTGCCGGGCATTTCGATATGCAAGGCAACCTATTGCATTCACGGGCTGCGAATGCCGCGTGTGCCTTGGCTGCCGAAGGAGAGCAGGTGTGGCTGGGTAGTTTAGCTGTTGAGTTCAGCAGGCCATTGGAGCTGGACAATCATTGGCTGCTTATTTAACCCGCAGTGCCCAAGCCTTGATGGTTTGTCCCTGCTTGAAACCAAACAGTTTGTTGCCACCCACAGCCACTGCCAAAAACTGTTTTTCATCCACTTCGTAGGCAATGGGTGGTGCATTCACGCCCGCTGAATTGTTGTGTTGCCACACACGTTTGCCCGTGTTTGAATCAAGTGCAAAAAACTCACCACTGCCTTCACCTGAAAAAACCAAACCTGTTTGTGTGCTGAGTACACCACCAATCAAAGGCGCATTCACTTTGTGTTGCCATACAAGTTTGCCTGTGTCCAAGTGAATGGCTGACAGCAAACCGTATTTTTCTCCATCTTCAATTGGTGACATCGAAGAATACCTCAGTGCGGGCTTGTTGCCTTTCGCTTTCAGCTCGTGCAATTGATACTTCACCGGCCAGTGAATGCCGGCGATGAACACCATGCGGCGTTGTTCATCCACTGAAACAGGCGACCAGTTGGAGCCGCCTATAACACCGGGGTAAATCACATTGCCTTGTTCAGTGGGCAGGGTAAACATATTGTGCTGCGGTACAAAGGCCTCGCTCTTGAACAACAATTCACCCGTGATGCGATTGTGCACATAAAACCAACCAGTTTTGCCTGCCTGGCCAACAGCTTTCACCGCCTGGCCCTCATGCCTGGTGGTGAACAACACCGGTGGGCTGGCCACGTCGTAACCCCACATGTCGTGCGGCACTTGCTGGTAAAACCATTTCAGCTTGCCGGTGCGCACATCCAGCGCCACCAAGGAGGCGGTGTACAGGTTGTCTCCCGGCCGCGATGAGCCTTCCATTTGCGGTGAAGGGTTGCCCGTGCCGAAATACAAAATGCCATTGTCCCGGTCAATGGCGGGTGTGCTCCAGGCTGATCCGCCGCCAAATTTCCAGGCATCGGGATATTGAGCTGCTTTGGCTTTTTCTTCCTCAATATTGCGCGGTAACACCACGCCATCAAGGGTGGCCTTTGTGAATTCTCCCTCCCAACCTTGGTCGGGAACCGTGTCAAATTTCCACGCCATTGCGCCGGTGTTAACATCGTAAGCGGCCATAAAACCACGGCGCCCGTAGTTGCCCGCAATACCCACCACCGCACCGAGTGGCGCATCGGGATCGGGCGAGTCCAGGTGCAAGCCATAGCCCACACCGGTAATGCCCACAATAACCTTGCCATCGAATACCATGGGCGCCATGTTGATGCCTGCACCAGATGCACCCGACACTTCCAGTTTTCCGCCCTGCGTGTCCAGTTGCGACCCCAGTGTGGCGGCATCTTCCTGCACACCTTGTTCGCCTTTGGTAACATCGATGTCCCAAAGCTTTTGGCCAGTGCGTGCATCCAGTGCCAGAAGGCGTGAATCGACTGTGCCCATGAATACCTTGCCATCACTCACGGCCACGCCCCGATTGGCGGGGCCGCAGCACATGGGTCGGTCTTTGATCCTGTTGTGTGTGTAACGCCACAACAATTTTCCAGTGTCGGCTTTCAAGGCCACCACATGGTTAAACGGCAGCGACACAAACATGACGCCGTTCACCACGATGGGTGTGGCTTGAAAGCTGGATGACACACCCGTGTCAAACTCCCAGGCCAAGTCCAGTTGCCCGACGTTGCCAGGCGTAATTTGTGTTGACTGACTGTGCCGCTGATGATCCCAATTGCCGCCAAATACCGGCCATTCTTTGCCTGAACTGGCAAACGTGGCGGTGCAAACAAGTAGTGAGAAAGCGGCGGCGAGGGCTTGATGCAGCGTCATGGTTGTCGTTTTGGATTGGAATTGCCTGAAGAGACAAGCAAGGATCAATCCACTGCTGTTGTTGCAAAGTGGCGCACCGGAGTTGTCACAAAAGTGTCATCCAATGCGCAGCCGCTTGCGTGTATATTTCGCGTACCCGATTCTATTGGTAAATGATCATGAAGCAACAACTTGAGCTGTTGAAAGAAATTGAACACAAGCTCGAAGAATTGAGCAAAGACAAGGACCTGAAAGAAAAGCGCCCGCTGGAAGTCAAAGAGATCAAAGGTTTGCGCTTGGTGGTGTCGTCGATTATTCGCCGCATGGCCAGCTAAGCCACGATTAAGCCGTTTACTGATAGACCTTCAGACGCTTTGCAATCAACAGTGCGGTCAAGTTAAACGAGATCGCGATCACGCTGCATATCCAGAAGTTTTCGATCAGACCCTCTGCATTGCGCGAGATCACCATGCCACCCACCAAGGCGGCAAGGCCCATGGCAGCAGATTGCATGGACGAGTTCAGGGTCATGAATGTGCCCCTGTTTTTCGGATTGCCTGCTGCGCTGACCAAAGCCATGCCTGGAATCATTCTTCCGCTGACAAACACAAAGAAGAACGTGGTGATCACCAGAATGACTGTCATGCTCAGGCCCGCAGTCACAGTAATCAATGCCATGGGCAACACTGCAACACCGGCGATGATTTGCAGCATTTTCAATTTGCCAATTCGATCGCTGAGCTTGCCGATGATTTGCGCACTGAACAAGGTCGCCGCGCCGCCAGCCAGATAAATGACCGGAATGTCCGAAGGCGTCAGCCCTGCATTGATTTGCATGTAAATCGTGATGTACGGAATGATTGAAAACCCGGCGAAGATCATGCAAAACGAAAACAGGAACGCACGCAGGTGATTCGAATCGCGAAGCACCTGTGCAATGCCCTGAAGTGGGCCGGTTTCGCCCCGCGCATGCAAATGGCCTTGCAGTGTCGGAATGACGTACCAGCCGGCCACCGCCAATACAAAGCTGATGCCGGCAATTCCGAAGAAGGGGGTGTGCCAGTCCGAATTGGCGGCCACGTAAAGACCCAGAGGCACACCCATCACCGTAGACACGGAGAATGAGGTCATGATGACACCCATGGCTTTGCCCCTTCGGGCAAAAGGAACGACATCAGCGACGATGGTTTGAATCATCGCCGATAAAATTCCGCCAAAAAGCCCGGCAGCGATTCTGGCGCTCATCAGCGTTTCATAGGTGGGCGCAAGGCCGCAGGCCAAAGTGGCCACGGCAAACAACACATACAAAATCAACAACAATCGGCGCCGTTCAAACCGGTCAATGTACAAGGAGGCCAACAAACCCGAGGCACCGGCCGCGAAAGTGTAGGCGGACACCAGCAGGCCGAACTTTGCATCGGAAATTGCAAAAGCCTGCGTGAGCTGTGGCCCCAGCGGCATCATGATCATGAAGTCGAGAATGTGGGTGAATTGTATGCCGGCAAGAATCAGCAGCAACGCCCACTCGCGCTGGGGCGTCATTGTCACTTGGCATGCGGTGGGGCTGTTCATGTACTGCTACCTGTGGATGGTTTTTTGCTTTTGACCTTGAGTTTAACCCGCTAGCCTAATGACCCAGGGCGGTGAGTGCATAAATGCCGATCGTCATGGAGACGATGGACACCAGCGTAGTGAGCGCGATGATGTTGGCGGCCAACTTGCCGTCGCCGCCGGCAGCGACAGCCATTGCGAAGCTGGCGGCTGCGGTGGGGCTTGAGAAGAACATCCAGAGAATGATCAGGTCTCGGCCTTCAATACCCATGGCCCATGCAGCGGCGCAGGCCAGCACGGGCAGTATTGCAATTTTAATGGCGCTGGATTGCGTGGCTGACAGGCCCGATGCTTTCACTCCAGCCAAGGACAGTGTGCCACCCACACAAATGAGCGCTAAAGGCAGGGTAAGGCCTGCAAAGTACTCGCCCGACTTTAACAACCACTGAGGAATGTAAAGCTGGATTGCGCTGGCCAACATGCCCAGCACCACCGCAATAATCAGGGGGTTTTTAAGCAGTTCCTTACCCACCGCAGCAGGGCTGAATTTCAAGGTGGGGCTGTAAATGGAGAGAATCAACACAGACAGCACGTTGAACAACAAAATGGTAAAGCCGACCAACACACCGCCTACCGAAAGTCCGTAGTCGCCGTAATAACTGGCCACCAAGGCGAAACTGACTACTCCGCAATTGCCCCGGAAGGCCCCCTGAACAAACACCCCACGTTGACCGTACGGAATGGCTCGGGTGGCCCACCACCAACTGGCCAGAAAACCCAGCACTGTGGCAGCACAGAGAAAAAGGACCAATTTGGCATTGAATGCGCTTTGCAGATCGGCCTGCCAAATGGACAGGAAGAACAGCGTGGGCATGGTGGCTTTGTAGGTCAGGGTGGAGGCGGTTTGAATGAACGAGTCGTTGATGAGATTGACCTTGCGCAACAGCAAGCCCATGAAGACCATCGCGAATACAGGGGCGGTGACTCCCAGAATTTCCGAGAGCACATTGACTTGGGTCATGTTGACAGGTGTCGTTTGAAGTGATGCGTATTATTTCATTACTGAACTTTGGGTCAATTGTGGATGACCCTTGGGGGCTGCGCAGTGCGCAGACACCTTGTAGGTCGCCCCTCGCTACGAATCAAACCGGGCGTATTCAGGCTTTCAGGCGGAGGAGGGCATGCGACTTTGCAAATGCAACTATTGAATGACTTTAGTAATCTCGTGAATCCGCATTTTCAACCGGCAACAACGCCGCAAACTCTTCATCCGAATACAGCCGAGAGCGGGTCAGAAATCGCATGCCACTGGGGCGTTCCAGGCTGAACATTCCGCCATTTCCTTTCACGACATCAATTGTCAAATGCGTGTGTTCCCAATAGGCAAACTGGGATTTGCTCATGTAAAAGGGCACGCCACCAATGTCGCCCAGCTTGACATCTGATCCACCCAAGGGAAACTCGTTGCGAGGAAACAGCATGGGTGCGCTGCCATCACAACAACCGCCACTTTGATGAAAAATCACATCACCATGCTGAGCTCTCAAGGTCGCGATCAATTCCAGTGCCTGAGGGCTTGCGCTGACTCGGTTTGCCATTCTTTTCTCCACATAAATGAAAATGCCGCCCAATCCCTTTGGAGTTGAGCGGCGTGAGCCAAATCAAACAAGGCGCTTAGAAAAAGCCCAAGGCGTTGGGGTTATAGCTCACCAGCAGGTTTTTGGTTTGCTGGTAGTGGTGCAACATCATTTTGTGGTTTTCGCGGCCAATGCCCGATTGCTTGTAGCCACCAAAGGCGGCATGTGCCGGGTAGAGGTGGTAACAATTGGTCCACACTCGGCCAGCCTGAATGGCACGGCCCATTCGGAAAGCGCGCGCGCCATCACGACTCCACACCCCTGCGCCTAAACCGTACAGCGTGTCGTTGGCAATTTGCAGGGCTTCAGCTTCGTCTTTAAAGGTAGTCACCGACAACACGGGGCCGAAAATTTCTTCCTGAAAAATACGCATTTTGTTATGGCCGTGGAACACGGTTGGCTTCACATAGTAGCCGCCAGCCAGGTCGCCGCTTTGTTTGTTCTGTTCGCCACCAATGAGGCACTTGGCGCCTTCTTGTTTGCCCAGATCGATGTAACTCAGGATTTTCTCCAGTTGCTCTGAGGAAGCTTGAGCGCCGATCATGGTGCTTTCATCGAGCGGGTTGCCTTGCTTGATTTTGCCTACCCGTTCAATGGCGCGTTCGATGAAGGCATCGTAAATATCCTCCTGAATCAGTGCGCGTGACGGGCACGTGCATACTTCGCCTTGGTTCAATGCAAACATGGCAAAACCTTCGAGGGTTTTGTCAAAGAATGCATCGTCTGCGTCCATGATGTCAGAGAAGAAAATATTGGGTGATTTTCCGCCCAATTCCAGCGTGACAGGGATCAGGTTTTGTGCGGCGTATTGCATGATCAGTCGGCCTGTGGATGTTTCACCGGTGAATGCAATTTTTGAAATACGCGGATTGCTCGCCAGTGGTTTGCCTGCTTCCAGTCCAAAGCCATTCACGATGTTCAGCACGCCGGGCGGCAGCAAGTCAGCAATCAAATCCATCACCACCAGCAACGATGCTGGTGTTTGTTCTGCAGGCTTTAACACCACACAATTGCCGGCAGCCAATGCAGGTGCCAACTTCCAGGCCGCCATCAAAATCGGAAAGTTCCAGGGAATGATTTGCCCGACGACACCCAAGGGTTCGTTGAAATGATAGGCGTAGGTTTGGTGGTCAATTTCACAAATGCTGCCTTCTTCGCTACGAATACAGGCTGCGAAATAACGGAAGTGATCAATCGCCAGCGGAATGTCGGCAGCCATGGTTTCACGCAGCGGTTTGCCGTTGTCCAGTGTTTCAGCCACGGCGATCAGGCGCAGGTTTTCTTCCATGCGGTCGGCAATGCGGTTCAGAATAATGGAGCGTTCTGTGGGTGAGCGTTTGCCCCAAGCGTCTTTCGCTGCATGCGCAGCATCCAGCGCCAGTTCAATGTCTTCAGCTTGAGAGCGAGCAACCTTGCAAAGCACCTGGCCTGTGACTGGTGTTACGTTGTCGAAGTACTGCCCGCCTTTTGGAGCGACCCATTTGCCGCCGATGAAGTTGTCATATTTCGCTTTGAACGGAAACGCCACGCCCAGGTTTAATTCGTCAACCATATTCATATCCCTAACTCCTTTGTAGTGTTGATGGTGGTAGGGCGCTTTGCGCAACGGGCATGCCAGTGTCGAATGGGGACAGTGTTCGGAAGTTTGTTTCCGCAACACGCTATTTGTGGAAAAGATATTGGGAATGAAGTTGCCAGACTCGAGGCGAGAGGACAGCAGGCCCTGTCAGTTAATTATGCAATTATTTGCATAATATTGTTGCGCTGCACACATTTGACACACTCAAATGTGGGGGGGTTAGTTGGCTTGAATTTCGTTGAGAAACAATTCCAGTGCCTGTGTTCTGCCAATGTTCAATGGTTTGTATCCCGCAGCACTTTTTACATGTTCGAGTACTTCGTCGCTGCGCAACCAAGGCAACAGAATTTCGAGGGCATGGTATTGAAGGTCGCTGTTGTGCAATACCAAAAAGTATCTTTCTTTGGATACCGGCCGGAATTGCAGCCCGTAGTGATCAGCTGCGGCTCGAATGCCGAGGCCCAAGTCACCGTGTCCCGCTGCAATGGTACAAGCCACTGCCAAATGGGAATTTTCTTCGTGAAAAAACCCAGGCAGGTCTTCTGCTTTCAGGCAGGCTTTTGTGATCAGTGCGTCCAGTTGGTGGTGGGTTGATGAAGCCGAGTTTCGGTTCACCAGCAGGGCGCGCCGTTGGGCCACGTCTTCCAGTGTTGGTGGCACGGAAGCTGGGCGACTCATCCAGCCGATGTCACGCTCGAACAGTTCAATCACACTGAGGTTGGAACCGCGCAACCAGCGCCGCATGATGTGATGGACATGGGAGTGTTCTTCAAGGCCAACAGGCAAGTGGCAGCCGGCCACGCGCACTTCACCGCGGTGCAGGGCTGAGAGCGCTGCAATGCTGCCCGACCAGCGCAGCGACAGTTGGAGCTTTTTGTACAGCGCAGTGTTTTGAAACAGGTTTTGCAGCACCAGGTCGTCGCTCAGCGCAAGGCTGATCCAGGGCTTGTTTTGATCAACATCCAGCCATTCGGCGTTCAGTTGCTCGCCCACGGTACCCAGGTCGGGTGCCACGCGCACATTGCCTTGCTCCACCATCCAGATCAACTTGTGACCGAACCGGGTCAGGCATGCCCCTGCGCGTCCGTGCGTAGCCACCAGTTCTTCACCCAGCATGAGGTTGTATTGCTGGATTTGCGACCATAAGGTACGGTAAGAGATACCCAGCGCCTTACAGGCCAGCGAAATGGAACCTTCCGAGTCAATGGTTTTAAGGGTGTTTAACATGCGTTGGTCCAGTTCAACAAACTGACCATCGTCTTTTTTCCAGCGGGCGGATACTTTTAAATTGAGCATTTGCGGATACAGGCATGTCGATTGCTTGCATTCTGACAGATTACAAAATGCAGGAGACAAGTAATCATGATGTTCAGCGGTACAAAACAATCGATTAATAAAATGACCCCGCTAGGGGTTTTCTTGAGCGGTTTCTTGCTGGTGAGCAATTTCTTCGCCAGCCCGGTTCTTGCAGCGCCCGCCGAACTTGGCGCAGTCAAAGGCGATTTGACTGGCGGAGACCCGCTGGGTTCCATGCAGTGGCCTGACATGAAAGGCCAGTTCTTCGATGCCGATGCAAAAACCGTGTTTGATTCCCGCATCAAGGTCACGGTGCCCTTGTTCGCCGAAGATGCCATGAATGTGCCCGTGTCATTCGATGCTTCCGCACTCGGTAAGGTGAAAAAAATCGTGGTGCTGGTGGACAGAAACCCGATTCGAAAGGTGCTGGAGTTCATTCCCGAGAAAGCCAAGCCTGCCCTGAATTTTCGTTTCAAGTTGGAGCAAGCCAGCCCCATTCGCGTTGCAGCCCTGACTGAAAACGGTGTGTGGCATGTGGGCTATGCCTTTATTGAAGCGTCTGGCGGGGGTTGCACCGTGCCTGGCGCAACACGGGCCGATGGCAGCTGGCCACAAACCTTGAACAAGGTGGCTGGCAAAATGTTTGATGCCAACCAGTTGCGGGATGACGCACGCCTGCGCGTGCAGGTGTCGCACCCCATGGACACGGGGTTGGTGGCCGGCGTGCCCGCCTTTTACATTGAAGAAATGATTTTGCAAGACAAGAACAAACAAGTACTGGCCAAGCTTTACCCCTTTGAGCCTGTGTCGGAGAACCCTTTGTTTTCGTTTGATTTTGACAAGAAACCGGTGGGCCCAATCAGCCTGGTAGGGCGCGACAACAACGGCAACCGAATTGATGCAAAGGTTACCCAATGAATTTGTTCAAAGCTGTGCGCGCGATATTTGCCGCATCCACGTTCATTGTTCTTGTTGCCCCTGCGCTGGCTGAGCTGCCCAATGTTGCCAAACCAACACCTGACAAAGCCACCCTTGATTACGGTTTGAAAGCCACCAAACTGGCGGGTGGCTGGTATGTGATTGCGGGTGCGAACGATGACTTTTCTCAGGCCAATGGCTGCAACATCATCAACACCGGTTTTTACATGGACGACTCGGGGGTGTACGTTATCAACACCGGAACCTCGCGTATTTATGGCGAGCAACAGCGGACCTTGATCAACTCGGTCAGCAAGAACAAACCAGTGAAGCAGGTGGTGGCACTGAACCTTCACCCGGATTATTTTTTGGGCAATCAGGCTTACCCGAAAGAGGCGCTTGCCGCCACGAAGTTGACCATGCAAGGCATCAAAGCCGAAGCGGCTTTGTATGAAACTAACTTGTACCGTTTGTGTGGCGACTGGATGAAGGGCACTGAAAGCGTATTTCCCGTGCAAACCATACTGCCGGGCAACTTCAATAAACTGGGCGATAAGACAATTCAAACCCTTGAATTGAAAGGCCACACCGATTCGGACCTGGTGTTATTTGACCCGGAAAGCAAAGTGATGTGGGCCGGTGGCCTGGTGTTTTACAAGCGTATTGTGACCACCCCGCATGCCCAGCTGAAACCGTGGATAGAAAGCCTGAAAACACTGCAAGCCATGAAGCCCAAGGTGGTGGTGCCCAGCCACGGCCCCTTGAGTTGGGGCACCGAGGCCATTGACCAAACCCTGGATTACTTGAGTTGGCTGGACAAACGACTGACCGACGCGGCCAATATGGGCGAGGAAATGAATGATGTGATGAAGAAAGGTGCCCCCGAGCGATTCCGAAACTTTGCAGCCTACCCGGCTGAGTTTTACCGCAATGTGACCAATTTGTACCCTTTGTATGAAAAGCAGGCTTTGGGCGGTTTTTGAGCGGAGAGTATAAGGGTTAACGCTGTACCAAGTGTGTCAAAAAGGGACAGTTTGTGTGTTGCTGAACAGGTGAGCTGTTGCAATGTCACAAAACTGTCTCTTTTTTTTCTTATCGCGATCAATGAAATCACTCTAATGAGGGTGTTTTTGTAACGCACTGATTTTATTGAATAAAAAATTTATTTAGATGAAATATTCTACTTGGCATGAAGCTTGCGCTAGGTTTCTGTGGGTAGCCCCGACTCTGCAAACGAGGGGCGAGAACCTCAAAGTAACGGATGATGAGAGGAGAAACAAATAATGCGCAAAACTCTGCTTAGCGCGATGGTAGCAACCGCACTGGCGATTCCCGCAGTGGCTTCGGCCAATGTGACAGACGCAATGATTCAAAACGATGCCAAATCCACAGGCGACGTATTGTCCTGGGGTATTGGTACAGAGGGTCAGCGTTACAGCCCATTGAAAGACATCAACGTATCGAACGTGGGCAAGCTGGTTCCAGCGTGGTCATTCTCGTTCGGTGGTGAAAAGCAGCGTGGCCAGGAAAGCCAGCCGCTGATTCACAACGGCAAGATGTTTGTCACCGGTTCCTATTCACGCATTTACGCACTGGATGCTTCGACAGGTGAAAAGCTGTGGAAATATGAGCACCGCCTGCCAGAAGGCATTATGCCTTGCTGCGACGTGGTGAACCGCGGTGCCGCCCTGTATGACAACCTGGTGATTTTCTCGACACTGGATGCCCAGTTGATCGCCCTGGACCAGAACACCGGCAAGGTGGTGTGGAAAGACAAGATTGACGACTATGCAGCGGGTTACTCCAACACTGCTGCACCCATCATCGCCAACGGTTTGGTGCTGACAGGTGTATCGGGTGGCGAATTCGGTGTAGTGGGTCGTGTTGAAGCACGCAATGCCAAGACTGGTGAAATGGTATGGCTGCGCCCAACCGTTGAAGGCCACATGGGTTATACATGGGACAAAGACGGCAACAAGAAGGAAGCTGGAATTTCCGGTACCACCAATGCCACCTGGAAAGGCGACATGTGGAAAACCGGCGGTGCAGCAACCTGGCTGGGTGGCTCCTATGACAGCAAAACAGGTTTGGCTTACTTCGGTACTGGTAACCCAGCGCCCTGGAACAGCCACCTGCGCCCCGGCGACAACCTGTATTCCACATCCACAGTGGCAGTTGATGTAAAAACCGGCCAGATCAAGTGGCACTACCAGTCCACACCGAACGACGGTTGGGACTATGACGGTGTGAACGAGTTCGTGACCTTTGACATGAATGGCAAGCGCGTTGGTGCGAAAGCTGACCGCAACGGCTTCATGTACGTGAACGACGCCACCACCGGCAAGCTGGAAAATGCCTTCCCATTTGTGAAGAAAATCACATGGGCCAAGGGCATCGACATGAAGACAGGTCGCCCGATTTTCGACCCCGCCAACCGCCCTGGTGACCCCACCAAGATGGACGGCAAGAAAGGCGAAACAGTGTTCTCCGCCCCTTCATTCCTGGGTGGCAAGAACCAGCAGCCAATGGCCTACAGCCCTGACACAGGTCTGTTCTATGTTCCTGCCAACGAGTGGGGCATGGAAATCTGGAACGAGCCAATCACCTACAAGAAGGGTGCGGCTTACCTGGGCGCCGGTTTCACCATCAAGACTTTGCCTGGCTTTGACTACATCGGCGCACTGCGTGCGATGAACCCCAAGACCGGCAAGATCGAATGGGAAATCACCAACAACGCGCCTCTGTGGGGTGGTGTTCTGACGACCGGCGGTAACCTGGTGTTCTGGGGTACTCCAGAAGGTTTCCTGAAGGCGGCGGATGCCAAAACCGGTAAGGAAGTCTGGAAGTTCCAGACAGGTTCAGGCGTGGTTGCTCCTCCCGTAACCTGGAAAGGCAAAGACGGTCAGCAGTACGTGGCTGTAGTGTCTGGTTGGGGTGGTGCTGTTCCCCTGTGGGGCGGTGATGTAGCCAGCAAGGTGAACTACCTTGAACAAGGTGGTTCCGTGTGGGTATTCAAGCTGATGAAGTAATCAGTTTGTGAAGTACACCAAACTGCCCCAGGTGGGGTGGTTTGGTGAGTAGTGAAGTAGTAGAGCGTTTTAGAAGTGTTGTCATTTTCACCCCCAAGTTTTCTGCCTGCTCCGCAGGGAACTTATTGACGCAAACGGTTTGATCAAATTGCTCCTTGGGACCTTTTTCCGGCATTGATTGGGAGCTGGAAAAAGTTGTGGCGGTTTGAGAGTCTCCTAAACGAATGCGTCTTTTCTGCCCGGCCTGGTGCCGGGCATTTTTTCGTCTACAGCTTTTAGAACTTGTACGACACTTGGCCAGAAAGAATGAATGCATCACCTTCAGCAGTACCCAGTACTCGCGTTTGCTGACCTGCCGCAGGGTTTCCCTCAGTGCTGTCAATTTTCGCTTTGTCGGGCATCACGTACTGAAAGGCCACATCAAAGGTGGTGGCTTTGTCGAACTTGTACTGTGAGCCCACTGCAAAAGTAATGCGGTTTTCATCGGGCAAGCGCACTTTGCGACGCTCATCGGGCACCGGTGTGATGTCGTAAGCCACGCCTGCTTTCAAATTGATGGTGTCGCTGTACTTGTAAATACCACCCACCGCAAAACGCCAGCTGTTTTTCCATTCGTAGTCTTGCACTGTCAATGGCGCAGCACCTGCTGGGGCGTTCTGGCGCTGAAAATCCAGCTTTTGAATCGTGCTCCATTCAGTCCAGGTGGCGTCGGTCAACAGTTGCCACTTGGGTGTCAGCTCAGTCACCGATGAAATGGCCAGCGAGGCAGGCAGTCGGATCTTGGAAGTGAGTTCACTGTTGGCGAAAAGAGCCGCAACTGCCGGTGCAACATTGTCGAAGGTGACATTGCCTTCCAGGTCTTGCTCAATTGCTGAACGGTAGGCAACACCCACACGTGTCGCAGGCGTTACCTGACCCATCACGCCCAGGTTAAAGCCGTAACCCCAACCATCGCCGGCAATGGTGGTCAACCCTTCAGTACCGCCAAATGGGGCGTAGTTGATTTGTGAACTGAGTTTGGCATCCAGCTTTTGTGCCGATACACCCGCGCCCACTGACCATTGTTCATTGACTTTGTACGACGCGGAGGGGTTGATGTTGACTGATTTGATGTCAGAAGTAACACCCTGAAAGCGACCGTACCAATCGGGCTGGAAATCGGTTTTCAGACCAAAAGGAGTGGCCACAGACAGGCCAAAGTTGATGCGGTCATTGAAAGGCACAACAAGGTGAAAGTTGGGGATATAGCCTTCATCGCCAAACTCGCCTGTGCTGCTGCCCAAAGGGCGACCTGGTGCGGCGGTGCTGCCTTCGTTGTTGACCTCGCCGTTCAGGTCAATGTAATGCCCGCCCAACACCAGCTGGCGTTCTTTCAGGCGGCTCATGCTGGCTGGGTTAAACCAGGCTGCGCTGGCGTCTTCGCCAATGGCTGCTTTGCCTGCATAGGCCACACCAGCACCGCTGGCGTTTTGTTCAAGCAGGGCAAACCCGGCTGCTTGGGCGGTACCCGCAATCGTCAAGCTTGCGATGGCCGCGCAAATCGTTTTGATTTGAAAAGGGGATTGTTTCATGTCGTCCTCGTGGGTCCGTTTGTAAGAATGGATGTGTACGAGGGGTATTGTAGGTAAAAATACGAACGGTCGTGCTTATAAAATATAGAGTTATTCTCTATAAAATCTATTCAAAAATAGTATTTTATTGATTCAATGGCACTGCTGCACCACTTTGCGAGAACTTCCAGGTGGCGACAATCAGCATGACCACAGTTGCACCCACAAGCACCAAGGTGGCAAACATCAGGCCAAATTCTGCGTGGCTGCTAAAGGCGTGGCGAAGCAGGTCGACGCAGTAAGAAAATGGATTGACCAAGGCTACCCAGCGCGCCAGTGCGGGCATGGGGTCGATGGGGTACAAAGCGCCACTGAAAAAGAACACCGGAAAAATCACGAAATTCATCATGACTGCAAAACCATCAATGCTTTTTGCAAAAGTACCGCACAGTACACCCAAGGCAGCACAGGCCAAAGCAGCCAAGGCGGCTCCGGGCAGCAACACGTGCAGTTGTGGCCACAAGGTGCGGCCAACCCAAGGCAGTATTTCCTGCAAATCAAACCCGAGAGGAAACAGCAAGGTGTACAGGCCTTCAAGAGCCAACAGCAGGGCGATCAACAGGCCCATTTGCACCAATGCGCCAATGGCTGCACCCAGTGTTTTGGCGATCAGTATGTGATGGGTTTTGACTGGGGCGGTCACCAGCAAGCGCATGGTGCCTGCGTCTTTGTCCAGGGCAATGCTCAGGCCACCCACCATGCCGCCAAACAGCAGTGTCATGCCCACAATGCCAGGCAGCAAACGTGCGGTGTAATCACCACCAGCCAAGGCTTGCATGCCGCCACCAATAATCCATAACCACAGCACCGGGCGTACCATGGCTGCTGCCAGGCGGTCTCGTTGCTTCAACAGCTTTTGGCTTTCACGGCGTATCACCGCCCAGTAAAAATGCATCAACATCTCAGTGGGCTCCGCCATTCATTTTCCACACAAACCAGTCAGCCAGGGTGGCTGTGCGCACGCTGGTTACACTTTGGTCGGGCAATTCATCCAGCGCTTGCGCGGGTGTACCAAGCCAATTCAATTCGCCTTGGTGGAGAAACCCCACCCGGTCGCAGCTGTTGGCCTCGTCCATTAAATGCGTTGCGATAAAAATGGTCAGCCCGTCGATGGCCTGCAAGGTTTTCAGGGTTTGCCACACACTGTTCTTCGACGGTACGTCCAGTGCGGTGGTGGGTTCGTCGAGTATAAGAACCCCGGGTTTGTGCACCATGGCGCGCGCAATGTCCACCAGTCTTTTTTGTCCACCTGAAAGGCTTCCCACGGTGCGGTTTAACCAGGCCTGAATTGGAAAAATGGTGTACAAGTGTGCCAGGTTTGCTTTGGCTTGCGTTTTGTTCAAACCTTGCAGGCCTGCGGCAAACAGCAGGTTTTCCTCCACGGTCATGAAGCGGTCCAGTGATACCGATTGAAATACAAAGCCCAGGTTTTTGCGGGCCAGGTCGGCTGCCCTGCGGGTGCTGTAACCCAGCACCGAGAGCTCACCCTGGTCGGGTGTGATCAGGCCGGCTATCAAGCTGATGAGTGTGGTTTTTCCTGCGCCGTTGGGGCCCAGCAGGCCAAACATTTCGCCTGCGTTCAAATCTAGGCTGACATTGCTCAGTGCCCGCCGTTCTCCCCAGGAGAATGAAAGGCCCTGTGCGTGCAGGCGGATGGTGGTGTCGGTTGCGGTGTTGTTGGTGTTCAAGAGCCGTTTTTGCTGAGGTGCAAGCTGTTGTGATCGCTGCGATACCATACCACGGGCACCTCGGCGGTGTTGGCCAATGCTTGCTGTTCGGGCTTTTGAACTTTCAGGTAGTTGTTGGGGTTGTCGCGCCTCTGGGCTGCATCGACGAACGCGATTACTTTTTCATGATCAGGTGATTTGTGGCACACCGGGTCGGCGTTGGTGGCGTCGCCGGTGATCAGGTAGGCCTGGCAGCGGCAACCGCCGTAATCCTTGGTTTTGTCGGGGCAGGTGCGGCAGGGGTCTTTCATCCACGCATCGCCACGGTAGCGGGTGAAACCATCGCTTTCATACCAAATGTGTTCAACCGTGCTGGTTTTTACATTTGGAAATTCAAAGCCCGGCAACATGCGGGCAGCCTGACAGGGCAGGGCGGTGCCATCTGGGCTGATGCTGAGAAACACATTGCCCCAGCCACTCATGCAGGGCTTTGGCGTTTTCTCGAAGTAATCGGGCACCACGAATAACAGCTTCATGCTGTTGCCCAGTTTTTCGCGCCATGCGGCCACACGTTCTTCGGCGTGCTTTAACTGTTCGTGGGTTGGAATCAGGGCCGCTTTGTTTTTAAAGGCCCAGCCGTAGTATTGGGTATTGGCCAACTCAAGGTATTCAACGCCCAGCTTCACCGCCAACTCGATGATTGAATCAATGTGATCCAGATTCAGCCGGTGCAGCACCACGTTCAGCACCATGGGCCAGCCAGCCGCTTTTACAGCGGTGGCAATTTCCAGCTTCCTGGCAAATGTTTTTGTGTCGCTGAGTGCATCGTTTGCGGCCTGGGTTGCGTCTTGAAAACTCACTTGAATATGGTCAAGGCCGGCGGCTTTCAAGGCGTCCAGCCGTGCGGGTTTCAGGCCGATGCCTGAGGTGATCAAGTTGGTGTAATAGCCCAGTTCATGGCCATAAGCCACCAGTTCTTCAAGGTCTTCGCGCAGCAGCGGCTCACCACCCGAGAAGCCCAACTGAACCGCGCCCAGCGCGCGGGCCTGTTTCATGGTGTCTTTCCACTCGGCGGTGCTCATTTCATTGGTGTTGGTTTTGTAATCAACAGGGTTGTAACAAAACACGCAGTGCAGCGGGCAGCGGTAAGTCAGTTCAGCCAACAGCCAAAGGGGGCCAGCCGGTCGGGTGTTGTTGTCGCCAGGGCCTGTCATGCGTCCAGCCAGTTTCGGCGTGTGGCTTCCTGCAGCATGCTGCGCACATCGGCTTCCAGTCCGCTTGCGTTGAACTTGGCTTCAAGCGCCGCAACAATGTCATTCACCGTTCGGCTGCCATCGCACAACAGTAAAATTTCACTGGCCGATTGGTTCAGTTTCACCATGCCCTCGGGGTACAGCAGCACATGGGTTTTTTGCGCCTCTTCGTATTGCAGGCGAAACAAGCGGTTCAGTTTCGGGTGTTCCGGCAGGCTTGGAATGGTCTCGGTGTTCATTGTTTTTTCTGTTTTGTTTTGGCGGGTTTGTCGGGGTAAGCCAGCGCAATCGCGTCTGACATGCTCCACAACACATCCAGTTTAAATTGCAAAATTTCAAGCGCGCGTTCCTGCTGTGCGCGGGTCTTGAAATAATTCAGCGTTACTTCAAGGCCATGCTCCACGTCGCGTTGGGCCAGGCTGATTCGTGAGCGAAAGTAATTCAAACCTTCGGGTGCCACCCACTTGTAGTCTTTGGGCCAGTTGCTCAAGCGCTGCTTGTGAATTTCCGGTGCAAACATTTCAGTCAGCGACGAGCACACCGCCTCTTGCCAGGGCGCACGGCGCGCAAAATTCACATAAGCGTCTACGGCAAAGCGCACACCGGGCAGCACCAATTGCTGGCTCCAAAGTACATCCCGATCAATTCCAACAGCTTCGCCCAAGCGGCTCCAGGCTTCAATGCCGCCAGCATTGCCTTCCCAGCCATCGTGGTCAAGAATGCGTTGTACCCAACGACGGCGGGTTTCTCGGTCGTCACAATTGGCCATGACGGCTGCATCCTTCTGCGGAATGCACACCTGGTAATAAAAGCGGTTGGCCACCCAGCCGCGAAGTTGTTCTCGGCTCAGTTTGCCTTCGCGCATGGCCACATTGAATGGGTGGTGAATGTGGTAGCGGTCGCCCTTGGCGCGCAAGCGTTCTTCGAACTCTTTTTTGCTCCAGGCTTTGTTGCTGCTCATGCAAGAATCTCCATGCCATCGTAGGACACTTCAATTCTATTCTCGGCCAGAATGGCGCGCTCGTCGCCATGCTCGTACAAAATCGGGTTGGTGTTGTTGATGTGAATCAGGATTTTGCGCTGGTTTTCAAACTGGCGCAGCTGGCTGATCATGCCTGAGCCCCGTTTGCCCGGCTTGTCAGTTTGAGGTAAATGACCCATGTCGGCAGCCAGTTTTTGCGAGAAACCTTGTGTGATCATTTCATCTTCGGTCCAGAAGGTGCCGTCCACCATCAACACATCGGCTTGTTGCATATAGGGCAGAATGTCGGGCGTAATTTCTCCAAGTCCAGGGGCGTAAAACACCTTTTTGCCTGTGTTGGTGTCTTCAATCAACAAACCGATGTTGTCGCCACGGCGTTGGGCGTAGCGGCTGGGGGAATAGGGGGGTGCTTTGCTGATTAGCGGGATTGATTTGATCTTGATGCTGTCCAGCGGGCTGATTGAGAAAAATTCATCGCATTCGGTACACAGTGGAGTCCACTTCACACCGCAATAAAACCCAAGCGTAGGCACCAAAGGTAAACCGTTGGTCAGGTCTTCCCACACAGCGGGGGTGGTGAACAGGCGCATGGGTGTTTTCCCTTCGCGCATCATCAACAGGCCGGTGGTGTGGTCAATTTGCGCGTCCATCAAAATGACGGCAGAGATACCAGTGTCGCGTGGGCCACGGTTGGGTTGCAGTTCAGGGGTACTTTTGATTTGAGTGAGTATATCGGGCGATGCATTCACCAATATCCAGTTCGCAGACCCGTCGGATATTGCGATCGACGACTGGGTGCGCGCGGTGTACCCGGGCGCTTTGGCCCGAACAGCCTGGCAGTTGGTGCAGTTGCAGTTCCACTGTGGGAACCCTCCGCCTGCTGCGGAACCCAGAACTTTGATTTTCATAGTTGCTTTTTTCAGGGGTAAAAAAAACCCCGCTAGCCTCAAAGGCTATCCGGGGCTGTGCGAACCGTCAAATTAACGGTTGGCGATGTACATGGTGATTTCGAAACCGAAACGCATGTCAACGAATGATGGTGTAGTCCACTGCATGAAATATCCTCCTTTTGCTTTATTAAAATGCACCTTGGCACATGGCTTGGGTGAAGAACTTGGCTTGCGCCGGTTTGTTTGTCCTCAAGGTTTAAATAGCAATTCCTGTGCCTTGCGGGCCTGCATGTCGGTATTTTTACAATGTGGGAAATGAGTGTTTGCCAAGGTGTTTTGAATGTTCAAACTGTTGCAGTTTGAAACACCATGCAAAAAGGCGCGAACCTTTTGAGTTCGCGCCTTAGGACAATCGTTAACGGAGGGTGGTTAACGATCAGAAGAACAGGATTGCACCTACGGCGATGGTGTTGGACTCGCCTTTTGCTGCAGGAGCGCCCAACTGGTAGGTTTGTTCATTGGTGATGTACTCGCCAGCGATGGTCAGACTTGGAGTCAGGTTATGGTAAACGCCCAGAACCATCTGGTTTGTTTCTTCAAGCATGATGGCATTTGCGGCTCGATCACCGGCTGTGGAATCAAGTGTCGATGAGCCATAGTTAATACCAAACTTGGTGTTGCCAACTTTGTAGGTTGCTTGTACCAAGTATCCGTCTGAATCACGCTCAGCACCAGCGGCGTCACGACCACCAAAACCAATCAGTGTGGTTCCCAAGCCTTCGCCAGTGAAGTAGTTACCAGTCAGTGCCAGCGCACCGAGATTAACCGTGCCACCTACTTCGAAGCCGGTGAGGTCAGAGTCTGGAGCGGCAGCAACGCCGGACTGGGATTGATTAATCAAGGCTGCCCACAATTTGCCTTTGTCGCCAAGGCTATAGGAGGCCAATGCTTGCATGCCTGGAGAATCATTCTCTTGGGCTGTGGCACCGTTGAGGTCCTTTGGCTGGAAAACACCGCCTGACAACGTCAGGTTACCGATTGCAGGTGCAGTGTAAGTGATCTGTGGCTGGAATTCAGTGTAAATATAACCCGATCCGATGCCGCCCAAGGTTGTATTCAATGCACCGTTGTACCCTGAACCACCGCCAACCGCCAACAGAGACATGTCGTTCAGAATCGCATTTTGACCAAATAGACCGATGTCGCGACCAGCCTTGATCGTACCCATTGATTCGTTTCCGAATTGCAAGAACACGCGACGCTGATCGCCCACGTTTTGACCCACGCCACCAGCAGCTCCGTTGTTGTTAGTGGTACCCGGGTCAATGGAGATTACGGCTTTGAGGTCATATCCTGCTTGTTTGGTGGATGCTGTGAAAATGATGAAGCCAGGTAGCAAACCGTTTTGAATTGATGTCTGGTCTTGACCAGTTCCTGCACCACCGCAAAGACCCAATGCGCCACTGGCAACTGCACCGGCGTTGTCGCAACTGGTTGTGTTGTAGTACGCGTTTACTGAACCTGAAAGGTCCATTTCCCATTCGCCAGCCTTGAAGCCGATTGCGTGTGCCGAAGTCCCCATTGCTGCCAAGATGGAAGCTGCTACTAATTTTTTGCTGATCATAAGATCAACCCTCCAGTTTTAGTTTTTAAAGGTTGTTGCTTGTTTGTCTTCTAAAGCTCGCCAGCACACCGCAGAGTAGAACTGGCTTGAAGGGACTAGGGCAAAAGACATGCCAGTATTTAAGCTATTGATTTTATTGAATTAAATAAAAATGTAGGGCTTTTGATGACAGGGTGAAGCAGTGCAGTTGCTTTGCGTCAGGCGGTACGCTTTGAAACAGAATTGTGTGCGGCTGGAGCAAGTGAATGACAGTTTTGTGACAACTGTTCAGTTGGTTTGTGCCAAAAAAAACCACCCTGCAGTGGGGTGGTTTTTTAAAGGCAAAGAGTTGTTTGTTAAACGCGATTTTTTACTTTGAATTCAAGCGCCGGTAAATTGTGTTTCTGGAAATACCCAGCATTCTTGCTGCTGCGCTGACATTGCCCCTGCAGGTTTCCAGCGCATCTTGAATGGCACGTGATTCAAGGTCGTCCAAATTGATTGGATTTTCAACTTGAGCCCTTGCAGTGGCCTGTCGTGAACCCAGGTAACCTTGCGCCCTTGCATCATGGGCGCGGGTGTCGTAGCTGTCTTCTTTGAAGCGCGGTGGCTGCGGCAGTGTACCCATCTGATTTTCCCGGCTGGCGGGTTTTGTACTGTGCGTCCAGCTGTCGAACCGACCTTCCCTGAACTTGCTGAATGTTTGGTCCAGGCCATTGCCTTTGGGCGTGGCCCCTGGCCGCTGGTGAACCTGCACTTCAAATGTGCTTGGTTTGCTTCTTGCCGGGAACGCCGGCGCATTGCTGTGAACCTGTGCCGCGATTTTGTTTTGCACTGAAAAATTACTGCGCACGCTGAACTGTGGGCGTGTGTTTGCTGTTGGTGTTGTTGCACGCGGGTGTTGTTGACGCCCCTCTGTTTCAACAGGTTCTTGCTCCACTGGCCTGGTGGTGTTGTCCAGTCGCAATGCACGCCATTCGTCGAGGAAGTCATCGGGCAGATGGTCCCACTCAATCGTTTCTGCTTCATCCGTCATCACGCTGGCGGTGCGCAAAATATTGGTCAGTTGGCGAATATTGCCCGGCCATGCGTGCGTGGTGAATGCTTTCATCACTTCGCCAGACACACGAATGCGCGGGTTGTGCGATTCATTTTCCAGAATGCGCTGAATGATTTTTTGTAGGTCAGTGCGCTCGCGCAAGGCGGGAAGACGAACGACCAAGCCATGAAGCCGGTAGTACAAGTCTTCGCGGAACTGTCCCGCGGCGATTTGATCGCGCAAGTTACGGTGCGTGGCGCAAATCACTTGCAAATTCACAGGAATGCTCTTCTGGCTGCCCAGTGGCGTCACCACCCTTTCTTGCAATACCCGCAGCAATCTTGCTTGCAGTGAAATTGGCATGTCACCGATTTCGTCAAGAAACAGGGTACCGCCGTTGGCTTGTAGAATTCGGCCTTGCGAACCCTTCTTTTTTGCGCCAGTGAATGCACCGTCTTCGTATCCAAACAACTCGGATTCAATCAGCGTTTCTGGAATGGATGCGCAATTCACCGCAACAAAAGGCTTGTCGTGTCTTGGCGAATCGTTGTGTATGGCCTGCGCAAGAATCTCCTTGCCAGTGCCAGTTTCTCCCAGAATCAAAATGGGAATGTCCTTGTCAATCACCTTGCCCACTTTCTCGATGATCTTGGCCACTTGCGGGTCGCCTGTGTTCAGGTATTTCAGGCTGGACAGGTGATGACTTTTTTGACAGGTGGTGTTTGCTTTTTGCGTGGCTGGTGCCTGGTTTTGTAGCACAGCCGCATCGGAATTGTTTTTCACCAAGCCCACAGAGTCAAAAATTCTGCCTCGGCCTACACTGCCCAAGCTGGCACGTGCGGTAACCTGGTTGCCATTGTGCAAACACAGAATGAGCGGAATGGGGTTACAGGTGCGGTAGTGGTCGATCAAGGCCGACAAAGGCATGCCAAAAAGAGAACTGAAGGTGTGGCTTTTCAGTGCATTGGCTGACATGCCAAATTGCACCATGGCTGCACGATTGGCAGCCAGAAACTTACCCGCTGGCGAGAAGGCTGCTGCGCCTTCCACAACCGAACCCAGAAACTCGCCACGCTGGTGAAATTGAACAATAATTGCGTCTTGAAACGAGCTGTTGAACAAATGGTTTTCAATCATTTGCGCGGACATACGCACCAGGCCCATGGTATGGCGGTGGTAGCTGCGATAGTCGCCCGTTACATCAAGCACGCCAATCGCCACACCGTTTGGGTCAAAGATGGGGGCGGCTGAACAGGTCAGAAAACGGTTCACATCCAGAAAGTGATCTTGCCCGTGAACAACAGTGGGCAATTCCTCAATCAGTGCGGTGCCAATGGCATTGGTGCCTTTGTGTTCCTCACTCCAGGTGACGCCGGGAGCCAAGGCTACTTTCTGGGCTTTCACCAAAAAATCATCGTCGCCCAGCGATTCAATAATGGTTCCGCTGGCATCGGTCAACAACACCATGCTGTGGGTGTTAACCACTTGCTCGTACAGGGTTTCCATGAAGGGCAAAGCGCACGATTTTAACCGGTTGTTTTTCTCGATCAATTCTTTCAGTGAACTGCTGGGCGGTGGGGCCATGTCCACTTTGGAAGTGGTGTCCAAACCAGCAGCCGTTGAACGCTGATGCGCACGCCGAATGAATTCGAGGTGTCCTTCCGTGCCCGGGTCGATCAATTCAATCACTTGGGCGTTGGATGCGAGGCTGCCGCCATCCCGCTCGGATAAGAATGCCATCCATGTTTCCTGCTTCTTGTGGTGCTGCGTTTTATAAGTATGGTTTTGGGTGCAACTTGAAGCGCTGAATGTTTTTGCTTGTATTGATATTTCAGCTGCTATGTTGCCCAATGCAAGCACTGTGCCAACTCAATCCAATGTGTTTCAGAATGAAACACATTTTGATAAAAAGTAGCACAGATCAGGAAGCCGCACCATAGAGTTCGCGATTTGTCACAATTGGTAAAACTAATTCACAAATCCAAATGAATAGGGTGGCATGGGGATTGCAGTAGCTACCCTGTGTTGAATCATTCTTAGAAATACAGGAGTTGTGATGTTAGTTCGTAAAGCCCTTGTGGCAACCATTTTTTCAATTGCTGCTTCAGTGGCATTGGCTCACGGTGATGTAACCCCGCAGGTTGTGGATGTGTCCACGCTCAAGCCATTGGGCGATGACATGCTGGAAACCAATCCGTATGTTGGTGACAAGGAAGCCATTCGTGTGGGCAGCTCAGCCTACAACCAGAACTGCGCCCGGTGCCATGGCCTTGAGGCGGTGAGTGGGGGAATTTCTCCAGACTTGCGCAAAATGAACACTGAGTGCGATTCTTTTGCGGGCAAGAAAGCCAAGGAGCAATGCAAGGTGGAAATTGACACCTACTACCGCAATTCGGTACTGGGCGGCAAAGTTCGTGGTGACCGCGTCTACATGCCTGCGTTTGCGGGTATTTTGAGTCAGGAAGCCATTTGGGCCATCAAGGCGTATGTTGAAACCCGGAAGTACGAATAACTCGACATATGGGCATGTGGGGCGGGTCCGTTGTTTGAAACAACAGGCCCCTCCTGTCTGTTTCAGTATCCATTCAAAATAAAAAGTGCATCCAAGGCACGGCTTTCAGGAGACCTTATGAAGAATTCGTTCAATCCAATGTGTAAATTACCTTTGATCAAATGGTTTGGTGCTGTTGCGCTGGGCTTTTCCTTGCAGCTTGGCGCTGCCGCACAAGAGTTAAGTGACTGGGCCAAGGTGCAGGCCTCTGGCGTGTTGACTGTGGCGGTGTACAACTACCTGGCACCTTATTCACATGAAGGCAAAGGCATTGACGTGGACATTGCCAAAGCCTTGGCGGCCAAGCTGGGTTTGGGCTTGCGGGTGCGCGCTTTTACTGAGGATGAAGAGTTCTCCGACGACATTCGAAACATGGTGACGCGTGGCCATTACCTGGCAGGTGCGCCCGCCGATATTTTGATGCATGCACCCGTTGATGCTTACATTATGCAGAAGGAGGACCAGGCCCTGTTCTTTTCTCCTTACACCCGCGACGATATTTTCGTGGCACGTAATATCAAGAAACTGCCAACATTGGACAGCCTGAAACCGTTCTCGGAAACAGGCAACAAAATTGGCGCTGAAGCAGCAGCCCTCCCCAGCATCATGTTGGCTGGCGCCGATGGTGCCGCGTATGCAAACAATCTGGTGAACTTCAAGACGCCCAAAGAAGCGGTTGATGCCATGGTGAATGGCGAACTGGTGGCAGTCATGGCCACGCGTGCCGAGTTGGAGTGGGCGCTGCACCAGCACCCAGATAAAAAAGCAGATTATTTTGTGGCCAAAGTGCCGCACAATGCACTGCCACCCAAAGGTTGGGCTGTGGGCATGGCCACCAAGAAAAGCAACAAAGAGTTGGCTGAAAAACTGACAGTGGCCATGAATGAGTTGAAGGAAAGTGGTGAGCTGGAAAAGATTTTTTCCAATTATGGTGTGAAGTACATGAGACCTTGATTTGACCTGAATTCATTCTGGTTTATGTGTACTTAAAGCCCTGCGCAATCGCAGGGCTTTTTTGTTGCAACAAGTGTTCCATTTTGAAACAGCTGTGTTGCATCGGGAAAACCCCATGTGCAAAAACTCGGAAAAGTGTTGCCGAGAGCCGCTGAAATTTTCTTTTCAAGTTGGCAGGCTTATTGCATAAGAAGGCATGTATGTAGTGCCCAAAACAAATAACCAAAGAAGCGAGGAACAACGGGATGCAAAAATCTCTTCACATCACGCCTGACAAATGCACGGGCTGCCTTCAGTGTGAAATGGCGTGTAGCTATGAGAATTATCAGGTGTTCAACACCTCACTGTCACGAATTAAGGTATTCGACTTTCATCACACCGGCAAGAAAGTGCCTTACACCTGCACCCAGTGCGATGAGGCTTGGTGTTTGCATGCCTGCCCGGTTGAAGCCATCACCATGGACAAAACCAATGGCGTGAAAGTGGTGTCAGAAGACACCTGCGTGGGTTGCAAAGTGTGCACAATCGCCTGCCCGTTTGGCACGGTGAACTATGTTCAGGAAACCGGCAAGGTTCAAAAGTGCGACCTGTGCGGCGGCGACCCCGCCTGTGCAACTGCCTGCCCAACCGGCGCAATCACTTTTGTGGATTCCAACTGGACTGGTTTGGACAAAATGAAGCAGTGGGCCGAGAAGCTGAGCAACCAGGCTCACGCGTAACTCGTTGACCATTGAATAGAACAGAGAGAAGGGAGTAATACAAATGGCATGGACCGGTAAAGTACTGCGCGTGAACCTGACAGCAGGCACCTGCACCAGCGAAGACTTGAGAATGGATTGGGCGAAAAGCTACCTTGGCCAGCGTGGTTTGGCCACCAAGTACTTTGTGGAAGAAGTGAATGCGAAAGTGGATCCACTTTCGCCCGAAAACAAGATTATTTATGCAACAGGCCCGCTGACAGGCACCATGGCCTCCACTGGCGGCCGCTATTCAGTGATCACCAAGGGCCCGCTGACTGGCGCAATTGCCTGCTCAAATTCAGGTGGCTACTTTGGCAATGAATTGAAGAGTGCTGGTTGGGACATGGTGATCATGGAAGGCAAATCGCCCAAGCCTGTGTACCTGCTAATTGAAAATGAAAGTGCGAAATTGATGGATGCTTCTGATCTGTGGGGCAAGAGCGTATGGGACACCGAGCCTGCCATCAAAACCAAACACCAGGACCCGCTGATGCGTGTGTGCTCAATCGGCAAGGCCGGTGAGAACCAGGTGCTGTATGCAGCCATTGTGAACGACTTGCACCGCGCGGCTGGCCGTTCAGGCGTTGGCGCTGTGATGGGTTCCAAGAACGTGAAAGCAATCGCAGTGCGTGGCACCAAGGGCGTTGGCAATATTTCCAACCCCAAGGAATTCATGAAGGTGACTTACGAGAAGAAAAAAATTCTCGCTGAGAACGCCGTGACCGGTACTGGCCTGCCCACCTACGGCACCCAGGTCTTGATGAACGTGATCAACGAGATGGGTGCCATGCCCACCAACAATCACCGCGATGTTATTTTTGATGGCGCCAAAGACATTTCTGGCGAGAAAATGCACGAGCCCCGCAAAACCGATGGCAAGGCCAACCTGGTCACCAACCAGGCCTGTTTTGGTTGCACCATTGCTTGCGGACGCATTTCCAAAATTGACGAAACCCACTTCACCGTAGAAAACAAGCCGCAGTACCATGGTGCATCTGGCGGTTTGGAATACGAAGCAGCCTGGGCTTTGGGTTCATCGAACGGTGTGAACGATCTGGAAGCACTCACGTATGTGAACTTTCTGTGCAACGAGCATGGCATTGATCCGATTTCTTTGGGCGCCACTGTTTCAGCCGTGATGGAATTGTATGAAATGGGCGTGTTGACTGAAGCGCAATTGGGCTGCAAGGCGCCATTTGGTTCCGCGCAAGCATTGGTGAAGCTCAGTGAAGACACGTGCAATGGCGAAGGTTTTGGCATTGAAATTGGCCAGGGCTCCAAGCGCTTGACGGCCAAGTATGGCCACCCCGAATTGTCGATGAGCGTAAAGGGTCAGGAATTCCCGGCCTACGACTCTCGCGGTATTCAGGGTATGGGTTTGGCGTATGCCACTTCCAACCGCGGTGCCTGCCACTTGCGTGGTTACACCGTGGCATCGGAAGTGCTGGGTATTCCGGTGAAAACCGACCCCTTGGTGACCGATGGAAAGCCAGCTTTGGTGAAAGCATTCCAGGATGCAACAGCCGTGTTCGACTCAGCCGGTATTTGCGTGTTCACCAGCTTTGCCTGGACGCTGGCTGATGTGCAACCACAGGTTGCTGCTGCATGTGGCGATGAGTTCGACATGGCGAATCTGGAAACCATGGGTGAACGCATCTGGAACATGGAACGCCAGTTCAACCTGGAAGCCGGTTTCACCAAGGCTGACGACGACCTGCCTGCACGTTTGAAGAAAGACGCAGCGAAAGTGGGTCCTGCCAAAGGCCTGGTCAACGGCATCGACAAAATGCTGCCTGAGTACTTCGAGCTGCGTGGCTGGGACACCGAGGGTCGCCCAACTTCAGCAACACTGGAGCGCTTGGGGCTATGACTGTAACCACTCCAACACGGCACGTTATCTTGGGTAACGGGCCTGCGGGGGTGGTCGCTGCCGAGCAAATTCGCAAGCAGCGGCCACGCGATTCAATCGTGATGGTGGGTGCCGAACCGGAACCCCCATACTCCCGTATGGCTATTCCATACCTGCTGATTGGCAAGGTGGGTGAAAAGGGCACTTACCTTCGCAAAGACCCCGACCATTTCAAGAAGCAGAATATTCAAGAAATTCGCGCACGCGCCACCAGGCTGGACACGGCAGGCAAGAAAGTTCACCTGGACAATGGCGATGTGCTTGAATACGACAAGCTGCTGATTGCCACTGGTGCGCGGCCAATTTCACCCCCCATTCCTGGGGTGAATTTGCCAGGCGTACACCCTTGCTGGACACTGGAAAATGCACGGCAAATTATCGAGCTGGCCAAGCCCGGCTCGCGCGTGTTGCAAATGGGTGCGGGTTTTATCGGCTGCATCATCATGGAAGCACTGGCCTTGCGCGGCGTGAAGTTGACTGTGGTTGAAATGGGCAACCGCATGGTGCCCCGCATGATGACTGAAGGTGCGGGTTCCATGATTCGCGACTGGTGTATCAAGAAAGGCGTGAATGTGCATTGTTCAACGAAAGTTGAAGCCATTGAAGTGGGTAGCCAGGCTCAACAGCAAAGTCTGATTGAGAAAATTGGCTCTGCGATTGGTTTCGGCACGGCAGTGGCTGCGAAAGACGGTGCACCTTTGCGTGCAAAACTTTCAAACGGTGAAGTGCTGGAAGTGGACTTGGTGATTTCTGCCACGGGTGTGAAACCCAACCTTGACTTTCTGGAAGGCAGTGGCTTGCAGGTGGATCAGGGCTTGCTGGTGGACGATCACATGCAAACCAATATTGCCGATGTGTACGCCGCTGGCGATGTAGCACAGGTTCGCGATTTCTCAACCGGTGAGAAAACCGTGAACATGATTCAACCGGCTGCGGCTGATGATGCACGCATTGCCGCCCAAAACATGATGGGGCAGGGCACACAAACACAAGGCAGTTTGGCGATGAACGTGCTGGATACTTTGGGTTTGATCGCTGCCTCGTTTGGGCAGTGGTGGGGTGCAGAGGGTGGGCAAAGCGTCGAGTTGCAAAACAAGGACGAATTTTCCTACATGCGTTTGGAATTTCTTGGCGATGTACTGATTGGTGCAACCAGTTTGGGGCTAACGAACCATGTTGGCGTCATGCGGGGTCTGATTCAGGGCAAAATCCACTTGGGCGAATGGAAAGACCATTTGCTCGAAGATCCAACCCGATTAATGGAAGCCTATCTGGCTTGCGCTCAGTCACAAAGTACATGGAAATTACCCTCAAGCTCTTTGCAACACTGACCGACTATTTGCCAACGAACCGCGTGGACAACGCGGTTCGCTTGCAGATAAAAGAGGGCAGCACCGTGCAACAAATCATTGACCAGTTTCATCTTCCGGAGAAGCTTACACACTTGGTACTTGTGAATGGTGTGTATGTGGACCCAGCCGATCGAGCCAGCAAAGTATTAACACCCGACGATGTGTTGGCCATTTGGCCTCCCATTGCGGGCGGTTAGTTTCGCATGGCCATTTTCAACACCGACAAAGCGCTGGATATGTCGTGCACCGAGCGCGAGTTGCGTCGCTGGGTGCACATGATTGCTGAACTCTTTCCGATGATTTCAGAGCAGGCGGACTATGCGGATTTTGAAGTGCAGGGTGGTACTGCGCGAATTGCCTGGAAAGAAATGCCAGACCGCGTGATTGCTTTGGTGCGTTTAAAACGCATGGAAGTGACGCTGGCGTTTTCTGATGGTGTGCCTGCTGATGCGAGGGCGCATTTCTCGAAGCAGTTTCAGATGCACACCTTGAGGGGTGGGGGCTGAGGCTGGCGGTTGGTGATTGATGATTGGTATTGGCGAGGCTTGTGTGTGGCAACGGTTGGCCTAAGCAATGCTTCTGATTCCGGCTTGATGCTTCTGGCTTGGGGCATGCGAAACGCTTAAGCGTCTTCGCATCGGTTCCTTTCGGAACCGCCCCGCGCTGCGAAGCCGCCGGGAAGCCTTGCAAAGCCGGCCAACCGTTGCCACACACAAGCCTCACCCACCCGCACCGCGCACCGCACACCGCAAGTCTCCGGCGCTAGAGGGTATGCACCTGAGCAAGCCAGATAAACGGGTATGCACCTGAGCACGCCAAACAATCGGCTATCTGCTCGCTTGGATGGTAAACAACTCAACGCCTCGGTCTTCGAACTTCGCAAAATCAATGCACTTGCTTGTTTCGCGAGTCACCGAATCCAACACACAAAGCATCCAGTTGTCGGGCGTCAATTCTGAATTGGCCAGTGAGATGGCAGGTACAGTCAACGGCGATTCAGGTGCCCAGCGATACCAGCCGTTCTCAAGCACTGCATTGGGTGCCGGGTCGATTCCTGCACCACTGCCTTTGACAAATGTTTCTTTCAATACCAGTTGTTCATCTTTCAGCTGCCAGTGTTCAACCCACTCGGTTTTTTCCACCGAGTGAGTCCAGCTCAGGGAAAACAGCAAACCTGCAAGGCAGGCCGCTGATTTCCCGGCGATGAATACACACAGGCTCATGCAGGCTGCAGCTTGCCTTTCACTGCGCGCACGTTGCGCCAAGCCAGGTAGCCAAACACCACAGACAGGGCAAAGCCGATTTCATCGGTGATGGGCAAGGCTGCAATAAGCGTGAACGATGCAACCATCGCCAGCACTCGCATCCACACCGGTAACTTCGCGCCCAAATAACCAATGACTGCCGCGCCCCACAGGCTGATCGCCAGCACTGTTTTAATCACGATGTAGATAACAGCAGGAATATAGCCAATTTCACTTGCAAGAGGGCCACCGTCCTGAAGCATCAATGAGGGGGTGTAAACCGCCATAAAAGGAATGACAAAACCTGCTGCAGCAATTTTCACCGCCTCCATGGAAATGGTCAGTCCGCGCTCTTTGGCGATCGGTGCGGCTGCAAAACAGGCCAATGCCACAGGGGGGGTCAGGTCGGCCAGAATGCCGAAATAGAACACGAACATGTGGCTGACAATCAAAGGTACACCAAGCTGTTCAAGCGCTGGGCCTGCAATGCTGGAGGTAATGATGTAATTGGGAATGGTTGGAATACCCATGCCCAATACAATACAGGTGAGCATGGTCAGCACCAGTGAAAGGAACAAACTATTTTCGCCCACGCTGACCACAAACTGACCGAATGTATTGGCTGCACCAGTCAGTGTCATGGTGCCGATGATAATACCCACCATGGCGCATGCCACACCCACAGGCAGAGCCGATTTTGCACCATCGGCCAGTGAATCACGGCAAGCAGCCAGGGTTTCCCGACCACCTTTTTTCAGAGCGTTCACAGCGATCAACGCAATGATTGCCCCCGCGATTACCCAAATGCCGAATTGCAGGAAAGCAGCACACACCACACCCAATCCAATCCAGAACAACACCCGAATTACGGTGTTTGGCAAGCCAATTGCGATGGATGCGCCCAGAATAAGTACCACAGTAAAGGCAAGGCCTACAGTGCCGGCAAACAAGGGCGTGTAGCCACCCACCAACAACCACACCAGTGCCACCAGGGGAATGACGAGGTACCACTGTTCTTTCACGGCTTTTAAAGGGGAAGGCAAGTCTTTTTTATCCAAGCCTTTCAAGCCATGTTTGCCGGCTTCCAGGTGCACCATCCAGAAGGCACCAAAGAAATACAGAATGGCCGGAATGATCGCTGCCTTCACAATTTCGGAATACGCCACACCCAGCGTTTCGGCCATGATGAAAGCCACTGCGCCCATGACCGGTGGCATCAACTGACCACCCATGGAGGCGGTGGATTCAACCCCGCCAGCGAAAGCGGCTCGGTAGCCGAATTTTTTCATCAAGGGAATTGTGAATTGACCAGTTGTAACCACGTTGGCCACGCCTGAACCTGAAATGGTACCCATGAGTGCCGAGGACACCACAGCCACTTTGGCAGCACCGCCCTGTGCGTGGCCCACCAGGCCCAGCGCGAAGTCGGTGAACAGCTTGATCATGCCAGCTTTTTCGAGAAAAGCACCAAACAAAATAAACAGGAAAATATACGATGCCGACACATAGGTCGGGATGCCATAAATACCTTCTGTGCCGTAGGCCATGTGTTCGATCACTTGGTGGAAGTCGTATCCCCGGTGGTCAAATGGCGCCGGCAGGTATTGGCCGAACAGGCAATAGGCGAAAAATGTGCCGCAAATAATCGGCAGGGCAGGGCCCATTAAAAGCCAGGTGGCCACAAACACAGTGGCAATGGCGATCACACCCAGGTAAATGTCCAATTCGGTGGGGTCGCCAGCGCGAATTAGCAAGGGTTCGTACTCTACCCATTGGTAGCCCGCTACTCCGAGCGCGGCCAAGGCCAGCACCCAGGCAATCGCCTTCACGGCAGCATTCTTGTTGATGGCAATCAAGGGAAATGAGAGCAGCAGCAAAAAGCCCACGTGGCACGCCCGTTGAACCTGACTGGGTAAATCAAACAAGTGTGCAGCTGTTGCAATCTGAAATGTCGAGAATAAAACAGCAATCCAGAAGAGCAGGCGGCCCTCAAATGAACGCGTGAACCCGGCGGATGTTGGGTCGTGAAAGCCAGAGTTGGCTTCTGTGGCTACGGCTGAATCGGGAGTATTGGACATAGACGAAAAGCCCTGAACGGGCCCACAAGGTAACTGAGGTTGAAAGCCACACCCCGGCGGGGTGTGGCAGGTGCTACTTGCTAATTGCTTCGCAGGTTTGCCTGCTTACTTGATCAAACCTTTTTCGCGGTAAAACTTTTCTGCACCGGGGTGCAGTGGTACTGGCATGCCTTGCAAGGCATTTTCAAACTTGATGGCTTCAGCCGCTTTGTGGGCAGAGCGCAGAGCAGCCAGGTTTTCCCACAGAAGTTTGGTCATTTGATAGGCGGTTTCGTCAGATACTTCGGAGTGCGTAATCAGGAAGTTCACGATCGCCGCAGTAGGAACGTCTTTGGTTTGACCCTGATAAGTGCCTGCCGGAATGGTGCCGGGTACGTAAGGCGCGCCCAGCTTTTTAACCACCTCGGGAGGCACAGCAACCATGCTCACTTCCATAGAGGCAGACAAGTCTTTCAGTGAGGCTACCCCCAAGCCTGCCGATTGCAAAGTGGCGTCCAGTTGACGGTTTTTCATCAACTCGACCGATTCTGCGTAAGGCAAGTACTCGGTCTTGCCGAGGTCTTTGTAGCTCATGCCAGCAGCACCCAAAATAGCACGGGCATTCAATTCAGTGCCCGATTTGGCGGCACCCACTGATAGACCTTTGCCCTTTAGTTGGTCCAGAGAAGTAATGCCAGACGATTTGGATGCCACAATTTGTACGTAGTTGGGGTAAATGGCAGCAATGCCACGCAGTTTGTTCAGGGGGGCTTTGAAGCCTGCATCTGCATCGCCTTCCCAGGCCAGCTTTACGGAGTCGCCCAACGAAATACCCAGTTCACCGCGACCTTGTTGCAGTAGGTTCAGGTTTTCAACAGATGCTTTGGTGGCTTGAACCTGGGTGCGTGCACCTTTGATGTTGTCGCCATACACTTTGGACAAGGCAACACCAATCGGGTAATAAATACCAGACGTACCGCCGGTCAGAATGTTGATGAATTCGGCTTTGGCGGGTGTGGCAGCGAGTGCCAAGCCTGTAATGGCCGCTGCCAGAATGGCCGTTTTTGCTTTGCGTAGCATCATGCGTAATTCCTCCTGAGAAAGTGTTGTCGTATTTTGGTTGTGGGTTGAATATCCCCGAGAACGCAACAGGTTGCAAGGCAAAGCAGCCGATTTTTAGGCAAAATACGGGAAAATACGAATGAGGAAAACGTGAGTATCTTTACTCGCCAAAACCGGGAGGTTTTCTTCCAAACCCCTGGCTCCAAGCCCAAAACGCCAGCTCAAAATCTGTTTGTACACCCAGCTTTTGACGAATGTGTGACAGGTTGTTGCTCACGGTTTTGCCACTGATCCCCAAGCTGACTGCCACCTGTTCGATGGTGTGGCCCTCGACCAGCAAGCGCACCACATCCACTTCTCTGGGGGTCAATCCGCAGGTCAGTGTGGTCGCCGGTTCTTGCGTTGCATGGGTGTGCTGTTGCAGGTTCTCCTGGGCGTGCTGTGGCCCGGTGCTGTTGAACATGCCTTGGCTTTGAACGTCTCCGGATACAAATGTTTGTTCGCCCAGTGCCATTCGAATGCCTTGAATCAACTCCTCGGGTTCGCTGGACTTGGTCACGTAGGCCCGCGCACCCTGTTCCAGTGCCTTGGAGGCCACCACCGGGCTGTCGTGCATGGAAAGCACCACCAAGGCCAGTTTGGGCCATTTCAATCGAACCCGTTTAATCAATTCCAGCCCACTTTGCCCTGGCATGCTGATGTCCAATACCAAGGCATCGCAGGCCTGGGTTTTCAGCAAGACAAAGGCCTGGTCTGCATTGCCTGCCTCGCCGACAACGATCAGGTCGGTTTCAGAGTCAATAAAGCGTTTGTAACCCGCGCGAACTGCCGCGTGGTCATCCACCAGAATTATTCTGGATTCAAGCGGCATGATTGACCTCCACAACCGGAACATGGCAACGCAACACAAACCTGTCCATCTCGGTGTTCCAGAAAACGCGGCCTTGCAGGCTGGCCATTCTCTCGCGAATACCGGTCAGCCCCAAAGAGGGATTGATGGGAGCAGACGAGGCAACACCATCGTTTTCCACAATCAAGATAAATTCATGGGCTTGCTCATCGAAACCTGCCAATACTTTCAACTTTTTGGTGTTGGCATGGCGGGCCGCATTGGTGAGCGCTTCCTGCAAGGTGCGGTAAACGGCAATGGGTGCCTCTTTCGGCAGGGCCGGGGTGTTGGGCGCCCAGGCAAAGTCAACGTACCAGCCATGGCGCTTGGCCCAATTGTCCAGTAGGTCCAGCGCTGCATCGCGAAGTGAAACTTCAAGCAACAGGTGCGGTTTTAGTTCGCGCAGCGAACCGCGCAGCCAGCCCATCATTTCCTGCGCCTGGTCGTGTACGGCCTTCGCTGCTTCTTGCGTATTCGCCTGGGTGCTTTTCACCAGAAAAGCAGAGTTTACCGAAATGGAAGTCAGCGATTGTCCAAAGTAGTCGTGCAAATCCTGTGCAATCGTCTGGCGTTCACGTTCTTGAAGGTCCACCACACGGTTTAGCAGCGCGCGGCTTTTCTTTTGCTCGGTGTTCAGGGTTTGAATCAGCTGTGAAACGCTGTCGTGAATTCGTTTGAACTCCTCGATCTTGAATTCTTCAGTGTTTTCCAAGGTGGGGGCTGGTCTTGTTGGGTCGCGCTCCGATTCTTCATAATCGCGCAGCCATTGAACCAGTTGCTGCAAAGGTTGGTTCAAGGCGGGCCGAAGGGAATACCACACCACCACGCCGCTGCCCGCTGCCATCAGCAGCAACATGGCGCTGATTAAATAGAGTTCTCGTCGGGTTTCCCGGCGTTCCCGTTCTGCTTTTCGTTCGGCCAGTTGTTGGCGCAGGCGTTGTAGCTCCAGATTGCCCAGGGGTTCTGCATTCGAAAGCCCGCGGTGCAAGTCATCAACCAGTTCAGAGGCGGCCGCATACTCGGTTTGAACGTCCAGCCGACCCATGGTGAATACCACCAACACGCAGCATGCAGCCCAAAGGCCAAGCCAGGTGAGCAATCTTCTAACCAGTAACTCGCTTAAACGCATGGGTTGAATTGTTTGTTTGAACAGCCACAATGTGCACCAGAAATGGCTTGTGTAGAAGAGGTGAAATCCTTTTCGGGAAAACTTCCCTGTCGGAATCTGGCAATATTGTGGAATATAGTCAAGACAAGTCGCGAGGTTGCCTGGCCATTCTCCCTGGCGCGCAGAGCAGGCCAATCGCGAGACTTCACAATTACAAATCGAAATCAAAGGGCTGTGTATGTTTGCGCGTCAACATTCGTATTGGTGCACTCGTGTTGTTGCACTTTCAGTTTTATCTTTCCTCGTCCCGGTGTACGCCCAGCAGTTGGAAGAAATCGAAGTAATTTCTACGACTCCCCTGCCTGGTGCTGCGATATCAGTTGATCAAGCACCTTTCAGCGTTAAAAAAATAGACTCTCTGGAGCAAAATTCGAGCAGGGAATCCATCAGCCGCAGTCTGTTTCGCGGCATCAGCGGTGTTCAGGTGACTGACAACCAAGGCAATCCGTATCAGTCTGACGTGACCTATCGCGGTTTTTCGGTAACACCGCTGCTAGGGACACCGCCCGGCTTGTCAGTGTATGTGGATGGCGTGCGCCAGAATGAAACCTTTGGCGATGTGGTGCGGTTTGATGCCATACCCCAGTCGGCTTTGAAAGAAGTGGCCGTGCTACCAGGCACCATGCCGCAATTCGGTTTGAATTCGCTGGGCGGAGCCATTGTGATGCAAACCAAAAGTGGTCGCGATTTTCAGGGTACACAAGTGGATGCTGAACTGGGCGATTTCGGTCGAACCCGGTTCGGCGTTCAAAAAGGTTGGGTGGATGAGCCCACCCAACGCGATTTTTATGTGAACTTTAATTCATTTAACGAAGATGGTTGGCGGGTGCTGTCACCGAGTTCTGTCATGCAGTTGTTCGGCAAAATGGGCATTGTTTCCGGTGACACACAGACCAATTTCAGCTTGGCGTTTTATGAGTCTGACTTGAACGGAAATGGCGTGGTACCTCGCAGTTTTTACGACCAGAATCGTGCCCAGTCGTACACCTATTTTGACAACACTCAAAACACGGGTGGGCAGTTTGCGGTGGACTTCACGCGCTACTTGCAAAGCGGAGCTGAGCTGACAGCGAACGCCTATTACCGCAGCTCCAAATCGACCACATTCAACGGCGATGGTAACGAAAACGAAGACTACCGCTTCGGTGTGGCCGAGTTCGAACCTGACCGTGCAGAAGTAGAAGGCAATCTGGGCCCGGGCACTTACAACGTGACTTGCAGCGCACCGGCATCTACCGCTTATGCGCCGGGTACAGTGACTTTTGATGAAAACGACCCTGCTGCCATGGAACCTGACAGCGCCGATTGCCCCGGAGCAAATAACCGCGGTGTATTGAATCAGGATGTGGTGGGATTGGGCTTGCAGTATGCCTTGGCACCATTGGGTGCGCACAAGGTGTTGTTGGGCACCCAGCTTGAATTCGGGAAGTCGGATTTCAGGCGCAGCTACGCCCTGGGCGTTTTTAACAACGACCGCACGGTGCGTGAATTGTACGCACCGATTGAGCAAGTGAATGTGGAGGCGAACAACCGCCAATTTGGCGTGTATGCCCAAGACGTGTGGAGTTTGAATGACAGAACCACGGTTTTATTGGGTGGCCGCTACAACCACGCCTCAGTGAAAACCACAGACCGTTTAAGCCCGGTTTTGATCAATCAGGAAGGCGAGGCCAGCCCGGGCTTGAACAACGATTACACCTACCAGCGTTTTAATCCGTCTATTGGAATTGCTTATCAAACGGCTGCGCGCAGCACCTGGTATGCCAGTGCAGGCACCAGCAACCGGGTACCCACACCGGTTGAACTGGCTTGTTCTGACCCGGAATTTCCGTGCCTGTTACCGAATGCAATGGCTGCCGACCCGTTTCTTGAGCAAGTGATCACCACCACGGTTGAGGGTGGCTATCGAACCCGCTGGGCTGGCGGTAACAACCAATATGGTTTCTCTTTCAATATATTTCAGGCCAATAACAAAAACGACATTTTGTTCGTCACCGATGGTGCGGGTTCTGGTGGATTTTTCCAGAACTACGGAGAAACCCGCAGACAGGGGGTTGAACTGGATTTTGACTGGGAAACACCCGTGTGGAATTTCGGTGCCAGCTACCAGTACCTCGATGCGACGTTTCAAAGCGCAGCTCGACTGGCCAGCGAAGGGAACAGCAGTGCAGTGGATTTGAACGGTGACCCGGCAGTAGAAGGTGGTTTCATTCAAGTGCAACCAGGCAACAAAATTCCCGGCCTGGCAGAACACAATGTGAAATTATCATTGGGTTACAAGGCCAGCGATGCGACCACGCTGTTTGTTGACATGCAGGCGCAAAGCGAGCAGTACGCGCGTGGCAATGAAAACAACCAGCACCAGGCTGGCATCGTGAATATTCCGGGCGATGGGCCAGTTGAGTTTAAGGACAATGGTCGTATTCCCGGTTTTGCCGTATTCAATCTGGGTGTGAACCATGCCTTGAATAAAAACCTCACATTGATTGCACGTTTAAACAATGTATTTGACCGTGAATATTTCAATGGTGCTTTGTTGGGCGGCAATATTTTTGATCGCAACGGTGCCTTGGTGGACGATGAAGGTGACATTACTTATGAATCTTTTTTGGCGCCAGGTACCCCCCGAAATGCGTGGGTGGGGGTCAGTCTGAAGTTCTAGCATTTTGAGGCAAGGCCTGAATCAGCTATCCTTTCGGGGTTGTGTTGACTCAGGCTTTGCTTTCACATGTCTTTGAACGTTCGAAATGTTACCTTTGCAGCTGCCTTGTTTTTGCTTGCGCCGCTTGCCCATGCCCAAGCGGGAGATTGCTGGCAACAACACCGTGCCACGGTCTATGAGTGGACTTGTGCGGGTCAAAGCCTGCCCGCAGAAGGGCAGGATTTTGCACTGTCGATTGTCGTGGTTGATTCGCCCAAAGCCTTGATGGTGATTGATTCCGGTGCAACTGCCGCTGTGGGCGAAAGCGTAGCTGCAGCCATTCGTTCCAAATTTGGCACCAAGCCTGTGTGGGTTTTGAATACGCAACCCAAGCCTGAACATGTGTTGGGCAATGTCGGTTTTCGTGCTGCTTTTGCCAGCACACTTGCTCCGGGCGAGAATTTTTCAAGCCGCGTAGTGGCCGGCAAACGCACTGCTGATTTGATGCGCGAGCGTTGCCCCACCTGCATTGAAAACTTTTCCGAAAGAATGGGAAGCGATTCCGTGAAAGGCACGGAGTCCCTGGTTCCGGGCCGTATTTTACGAACCCAAACAGGTCACCTGGGTTTGTTGCACAATGATTGGGTGCCCTGGAAGTTTCGCTTGTACAAAGACCTTGAAACCGAAGAGGCATTGGTGTTGCGCAATCAGGAACTGAAATTGTGGTGGGTAGGCTCGGCTGTTCAAAACAGGGACATACCCGATTTGTACGATGGCAATGTGGTGGAGCGAATCAATTTTTTGGGTCGCTTGAAGGCGCGAATGGCGGCTGATGACACAGTATTGACTTCATTTGGCGTTTTGGGCCGCGACTGGATAGAACGCAACCTGAACTATTTTGTGCGTGTTCAACAAGCAGTATTGTATGGGCTTGAGGATGGTGTCAGCGAGGTGGAACTGATTGAGCAGATTAGTGCGCAAATTGGTGAGTTTAAAAACATTGTTTATGTTCAAACCGACCCCAACGTGAATGCCAAAGCACTTGAAACACACCAGTTGAACATTCAACGCATTTTCCGCCAAACAGAGCCATTTGCTTTTTAGAGCCTCTGCTGGAATGTAGCTTGCTAGTAGTCTTCTGAACTGTTGCAAACTGGGACAGGCAAATAACAACACAGGGACTACTTGCATTGACTACCAACAAAACACACACCCTGTTTTTACTGTGGGTGTTGCTGATCAGCCTTACTGGCTTTGGCCTGTACATGACTTGGCACAAAGGCTTTTTTCAATGGATTATCCTGACTGACAACACCCGTATTTGTGTGGTGATCGTGCTGGCATTTGTTGTGGGCAGTGCCCTTGCAGGCTGGCGAAGCATTTATTTGAGTAGGCAGACCCAGTATTTTGAGCAAATTCGTGGTGGCTTCTCCGACTTCAAACTGGGTCAATCCATTTGCCACGATTACCTCACTCATCCCCTGGCACACCCTAGCGAAGGTCAATTGATGGCTGAGGTGATGGCGGAACGCGCACGTGGTACGCATCAGGTGGGCTGGTTTGTCACGGGGCTTATGATCAAGTTGGGTTTGTTGGGTACTGTGGTTGGTTTCATCATGATGCTCAGTAGCCTGGAAGGTTTGGAGCAGCTTGATATTTCGGACATCAAGACTTTGATGCAGCAAATGACCCAGGGCATGGGTGTGGCCATGAACACCACCTTGGTGGGCCTGATTGGCAGCATTTTGTTGGGTGTGCAGTTTTTGATGCTCGATCGCCACGCCGACAAACTGATTGCAGCCACAGTGGACTATGCACACCGAAACGTGAAAGCGAGCTGAGCAGCATGCCGCTTTTCAATCACAAGCCAGACTTTGAACTGGACCCGTTCACCGACCTGATTTTCAACGCTTTGTTGATTTTCACTTTTCTGTTTCTGATGGCCTTGTTGCTGCTGAACCCGCCTGCCAAAAGCGGAATTATTGATCCCAAGGCCGAGTTTTTGGTGACGGTAAGCTGGCCAGACAACGACCCCAACGACATTGATGTGTGGGCCGCCGGACCCGCTGGCGCGCAGGTGTGGTTTATGCGCCCCCAAGACGGCTTGTTGCACCTGGACCGGGATGACCGCGGCCTGGCCAATGACACGCAGGAGATTGAAGGGCAGGTGTTTGTGAACCCCCTGAATCAGGAGGTGTTGACCATTCGGGGTCGCCCCCCTGGGGAATACATTGTCAACCTGCACTACTACAAAACCGAAAACAAATTGCCCGTGCCTGTGAACATTTATGTTGCAGAAGTAAACCCGAAATTGAAAGTGTTGCATTACTCCACAGTCAACTTGCAGCAAGAGGGCGATGAAGCCACAGCGGTTCGGTTCACGATTGATGCAGACGGCACGGTGAGCAACATCAATCAACTTGAAAAATCTTTGGTGAAGGCAGACGGAAAATGAATGAAGTACTGGTGGTTTTGGGCATTGCCTATATTTTTCTGGCAGCGCTTTTGTTGCTGGCCCTTGTGTATGGCAGCATGAGTTGGGTTACCAAGCTGGTTCTGATTCTGGTGTCTGTGGGCTTTTACTGGGTCAGCTATCTGGGTTGGCAGAATGCGCAGGGTTGGCCCAGCCAGGCTGATTTACCCAAGCGCTTTTTGTTTTATGCGGTAGTTGTTGAAGAACCGGATAAAACAGAAGGTATTGAGGGACGCTTGTTTGTATGGGCCAGCGACTTGGCTAACGACAGACCTTCGGACACGCCACGCGCTTATGTGTTGCCTTATGACAAAGAGCTGCATGTGAAGCTGGATGCCGCGCAGCGCCAAATGCGCAACGGCAATTTACAGATCGGTGAAGTGGGTGGTGAATTGTTTGATCCACAGGCCACGCGAGACAACACCCGCATAGCCGACAAGAAAATCGATCTTGAATTCACCGATTTGCCCGACCCTCAGTTGCCGGAGAAGTAAGCCATGTTGAAAATGTTGAGTGTGGCCGTTTTAGCGCTGGGTCTGGCTGGCTGTTCCAAAGTGGGTGGGGGTGAATACTTTCCGCTGGATGAAGGCTTGCAGTGGCACTACAAACTCGATTTTGTGATGCCCGACGGCAAGAACAAAAAAGACTTGATGATTCGCAGCATGGGGCCGTCCAGTTTTAAAACTGAGGAAGACGAAATCCAGGGCATGGTGCGTCGAACCTCGGATGGTACGGACTACCTGGTTCAGGAACGGGAAGACGGCTTTTACCGTGTCGGGAAACGTGTCATTGTTCAAACCAAGCCGCAGGCTGATAAAGCACCACGTCTGATACTGCCCAAAGGCCGAAACCTGCGGGTGGGTTACACCTGGACGATGGACACCAGCCCATATGTGGCGCACTGGATGCCACCCTTCATTGAGGCGAACGCCAGTATCAAGCCATTTGACATGGTGTATGAAATCGCATCGCTGGATGACACCGTGGAAACGCCTGCGGGTGTGTTCCAGAAATGTGTGCGCGTGGACGGCATGGGCAAAATGGTGTTTTATGCCGACGCCAGTGCGGGTTATCAGGAAATTCTGATTAACCACAGTGAATGGTATGCGCCCGGTGTGGGGCTGGTGAAACTGGAGCGCGATGAGCCTTTGGACACCAGCATCATGAAAGGGGGCAAAGTGACCATGGTGCTCAGCAGTTTCATGGATTAAGTGTTACTTGTTGAACAACCCTTCAAGCACCTGGTCGCAAAAGCGTTTGCGTTTGTCACCGTTGCCCGTGACAGTGCAATGTTCAATCAAGACCTGGTCACCTACAAGGCTATGCGATTCCACGCGATCGGCATAAAGAAGAATTTCTTCGGTGTCCAGGCTGAATTTGGAATCCAGATCCATCTGGTTTAAATCGGGTCTGCGCCAGTGCACAGTGAACAGTGGCTGGTTCTGAAACACTTCGCCTTTCTGGTTCTGAAGTTCCGTCACCGCTTGTACCGACAGCATGGGGTGGCTGTTGAACTCTTGCGGGTAGTGGCGTTTCATTTCCCGCATGATGTTGTAAGCGTCGGTTGCGAACAGGGTCACAATTCGATTGCGCGTGACAAAAGTCAGTTGCTCAGTATTCAATCCACGAATTTCCACAATATTGCCGTTGGCCATTTTGTCCATGGAATCGGGTGGGGGCGGGCTGCAGGCCGCAATCAGGGCCGCACAGGCCAGCAGTGTGGCGTGTTTGACATGGCGCAACGTGGGGCGCATTCGTGGTCTCCAGTGTCGTGTTGTTGTGCCAGCAGTATAGGGGGTAAATGTTGTCACCGGGCTTACATAGAGCCAAGTTCCCTTTCCACATAATGCCCAGCCATATCGGCCAGACCCCTGGCGAGGTCATCGAAAGTAAAGCCTGGGTTGGGGTGGTTCAAGTAGCGAATCATGGTGGCGATGCCACTGTTGATGAAAATGTAAGTCATGGTTTGAAGATTGTTCAGCCGCAAAATTTCCGGGTGCTTGATGGCATGCTGGATAAACAGGTCGGCCAGTGCCCGGTATATGGGGCCGAAAGGCACATGCTTTTCCATCAAGGCCGATTCTCGGGCGCAACGCAGGTACAGTTCATCGTCTTTTTTCAGGAATTCAGCGGTCTGGGCAATCAATTCATACACTGCATCGCGCAGTGAAAGCCGAACAACGTTTGTTGTGGCCCCCTGAATTACCCCAACCAGCTCTTTGGAAAAGCGCTCGCCCATGGCGCTGAAAATCGCCTCCTTGTTTTCGAAATATTCATAAATCGAGCCAACACCTACACCGGCATATTCTGCAATTTGTCGCGTGGTTGCGCCTTCTGCGCCATGTTTGGCCAGTGCAATGAAGGCACCTTGAACAATGGTTTCCACCGTGTTTTGGGAGCGAATTTGTTTGGGTTTTCTGGTCATGAATAAATCCGAATTGAATCCGAACAAACGTTCGTTTTAATATGACATTGTTCAATGTCACGGTCGCGCTGTCAAGCGCAATAGGATTTACACATGTTCGGGAAAAAAATTACCAAGGGTGCGAATGCAGTGGTCACCGGCGCTGGCAGTGGTATCGGCCGTGCCTTCGCGCTTGAAATAGTTCGCAGGGGGGGCCGTGTAGTGTGCGCCGACATTAGCCTGGAACGCGCGCAGGAGACCGTGGAAATGATCATGGACCAAGTGGCCGGCAAGCTGAAGAACGCTGACCTGGTGTTTGTACCGCAGGCCTGGGCCGTGAAATGCGATGTCAGCAAGCTAAAGGACGTAGAAGCGCTGGCCTTGCAAGCCGAGGAAATTTTTGGTGGAACCGAGGACAACACCGCCATTGATTTGGTGGTGAATAACGCAGGTGTGGGCGTGGGTGGCAAACCGATTGGTGAAACCACGATTGAAGACTGGAAGTGGACCATCGGCGTGAACCTGTGGGGTGTTATTCACGGTTGCCACGTATTTGCGCCACGTTTGCGTAAAAAGGGTGCTGTAAAAAAGTGCGGCATCATCAACGTAGCGTCCACGGCCAGCTTTGCTGCTGCACCGCTGATGAGTGCCTACAACGTGACCAAGGCCGGTGCTTTGGCATTGACTGAAACGCTTGCTTCCGAGATGGCTGGCACTGGCGTGAATGTGACCGCACTGTGCCCCACCTTTGTGAAAACCAATATTACGAAAGATGGCCGGATTGATGCCGCGTCGAACCAATTGGCCAACAAGCTGATGGAGTGGACCGGCGTGTCTGCCGACGGCGTGGTGAAAGAAACATTGAATGCATTGGACAAGGGGCAGCTGTATGTGTTGCCCCAGCTGGATGCCCGCATGATTTGGCGCATGAAGCGCTTGATGCCCCGCAGTTACACGCGCGGTGCTGGTTTATTGGCCCGTGTGGCCGCAAAAGCTTTTTAAGGAGTACACAAAATGCCTCAACTCGATCTGGAAAAAACACTGCGCCGCATCAAGGAGAATCAATGGGCTTTGGCCGACATTGATTGGGATGCGCCTGGCCGCGAGATGATCACTGAAGAACAGTGGCCCAAACTGAAGGCCTTCATGGCCGACCTGACCTGGATTGAACACATTGGTGCGCGCGGCTTTGCGGCCATGGCCAAAAAAGCCCCGAACGATACTTTGAAAGAAATTTACACCTGGTTTCATGCAGAAGAACAGCGCCATGCCAATGCCGAGCTGGCCTTGATGCAGCGTTGGGGCATGCTTGAAGAAGGTGAAATTCCCGAGCCGAATATCAACCTTCGCTTGACCATTGAATGGCTGGACAAGTACAGCGACGACATGCCCTTGAGCGTTTTGGGCAGTGTAATTCCCATGCTGGAAGTGACGCTGGATGGCGCACTGTGCAAGTTCCTGCTGGATGAGGTGAAAGACCCTGTTTGTCATGAAGTGTTCAAGAAGATTAATGCCGATGAGGCCCGTCATTTGGGTGTGGATTTCCATGTGCTTGAAATGATGGGTCATGGCCCAATGTACCGCCTGGCTTTGGAATCAATTGCCACGGCCATCAACCCCAAACTGCTGTTGGGTGTTGCAGTGTATTTCCCTTTGTTGAATCGCATGCGCGACAACATTGTGACCATGGGTTTGAAGGAAGAAAAACTGTACGAGGCCATGGCCAAATTTGAAAAATACGGTGGTGAAACGCCTGAGGGCCGACGCAACCCCTGGTATCAGGTGATGCGCCTGCATGGAAAATGGGTGATTGATCGCAAAAACCGTTTTTACCATGTACCCGTGGATGCAGCCGTGAAGGCCTCCAATTACATCCCGAAAAGCTGGTTGCCCGAAGTACCAAGCTGGGTGAACAAACTGACTTGGCACACCACGGCTTGAACAATGCGAGAAACCACAATGACGATTGAAATTAGAAAGCCTGCGAAGGCACTGAAAGGCACCACTGCTGCGCGTACTACCGTGCACCGCAGTTCAAGCAAAAGTGCTGCTGCAAAAAGTGGCGAGCATGTGTACGACACCTTGATTATTGGTGCTGGTTTCGCAGGTTTGGGCACTGCGATCAAACTTCGCGAAGCGGGTGTACACAATGTGGCCATTCTGGAGCGAGCCGCTGAGGTGGGCGGCACTTGGCGCGACAACCAATACCCCGGAGCAGCCTGTGACATTCCGTCGAATCTGTACAGCTTTTCCTTTGCGCCGAACCCCAACTGGTCTCGCAGCTATTCCGGCAGCCAGGAAATTCTGGCTTATGTGCACAGCCTGGTGAATGATTTTGGTTTGGAGAAACTGATTCAATATCAGCAAAATGTAACGCGAGTCGAGCTGGACGATGCGCAAGGGCTGTGGATGATTCACACTGACGGCGGTCGAGTGTGGAAAGGCAAAACCGTGATCATGGCCAGCGGTCCTTTGGCCAATGCCAGTTTCCCAAAAATTCGGGGCATTGAGAACTTCAAGGGCAAGAAAATTCACAGCGCGCAATGGGATCATGATTACGACTTCACCGGCAAGCGTGTGGCGGTGGTTGGCACCGGTGCCAGCGCCATTCAAATCATTCCCGAGCTGGTGAAGAAAGTCGACAAGCTGAAAGTATTTCAGCGTACGCCAGCCTGGGTCATGCCTCGGCCCGATTTCTCAACCTCTGAGTTGAGTAAAAAACTGTTCGCAAAATTGCCCTTTACGCAAAAAGCAATTCGCGAAGCGTTGTACTGGACTCATGAAAGTATGGCCCTGGCCGTGATCTGGAGCTCGCCGGTGACACGCCTTGGCGAACGTTTGGGGCAGGCCTTTTTGAAATCACAAGTGCCTGACCCCTGGATGCGCAGGCAATTGAAACCCGATTACAAATTGGGTTGCAAGCGTATTTTGGTGAGTAACGATTACTACCCGGCCTTGCAAAAAGAAAATTGCGAACTGATTACCTGGCCGATTGCCAATATTGTGGAGCAGGGCATTCGCACTTCGGAAGGCATTGAACACCGCGTGGATTGCATTGTGTTTGCCACTGGTTTTGATGTGCCGAAAAGTGGCACACCTTATCCAATACTGGGTGTGGGTGGTCGCGAATTGGCCAAGGAATGGCAGCGCGGTGCGCAGGCTTACAAAAGCATCAATGTGAGCGGCTATCCCAACCTGTACATCATGTTTGGACCCAACAGTGGCCCTGGTCACAATTCGGCACTGGTGTACATGGAGCAGCAAATCGCTTACGCGGTGAAAGGCATTCGCACCATTCTGGATTCCAACTTGAAAATGCTGGATGTAAAGCCTGATGTGCAGGCCAAACACAATGCCAACATACAAAAGCGCCTGGCAAAAACCAACTGGAACTCCGGTTGCAAAAGCTGGTACCTGACCGAGGATGGTTTCAACGCCACCATGTTCCCCGGTTTTGCTACGCAATATGCAGCGCAAATGTCAAAGTTTGATGTGAAGGCCTACAGGCAGGTGAAAGCAGACGTAACAGCGTGAGGCTTGTTAATTAAGGTAGTGGGAGTAGTGCCGCCCCCAGTGACTCGTGACGGTCCTGGGGGCTTTTAATTCAATCCTTACGATTTGGTGAACCAGAACTCGTTGATCAAACCGATGATCAGCGCCACAATCACAATGACATCAGCCTTGATGACTCTTGCAATCAATGGGTTGTAGTCGCCCACTTGCCACGCCACTGCAATAAAGCCAACGGTGCTCACCAGGCCAAAGCACATGGCCAGCAGGCGCAAATCGGCTTTGAACATGGCCACCACGAACAACACACCCAGCAAACCGAATAACAGTGCGCGGTGTTGCATGGCGATCAATAAATTGGGATCGGTTATGCCTACTCCGTACAGCTTCTCGAGCGATGTTTTACCCATGATTCCGCTGAGGGGTAAAAAATGGATGAAGGCCGCGATGGCCAATGCAATGTTGCTGATCCAGTTCATGGTGTTTCCCTTGTTGAGCCTCGAGTATGAGATAAGATTAGCCGTCCAATCAATGACCTCTCAGATCAATAATGTCCACGCCTGCTGCTGAAATGACCGCTCTTGATCAACCCCCCGCACCGGTCAGCCTGATGCAGGCTTTCTGGTTCTGGTTAAAGCTGGGTTTCATCAGTTTTGGCGGGCCAGCCGGGCAAATCGCCATCATGCATGAGGAACTGGTTGAACGTCGCCGCTGGATTTCCGAGAAGCGTTTTCTACATGCCCTGAATTACTGCATGTTGTTGCCGGGCCCGGAGGCTCAACAGTTGGCCACTTACCTTGGGTGGTTAATGCACCGCACCTGGGGGGGAATAGTGGCAGGTGCATTGTTTGTTCTTCCTTCGCTGTTTATTTTGGTGTTGCTTTCTTGGGTTTACATTGCGTTTGGCGATGTGCCTGTTGTTGCCGGTGTTTTCTATGGCATTAAGCCAGCGGTGACCGCGATCGTGTTGCATGCAGCACACCGCATTGGCTCCCGTGCCCTGAAAAACAACTGGATGTGGGCAATTGCGGCAGCGTCGTTTGTGGCGATTTTTGCCATGAACGTACCCTTTCCCATCATTGTGGCCACAGCGGCAATCATCGGCCTTGTGGGCGGAAAATTGTTCCCCGCCAAGTTCAACGGCAGCGCTGGGCATGCCGGTGCGCAAAAATCGTATGGCGCTGCTTTAATTGACGACAACACCCCGACACCCGAGCATGCCCGTTTCAGCAAAGTTCATTTGGCCAAAGTGCTTGTAACCGGTGCACTGCTGTGGCTGGTGCCCATGGGTTTGCTGACAGCAAGCCTGGGTTGGCAAAACACCTTCACGCAAATGGGCTGGTTTTTCACCAAGGCGGCTTTGCTGACCTTTGGTGGGGCTTACGCCGTGTTGCCTTATGTGTACCAGGGTGCGGTAGGTCATTATGGCTGGCTGACACCCACGCAAATGATTGACGGCTTGGCCTTGGGTGAAACCACACCCGGGCCGCTGATTATGGTGGTTGCATTCGTGGGTTTTGTAGGTGCTTATGTGCAGGCTGCCTTCGGACCCGAGAACGCTTTTATTGCGGGTGCACTTGCTGCTGCCTTGGTCACATGGTTCACATTCCTTCCGTCTTTTCTGTTCATTCTGGCGGGTGGTCCTTTGGTTGAAAGCACCCACGACGACTTGAAATTCACTGCACCTTTGCTGGCCATTACCGCGGCCGTGGTGGGCGTGGTAGTGAACCTTGCCGTATTTTTTGCCTATCACGTGCTGTGGCCTGAGGGCTTGGAAGGTCATTTTGACTGGGCCGCCCTAGCGATTACCTTGGGTGCTGTCACTGCACTTTTTTACTTCAAGTGGTCGGTGATGCAGGTGCTGGGTACTTGCGCAGCGCTGGGTTTGGTGCTGAGTTTTGTTACAGCTTAAGTAGGAGAGGGTTTTGATCACCAAAGAAATGATGAATGAATTCATCAACACGCAATTTCCACAAAGCAAAATCACGGTTGAACATGTCGATGGCGAATCCGCTACCATTCGTCACAAAATTACGGTGGCTGAGTTGCGCCCCGGTGGCACCGTGGCTGGCCCCGTCATGTTTTTGGTGGCCGACTGCGCCTTGTATGTGGGCATACTGGGGCGAATTGGCATTGTGCCTTTGGCGGTGACCACGAATATGAACATCAATTTTTTGAGGAAACCTTCTGCAGACCGTGACATCATCGGCGTGTGCAAATTGATCAAAGTGGGCAAAACGCTGGCAATTGGCGAGGTGAGTGTGTACTCCGAAGGCTTGCCTGAACCCGTTGCACATGCTGTGGGCACCTATGCCATTCCGCCCAAGAAAGACTGACTTGCCTAATTCAAAGGAGCAACACCATGAGCAACACCATTCGCGTACTGGGTATTTCGGGAAGTCTTCGTGCAAAGTCGAGCAACACGGGTTTGCTGCGCGCCGCCGCCGGGCAGTTGCCTGAGGGCATGGAAATGCAGTTCGCCAATTTAATTGATTTGCCGTTTTTCAATGCCGACCTTGCTGAAAGGCCGGCCGCTGTTCAGGCTTTTTTTGAACAATTGAAACAGGCCGATGCATTGATGTTGGCCTGCCCTGAATACAACTATTCGATTGCACCTGCCTTGAAAAATGCCATCGACTGGGCCTCGCGTTATCCGGACAATGCCTTGCTGGCTGGTAAACCCGTGGCCATTTGCGGCGCGGGTGGCGGCATGGGCACCTCACGCGCCCAATACCATTTGCGGCAAGTGTGTGTGTATCTGGATTTACATCCTTTGAACAAGCCTGAAGTATTTGCCAATGCATTTGCGGGTGGTTTTGATGCCGATGGCAATGTGACGGACGAGAAAATCAAGTCCAACCTGGCCGCCCAGTTGCTGGCCTTGAAAGCATGGAGCCTTCGCCTGAAAGGGTAGGGGTGAAATAAATTTCACATCAACCCTAAAGAATCATTTTTTCCAAGCGTTAATGAATCATGAGCAGCGCACGACAGTGCACGACACTGAAGGCGACTGACTCTTAACTCAATAAATTGCTTGGAGAATTAAAATGCTAGGAATCAACACCAACGTAGCTTCACTGACCGCCCAGAAAAACCTCTCAGGCTCTGGCATCGGTTTGAA